>MKWU01001924.1_pt1 | contig 33569 bp, 31 predicted proteins | sample 809101 | NCBI WGS metagenome assembly MKWU01 (sample SAMN05860141, study PRJNA318959) | sponge metagenome | host: Aplysina aerophoba | place: Slovenia: Piran, Adriatic Sea, Gulf of Piran | collected 2013-05-07
TCAAGCACCGGTATACCCGACCGTATCGCCCGCAAACGAACGGGAAGGTGGAGCGGTTCTGGCGGACGCTGAACGACGACCTGATCGCGGGGACCACGTTTGGGTCCCTGGAAGAATTTCGGGACGACTTGGAGCAATACTTACTGTACTACAATGAGGGGCGCCCGCATCAGGCGCTCGACGGCAAAACCCCAAAACAAATCAACGAAACTTGTCAACGAATTACTGAACACATACAGGGATGACAGAAGGGAAGGCAGAGCGAGGGTTTTGTCCGAGGCGATTGGAACGGTCGGACATTGGGTGTATACTGTCAGTAGGAGGAGATCCGGACCAGCGATGGCCGTCATTGATACAACCGCCGAACAACGCGCCAGCACAACCCTCCCATACATCTGGAATCCTGAAGACAACCAATCCCTCTCCACCACCGACCGCATTTTTGCGGCGCACCGGGGCGGGAAAATCCAAGTCGCCGGCAAACTACAAATCGACAACCCCGATAAGCTTTCCCTGGTCTATACGCCGGGCGTCGGCCGCGTGTGCCAAGCGGTCGCCACGGACCCTGCCCTCGCCTACCGGTTCACCGGTAAGGCCAACAGCGTGGCGGTGGTCACGGATGGGTCAGCCGTGTTGGGGTTGGGGAATTTGGGACCACAGGCCGCGCTTCCTGTCATGGAAGGCAAGACCATGCTCTTCCGGCAACTGGCCGGGATCGATGCTTGGCCCATTTGCCTTGACACGCAGGACCCTGACGAGATCGTGCGCGCCGTGACGGCAATCGCGCCGGGCTTCGGCGGGATCAACTTGGAAGACATCAGCGCGCCTCGCTGTTTCGACGTCGAGCGTCGCCTGCAGGAAACACTCGATATCCCCGTCATGCACGACGATCAACATGGCACGGCCATCGTCGTCCTGGCCGCCCTGGTCAATGCGCTGAAAGTCACCGGGCGCCGGTTGGATCAGGTCACCATTGTCGTCAATGGACTGGGCGCCGCGGGCATCGCCTGCTGTCAACTCTTACTCGCGGCGGGGGCCCTGTCTCTTCGAGGGTGCGACAAACAGGGCTTGGTGCTGACCGGCCGGCCGCAGGTCTTACGCCGTTCCCGTGAGCTTTTTCCGGACAGCATCCGATACAATCGCCCGGTGGGAACGCTCCGGGACGCGCTACAGGACGCAGACGTGTTTATCGGCTTGTCCGCCGGCAACGTGCTGACCCTGGATGAACTGAAACTCATGGCCCCGGACCCCATTGTCTTTGCCTTGGCCAACCCCGATCCCGAGTTGCCGCCGGAACTCGGACATCGGCATTGCCGGATCTATGCCACCGGACGTTCGGATTATCCGAACCAAATCAATAACCTGTTGGCGTTTCCCGGCATGTTTCGCGGCGTACTGGACGCCCGGGCCACCACGTTCAACGAACCCATGCACTTGGCCGTCGCGTCCGCCCTGGCCGATCTCGTACCCGCCCGTTCCTTGAGCGAGCACTGCATCATCCCGAGCGTGTTCGATCCGCAGGTTGTGCCGGCAGTGGCCGACGCCGTCTCTCAAGCCGCCCGGGACACCGGCGTGACCCGCTCCACGGCTTGGATGGCGCAGCCTAGTCCCCAAACAGATATTTGGCCGTAAACATCACGGACAATTGACGCGGGCCGCTGAACGTATTGTGGTTGGTGAACGCAGGATCCTGTGCATGCATCGGATGCTTGGAGTACGTGCCCGTGTGTTCGACGTCGCCCATCAGGGAGTACGTCAGCTTCACGCCCAATAACGTCTCGTCCGTCAGGCTGTAATCCGCGCCGGCATGGAAATTCCCGACGAACACGGTATCGGACAGATCGGCGTCCTGCCGGCTGTTGAACTCTGACAGGTCTCTTGACGGATCCGCCGTATCCTCATAGCGCGTGGAAAAATGGACGCCGGAGATCTCGACGAACGCGACCCCAAGCCCCACGCCCACGTACGGTGTGATCCGCTCGAACACGTTCGTGAAATCGTAGTACGCATTGACCGACAGGGTGCGCGTCGTGAGATCGTCGATCGTAGGCACGGAATTGGACGTCACCGTATTGCCCGATGACGGGGTGTCAACGCTTCCGTCCAAGAAGGTGATACCCTTGAACTTCTGTTCAATGGCGTTGTTGCGTTGCGCGACGGACAATTCCAGGCGCCAGCGGTTGAACATGCGGCCGACCGAGATTTCGAATGCGGCGCCGGCATCCATGTCAAGGTCGTACATCCAGCGGTATCCCTGTATGTCCGCGCTGGGACCCGGCACGCCACAGGAATCAGAGTCCGGATAGCAGTAAGTGTCCCGGTTCCACCCCGCCTGATCGAGTTGGTTCGTCCAATTCGCCCCGATTCCTCCACCGATGTGCCACCCGGAGCGTCCCGGCTCCGCACCCGCCTCACCCGATGCGACGAAGCCCATCACGATCGCACCGACAATGCACAACCTGAGCGTGAACAATTTCATCGAGAATCCCCCCTGAAGATCTTTAGGATGCATGCATGGAGTTTAGGCCAAACGTAAAGGGGGGATTATAAATAAAGTCCGCCGGGATTTCCATTATGCGGTAGCGCGTACCGTCACTCCTTCCTGAGTCCCCTCCTTTGTAAGGAGGGGCGAGGGGAGGTAGAGGCATTTGCAGGCCCCGACGTTCGGACTCTACCCCACCCCCGCTTTCGCGGGGGCATGCCTAGCTCATCCTCCCCTTACAAAGGGGAGGGAAACACCCGAGCGTGAAAGCCAGCAGCCCTATACAACCTTGGCGAACCGGATTTCAGAACATGGTACAATGGACGCAGCAATCTTTGGTGACAGACACATTTTTCAACCATCTCACAGCAAGAAGGTAAAACCATGACTCAATCACCATCGCCATCTCCGTCTCCGATCCTGTTTTTTGAAACGGCGTTTGCCATTCAACGTACCTGCTCCATCAGAGCCGCCGTCGACCTGGACGTCTTCACGGCCATCAATGAAGGGCACAACACCACGTCCGCCCTGGCGGACCGGTGCCACGCCTCGGAGCGGGGCTTGCGCATGCTGGTCGACTATCTGGTAATGCTCGGCTTTCTCACGAAATCGGACAACACGTACGCCCTGACGCAGGATTCGGCGGTCTTCCTGGTCAAAACCTCACCGGCCTACCTCGGCGGGACCCTGGATTTCCTCCTCAGCCCGACGCTGTTTCAGGGCTTCTGCGACCTCACCGAGGCCGTGCGCAAAGGCGGGACGGCGATGCCTGAACAGGGGACCATCGCCGAGGAATTTCACGAGTGGGTCACCTTCGCCCGCGCGATGGTGCCCATGATGATCGGGCCGGCCAAGTGGATCGCCGAGCATCTGGTGTCCACGGGCGGGACGATCCGCAAGATCCTGGACGTGGCCGCCGGGCATGGCATATTCGGTATCGAGATCGCCAAACGGTTTCCGGACGCGGCAGTCACCGCCGTCGATTGGCCCAGCGTCCTGACCGTAGCCCGGGAAAACGCGGACGCCGCGTCGTTGGGCGACCGCTTCAAAACCCTTCCCGGCAGCGCCTTCGACGTCGACCTGGGTGAGGGGCATGACCTGGTCCTGTTGACCAACTTTCTGCATCACTTCGCGATCCCGGAATGCGAGAACTTTCTCCGGAAGCTCCGGGCCTCGATGGCGCCGAACGGCCGGGTCATCACGTTGGAGTTTGTCCCGAATGATGACCGGATCAGTCCCGCGTCCGCGGACTTCGCCCTCATCATGCTGGTCACGACCCCGGAAGGCGACGCGTACACGTTCAAGGAATGGGACTCCATGTTTCAAAACGCCGGGTTCGGCCGTAGCGAACTCCACGCGGTGCCCAACTCCAAAGAGCACATCATCGTCACGCATCAGGCGTCGTAGGGAAACCACCCCTCGCCCCAACCTTCTCCCATGATTCCCCTCCTTTGCAAGGAGGGGCAAGGGGAGGTAGAAGCTCTGGTCATGTCCTCTACCCCTCCTGGCCTCCCCTTACAAAGGGGAGGGAATAGGCAGAGCGGAACCCAACAACGGTTCTACGTGGTTTCCCGGCCCAGCGGCTTCACGATCATGAGTAACGCGGCCAGGAGGGTGAGGTTGCTCAGGAGGGCCACCATCATGGCAAAGCCGGTCAGCAACCCGAAGTAGATGGTGGGGATGAAATCGGAAAAGGCCAGGATACTGAACCCCACGGCAATCGTGAGCGCCGTGTAATAGAGGGCGCGGCCGATACTCCCGTGACACGCCATGACGGTTTCCCGATACGTTTGATGGCACACGAATTCCACCTGAAACCGGTGAATGTAGTGAATGGCGTGATCCACGGCGATGCCCACCGTAATCGCCGCGATCGTAATGGTCATGATGTCCAGGGGAATCCCCCACCACCCCATGAGTCCCAACACCGCACAGGCCGCCAACAGGTTCGGCAGAATCGCCACAATCGCCAACAACACCCTGCGAAAAAGCACAATGAACATCAGGAGGATGCTCACGAAGACCATGCCCATCATCAGGATCTGGGACCTGTAGAGACTGTGCAGCAAATGGCTGTAGAGGAGCGCCATGCCGGTGGGATGCACGGTCGTTTCGGCAAAACCCATTTCGTCGACCAAGTACGTTTGGATGCGCTCAATCAATTCTTTTCGTTTGAGCGTCGGCGCGGATTCGATCAGGCGCATGGTCAAACGCGTTTGGTCGCCCTCGGGTGACAGATACGGATCGAGCAGCGCTTCCTTCACGTCCTCGGGCACGTACTTTCTCAGCAGAGCCAATTCATAATCATCCGGCATCACGCCGTCATTCAACTGCTTGATCACTTTCATGCCCGTGGCCAGAGACAGGACCTTGCCCACTTCCGGCAACGATTCGAGGTAATCGTGAATCGTTTCGATCTGCGCCAACCGGTATCCATTGAACCAATAGGAACTCTCGTCGCCCGCCTCCTCTTCCCCGCCGAACGGATCGTCGAACGGGTCTACAGTCTCTTCAGGGGGGGCGGCATCCGTTTCATCCGCGTCAAGCACGAAGTCCAACGGAATGGTCCCCCCCAACTTCGTATCCACCAATTCCATGCCCCGGTAAATTTCCGTCGTGCTTTTGAAATGATCGATGAACCGGTTTTCCACCTCCAGTTGCGCGATCCCCATTCCGCCCAGAGCAGCCACCAGCACCGAGGCCGCCACGATCGACTTGGCGTACTTGCGCGTGAAGCCGGCCACCGCCATGGTAAACAGAAACAATCGCGTGACGTTCGCGCGCGTAATGTTCTTCTCCGGCTTGAGCAGTACCAGCACCGCGGGGAAATAAAGGAAATTCAGCACGAACGCCAGGGCGATGCCGATGGTCATCATCCAGCCGAAATCGATGACGGGCCGGATGTCACTGACGATCAGGGAACAAAACGCCACGATCGTCGTAATGGCCGTATAAAAACAGGGTTTCGCCATTTCCTGTATCGTGTGCAGGACCAACGTTTTCTGGTCCGCCTGCGGAGTTTGCTCTCTCAAAATCCGATAGCGCACGATAAGGTGGATGGTTAAGGACATCGTGATGATGAGCAACAACGACACGAAATTGGAGGAAATGACCGTCACCCTCCAGTCCATGAACCCCAGGTAACCCATCATGACGACGACGGAAATCAGGCAGCAGGACATGGGCAACAGCACCCAGCGTAGCGCGCGAAAAAAGTAGACCAACGCCGCCAGCAGGAACACGAGAATGCCGGCACCGAACGTGGTCAGGTCGTGCTCGATAAAACTGATCATATCGGCGACGATCATGCGCGCTCCGCCCAAATACAATTGGGCATGGTCCCGATACTTGTCCAGGATGACGCGGACGACTTCGGTATCCTTGTTCTCGGCCTCGATCACGGTGGCGTGATATTCGTGAAAGATTTGCTCGACCGACCGCAAGGCTGCCGCTTCTTCCGGTGTGAGTCCCGACTCGGCTTCCTTTTCTCGTAACCGGTCCCGCTTGTTCAGCAGCGTGTTATAGGTCGTGTCTGTCTTAAAGAGGACCAGCAGCGCCGTCGTGCGGCCGTCCGCACTGATGATATGGTTTTGATAAACGGGGCTTTCCAGGAATTCTTTTCTGGCGAGGTCCCTATCGGTCCCCGGGGTCTCCAGCGTCCGTATCCCGTCCCCGTCTTTCAATGACGCCAGGGACACTTTCGGACTATTGACGAGCGGCACGTCCAGGATCGAGAGGACCGATTCGACCGAGTCCATCCCGGCCAATTCATCACGGAGTTTTTTCAGGTGAGCGAGCGAAGAAGGAGCGAACAAATCGTCGTGCGGCGTATAGACGACGATGAGAAAATCATCCGAGCCGTAGATGTCCCGGCTGGCCCGATAATATTTCAACGCCTTGTCGTGCTCGAGGATAATCGATTCGGCGGACGCGTCGAGTTTGAGATCCGGCACGTACGACGCAAAAAACACGACCGGGATAAACACCAGCCCCAATGCCACGACCGGCTGATCAATCACGAGCGCTCTATACAATCGGAGCAGGAGTGAACTCACCACGCCTCTCTTTGTGGGGGACGGCCGGAGCCTGCCCTGAGCGAAGCCGAAGGGTGCCGTCCCGAACCCGGCATCCAGAGCCAGAGCAATGCTCTGGCCAGTACCGTAAATAAACCCGCGCGCCGACGCAAGGAAAAAAGAACAAACCGGCCGGGAAAAGAATTTCTCTGCACTATTCAAACACAAATCGGTGACAGTCGCATCGATTGGCCGGAAGACTGTATAATGAAGTTTCTATGTCCGGCACTTCACTCGGAGGGAAGACACATGACCGATATAACCGATAACGGGAAAGACGTGGCCACCCTTGGCGGGGGATGCTTCTGGTGCATAGAAGCCGTGTTCCAGCACGTACAGGGCGTGGTCACGGTGGAATCAGGTTACATGGGGGGGCAACACCCCAACCCCTCGTATGAAGCGGTCTGCACCGGCATGAGCGGCCATGCCGAAGTCGTGCAGGTGACGTTCGATCCCACCGTCATTGCTTACCGTGAAGTGTTGGAAATCTTTTTTGCCGTGCATGACCCCACGACGCTCAACCGCCAGGGCAACGACACCGGCACGCAGTATCGATCCGTGATCTTTCATCATTCCCCCGAACAAGCCGCCACGGCCAAGGACGCCATTGCCACCTTGACTGCGGACCAGGTGTTCCCTTCCCCGATCGTGACGGAAGTCTCACCCGCCCAGCCATTTTACCCGGCGGAGGCCTATCACCAAGACTATTTCATTCGTAATCCCGCCCAACCCTACTGCGCCTACCTCATTGTGCCCAAACTCGCAAAGTTCCGCCAGCAGTTCACTTCAAAACTGAAACCCACTTTATAATCGGGGATCCAAGGTCTTTGCCTCTTTCTGTCATCCTCGACATTTTTCATCGAGGATCCAGGGGGGTTCTTTTGACTTGGCATTCGTAGCCGCGCCATTTCATGGCGCTTCTTTCAGGCCGCATAAAATGCGGCCGCTACAAATGCCTCTACCTCCCCACAGACAGGCCTTATGCAATGTAGCGAAATGGAATTGTCCGGATCACCTTGTCAGACATCTTTCACTGAACCCAGATACAGCGTATCGGGACAGATATCCTGTTCATGAGGCCATACAACGGTTCCATCCGACACCTGAACTTGTTTGAAGTAATTGAGATCCCTCAACTCTTGAAACACGCCGAAATTCAATAACCCTGAACAGTCATAGAGCCCACGCTCTCCATTTTTAAACACCAGACGGAGTTTGTAATCATCCGTTGGAAAGACTTTAGAGACTCTTGGGTTCATTGATCACCTCAACGGTTCAATTTTATAAGGCTGCTGGCCGGAGACGGCGAGTTCCCAATTTGCCATGAGTTCGTCCTTATGGAGTTCTGCCCAAGCTTGTAAAAGCTTCATCTTCGACTTTGGTATCTTACCTTCAAGGACTTCCCCATCCGGTATGGCTACAATCACTTCATCGTCCTGATACTTGGCATGGATATGCGGCAATTTGTGCCGTTTATTTTCCATGAAATACATGTAGACAATAATTCCGTAGAACATTGATATTGCAGGCATTCCTTTGTCTCCGTTTAGTTTATGCCTAACGACCTCGTTGGCTGACAGCGAAAAAGCAAGCAAGGAACGAGCGATATTCTTTATTGTCCAATTGCACCTAAAGGGCCTCCAAACGCAAACTCGACTTTTTCCACTCTATACACCAGGCAGTTACCCATAGTAGCAGCATTAATATCGAACAAGGCAAGATTCTGACCATCACGACATTTTAGCCGTTAAGTCGCCCTAAAACCAGACACTTGGATGCAACGATTATTATTGATCAGGGCGCCAACCGCGTTTGGCGGCAGCAATCACGATTCGCGCACAAGCCTTCGCATCGGAACCGGATTCTCCCTCACCCCGGCCCCTTCGACAAGCTCAGGGCAGGCTCTCTCCCAGAGGGCGAGGGAGTGAAGATGGAAAATTCGCCCGCCTTATCACGACGACAAGAACCGGCCCAAGGCATCCTGAAGCCCGCCCCAGGTGTCCGGGCGCAAGGTGATCTGATGCTCGTACAGGATCACGCGTGCCTGCGAGGGACAGGCCGGGAACTCCGTTTGCCTCGTCCCCAGCGTTCGGGCCAGGTAACTCCCGTCCGTACGGTCCTCCGCGCTTTCCAGAACCAGCAATTGGTCGCGCGCCTGGAGGATACAGTACCCGCGATACTCCTCATACCGGGTGCCGTCAGCGAAATGGACGCGATGCTGCCCCGTTGAAAAGACCACGTGGTTTTTTTTGATCGGACCTTCGGGACCGAACGAATAGATGCCCAGGGGGATCACCAGGATAGCCAGAACGGTCAATCCCACGGGGATCAACGGATTCCGCTTGGCGTCGGAGTCGTGGTGTTCGGACGGTGCGGCCATAAGGCTCCTTCACCCCAGCCCTCTCCTAGGGGGAGAGGGAGTTCTTTCGTTCCCCTCCTTTGTAAGGAGGGGCGAAGGGGAGGTAGAGCCTGTGGCTAGGATGAAGACACCCCGTGCTCAATGGGCATGTGACTCTACCCCTCCTATCCTCCCCTTACAAAGGGGAGGAACAAGAGGGCGCTCCTTTCATGGTACCTCTTTTGTGGTCAGCCCCTGATTCTGTCAACAAGTCAGTCAATTGACAATTCGGAGGACGACACGGGCAGACAATAGAAGAGACAGTCACTGGCGGCAATGTGAGGATTCGTCGTCATCATCATAATTCGAGAGGCCTGCGTGACCACCAGCCGGCCATCGACCACGGCAAACATGTCCCGGGTTCGGTCGCACCCCTTGGCGTCACGGGCGACCACGACGCCGGGAGAGGCATCCCGGACCCACCCCAGCGTTTCCCCTTGGTTCAGGACGCCGAAATTAAACTCGTCGGCATCCTGCCGTAACGTCAGATCAGCCTCGGGCACGGACGCGGAGCCATATGCGACCCGCTTCCCCGCCTCGAGTGACACCCGTATGGGATGATGGAGGGTTTTGACCCGGGCATAGCGATGAGGAGCGTCCCATAACGATTCGATCATGGCATAGGTCCGTAGCGCCGTCATCGCGGTTTGCTCGGACCGGGCATCGCCGGCGCCGCCGCATTCGGCCGTCACGGTGGGGAAATCGTCTTCCGTGGCTTCCATCAAGGTCCCCAGCCGCAGGTCCGTCACGATCAAATGGTCCGAGACCAGGGCGGTCAAGGCTTTTTGCGGTTCGCCCGAGCGCGTCGACACGCCGTACGCGGGACTGCGTCCTGACGTATTATGAAAATCGATCAACGCTTCGGGGTTCATCGCGCGTAACCGGTCGAGAACTCCGGCCGCCATCCGGCCCTCACGTCCCTCGAACGGCATCCGAAAGCAGCGGTTCAGGTCACGGCAGTCCGGCAAATGGCGGTAGGCAAATCCCGGCTCCGCCAACGCGGCATCCACGACTCCGATAAAGCAGGCGAGATTCACATGAGGCCGGGTCCCGGACCGGAGCCACTGAAAGATCGCCCGCACGCCGGATGGTTCATTGCCGTGCAACAGGGTCGTCACGGCCCGCGTTCGAGACGGATCTTCCCCGGAGAGAAGAATCCACGTCGGGCCACCCAAACGCGATAGAAATTCTTCAACCGTCGCACCGACGTCCTGCGCCTTGGGGTCCGCCCACTCTCCGGCCGTTGCCTGACTCACACCATCCATTCTCCAACCGGCCTCCCTTGGGCTGATTTTTCCAGGTACCGGTCCAGCAAGGCGACGACCGCCTGCCGGCGTGAGGACTGTTGTTCCAAGTGATCCAACATCCGGCGTTGCCAGCGCGCTCCCGTACAGCGGCGTTCAATGCGTGTCCGAATGACCTCCGACATTCGACTGATTTCCCCGGCCTCGACCCCTAATTGAGCCAAGCCCCGCTCCGCGACCGGCAACAGGTCCAGCGCCAAGTCGCACACAGGAACCTCCCTTGGCGACGGATATTGAATCGAAGGCCACAACAGGACGGCGTCCAGACCGAATTGCGCCCCACGGTAGAAATTGTGGTGCGCATACTCGAACGGAAAACTCGGGAGCAATTCTTCCATTTGTGACGAGAGGCCCTCAACCATTCCCACCAGAAACGCGGTATTCGCCACCATGTCCAACGGCGTGGGACCCGAGGGCAACGACCGGAACTCGATTCGCAGATGCCCTCCGTTTTTGGGATCATAGACGGGACGATTCCACCGCCACACGGTTCCCTGATGCAACCGCAATTCGTCCAACGACGGCAACGTCCCCTGTTGATGACGTTCCAATGGGGGCTGCTCACTCGACACGGGCAACAGCGGAGGGAACAGCCCGACGGCTTCGGCGAACAGTTCATAGGCGCCCTCGCGCACCCATCCCAATCCATAGGATACCCGCCCGGGCAGATGCCAGTCGCCTTCCCGGGGCGGACGGCTATCGACGGATTGCTTGAACAACGCCACTCTGGTTTCGTCCCACAAGCGGTGGCCCAAAATAACGGAGAATTCGCACTCACCGCCACCACGATGGGACTGACGAGTTGAGCGGCATTATACACAGAGGCAAACTCCGACGGGGGGACCCGGAAGTGTACCTGGAACGAGGTATTCGCCCCTTCCAGCGTGACGTCGTCGCAGGTCACGTCGAGAGAATCGAGACCATTAATACGCACCTGAAACGGCCGATCGCGTAATTCACGCAGGGCCGCGGAGAGCGCGCGATACCGGGGGAGGTCGGTCAGGGCCGCCGGTTGCAAGTCCTCCTCCATCAGGGTCGGGAGAATGCCGATCTGCACCATTCGTCCGCCTCGGGCCTCCGCCAGGCGGTTGAGCGTTTCAAGGGCCTGGATCAACTCGGATTCCATGCGACTGAATGGCGTTCCCGCCAAGGGGACCGGGGACGTATTGTACTCGAGATTGAAGCGGTCCAATTCCAATTGAAACGACGGATCGAGGTTTCCGGCCAACACGGATCGGTTAATGGGATACGCACGCCCTTCCCGGTCCACAATGGACAGTTCCATTTCGGCGCCCAGCGTCTTGGGACCGGCCCCGAACCCGGGACGGTCCAGCAAATCCCGGAGCACGACCAAACTTTCCTGCAGACGTTCGGCAAACAGCACGTAATCCGTTTGGGAAAATGTTTCTCTGTCGATTGATAAACCCACGCTCAAAACCCTTCCTGCCATGCAGGCACGTGCGTCAGGCGCCACGACGAACGCCTGATTGAAAAACTATCTAAGCACTTGACCTTACATACAATTTCTATTACACTCTTGTCATGAAGGACAGCCCTCGTGGCCGCCCACTTGGGGGCTCATAATTTTTTCTGATTTTTTCTGGCTTTATGCTGAAATTCATGTTATTCTGTCTAAATTTTGGGGCTCAACATTACCTTTTTCGCCCTGACATGCTTATAATAATGGAATATGCAAGAAAAGAAAGAGGCTATGTACGTGCAGTTCGAAACGGTACGGAATCAGCCTGTTCTTCAGCAAACCGGTTGGATATAGACGTAAGGGGTTGAACAATGCCAAAAACTAAAAACGCAGGAGGCCGAACATCGCTGGAACCGCTCAGCGCCTGGAAACGACACCAAGCCTTGCAGGAATTGGCGCGCTTTATGGGCCAAGAAGGCCGTCCTCACCTGACACAGTTGGAATACGATCTCGCCGAAGAAAAGGCTTACTCGGTTCAATTTTTCGTGCGGCATTGGGGATCATGGGCTCGTGCCGTCGAAAAAGCGCGGGAACTGGTGGATCAACAGGACATTCCCGAACCAGAGCCATCTCCCTATGCCGGCTGGGTAAACTGTCTTTGCGGAAAAGCCTGTCATTGCGAAAAACGATTTTGGAGTCCGGACCGGCGCAAGATCAGGATGTGCGACGCCTGCCGGGCGTGGTCCGACAAGCTGTCGGTGGATGACCAATTCTTCTATCTGACGGACGACACGGCGTTAAACACGCGCGCCCGAACCCGGGCCAAACAGGGCCGGCCGAAGAAGGATGCCGAACGGGTAAGCGTAAAATAAAAGAAATCGTTGCGCCCCGATCTGCCTGATCGGGGCGCAGCCGTTCCCGAAATTCTTCCGTCCCGGCAAAAACACCCACAGATCGTGTCATCTTCATACGTAACACCCGGTTTCCGATGAGGACCGTCCCGATAACATCGCTCAGCGTCCTCATCATCGTGCTCCTGGCTTCTCCGGGTTGGGCCTATACCGAGCAGCCCGTGACCACTGGCGGGAACATCTCCGGCAAGGTCATCCTGAAAGGTCCCGCGCCGCCCCCGAAAGCCTTTAATCTCATTACCTATCCCGAACCCGTGTTTTGCGGCCGCATTTCCACCGGTACGGCCTGGCGCCTGCTCGACCAGTTTCAGGTTGCGTCAGACGGCGGACTGCAACATGCGGTCGTCATGTTGGAAGACGTTCACCAAGGGAAACCGTTTTCTTCGTCTCCGCCAACCATAGAAGCCCGAGACTGTACGCTCGCTCCGCCGGTGATGGCCGTACGAAACCACCAGGACGTCCGCATCGTGAACATGGACCCCGTGATTCACGATATTCAGATGTACGAAGTCGCGCCTTTTGAATCTGAGGTGATGTTTCATCGCCCGTTGCGCATGAACCCCTATCACCCCAAGACCGATGCCGGAGCCCACGACCACCTCCCGGGCACCCCGCTCGTCGATACGATCGCCTTTACCAAAGGGCGGCGCATCTTTTACCTGGAATGCGGATTTCATGAGTTCATGCAGACGTGGGGCGTGGCCGTGACGAATCCCTATTATGCCGTGACGGACGCCCAGGGCCGTTTCACCATCCCGGATATCCCGGAAGGCGTCTACACCCTGATTGCCTGGCACCCGGGAATGGGCGGAATTCTCGACATGAAGGCCGTGGTGCTTTCCAACGATACCCTCCAAGTCAGGTTCGAATTCGAAAACGCCACGGACCGTCGGATGGCCCATACCACGATGGTTGAGAAGCCCCACTTCGGAATCGGCACGCTCGACACCTTCGGCGAACGCATCGACATCCAACCCACCCACCAACTCCAAGCGCCCTGAGCTAAGCCATAAGAAGGGGGCTACTTATGGATTTTAATGAAGAAGGCTTTCTGGGAGACTCGATTGCCGATTTTAAAAGGTCCGTTGAGAGGACATATGCTCAATTCTTTGAACTAATAGACGATCCGGCAGGAGTAACACCCAAGGATTCGAACTTGCGTGCTGTAGGGAGCACTCGTCCCTCAAGTGAGCCGATACCCTTATTGTAACGATCCACCGTTTGACGAATAGAGCGCCCGAGGTCACTCATATGCCCGCCAAATACTTTGATCCGCTCGAACAGATCACGGGCGAGTTCTGCCACAGCCTGAGCATTCTCAGCAAGTTTCTCTTGCTGCCAGCCGTAAGCTATCGCTTTCACTAACGCAATGAAGGTGGTCGGAGTACTGATCAGTACCCGTTGGATCACGGCCTGTTCAAAGAGATTCGGATCACTTTCGATGGCAGCTGCGAAGAAAGCCTCCCCTGGGACGAACATGACAACGAAGTCAGGAGTAACCGGCAAGGCCTTCCAGTAGTCTTTTGATCCGAGTGCGCGAACGTGGTCGCGAACCTGACGCGCGTGATCGACTATGTGTCGTTCGCGGGCAGCTTCGTCACTTGCTTCCATGGCCGCGAGGTAGGCTTCGAGCGGCGTCTTCGCATCTACGATGACCGACTTGCCACCAGGAAGACGAACGATTACGTCGGGGCGAAGCCGACCGTCTTCACCTTGAATTGTCTGTTCCTCGACGAAATCAACGTGTTCGGTCATTCCCGCCATATCGAGCACATTTCGCAACTGGTATTCTCCCCACCGGCCACGCGTCTTCGGGCGTCGAAGTGCCTGCACCAGTTGGCTTGTTTCCGACCGCAGACCACTTTGTCCTTCAGCCAGACTCTTCACCTGCTCGGTGATGGCGCGGTAGGCCCCCTCACGTGCCCTTTCAAGCTCACCTACCTTATGTTCAAACTTAGCCAAATTCTCGCTAATCGGTTTGACCAGCGTCTCAATGGCCTTCTGACGCTCCTCAAGGTCCTTATCCGCTGTTGCTTTGTGCTTATCGAACCGCTCGCTCATAAGCCGTAGGAAATTCTCGCTGTTTTTCCCGAGAACATTTGACGCGAGCACTTCGAACTTCTGCTCGATTTCGGCACCCATCTTCTGCAATTCCTCGACGCGCGCCTCGTGGGTCTTCCGCTCAGTTTTCAGAATCGACTCCGCTCCTGAGATTTGCCTGTTGGCTGATTCAAGCTTCTCACGAAGTTCAGTGATTGTGTCCTCAAGTTGCGGCACCCGGTCAGCTGAGACAGAAATCGCAGCCTGTTGGACAGCCAGCTTCTGGCGCGCTGCCCGTTCCTCTCCTGCCTCTTTCTCGGCTTCGGTGGTCCGCCTTTCTGCATTGGTTGCCCTCGTTCGCGCTGGAAGGGCGAACGCAATATACGCAACGCCAGCGCCTGCGAAAGCGGCAACTGCAAGAAATAGACTCGATAGTTCAAGGCTCATTGAGACATCCGAATGATAGAATCTGGTGCTCCCGAGACGATTTGGACGAGGGCACCACTAACGAGAAAGCGCCTCTACAGTCAGGTAGAACGTCCTGTCAGCGATTTGACCCGCGCATGAGGAATATTGGGACTGGCGGGGTCTACGGTGACCTCTCTACGGCTCGGATTGACGACCAAATCCATGTCCTCCATCGGCACTGCACCCAGCAGCACTTCATCGCCGATCACCAAGGCGCCGACGTAGCAAAACCGCTTACCGAACGCGACCTTTAAGGGACCAACGTATGGAACGTTCAGGTCTCTCCCATCCGCAACAGAGACCTCCCTCATGGACTCTGTTGTCAGGCTCAGTTGGAGAGCAACGTGCTCGGGAATACACAACATCAGCGCACCGGTATCGACCAACGCTTTCACTTTCACGGGAGCCAAATCCGGCTGCCTTGGATTACTCATTTCTATTTCTGCAAAAACATGTCCCATAAGGCAACGTTTTCCTTTCGCTTAATGAGTATATGCTCTCTCTTCGCTGACAGGGCTGTCAAAACGCCGGTCAGAAGGTGATGCCCAGGCCCACGTTCAGCCGGTGGTCCTGACGCGACTCGCTGCCTAATCGTCCGGTGTACCCGGCAATGACACTCACCTTCTCATACAGGCTCACGACCAAACCAAGGTCGGCGCTGGCCCAATGGCGCGGCGGCGTGAAGCCCGAAAGAGTGAAGCGTCCGGGCATGGTGTTGGATCCCGCGGTGACTGAAATGGGATCGTCCTTGAATTCCTTCGCAACGGCCACGCTGGCATAGGGACGAAGCCCCACGTCGTCCAAGGCCAGTGTTCTCGTGACCCGGTAGCCCGCACGCGCGATGAGGGAATCGCGGTCGAAACCGGAGAAGTTCATCGAGGTGGAGCGACTCCCCTTTTCCCTGTACCCGTCGACCGACTGATTCAGCCAGGCCAAACCCAGGAAGGGACCGTGTTGGAGATCAGCGGGATCGCCAAGCATCCAGCCTGCGTCGAATTCCGCCCCAAACTGACCGGCGCTGGTGGAGCCCTGCTCGGCACGTACCGCGGAACCGAGGGTGATCGACCGCTTGACGTCCACCGACGTGTTGCCCGCGCTGAGGGCGCCGCTCACGTAGAGGCCGTCGCGACGCCACGTGCCGTGCACCGACCCGATCACCGCGCTACTCTCGAGACTCGCACCCGAGGCATCATTGTTATACGAACCGAGGCTCAAGGCGGCGCCCCACCACAGGTTGTCTCCCGCCCGGTGGTTGGCCCCCAGGGTGAACACCTGCACGTCGGCCTGTGTTTCGCCGAGACGCGGCAAGGCATCCAGCTCATATCGACCGATGCGGCCCGTCACGTAGGCGCGCCAACTCCCGACCGACCGGTCGAGCCCGAGATCCGTCATCCGTTCGGCGGAGATGGCGCTACGGTGAATGTTCGCCATCTCGACGCCGCCTTCGCCGGCAAGGGACACCTGGACCGGGGCCGCAAGCGTGGACGTGACCGTGCTCGCGGTCATCGCGTGCATCGCGCCGCTGGGATGGCTCCGGTCCGCGAACAAATATTGTTGGTTTTCGCCGGATTTATCGGTTACGGGATAACCGGAGCCCTGCGTACCGCACAAGATCGAGACCGCACTTGCAGCGTCCGGCTCCCCGCAGGCCGTACTGGTGGCGTCCGTCAAGCCATACGTCCCGGGGTCTTCGACGATTTCATTGAAAAAGGCATGGATATTGACGGGAATGATGCCATCCTCGTTCTCGCGAATGCCGGCGTACAGCACCTCGTTATAGGCGGTGACCAGTTGGGTCAATGGTCCCTGAACGACCTGGCCCAAGTTGACGGCGTAAGGGGCTTTGCTGATGTCGGGCATGTTGAACGCCAGGACGTGGCGGGCGCCGGCGTCCTGAAGACGCCGTATCTGCGCGATGTTGACACGTGCGGCCGCCAACGTGTGGAGCGAAGCATTGGCCGGATCATTCAACAAAGAACCGGCAACGTCGTTCGCGCCGCCCCAAATGACGTAGAGCGCGTTCGGGTCGGCTGTCTCGCCCGATTTAAAGAAGTACTTTGTGATCTGCTCCGTCACCGGGGTTGACGGAACAGTACAGGGCGTAGCCGGATTCATACAGGCTCCGGCGAAAGCGTAGTTCGACCCGCCGGCGAGATCGTTCATGCCCGACGCGCCGAAGTTTTCCGCCACGATCTCGGCCCAGACCGGGTCGGGATTGGTGGTGAAGCTGCTGCCCGGAGGCAGCGGTAACAGGCTTCCTGCATTGCCGGAGTCGCTCAGGCTGTCGCCGAATACGACGACGTCGCTGAAGTTCTGGCCCCAGGCGTAACCGGTGAACCCAAGGATGAAAACAAGAATACCGAACAGACGAACATGACGAAGCATGGTGCAGTCTCCCTTCATAGCCCGGACACCACCCATCCGGCTGATCCGCCATCAACCGTGTGTCCCGGTTTGGTCTGATTTGAACAGAAGACGCGGGATTGACTCATATCCCCCATTACCAAAACATGGTGCCCCCGAGACGATTTGAACGTCCGACCTGCGGTTTAGGAAACCGTTGCTCTATCCACCTGAGCTACGGGGGCAGCCAACGATGTGCCGTTGAAGAAAGGATGTGTCAGAGCCTTGTAGTCTACCGCAACGCCTGGGCCGAGACAACGGGGCGAAATCAATGCAATAGAGGGCGAATCCCCGGCAAGAGATTTATCAGAGCCTTAAGGAGAGCCGAAAGGAACCGCTGAGGCTACCGCGCTGCCGATTTCGCTGCTCACCACTCCTCAACAGGCAGGTGCTCGATTTCCCTGAAGTGCAGGTCTCGGGAGACGACAGTCAGGCCGTGTTGCTGCGCGATTGCTGCAATCCAGATGTCATTTTCAGGAATCGGTCGGCCCTTTGCTCGTAGAGTTGTCTTGATCCGGCCATAGTGCAGAGCGGTGGTGCCATCGCAGTAGAGGATGGCCGTGGAATCCGCCAAGCGGTCAATACGTTCGGCGTTGTCATTGGGATGAGCTGACTTAAACGCTCAGAAATACAGTTCGCCAAGTGCGATGCTTGGAAGAAAAACTGCTTCTGATACCACCAAACGGAAAAGAATGGCTTCGTCCTTCGCGAGGATACCGATCACAATGTTGGTGTCCAGAAGGACACTACCACTCACTCTCGTTTATCCTTTCGCAGCCCTCCTCGATGACCGCGGCCATTTGTTTGAGATCCTCCGGGTCAATCGCGCCGGCGAATCTCGCCAAGTCATTCCTGGCCTTCCCGGTGGGTCCTGTAACCAAGCTCTTCGCGAAGGCGATGACCCTCTGTTGCTCTTCTTGCGATAACCGAGCCATCTCTTTGAGCAACTCTTCCTGCAATTTCGGACTCACGGCGTAGAATCCCCTTCGCATGGTGGTTAGACTATGTCCATTATCATTCCCTGCCATATTGGCGTCAAGAAGCGAAGGCCACACTGACTTTTGGAGGGGAAAGCGTGGCTTCCCGATAAGAATAAAGATGGTTGGTTCAAAGTGCCTGGAGCGGTATGATGAACCCGTGAAGCCCATCGCCAATCCGCCTAACCCGTTTGATTCTCACCACCGCGACCTCCTTGAACCGGCGCCCCACGTCACGACTCAGGTGTTTGAGGAAAAGACCGGGGCGATCCTGAGCCGAAACGACAGCCCCGACCTGCCCTTCAGGTGGAGCGTGAATCCCTATCGCGGCTGCTTCCATGCCTGTGCCTATTGCTATGCACGCCCGAGCCATCAATATTGGGGGTTCGGCGCGGGGACGGACTTTGAATCCAAACTCATCGTGAAGCCCAACGCGGCGGCGGCGCTCCGTACGGCGTTTTTGAAACCCTCGTGGAAAGGCGAACTCGTGGTCTTTTCCGGCAACACCGACTGCTATCAACCGCTCGAAGCCACGCATGAACTCACTCGCGCCTGTTTGGCGGTCTGCGCCGAGTTTCGCAACCCCGTCACCATCATTACCAAAGCCGCGCTCATCCAACGGGACCTCGATCTGCTGCACACCCTCCATGAACGGGCTTGGGTCCGCGTGTATTTCAGTATCCCGTTTGCCGACAACGCGGTCGCTCGAAAAGTCGAGCCGCAGACACCCTCCATCACCAAACGTCTGGAGGCCATGACCGCCCTGTCTTCAGCCGGCATCCCCACGGCCGTGATGATCGGTCCCGTCATTCCGGGGCTCAACGAACAGGACATCCCGCAGATCCTTCACCTCGCGAGACAGGCCGGCGCCACGCGCGCCGCCTATACGCTGTTACGGCTCAACGACAACGTGCTGCCGGTGTTTCTGGAACGCATGGCCGAAGCCTTTCCCGACAGGATCGGAAAAATCACCAACCGCCTGAAAGAAACCAGGGGCGGGACGTTGGAAGAAAAGCGGTTCTTCGCCCGCCACCAAGGACGAGGCTCGACGTGGGAAACCATCGAACAATTATTCGATTTGGCGTTTCGCAAGGAAGGCTTTCACCGATTCGAACGGGACGATGCCGTTCCCGCCACCTTCACCAGACCACCCACGGCTCAACTCAACCTGTTTTGAAGACTCCCGATCCACGTTTTTCAGTTGGCACGAGGCTATTTCTCTCTTTACAATCAGAGAGCGTCGGTTCTGACGAGCAACGAATTGTGAGAGGGTTCTCCTCTCTCTTCTTACAAATCCGAAAAAAGGTGGATGATATGCTGAATGGTTGTTGGAAAAGGTTGATGGCCGTCTGCATGGCTGGGGTGATCGGCCTCACGGGATGTGAGAACGCGGAAGCCCCGTGGGACACGCACATGGACCGGGGTGATGTTCTCTTCCAACAGGGACGTCTCAAAGAGGCCAAGGAACAGTACACTGCCGCGCTCAAGGAAGCCGAAACATTCGGGGAACAGGATCCCCGGCTGCCCCGAACGCTGACGAAACTGGCCGGGCTCCATGACGCGCAGGGTGAATATGAACAGGCCGAACCACTGTTGAGTCGCGCCGCCGGCCTGAATGAAACCATTCTTGGTGATCGCGATCCTCAATTCGCCGCCAGCCTGAGTAACCTCGCGGCCGTGTACTACGCGCAACAACACTATGAGAAAGCCCTGCCCCTTTTTGAACGGGCTTTACACGTTCGTGAACGGGCGCTCGGCGCGGACCATCTTGATGTGACCCTGGATCTCGAAAATCTGGCCGGCGTGCTGGCCGCGCAAGAACACTATGCCCAAGCGGAGACGCATTTAATCCGGGCCCTGGCAATTACGGAAAACTCCACGGGACCGGACGACCCCGCGATGGTGGAACGGCTCAACAATCTCGCGCTCCTGTACCGGGCCCAAGAGGACTATGCGCAAGCCGTCCCGTTGCTGGAGCGCGCCTTGGCCATCAATACGAAACAATTTGGAGACGCGAGTCCTGGTCTACTCGGCAGTCTCAACAACCTCGCGTTCATGCACGTGGCCCAAGGCGAACACGACAAAGCCGAAGGGCTTCTGAAGCAGGCTCTCGCCATCACAGAAAAATCGTTCGGTCCGGACAACCCGCGATTGGTGTCCAGCCTGACCAAGCTTGCCGACTTCTATCGCCTGCAAGGGCAATTCGAGAAAGCCGAACCCTTCCTGGTCGACGCCCTGGAAATCAACGAGAAGAAATTCGGCCCGGAGCATGAAAAAGTCGCCAACGTCGCCAACAATCTGGCGCTGATTTACTTCTTGCAGGAAAAGTACGCGAAAGCCGAACCCCTCTTCACCCGGGCACTGATGATCAATGAACAAACTTTGGGAAAAGAACACCCGGTCGTTGCCCGCACGCTCAAGAACTACGTCGCACTGTTAAAAAAAACCAACCGGGATAAAGACGCGAAGGATTTCGAAGCCCGCATCGCCGCCATCGAGAACGAGTGAAAAAGTAAAGGCCGTAGCACCCATGCAAAAAGGTGGCAGAAACTCGATACTATGGCACACTCTTGAACGGAAGCAGCATGAGATGGTGCGCAATGTCAAGCACAATAAAAACAGTGGTTAAAGAACCTCTTGGCGAATACAACAATTGGGACGCCAATAAAGTTCAAAACGATGACAGCGCCGCGCATCGGTGGTATCGGTTCGTACTTTCCTTCCCTCCACATCTAGTTCGCGATTACCTGGATGATTTTGGTGTACGCAACGGCGGGCTGGTGCTGGATCCATTCTGCGGAACCGGAACAACAATAGTAGAGAGCAAGAAGCTGGGAATCTCTGGCGTCGGCATCGAGGCATTGCCTATGGCTCACTTTGCAAGTTGCGTGAAGACAGATTGGCGACCTTCACCCGATGGGCTGGCTGAGCATGCTCGACGTGTCGCCGACAAAACGTTGTGCCGCTTAAAGGCCGATAACATTCAGGATCCTCCGTTCTTCTCCGATCCCTCAGGCTCCACGAACGGCCTTCGTACACTGCCACCGGAAGTCGCGAAGATCCTGCTAAGGAACTCCATCAGTCCATTGCCTTTGCACAAGGTTTTGGTTCTGATAAACGTACTAGAGGAAGAACAGGACAAACAGTTCCTGGCCCACGAGAAGTTAGCGTTAGCTAAAGCGTTAGTAGCTGACATCAGCAACCTGCACTTTGGCCCGGAGGTCGGTGTGGGAAAGTGTAAGGACGATGCTCCTGTCGTGGCTGCTTGGCTCTCTCGTGTCAACGCCATTGTGGAAGACCTGCGACAGCTTCCCCGGAAAAATAGCGCAACGGCTCAGGTATTTCTGGCTGATGCGCGTCAAATTCCTGAAATACTTGAACCCGAGTCAGTCGATGCAGTGATTACCTCTCCTCCCTATCCCAATGAGAAAGACTATTCGCGGACGACGCGCCTTGAGACCGTCCTTTTGGGTTTTGCACACAACATGTCGGAACTACGGACGTTGAAGAAAACTCTGGTACGATCCAATACGCGAAGCGTCTATAAAACGGACGATGATGATATGTGGGTGAAGGGACATAGGAAAATTGAGTCCATTGCGCGTGAGATCGAAGAGCGACGCACGATGCTTGGCAAGACCTCAGGCTTTGAACGACTGTATCACAGGGTAACGAAGTTATACTTCGGCGGGATGGCAAGACATCTTGAGACGATGAAGCGCGTTCTGAAGCCTGGAGCCATGTTAGCCTACGTCGTGGGAGACCAGGCTTCATATTTGCGTGTCATGATCCATACGGGACAAATTCTAGCCAGCTTGGCGAAATCACAGGGATATGAACCGGTAAGGATTGACCTTTTCAGGACGCGGCTGGCGACAGCAACAAAGGAACAACTTCGAGAAGAAGTTCTTGTGCTGCGGTGGCCAGGAAAAAGGCAATCCGCAGGGAGGAAATACAGCCATGACTGAACCTAACCGGTACATGCAAATCATCGAACGCATTTTCCTGTCAATTCACAAGAAGGGACAACAGGAAGTGCTGTTCAGTCGATCCGAGATAGAGAAGGCTGCTTCAAAATTGAAAATCAAGCTGCCGAAGAATCTCGGGGATGTTATTTACAGCTTTCGTTATCGTGTACCGTTGCCGCCTTCAATTCAAGAACGCGCCCCCAAAGGCAAAGAGTGGATTATTCGTCCGGCCGGACGTGGAAAGTATTGCTTTGTAGCGACCGAGGTAGCTCAGATCACACCGACAAAGCACATGGCCGAAACAAAAGTGCCGGATGCGACGCCTGGCCTGATCTCGATGTATGCCCTGAATGATGAACAAGCCCTGCTTGCAAAGTTGCGATGCAATCGACTGGTTGACATCTTTACACGGGTAACGTGTTATCCGTTACAAAGCCATCTACGCACCACGACTCCACAACTTGGACAAGTCGAGACAGACGAAATCTATATCGGAGCAGATCGACGTGGTGCGCACTATGTCTTTCCCGTACAGGCGAAAGGAAAGACAGACCGACTCAACGTGGTGCAGATTGAACAGGATATTGCGCTGTGCAGACATAAGTTTCCTACTCTGATCTGCAGACCGATCGCCGCCTAGTTCATGCGTGACGAGCGCATCGTGCTTTTCGAGTTTGAGGAAAGCAATACGGGAATCGGCATCTCTCTTGAGAAGCACTATCGGCTTCTTCCTCCTGAAGAAATCGACCAAGAGGAGTTGGCAAACTATCGGGCACGAAGATCTGATGAGGCTGTTGCGAAATAAAGGAGTACCCGGTCGTTGCCCGCACGCTCAAGAACTACGCCGCGCTGTTAAAAAAAACCAACCGGGATAAAGACGCGAAGGATTTCGAAGCCCGCATCGCAGCCATCGAGAACGAGTCATGAAAACGGGCAGCCGGCGAGATGCAGCCCTCCGGCGAACAGATGGCCAAGGCAGGATGCTATTCTGATTTATAATCATGTTTGTTATTACATTTAAAACAGATAGAAAATATGCGGCAATTCGTAAATCACCGGACAAGCGTATTACGCTTCACGTACCTGTCTTTGAATTTGGCTATAAGGTAGATGATGGAAGGATACAATGCCAAAAAATTCGTCCGGATTTTGCACGTATGCTAAAATGGACTTCCGTAGAAATTCTTTCTGAAAAAGAGATTGCAGACAAAGAACTTCATGATTCTTATCTCTTTCTTGATGAAAACGGAAATGAAATGACCCGAATTGAATTTCAACGCGAAATAAACAGTCAGCCGGATAAATATAAATCGCCGTGGAACGACGAATTTCTCGATGAGGATAATAAATGAAGATGTTTTGTGAAATGCTTTAGGTACAAGAGCAAGAGTGTTTACCAAAAGACGGTTGTCTTGTTGTCAAAGCAGATTGCGCTCGGCCTGCTGATCATAGAGTGATGGTGAAGCCTGACTAGCGTGTGGTGGGAGCAATCAAACGCAAGCTTTATCGCCGCCGCCAAGAGGTATGCCTGAGCCTATCCGCTGTGAGCGGGGCACCCTCGGCTTCAAATGAACAGCATATCCTGAACAGTAGCCATGTTGAGTTTGAGGTGTAGTGAGGTTGTTCACTGCTCACCCACCTCACCCGGTGTTCCGGCACAGAGTCGAACCTAGACAAGCGGGAGGATGTGATGCCAAGGTCGACAAAAGACGATCTCTTTTCGAAAGAGGTTCAAGAAAAACTCGGGCATTATGTCTACAGATTGATTGATCCCAGTAACGGCCAAACCTTCTATGTTGGAAAGGGACAAGGAAACCGTGTTTTTGAGCACGTTAAGGCAGATCTGAAGGCAGACGAGAACAGTAAAGAGGACTTGCGCCTGAAAACAATTCGAGAGATTAAACGAAAGAATCTCATGCCCATTCATGTAATTCATCGTCATAACATGTCAAAACACGTCGCGTTAGAAGTTGAGGCCGCGTTGATTGACGCTTATCCGGGACTGACTAACCAAGTTTCCGGTCAGGGTTCGAACGACTACGGCCCAGCGCATGTAGATCAACTCGTAGAGCGGTACACCGCGGAGACCATAGAATACGATCCCAGTCATAAGATTATGGTGATAAAGACCAAGTGGGCGACAGTGGAAGAACGTGGTGGTGAAGTATACCAAGCGATACGTGCCAGATGGAAAGTGCGTAAGGATAGAGCGGAGCGGGCGCACTACATTCTCGCAATTATTGATGGAATATGTCGAGATGTATTCAAACCTGAAAAGTGGAAACGGAGTTCACCACCAGAAGATAAACGATATGAATTCGACGGAGTCAAAGCGGACGCGGAAATTTGTGAGAAATACGTCAACAAGCGTCTGCCGGATGATGATTGCAAGAGGGGTATGGCTTCTCCAGTGTTGTACAAATATCGGTGATTCATGATATTGCTCCGTCGTCCATTTGTTGACGTAAGAATTGATGTCTCTTCCGTCAAAAAAATGACGTGCGGCGGTGCACGCGCGCGACACCGAGTAGACTTGCATGACGGGCACAAAAGCCGCACAATGAAGAGAAGGGAAACCTGATGGAAAATGCTCTTCGATTTGTGATCGTTTTTTTGTGGTGTGTCGGTTTCGGGTTTTTCAGCGTCATGGGCTATTTGGACGACACCATGACGGGTCAAAAGAGCACCGCGATCCTGGCCGGGCTCCTGGCAGGCTTGGGCGTGTATTGCGCCATCGAGTGGCGCCCGAAGATCAAGGGATTATCCATTCGCGCGGGTTGGAACAAATTCATCGACCACCGCCTCTACGCCCAAATGTCTCGAGGCATTCGAGCTTTTCTGCCCCTATGCGCACAAATGTTGCGGAAGGTTCGAGCCTCCGTGACGTCCATCAATCTCCCCATGTGGGGTAGCATCAAAAAACGTTTTCTGCCGACGAGCAAGCCCCCGGTTTCTTCGAAAAGCCTGCCCTGAGCGCAGCGAAGTCGAAGGGTCCCTGACCCCGTTTCCATAACCGTTCAGCGCGTCGTCGTTCTCGTCAACCCCGCAAGCGACAACCTCCTGTTGGGCGCACGTTCCAAGGCCAATGTAAACTGACGCCGCGCCTCGTCCCGTTTTCTCAGACTCAAGAGCACTTCACCGAACAACTCATGCGTCGGCTTGACCGGAAACACCGGACCGGCGGAAAAAGGCAAGGTATCTTCCAAAGCGGCCGTTTCGCGTAACAGCGCAAGCCCCTCGTTCACGTTTCCCTCCGCCAGCAACTTCATGGCGGACAATTGGTTCTTCATCACCTTCACCGGTCCGTGAGTCGTCGTCCTTGCCACACGATCCGTGTGCCGGCGAAACTGGTCCAGCACCCGGGCGGCCACCTCTCCATGTCCGGCTTTGAATGCGCTCAACCCAATGGCGAACAACTCACTCATCGCCGCGGACAATCGGACGGCCGACCTGTCGCGATCGAGCCCGGTCACGTCCCACGTTTCGGTCTCGATGATATACGTCGCACGCATGGCCGCCCGGTACCGCTGCAAGGCCCCAGACCTGACCCGTTCGGCGTCCTCCTCAACCATGCGGAGAAAGGGCCGCGCTTCTTCCACTCGCCCCTGCTGGAGCAAGGCATACATCAGCCAATGGGCCACGTGCCAGGAACGCTCCGCCACGCTCAATCCTTTGCGGATTCTCCGTTGCTCACTCGCCGTCCAGCTCTTTTCATTGGCTTGAATGACGTCATCCCATAGACCTAACGCCATAAAAATGTGCGAGGGCATGTGCCGGGCATGAGGGGCCGCCGGCGCCAGGCTGGCGTAGACGCGCGCCGCTTCCAGGGCCTCGTGCGCATGGGCCGGCTCGTCGAGAGCATGAATCAAATAATGAACGGCACCGGGATGGTCTGGATTTCTTTCAAACACGTCTTGGACAATGGACGCGGCGTCCAGGTAGAGTTTCTCCACCCGTTTGCCCTGTGCGGAACCCAGAATCGACAACGCATGGAACGCCTGGGCGTTGTCATCTCCGGGAAATTGCCGGGCAAGAGCCTGCATGGCAGCCATATACGCCTGATCGCGCTGTTTTTTGTCGCCTTCCCCATACAAGGCCTCGACCGCTCGCAGATACCCTCGCTCCCGTGCGGTCGAAGCAGCGGCCACTCGTTGGCTGGACGAGGGCGCCAATCGCCGTAAAATCTTCAGTGCCTGCTGAACGTCCTGCTCACCCCACAGGGGATGGGTCATCGTCATGGCCTCTCCCCAGTACGCCATCGCAAAACCGGGGTCGAGTTCCTGCGCCTGCTAGAAGGCGACTTGGGCGTCGTCATATTCAAAGTTGTGTAACAACAATACTCCCCGGAGAAACGGCTTTTGAGCCTCCGGTGCACCCGAGGTGGGAAAATCAATCTCGCCAAGAGAGGAAGCGGATGTTTCACGGGAATCCGCCCGGGTCACGTCCGGACGGGAATCCGGAACAAACCCATGGCGATGCGGCATCCGAACCTTGGGAAGTGTGTCCCGGTCGAGCACGTCGCCCTTTTCCAGCAACCCGTTTCGGAACAGGATCCATGCCGTCACGGCATATACCTGGTCGGACGTCAGGGATTGCGGCGCCACAAACGGCATCGCCCGATAAATATAATCGAACAGGGTCGTGGCATACGGCCAATAACTGCCGGCCGTTTTCAAAGGATGATCGCTCGCAAGCGTCCCTTGCCCGCCCACCAACTTGGGATTGGGACCTTCCACCCCGGTCGCGCCATGACAACCCGCACAATGCCGCGCAAACACTTGCGCTCCTTCTTTCACCGTCCCCCTGCCGGCAGGCAAGCCTTCGCCGTTCGGCGCAACGTCGATGTCCCAGGCTTGAATCTCCTCCGGGGTCGCGACACGCCCGAGCTGAAAGGTGCCGCTCTTCGATGTTCCCCACGAATCAACCGGACCCGCCACCGCCATGACGAGCAGCACAAGTAAAACGCTTCCCCCCCTCACCCTAACCCCCTCCCACCACAGGGGAGAGGGAACTGGCGCTACGTTCGTAGCCCCCTCACACCTGGACATTCGACACGATCCCTTCTTCGTCGATCTTCCAACTCTGGATGGCATTGTAATGGTAGTACGAATTGGTCCCCCGGACGCTTACCAACTCCTGATGCGTCGGTTGCCGGTACCCGGTTTCATCGATACAACGACTTTGAAGAATAGCTTCCCGGCCGCCCCACCACCAATCGAGACAAAACCGGGTGTGGCATTTCGACAGAACCGGGGCTTGTAACACTGCGGTTCGCCAACTGGTTCCGCCATCCACGCTGACTTCCACTTTCTCGACCCGGCCACGCCCGCTCCACGCCAACCCCCGGATTTCAACGTAGCCCGGCTTTTTTAATCGTTGCCCGCCGGATGGCGCCGTGATCACCGACTTGGCTTCCATGTCGAAGGTGAATTGACGCGCGGTCCCATCCGGCATCAAGTCGGTATATTTCGACGTTTCTTCGCGAGTCATCACTGGGGCGGACACCAGTTTCAGGCGTCGCACCCATTTAATGCACGTGTTGCCTTCAAAGCCCGGCACCAACAAACGCAGGGGATACCCTTGCTCCGGACGGAGCGGTTCCCCATTCTGGGCATAACACAACAGGGCTTCATCCAACACGCGGTCCAACGGAAGACTCCGCGTCATCGCCGCGGCATCGCTGCCCTCGGCCAACATCCAGGTGACGCCGGGGGTCAGACCCGCTTCCGCCAGGACCGTCGAGAGTCGTACGCCTGTCCACTCACTGGTGCTGGTCAGGCCATGGATCTCTTGCGCGGTCTTGCCCTTCGGCCCTTTCCATTCTTTTCCGCTGTTACCCGAACACTCGACAAAGACGATCCGCGAAGTCGCGGGGAACCGTTTCAACTCGTCCATGGTAAAGAGCAACGGCCGTTCCACCAGACCATGCACCAGGAGCCGGTGCCGCGCGGGATCGATGAGGGGCACGCCGTTATGATGGCGTTCAAAATGCAGGGCCGACGGGGTGATGATGCCATGCAAATCCTGTAATGGCGTTCTCGACCGCTGTGGTCTGGTCAATCGCTTAACACGTTCGAAGGATGAGCGTTGACCATATTCCGTCGCTTGGCCCCCCGGCACCCGGGTGGGATCGCCGGGAACGTCTGCCGCACGGCCCAGGAACGGCGCAAGCAAAACGTGCGCCGCAGCCGCCCCCAACATCGACGTGGCTCCGGTCAAAAAGGCCCGGCGCGTTGGTGGCTCTTTGGGTCGCGTGGTAAGCATGACGTCTGTTGCCGAAACCTCCGGCTTCTGCTCAGCCGACGCCGGCTTCCCGGTTTTCTTATCCATCTCTCATTTCTCCCGCAAATCTCTTAATGAGCGGAAAACAGTCTAAACGAAACGGGCACCGGTTGGAAGACACCGGCAGTGGATAGGAAAAAGAACGCGTCATGAGGCACGTCCCGGGTCTTGACCCTGGTTGCCGTCATGCACGTACAATGAGAGAGCCTTTGATTTTCTGCTTGACTACCCATCGCGTCTTGGGTAAACCGACTGTCAGGAAAGAAACCCGGCAAGAAGATCTGTCTTTTTCCTTCCTTTTGTAAGTGAGTGGGTCGGCTTAGCGAAGCGTAATCCGACGGACGTGCGAATGAATCAACACGTATAAGTGACATATGCCCTACCTGCCAATCGAAGAATACGGCCTGATCGGCAACATGCAAACCAGTGCCCTGGTCGGCGTGAACGGCTCGATCGACTGGTTCTGTTTCCCGCACTTTGATTCTCCAAGCGTATTCGGCGCCGTCCTGGATGATCGCAAAGGCGGGTGGTTCAAGATTGAACCCCACGGGGATGAAGCCACGCACAAGCAAAATTACTGGCCGGACACGAACGTGCTCGTCACGCGGTTTCTTTCCGATCAGGGCGTGGGACATGTCATCGACTTTATGCCGGTTGATCTCAAAGCCACTGATGCCGGCTATCATGGCATCATTCGCCGCGTTCAGGCGATTCGCGGTAACGTGGCGTTTCGGCTGGAGTGTTTTCCCGCCTTCAATTACGCCCGGGATGCCCACACGACGACCCTGACCGCCGACGGCGCCTATTTCGAAGCCCCGGGGCTGAGTTTGTGGTTGGGATCGACCATTCCCTTACAACGGGAAGGCAACGGCGTGGTCGCTGAATTTGTGATACAGGAAGGTCACGAATTGACGTTTTCCCTTCAGGAAGTGGAGCGGATCGATGCCTGCGGCAAGGCCATCTCCGAAGAGCAGGCCAATAAACTCTTCCGCCAGACCGTCGCCTACTGGCGAAAATGGCTCTCCCAATGCACCTACCGGGGTCGATGGCGCGAAATGGTGCAACGCTCGGCTTTGACCCTGAAACTGCTCACCTTTGAGACGACGGGAGCGATCGTCGCCGCTCCGACGTGCAGTCTTCCGGAGGGCGTGGGCGGAGAACGCAATTGGGATTACAGGTACACGTGGATCCGTGACGCGGCCTTTACCATCTATGCTCTCCTGCGTATCGGGTTCACCGAAGAAGCGGAAAAATTCATGCACTGGCTCGAAGCACGCTGTCATGAACTCAATCCCGACGGCTCGTTGCAAATCATGTATGGCATCGACGGCCGGCATGAACTGCATGAAGAAACCCTGTCTCATCTCGACGGATATAAGGGATCACGTCCCGTCCGCGTCGGAAACGGCGCCTATGATCAACTGCAATTGGACATTTACGGCGAATTGCTGGATTCGGTGTATCTCTACAACAAATACGGCAGCCCGATTTCTTACGACCTCTGGAGCCATTTGCGCCGGTTGGTCAACTGGGTATGCGACAACTGGACGCGTTCGGATGAAGGGATTTGGGAAGTCCGGGGAAGCCAGCAACATTTCCTGTATTCGAAACTCATGTGCTGGGTGGCCGTCGACCGGGGCTTGCGCCTCGCCGACAGACGCTCGTTTCCCGCGGATCGTGACCGGTGGCTGAAAGTCCGTGATACCATTTATGAAGAAATTATGGAAAAAGGATGGAGTGAGACCAGACAAGCCTTTGTGCAGCGGTACGGCAGCAACGCCCTTGACGCGGCGAACCTTATGATGCCCCTGGTCTTTTTCGTCTCCCCCACCGATCCCAGGATGCTCAAGACCCTGGAAGCGATCAACCAGTCCCCGGAGCATGGGGGCCTGGTCGCCAATGCCCTGGTGTACCGGTATAACGCCAACGAAACAGAAGATGGGCTGAAAGGCGAAGAGGGCACCTTCAACATTTGTACGTTCTGGTTGGTCGAAGCGCTCACCCGCGCGGGCAGGGTCGATGAAGCGCGACTGATGTTCGAGCAAATACTCGGCTATGCCAATCACGTCGGGCTGTATGCCGAAGAGACCGGGCATCACGGCGAAGGCCTCGGCAACTTCCCCCAAGCCTTTACCCACTTGGCGTTGATCAGCGCCGCGTTCAACCTGGACCGGGTTTTGGGTTCCCGGGGCTGATCGATTTTTCTTCGTGACGGCGCACAGGGGCCGTCCCCTACGGGATCAAATCCTGTCCCAACGTGACCCCGCTATACGACTCCCACGCCCCCCCGGCTTCGCTCCCTCATGAAGAACCGATTGCCCGTACCGCTTTTTGCACTCCTGCAACAAACCGGTGAACTCGCTGAGCGACGTCGCGTCCACGTGTATGCCGTTGGCGGATTTGTCAGAGATCTCCTTCTCGGCATCCCGAACCGTGACCTGGACCTGGTTGTCGAAGGCAACGGGATACGTTTTGCCAAAGCCGTGGGCCAACGATATAAGGCTCACGTCACGCCCCATGAACGATTCGGTACGGCGGTCGTCACATTCGCGGACGGCCACACATTCGACGTGGCCACGGCTCGAACGGAATCGTACGACTCTCCGGCCACGCTACCGACCGTGCGACCGAGTTCTTTCAGGGAAGACCTCCGCCGCCGGGACTTCACGATCAACACCCTGGCCATACGGCTCAATGCCCCGCATTGCGGCGAATTGCTCGATCTCCACAACGGCCGGCGGGATCTGAAAGACAAAACCATTCGCGTGCTGCACGGGCTCAGCTTCATCGATGACCCGACCCGCGTGTTCCGCGCCATCCGGTATGAACAACGCCTGGGATTTCAACTGGATCGGAACACGGCTGTTCTGATGACGGAAGCCGTGAAAATGGGACTCGTCCACCGCCTCTCCCCGTCTCGCTTTTCAGCCGAACTCCTTCACGTGCTGTCAGAACGTGAGCCCGTCAAAACCCTCTCCAGGCTGGCGGACTTCAATCTGCTTCAATTCATTCACCCGAGACTGAAATGGTCTCCCGGCCTCGCTCGGCTCCTGAACGCCGTCGAGCAAACCATCGCTTGGCATGCCGGCCTCTCTCTCGGACGCCTCACGTCTCCATGGATCATCTATGGTATGGCCTTGCTGGACTCGCTCCCTCAATCGGCCATTCAAGAAACCCTAAGCCGGTTGACGTTTCCCCGGCGCCAGGCCCAAAGCCTCTTGTGGGTGCCCCAAGAGGGCGCTCGTCTGTTGCGAACGCTCAACCGGACCACCAAACCGTCCGACACGTTCCGGGTGCTCCGCAACCTCTCGGATGAGACGCTTGTGTTTCTTAAGGCCAAGACCCGATCGGATAAGGTGAAACAAAACATTTCCGCCCAGTTCACCACCTATCGACGGGTGAAATCGATCCTAACAGGGGACGACTTGAAAGCGATGGGTCTCAAACCGGGCCTCTCGTATCACACAATCCTGAACCGGATTTTGGATGCACGATTGAATGGAGAAGTGGAAACCGAAGCCGACGAACGCCGATTGGTCCGCCGGCTGGCGAAACGGTTCTAACCCGGGTCAGGCAAAAACCACTTCTCTTTTGGCAGGGGGAACGCTACAATTCAAGGCATGCCTGTTGCGTGGCCCATCGCCAAGTTTCTCTTCAAACTGGTTGCCCCCAGCATTCCCGACATCGTCTCCACCGTTGCGACCCTCAAAAATCAACAAGCAGAGCCCCAGCCACGCGAGGAGCCTTTCCAGGCACGCATTGCGGAAATGGAGCAACGGTTGGCGCAACAACTCGAACTTATCGAGAAATTGACGAAACAAGTCAATGCCTTGCAAACGATTCTTTGGCGCACGCTGCTCATCGGCCTTGCCGCTCTCGGGCTGGCACTGACGGGGCTGGTGCTCATCTTTTACGCTTGAAGTGCTGATGGAAATTTTTCCTCCCATTTTCTCTACCTCCCCTCGCCCCTCCTTACAAAGGAGGGGAACCAGAAAAGAATGACCATCTCGTCCCTCCCCTTTGTAAGGGGAGGTCAGGTGGGGTAGAATCCGACCCCCGGCTATGCAGAAATTATTTGTCTCACCGAATTTGGTCGAAGTCGAATCGCTCAAGGACATCCTGGATCAAGCGGGCATTCAATCCTGGATCAAGAACCAACGGGGTTCCTCTCTGGCCGGCGAAGTCCCCTTTGCCGAAGTGTTCCCCGAACTTTGGGTGTTGAACGACGCCGACTATGCCGCAGCTCAGCAATTTCTGGAAAATTGGCGCACCGCCAGACCCTATGAATCGACGGGTTGGACCTGCTTTCGTTGCGGAGAGTCACACGAGAAAGATTTTACTTCGTGCTGGAAATGCGGAAGCGATCGCCCGATGTTGGCCTGATTCGTTGCGGACCCCACGGCGTTCAAGCTTTCACGACCTGCTCGAAGGAATGGAAGCGAATGCCCAACGCTTCACACACCTTGAACTGCCGGTCAAACCGATTCGTCGTCTTCATGATGTCCCGCAACGTCCCCATCCCAACCCGGCCCCATGCCGGCAGGTGAAAGACCGACAGCGGATAATCCGTTCCGAACAGGAGGCGTTGCTGCACTTCAGGGTACTCCCGCAGGCGCAGGAGCATCCTGAACCGGTTGGGGAGCGTCAGCGCGGAAATATCCGCATAGAAGTTCGGATACGTCTCAACCAGTTCCAACAAGGTGGGATAAAACTTTTGGGAATTATCCATTTAACTTGACGTAACTTTCCGCTTCTGTTAGATTCCTTCCGACCGTCCATTCAGGCTACCCCTTGTCGGGTCGCCTGTGAAATACAAGAGCCTGATCGCGCTGCCCTGGATAGC
>MKWU01001926.1_pt1 | contig 33536 bp, 24 predicted proteins | sample 809101 | NCBI WGS metagenome assembly MKWU01 (sample SAMN05860141, study PRJNA318959) | sponge metagenome | host: Aplysina aerophoba | place: Slovenia: Piran, Adriatic Sea, Gulf of Piran | collected 2013-05-07
GACGGGCGCATGCCGTCGCCCGTGTGGCGGCGCACCTGGCTCCACGAGCGCCTCATCGGCGCGCGCCAGTGGCCGCAGTGGGTGCTCGAGGCGGCGGAACGCGAAGGCGCGATCCCGGCCGTCGCGTCGCCCGACGACCTCGTCGTCCTCGTCGCGGGCGGCGACATCCCCATCCCGCAGTGCGCCTACTTCCCCTCCTGGGGGTTCCCGCGCTGCCTCGTCTCGCGCCCGGTCGACCTCTCCCCCGGCTGGCATGCGCGGCTCGCACGCATCCCGCGGCCCGGAGGTCCCGGGTAGATCCGATTCGGCACGATTTCAGGGCCGCGCCGCGTTCGTTTCCCACCCCCGTCGCGGTCGGGCCCGAGTCCGTTAAAATGCGCGTCTCGTGAACCGCGACGAACGGCCAACAAAGAGAGGGAACGTCATGGACCTGCACGAAGCCGTCGAGAACCGCGAAGAGGCGGATGTGGAGGCGAATGCGGCGACCGGTTCGCCGGTCTACGTCCCGTCTTTCCAGCTGACGAAAGGACAGCCACCGCCCATCGCGGCGAACGGAGGCCTGTCCTACATGTCGTTCGCTCGCAATGGCGATGCGGGCACCGCGGCGGCGATCGAGGCCGCGCTCGCCCAGGTTTCCGAAGGACACGGGCGGGCGTTCATCGAGAGCATCGAGAACGCGCCCCCCGGCCCCATCGAGACCGAGTGGGGCCCGGCCTTCCGCGAATACGACGAATGCCTGGACCACATCCGGGCGAACGGCATCGAGGCCCCGGAAGGCGGCCTCGCCCTTCCGCTTCGCTACACCGTCTACGAACGGCCCTCCTACTCCATCGTGCCGTCGAACTCGCTCTGGCGGGACCCGGCGCGCGCGGCTGAGGCGAAGTTGCTGCGCGAGGCCGAGGACGACAGCGGGCGGTACTACCTGTACTTCCCGCAGGTGCTGCGCGACGCCCGCCGCATCGAGCAGTACTACCCCGGCCTCTCGGTCGGCAGCCCCGAAAGCATGGACCGGCTCGGCGTCTCGCTCGCCCACCTCGAATCGAAGTGCGCGAACTTCTACGACTCCGCGGAGGTGGAGCGCGTGTTCTACCCGGAGATCGAGAAGCTCCTCCTCGAATTCTTTCCGGATGCGACCGACGCCCTCGTCTACAACCACGACGTCTTCGACAAGGACTACCAGGGTGACCGCACCGAAGACCAGGACGCCAAGAACCCCGGTGTCAACGCGAGATACGCCAACCTCGTGCACAACGACCTGAACGACAACAGCGGCCGGGTGCGCTGCCGCGAGCTGCTGACGGAGAACCTCCGGAACTTCGGACGCGAACAGCACTACACGGGGGCGGAGGCCGACGCGAAGATGTCGCGGCGGTTCATGTCCATCAACCTCGCGAAGCCGATGGAGACGGTGGGCCAGTTCCCCTTCGTGCTCTGCGCCTGGCCCTCCTTCGCCGACCAGCCCTACATCACCAACTACCGCGTCTACGACGACCGGGTCGGCGAGACCACCCGCTTCACCTACCGGCCCGACCACGAGTGGTACTGGTTTCCGCAGCAGAAGCCGACCGAGGTCTCCATGCTCAAGTGCTACGACTCCATCACCGACGGCTCGGTCTCGCGCTGGTCGTTCCACACCGCCTGCATCGACCCGACCGCGCCGGCGGACGCTCCCTGCCGGAAGAACGTGGTGGTCCGCTCGTACGTCTTCTTCTAGGCAGCTTCCAGGCGGCCCGGGCCACCCGTCAGATCGCCTGGATCGACTCCACGACTTCGCGGGTCCGGGTCACCTTGCCGGCCCAGTTCCGGTCGAACTCGGCGATCAGCCCCTTGAGCGCGTCGGACCCCATCACCCGGTTCACCTCCGGAAGGTCCGCGAACTCGTAGAAGGCCATGTGCACGTCGTGGTCGACGGCGCTCCAACCGCGCCAGGCACCCGCCGCGCCGAACGCCCGGACCGCGTCCGGCAGGTGCTCGTCCCGGTACCAGGCGTCGAACGCGTCCCGGACGGACGGGTCCACCTCGGCGCGTACGATCAGGAATGCGGCCATCGTCTCTCCTCGTTGTTGCGGCGTGCCACGCAGCCCCGGACCCGCCGGGGCATGTGCGAATCGTAACGAATCGGGTCCGGAATTTGGTTGGATCTCGCCCTCGCCGATTGTCCCCGGCGCGGCGCGAGCACGGCGCGAGCACGGCGACCGCCACCGATCGCGCGGGGAGCCCGCCATGACCGCCGCAACCGGAATTGCCGGCCACCCTTCGAGCGGCGAGCGGCTCGCACGGCTCGGGATCGGGTCGGGCTATCGCTTGCCGCCGAATCCTGCGCTCAGGTCGTCGCGAACGACAACCCCGCCCATCCCCTCGTGGGCCGGGCCGAAGAACGAACCCGTCACCGATCCCGCGTCGCCTGCGGTCCGCGCGAAGACGTTGCCGCGAACTTCGATCTCGTAGCTCAGGTCGCCGTCCAGCCACGCGGCTCCACTCCCCGCGGCTCCCGGTGCGGCATCCACCGCCCAGTGCTCCAGCTCGCTCAGCTCCACGGTGCCGCGCAGGGTCGCAAGGTCGACGCTCAGATGGGCGGCGCCGGCCACCGTCTCGGCCCGGGGCGTGAACCCGAGCACCCGGCCGGTCCAGCCGACCCGGCCCGAGAGCGAGGCGCTGGCTTCGAGGCTCGACCGCGGCGTCGGCCCGGCCGCCCATGGCTGCGCAAGACCGTTCCGGAACGCGGCGCCGAACGAGATCTCGTGGCTCCCCGCATCGACGGCGCCACGCACGTGCATCGACGTGTCGGACCAGGCCCCGAGCTCGTCCGCGAGGAGGCCCGGCCGGGTTCCCGGTTCCAGGTGTCCGTATACCGCGAGAAGCGCCTCGCGATCGAGGGGATGGAGGATGTGCGCCGAGAGCTCATCGCTCCCGCCCCCCACCATCAGCGTCTCCGGGAACCGCTCGGGGTCCACGTGACCGCGCCCGAGGACGTGCAGGATCTCGTGCGCGAGGACCCCGAGCCGCTCGAGCCCGCCCGTCTGCGACGGGTCCACCCAGATCCGGCCCGCGACGATCTCGATTCCCAACGGCATTTCGGGATCGCCCGTGGGCGCGATCGAGTACCGTGGCTCGGCCAGCCCGATGTCCCCGTCCGTCGGCGCCATGAGTTCGGGTGGCCACTCGGCCTGCGGCGCGAAAGTGACCAGAATCTCGCCGTCCGCGGGCTCATGGGTGCCGGCGGGGCCAGTTGCTTCGCGCAGACCGAGCTGCCAGTCGCGGGGCAGGGCGGCGTTGATGGCCTGTACGACGCGTACCGTCTCGTCGAGCAGCCCGGGCGAGGCGCCATGCGCGACGCGCACGGTGGGCGGGCTCGACGCGAAACGAAACACCAGCCCGCCGGGGAAGAGGTCGACATCGCCCTCCTCCTCATCCGGGCTCGCGTAGGCGTTGGCGTCGGCCTCAAGGTAGGCGATAAGCTCCGCCGCACCGACCCCGTCCCGGACCGACCCGTGGGAGACCCTGGTCTCGCCGTGACGGGCGATCTCGAACAGGTCGCCGGCCGGCGGCGCGACATCGGTTCCCACGTGCAACTTCCCGTCGACGTCCACGACGGGAGCCTGGACCGCATCGCCCGCCGTCCGCAGCGCAAGGCCGGGCCGCTCCGGAACCGACGGTCCGCTCCCTCCTGCGCATGCGCTCAGCATCACCGCCAAGCCGGTCGTGACCAGGGTCCGCAACCCGTTCATCCCCGGCCCCGGGAAAGCGCGGGATCGATCGTTCGGTGCTCCCCGGGGTCCCGCCGTTCGGGCCGCGGGCGCAGCCTGGTCGAGGTTCATTTCCATCGGTCTCCGTCGTCCGGGTGGTCCCAACTTCATTTCCATCGCGCGTTCGAGGCGCCCAAGTCCGAAGTGGTGCATTGTCTGCGAACCTCCCCCTGCGCTCGTCGCGATCGTGGACGGTGAACGGTGGAAGCCGTGCGCCGGGGCGACCGGGAGTCGGGGCGGGCCGGGGTCAGTCGTCGGCGAGCTCCGTCCGCTCGCGCCGGAACGGGAGAGTGTCGCCGGTGTCTTCGGGTCCGTCGAGCCCTTCCGCATAGCGCCGCCCCGCATAGACCGCGTGCGCGATCGTGGCCGGGGCGTGCGCATCGCCGATGGTCTCGATCGACTCGACCCCGGCGTCGGCCCAGGTCGCCTGCCGCGCCGCAAGCTCGAGCGCAAGCTCCTGCGCCGGGGCCCGGGAGGTGACGAGCACCACCGCGTCGAAGGGCTGGATGTCCGCCCGACCGGTGTGGACGCACGAGAGGGTAGCCGCGCCGGGGGCAATCCGATCGAGGTTGCGAAACGTCTCGACCCGCACCCCCTTCTCCAGCAGCCGGGCCTGGATGAAGAACTGCTCCATGGTGTTGCGGGTCCAGGTGGACGCCTCCGAGGCCGGCGTGGCGTAGGTCGTGTCGAATTCCCTCGCGGCCAGGAGCTCGGCCAGCACCCCGCCCATGTAGTAGTGATCGTCGTCCCATACGAGGACTCGCTCTCCGGCGGGCATGCGGCCGTCCATGACGTCGTCGGGGGTCAGAACCTGCGCCTCCTCGGCGATGGGCATCGGCCGTGTCCAGTGGTGCCCGACCCCGTCGGCCCGCCACCTCGCGCCGGTGGCGAGCACCACCCGCGGCGCCCCGAATTCGAGCACCGCCGCCGCGTCGAGCTCCGACTCGAAGTAGATCTCGACGTCGGGAAGCTTGCGGAGCTGCCCGACCCGGTACTCGGTCACCCGGTTCCAGGCCGCGAGGCCCGGCAGGCGGCTCTCGCGCCGCACCCGGCCGCCGGGTTCCCTCCCCTTCTCGGCCAGGGTGACGGCATAGCCGCGCTTGCCGAGGGCCTGGGCCGCCTCGAGGCCCGCCGGACCCGCCCCCACGATCAGCACCGGCTTCTCCGACTCCCGGGGCCGGATGTACTCCGGGTGCCAACCCCGCCGCCACTCCTCTCCCATGGTCGGATTCTGGGTGCAGCGGATCGGCGACATCGTGAAGTCGCCCGACACGCAGATGTTGCAGCCGATGCACTCGCGGATGTCTTCGAGCCGCCCCTCCGCGACCTTCCGGGGAAGGAACGGGTCGGAGATCGACGGCCGGGCGCATCCGACGAGATCCACGATGCCCGTGCGGACGACGGCCGCCATGCGATCGGGCGACGTGTAGCGTCCCACCCCCACCACCGGCTTCGTGGTGAGCCCCTTCAGGCCCGCCAGGTACGGCTCATGGCCGCCCTCCTCGCCGAAGCGCGAGGTGCGGCTGTCGTTCTCCCACCCGGAGAGGCAGAAGTCCCAGAGGTCCGGAATCTCCGCCAGAAGACCGACCACCTCCTCGGCCTCGGCCTTCTCCAGCCCTTGGGGACCGAGCAGCTCGTCCATCGACAACCGGCAGGGGACGGCGCACGTGTCGCCGATCGCCTCCTTGGTGTCGATGAGGATCTCCTTGAGGAGCCGGGTGCGGTTCTCGAGCGTTCCGCCGTACTCGTCGGTGCGGTGGTTGAACCGTCTCGAAATGAAATGGTGCAGGAAGCCGAGGGCATGTCCCGCGTAGACGTAGACGAGGTCGAAGCCGGCCTGCCGTGCGCGCCGCGCCGCCGCCCGGTGCCAGCGGCGGAGGTTGCGGATGTCCTGCCGGGTCATGCTGCGGGCCTGCACCGGGTCGTAGGTAAAGGTCGCGACGGGCAGTCCGGTCGGGGCCATCGGCACCTCGCGGGAGTAGAAGTTCGGGCCGTTGAGCCCGTTGTAGGCAAGCTCCAGCCCCGCGAGCGCGCCGTGCTCGTGGATCCGGTCCGCCATGCGCGCGACGGCCGGGATGTCCCGGTCGTCCCAGAGGCGAAGCTCGATGTAGGGCGTGATCTCCGAGCTGTAGTGGAGCTCGACCTGCTCCGTGCACACGACCGCCCAGCCGCCTTCCGCCTTCACCCCGCGCATGTGGGCGGCCGCGGTCGGGTCCCGATAGCCCATCCCGTTGCAGTGCGGCACCTGGTAGAAGCGGTTGCGGGCGGTCACGGGCCCGATCCGGACGGGCTCGAGAAGGATGTCGAAACGGTTGTCGGCGGACATGGGAATGGCTACCTCGCAATCAGGTTCGGTCTGCACTCGCCGGGTGACACGGGCGACCGGTGCCGGGGACATCGGTACCCCACCGGCCCGGCCCGAAGCCCCGGCAGGCGACTGGCCGTGGCCGCGGGAGAGCGGCGCGCCCTCGCGCATGTTTCGCCGAGCTCGTGCTGCGGGCGTCGAACCGCTCGCGGCAGAACCGGCTCGCCGTGTGGGCGCGCCGCCCTCGACGGGAGCGGACCCTACTTCTTCAGCCGGGTCCAGATCGCGTCGTAGACCTCCTGGGTCGCCTGGTCGCAGACCGCGATGAACGTGCCGGCGGGAGCGTTCGCCGGCGGGACGGATTCCGGCTGCGAGCTCAGGGCCGGGTCCAGGAACGTGTTCACGCCCTCCACCCCGGCCGCGTAGCGTGCGTAGTTCGTCACCGCGGCGATGTTCTCGGGCGCGAGGAGAAAGTCCATGAACCGGAGCGCGTTCGCCCGGTTCGGAGCGTCCGCGAGGAGCACGACGTTGTCCATCCAGACGATGTAGCCTTCGCGCGGATACGCGTACTCCACGTTCGCACCCTCCTCGCGCGCCTTGGCGGAAAACCCGTTGTAGATCATCCCGGCCGCCGCATCGCCGGAGACGAGCACGTCCTTGGCGATGTCGGAGCCGAAGGACGCCCAATGCGCCTTTGCCGACTGGAGGAGCGCGTCCAGCGCCTTGAGTTGCTCGCGATCATCGGTGCACTGCGGGATGCCGAGATGCAAGGTCGCGAGCAGCATGACCTCGCCCTGGCTGTCGAGCACGTTGATCCTGCCCCTGAGCTCCTCGGGCGGATCGAAGATGATGCTCGTCGTGTCGATGTCTCCGCCGAAGACGTCGCGGTTGACCGAAAAGCTCGTCGAGCCCCACTGATAGGGAATCGAGTGCTTGCGGCCGGGATCGAAGGGAACGTCCACCCATTGCGACTCGATGTTGCCGGCGTTGGCGAGCTCGCCTTCCGCGATCGTGTCGAGCATGCCCTCGCCGGCCATGATCTCCACCATGTAGTCGCCGGGGACCGCGACGTCGTACGACCCGAGCTTCCCCGCCTTGAGGGAGGCCAGCATCGCCTCGTTGGAGTCGTAGGTGTCCATGGTCACCTCGATTCCGGTCTCCGCCGCGAACTTGTCGAGCAGCTCCTGCGGGATGTATTCGAACCAGTGGTAGATCGAGAGCTTCCCCGCCGCGTGCGCCGAGCCGGCCGTGAGGGCGAGCGCGAGCGCCGCGATTGCGAGCCTGGATGCGTGTTTCATGTGAGCCTCCTTCGTCGAGTTGCAGTGTGGAGCGGGTCGGCGGCCCGGGATTTCTCGCCGTAGCGACCCACGAGCCAGGACAGGGTGACGACGAGCGCCGAGATGACGAGCATCAGGGTGCTCAGCGCCATGATGTTGGGCTTTATTCCCTGCTTGACGGAGCCGAATATCGCGGTGGGCAGGGTTTCCACCCCGGCTCCCTTGATGAAGTTGGTGATGATGAAATCGTCGAGCGAGATGATGAACGCGAGGAGGAAGCCGGCGAGGATTCCCGGCGCCATCAGCGGCGCGAGCACCCGGCGAAACGCCTGGCCGCGGCTCGCGTAGAGGTCCTGGGCCGCCTCCTCGAAGCTCCCGTCGATCCCTTCGAGGCGCGCCGCGATCGGCAGATACGCGAACGGAATGCAGAAGACGATGTGCGCGACCAGGATCGAGAGATACCCGAGGGTGAACCCGATGGCGCTGAAGAACACCAGGGTGGCGACCGCGGTGACGATCTCGGGGACCATGATCGGCAGGCTGATGAGCGCGAGGTTGAGCGATCGGCCGCGAAAGTGCCCGCCCCGCACCATCGCCACCGCCGCGGCGGTGGCGATCGACGTGCTGGTCGTCGCGGCCATGATCGCGATGGAAATCGAGTTCCAGGCCGCCGCCTTGAACTTCGCCGATTCCGGGCCGGCGAAAACGTCGTGGTACCAGGCCAGGCTGAACCCGCCCCAGCGGGTGATCGAGATCGAGGCGTTGAAGCTGTAGACCATCACCACGAGGAGCGGCGCATAGAGCACCACGAGGCAGACGATGGTGACCGGCAGGAAGCCGGGATAGGTCCTGACGTCGGCGGTCCGGCTCCGCATCTCAGACTTCCGACGCCGCGGCCCGGGCCTGCTGCCGGGCGTAGACGAGGAGCGCGACCAGCACGAGGGTGAGGAGGATCATCGATGCCGCGGCCCCGAAGGGCCAGTTGCCGGCATTGCCCTTGAACTGCTCCTCGATGAGCGATCCGATCATGAAGTTCTTCGCGCCGCCGAGGAGATCGGGCGCGAGGAACGCTCCGAGGCTCGGCACGAAGACGAGGATGCAGCCCGCGACGATCCCGGGACGCACCACCGGCAGCAGCACCCGCCGCAGCACCATCCAGCGTCCGGCGTAGAGGTCGGCGCCCGCCTCGGACAGGGCAAAGTCGTAGCGCTCCACCGCGGCGTAGATGGGAAGGACCATGAACGGCAGGTACGAGTAGAAGAGGCCGAGCTGGACCGCGAGGTTCGTGTTGACGAGGGCGAGGGGCTCGCTGATGGCCCCGAGGCCCAGCAGCGCCTCGTTGAGCGGGCCCTGCTCGCGGATGAGGAACTTCATCGACACGGTGCGAATGAGGAGGTTCACCCAGTACGGCACGGTGACGAGGAACAGCCACACCGGCCGCGTCGCCGCGGGACGGGTGGCGATGTAGTAGGCGGTCGGGAAACCGATCACCAGGCAAAGGACGGTGGCGACCCCCGCCTGGGCGATCGAGCGGGCGAAGATCGCGATGTAGGTCCATTCGATGCGCGCCGGCTCGTCCCCGAAGAGCCCGCGGTCGAACAGGAACTGGTCGTAGGCCGCGAGGGAGAACTCCCAGATCACCCCGCCCCGGAACTCCTTGGTCAAAAAGGAGTAGACGAGCATCAGGAGCACCGGCAGCAGCAGGAAGAACCCGATCGCCAACCAGGTGGGAAGGAGCAGCCGCGCCCGCACCGGTTCGAACGTGCGCGATGCGGACCCGGCGCGCATGTTTCACCGGTCTCCTGCCGCGGCCACCGATCCGCGCACGGCGAAGATCGGTGAAACCTGCGTGCTGCCGCAGCCGCTTCCGCTGCCGGGTGCGCCCGCCATCCGTCAACCGCCTTCAGTCCACCAGCAGGCGCGCGGCGCCGGCGGCGAGATCGAGCCCCACGCGATCGCCGGTCCGGAATGCGCCCTCGCCCCGGCCCGCGTTCTGCGAACGGACGACGACCTCGGGGCCGCCGTCGAGCCGGACGGTGTGCTGGGTGTCCGTCCCGAAGTAGACGACCGGTCCGACCACCCCCGCGAGGGCGGGCGAAGCGCAGGCGCCGGACCCCTCGGAGCGCAGCGACAGGCGCTCGGGGCGGATGAGGACGTGCAGCGCCGCGCCCGGCTCGGGCCGGGTCTGAAAGCGGCACGGGATCTCGACTCCGTTCGCGAGCCGGCACCGGCACTCGCCGGCCTCGACCCGATCCACGGTGGCCTCGAGGAGGGTGGACTCGCCGATGAAATCGGCGACGAAGCGGGCGGCCCGGGGGGGGGGGGCCGGCCCGGGCACTCGCCGGCCTCGACCCGATCCACGGTGGCCTCGAGGAGGTTGGACTCGCCGATGAAATCGGCGACGAAGCGGTCGACCGGCGCTTCGTAGATCTCGAGCGGCGTCCCGACCTGCCGGATCGAGCCCGCGGACATCACCGCGACCCGATCCGACATCGTCAGCGCCTCTTCCTGGTCATGGGTGACGAAGACGAACGTGATGCCGGTCTCGAGCTGAAGCTGCTTGAGCTCCATCCGCATCGACTGGCGGAGCTTGAGGTCGAGGGCGGAGAGCGGCTCGTCGAGGAGCAGCACCTTCGGGCGCGGCGCCATGGCGCGGGCGAGCGCGACCCGCTGCTGCTGTCCGCCGGAAAGCTGCGCCGGCCGGCGCGACGCGAGGTCGGCGAGCTTCACCAGGTCGAGCATCGCCAGGGTTCGCGCCTCGATCTCCGCCGCCGCGATTCCGAGCATCCGCATGCCGAAGGCGACGTTCTCCGCCACCGTCATGTGCGGAAACAGGGCGTAGTGCTGAAACACGGTGTTGATCGGTCGACGGTGCGGCGGGAGGTTCCCGATGTCCTCCCCGTAGAGCCGGATCTCGCCTTCGGTCACCTCTTCGAAGCCCGCGATGATGCGCAGCAAAGTGGTCTTCCCGCACCCCGACGGCCCGAGGAGGGTGAAGAACTCGTTGTCCCGGATCGAAAGGGTCGCTCCCGCGAGGGCGGTCGCCGAACCGTAGCGCTTGACGATGCCGCCGAGCTCGATCGCCATGCCCTCGCCCGCCACGCACGTCACCCACTCATCCGCCCGGCCCGGACGCGTCCGCCGGAACGCCGCCCGCTGGGCCCGGTCCGGCGCCGGCGCCGGCGCAGCGCGGCGCGGGCGAAGCGATTCTCCGTGTTCGGCGTGCCTGTCTCGCCGATTCACGTCGTGAAGTCACCGGTCCGGAGAACTCCCGAATCTCTCGCACCCGGGCGCCGAGAATCGGCGACACATGCGCGTCAGCCCCGAAATCCAAGGCTCTTCCCCAGCTCCGCGGCCGCTTCGGACAGCTTCTCGCGGACCGATTCGCGCGAGGTGGCGCGGAAGCGGTCCGCAAGACCGGTAATGCCGACCGAGTAGAGGACCGAGCCCCCCGCCACCCGCACCGGGTGTCCGTAGCTCAGCACCCCGGCGTCGAGCTCGTTGTCGCAGACCGCGATTCCGTCGCCGCGGATCCGATCGATCTCGCGGCGGATCTCCTCCCCCTCGACCTTGGTCCGCTCCGTGTACCGGGTGCGGGGCCGCGCCAGGTAGTCGGCGATGAACGCCTCGTCCTGGTACGCGAGGAGCGCCTTGCCGGACGCGGCCGCGTGCAGGGGAAGCTGCCGGCCCGGCTGCACGTAGGCCCGGTTCGAGCCGTGCGGCTGCTTCATCAGCACCGACTCGGCGAAGTCGCCGCTCAGCCGTGCGAGATGGGCGGTCTCCCCCAGCGCCGCGACGAGACCGTCCAGGGTGGGCTGGGCAAGCCCGGCATATCCGGTCGGGTCGAGGTTCAGGTAGAGAAGGTTCAGCAGGCGCGGTCCGGACACGTAGCGCCGGGTGCCGGCGGCGTTTCGCAACAGGCCGAGGTCCGTCAGCCCGCGGACGAGCCGGTGCACCGTGCCGGCCTTCAGATCGAGCGCCGCCGCGATCTCGGTCAACGTCAGGCCGGCCCGCGCGGCGGCCACCGTCTCGAGGATGCGAACGTAACGGGCGAGCGGCCGGTCGCTGCCGGCGCCCGCGCGCAGACCCGGACCGTCCGGCTCGGGCGGCGCAATCGGGAGGGGTTCCACGGCGCTACCGCGCGGCGTCGCGGCGCTTCAGGGCCATGACGACCCGCTCCGGCGTGATCGGCATCTCGAACACCCGCACCCCGATCGCGTCGGCGACGGCGTTGGCGATGGCCGGCGCCACCGGGGTCATCGCGGGCTCGCCGATCCCCTTCGCGCCGAACGGCCCGACCCCGCTTCGCGACTCGAGCACGATGCACTCGACCTTGGGCATGTCCATGGAGGTCGGCATCAGGTACTCGCTGAACGACGGCGTCACCAGCCGGCCCTCCTCGTAGAGCATCTCCTCGCTCAGCGCGTAGCCCTGTCCGTTCTGGGCGCCGCCCTGGATCTGCCCCTCGACCGCGGCGGGGTTGATGCACTGGCCGACGTCGTGGGCGGCGACACTCTTCAATACCTCGACCTCCCCGGTGTCCGCGTCCACCGCGACCTCGACCGCGTGCGCACCGTAGGCGTAGTCGGGGTGGGCCTGTCCCTGGCCGGTCTCGGGATCGAGGAAGTCGCTGAAGGGCGCCCGGAACATGGCGAGCTCGGATCGATGGATGCCCTCCGCCCCGCAGATCCGGACGAGATCGACGAGCGGCATCGACCGCTCCGGATGGTCGGCGACGAAGACTTCGTTGAAGGCCATGTCGATGTCGCCGGCTTCCACCCCGAGCTCGCGGGCGGCGCGTTCGGCGAGTCGCGCCCGAAGCGCTTCGGCCGCCTGCTTCACCGCGTTGCCGGTCATGTAGAGGGCCCGGGTCGCGGTGGTGGTGCCGGCGAGCGGGGTGACCGCGGTGTCGCTGTTGTAGATGACGACGTTGTCGAGGGTGGCCCCGAGGACCTCGACCGCAATCTGGCCGAGGGCGGACACCTGGCCGGCGCCGATGTCGGTCACCCCCGAACGCACGACGACGGTGCCGTCCATCTCCACCCCGACCCAGGCCTCCGAGGTGTCGTGCAGGAAGGTGAGCCGCCCGTAGCTCTGCTGGTAGCAGGCGATGCCGCGCCCGATCCTGCGCGATCCTTCGCCCGGCGCCGGGTCGCCGAGCGCGGCCCACGCCCGCTCCGCGCACTCCTCGGTCCAGATCGCGCTCGGGGGCACGAACCCGGTGGACATCGGCTCGCCGGTCCTGAGGAAATTGCGTCGCCGGAGCTCCATCCGATCGAGCCCGATCGCCTTCGCCACCTCGTCCATCTGCTGCTCGTAGGCGGCGCAGGCCTGCATCGCCCCGAAGCCGCGGAACGCGCTCGTGAACATGTTGTTGGTCGCCACCGCCCGCGCGAACACGTTCAGGTTGTCGACCCGGTACGGGCCGGGGGCGGCCACCAGCGCGTAGAGCACGACGTAGGGGCTCAGGAATACGTAGGCCCCCGAGTCCGCGACCATGTCGACGTCAAGCGCGGTGATGCGCCCGTCCCGGGTCACTCCCGTGCGATACGTCATGACGAAGGGGTGGCGCTTTCCGTGCCCGACGAACGAGTCCTCGCGCGTGTACTCGAGGCGCACCGGGCGCCCGGTGCGAAGCGCGAGCAGGGCCAGGTACACCTCGACGGTGAGGTCCTCCTTGCCGCCGAAGCCCCCGCCGACGAGGGCGCCCCGGACCCGGACCCGGTTGTGCGGCACCCCGATCGCGTCCGCGATCGGCCGGAAGTGCTCGATCACCTGCGTCGACATCCGGATGTTGACGACACTGTTCTCGTCCACCCACGCGAGCCCCACCTCGGGCTCGAGGAAGGCGTGTTCCTGGAACGGGGTGCGGAACGTGTTCTCGACGACGAGGTCCGCCGCCTCGAAGCCGGCGTCGACGTCGCCCTTTCGAATCCGGCGCTCGGCGACGACGTTGGTCGTGCCCTGGACGATGGGGGCGCCGGGCTCGAGCGCTTCGAGGGGATCGTAGACGCCCGGAACGGGCTCCAGCTCGGCCTCCACGAGCGCAACGGCGTGGTCCGCGATGTCCCGGGTCTCCGCCGCAATGAGGGCGAGGGGCTCGCCGAAGTACCGGACCCGCTCCTTGACGAGGATCTGCTGGCCGGTGTCGAGCCGCTTCTGGCCGGTCTGCCCGGGAATGTCGGTGGACGCGGTGCGGTCGGGGAGGTCGTCCCCGGTGAGGACGCACGCGACTCCTTCGAGCGAGCGCGCCCTCGACACGTCGAGGCGCACCAGCCGGGCGCTCGCGATCTCCGCCCGGACCACCCGCATGTGGAGCATGTTCGGCATCACGTAGTCGCCCGCGTAGGGCGTGCGCCCGGTGACCTTGCCCGGCGCGTCGGTGCGGGTGAGCGGCCGGCCGACCTGCCGCAGGCGGACGTTGGCGGGGGAGCCGGGATCGGTCGCGGGGGCGTTCATCGTCCGCTCCCGGTCGCCCGGAGGGCGGCGCCGGCCTCCGCCACCGCCTCGAACACCTTCGTGTACCCGGTGCACCGGCAAAGGTTGCCGGACAGGCCCACCCGGATATCGTCCTCGCTCGGGTCCGGATTCGCGTCGAGGAGCGCCTTCGCGGCGATGATGATCCCCGGGGTGCAGTACCCGCACTGGGCGGCGCCGCCCTCGGAGAACGCCCGCTGCACGGGATGCAGCGCGTCGAGGTCGCCGAGGCCGAGGATCGTCGTCACCTCCTTGCCCTCGGCCGTCCAGGCGAGAGTGAGGCAACTGTCCACCGCCATTCCATCGAGGAGCACCGCGCAGGCGCCGCAGTCTCCCTTCTCGCAACCGCTCTTCACCTCGCGGTGACCGATCTCGCGGAGCGCCTCGAGGAGCGTGCGGTGCGCGGGCACGGTCGCACGCTCGTCGCGGCCGTTGACGCGAAGCGCAATGGTCCGCTCGTTGGACATCGTTCTCCTCCGTTCGTCCATCGTCAGGCAAGCCGTTCCCAGGCCTGGGCCACGAGGCGCCGGACGAGCGCCTCGACGGTGTGGAGCCGGTACGCGGCCGAAGCCCGCACGTCGTCGATGGGGCTCGCCGCGGCCGCCGCGGCCGCCGCGGCGGCTTCGATGATCGCGGGGGTGAGCGCGCGCCCCTCGAGCCCGCTCTCCGCCTCCTTCGCGCGGAGCACGACGGGCGCGACGGCGCCAAGCGCGATGCGGGCCCGGGTGCAGACGCCGCCCGCGGCCGCGAGGGTCACCGCCACCCCGGTCACCGTGATCGCGTCGCCCTTGCGGCGGGCGAGCTTGTAGAAGGTGTTGACGCAGCGCCCGGGAAGGCGCGGCCACGAGATGCGGGTGATGAGCTCGTCCGGCCGGCGGACGTCGCGCCGGTAGCCGAGGAAGTACTCGTCGAGCGGCACCGTCCGCGCGGGCGCCGCGCTCGCCAGGGGTCAGTCCCCGCCGAGCGGCCCCGCCGGCGCGGCCGCCGCGCTCGTCAGGGTCACGTCCGCATCGAGCGAGAGCAGCGGCGGCACGAGATCCGCGGCCGGCGACCCGCACGCGATGTTGCCGGCGACGGTGGCCGTGTTGCGCACCATGAGGCCCGCGAAGAGGCGCGCGGACTCGACGAGCGACGGCGCCGCCGCCCCAATCCCGGCCGAATGCAGCAGGTCGGAGACCGTCGTCGCGCCTCCGATGGAGATCCGGTCCTCGCCGAGATCCATGCCGCGCAGCGCCGCGACCTCCCCGAGGCCGATGATCCGATCCGGACGCTCGCGCTTCGCGCGCAGATCCACGATGAGGTTCGTGCCCCCCGCGAGGGGTACGGTCGCCGCGTCGCGGCCGGCTGCGAGGGCGTCGAGGGCGCCCGCGAGGCTCCGCGGCATCTCGAGCTCGAATGGCGTGTACATGGTGGGTCCTCCGACGGTGCCCGGCCGTGCCGGTCACACGTCCCAGCCGCCGTCGACCGCGATGTGCTGGCCGGTGATCTGCCGGCTCTCGTCGCTCGCCATGAACAGGACCGCGTCGGCCACATCCTGGGCGGTCGTCACGCGCCTGAGCGCCATGTCCTCGACGTACTCGTCGTAGACCTCGTCCACGGACCAGCCGCGCAGCCGGGCCTTCTCTTCGCAGAGCTTCTGCATCCGCGGGCCGTCCACGATCCCGGGGCACACCGCGTTGACGTTGATGTTGTGCGGGCCGAGCTCGAGGGCCACGGTCCGGGTGATGCCGCGCACCGCCCACTTCGATGCGCTGTAGGCGGTGCGCCTGGCGTAGCCCCGAAGGCCCGAGGTTCCCCCGATGTTGACGATCTTCCCCCCGTTCTGCGCGATCATGGTCGGCACCACGTACTTGATCGGGAGGAAGGTGCCGCGCTCGTTGGCCGCGACCACGTGGTCGAAGTCCGCGACGTCGATGTCCTGCACCGGGGTCTCGATCGGCCCGGTGACCCCGGCGACGTTGACGAGGATGTCGATGCGCCCGCCGAACGCCTCGAGCGCGCGGGCGACCATCGCCCGGACCTCCGCGTCCGAGGTGACGTCGCAGCCCACCACGAAGGCGTCCCGGCCGAGGGCGCGCACCTCTTCGGCCACCTCGTCGAGCGCCGTGGTATCGCGGGCGGCCAGCACCAGGTCCGCGCCTTCCCGGGCGAGGGTCGTCGTGATCGCCGCCCCCATGCCCTTCGCGGCGCCGGTGACGATCGCCTTCCTGCCTTCGAGCCTCATCGCATCGTTTCCTCGTGTTGTGGTGCACATGTATCACCGATCTCCTGCCGCGGACGCCGAAGCCGATACCGGAAGAGCTCGCGAAGTCTTCGGGCAAGCGACGAGGATCGGTGAAACCCGCGCACTCCTGGTTCCGTTCGCGTATTTCGAATCATGCCTCGGGGGTCCCGTAGCCGCCGCCGCCGCAGCTCTCTACCACGACCACGTCGTCCCGCCCGAGGCGCACGTTCGCCTTGCCGGGGAGATCGGTCTCGCGGCCGTCCGGGTGGGAGACGGACACCCGGAACGGCGCCCCGGGGTCCCCTCCCTGCAGGCCGTACGGAGGCACCACGCGGCGCTCGAACATCGACGTCACCGACATGTCGTCGCAAAGGATCCGGTACTCCCGGTGGAGGCCGTCGCCGCCCCGGTGCCGGCCCGCTCCGCCCGACCCGCGGCGCAGCCGCTGGCTCTCGATCCGGATCGGATACTCCGCTTCCACGACCTCGGCCGGGGTGTTCATCACGTTCGACATGTGGACGCGGACCACCGGCGCGCCGTTGCGGTCGTGCCGCGCGCCCTCGCCGCCGCCGTGGGTCTCGTACAGGGTCGTCCACGTTCCGTCGGCGAGCCGGCCGCCGAACAGCACGAGCCCCGAGGTGGTGGGCCCGCCCGCCGAGATCCGCTCCGGGCCGATCGGCTCGAGGGCGCGGAACACCGCGTCCGCGACCCGCTGGGACGTCTCGTGGTTGCCGCCGACGACCGGGCGCTCGGGATCCGGGTCGAGGAGCGAGCCCGGGCGGGTGACGATCTCGAGGGGGCGATAGCAGCCCCCGCTCGGCTGGATGTGCGGCCCGAGCAGGGTCTTGATGACGTAGAACACGGACGCGGCGGCGATGAACGGGGTGGTGTTGACCGGGCCGCGGGCAGTGTCGGCGGTTTCGGAGAAATCGAAGGTGGCGCGGTCGCCCCGGACGGTCACCCGGACCCGCACCGCGACGGGCCCGCCGCCCCCCGCGTCGTCGTCAAGCCAGTCCTCGCCCGCGTACTCGCCGTCCGGGACCGCCGCGAGGGCCGAGCGCATCTGCGCCTCCGCGCGGTCGTGGATGGCGCCGATGGCGGCCTCCACGGTATCCGCGCCGTGCTCGCGGAATATCTGTTGCAGGCGTTCTTCGCCGGCCCGGGTCGCCGCCATCTGGGCGAGGATGTCGCCCTCGCGCTCGGCCGCTCCGCGCACGTTGGCGAGCACGAAGTCGAGCTTCTCCCGATCGGGGCCTTCGGCCGAGAAGAGCCGCACCGGCGGAATGCGAAGGCCCTCCTGCCAGGCGTCGGTCGCGTCCGCGACGTAGCTCCCGGGAACCGCACCGCCGGTGTCGGCCCAGTGGGCGAGGTTGACCGCGAAGGCCCGGATCGCTCCTTCGAAGAAGACCGGCCGGATCGCCTTCACGTCGGGCAGGTGGTTGCCGCCCACCTCCGGGAGGTTGAGGAACCACACGTCTCCCGGCGCGAGCCGCGCCTTCGGCACGCGCTTGAGGAACTCGCGCACGGTGAAGCTCATGACCCCCATGTGCATGGGGATGTCGCGGCCCTGCGCGACCAGGTGCCCATCCGCGTCGGTGACCGCGGAGGAGAGGTCGCCGGCCTCGCGAAGGAGCGGCGAACGGGCCGAGCGCATCACCACCAGGGACATCTCCTCCGCGGCGGCGGTCAGCGCGTGGCGGATGACCTCGAGGGTCACGGGGTCGACCGGGAGGGTCACGCCGCGCACCCCGTGTCGATGCGGAGGTGGCCGTCGCGGTCGGGGACCAGGGTCGCCCCCGGCGGCACCACCGTCGTCGACCACGCGTCCTCGACGACGAGCGGTCCGGCGAGGGGACGCTCCGCGACGAGGGCGGCGCGGTCGTGGCGCGGGGTCATCCGCTTCTCCCCCGCGACGAACGTGCACGGGAGCGACCGGACCGGGGCGGTTCCTGCTCCCCGGCGTGCGCGGATCGGCGCGCCTCGGTCGCGGCTCCGGGGCACGAACGCCCGGGTGCGGATGGATACCAGCTCCCACGGCTCCTCGGTCGCGAAGCCGTAGAGGTGCCGGTGGCGGTCGAAGAAGCGCTCGCCCATGCGGGCCGCGTCGTCGAAGGGCGGGTCGGGGATCTCGACGGCATAGCTCTGGCCGCGGTAGCGGACCGCCGCGACCTCCTCCACGGTGATCTCGCTCGCGACGTGTCCCGCCCCCCCCCGCGGTGACCCGCCCCGCGCGGGCGCCGCCCGCGGGGGGGGGGGCGAGGAGCCGCGCCTCGAGATCCCGCCGCGCGCGCTCGAGACGTTCCCGATCCCAGTCGGCGACCGCCATGCGGAGCGTTCGCTGGCGCGAGTAGGACATCTGCGCCGCGGCGCAGCCGAGGGCCGAGAACACGCCCGAGTGCGCGGGCACGACGACCTCGTCGATGGCGAAGGCGCGGGCCACCTCGACCGCGTGCATGGGCCCGGCCCCCCCGAAGGCGAGCAGGGTGCACCGGCGCCCGTCCACCCCGCGCTCCACCGTCACCCGGCGAAGCGCCCGCACCATGGCGGAGTTGGCGACCCGGACGACGCCGAGGGCGGCCGTCTCGACGTCCACCCCCATGGCGCGCGCGGCCGGTTCGAGGGCGGCGCGGGCCGCGCGTTCGTCGAGCCGCATCCCGTCGCCGATGGTCCGCTCCGGGTCCATGTACCCGAGGACGAGGTTCGCGTCGGTCACCGTGGGCCGGTCGCCCCCGAGGGCGTAGCACGCCGGGCCGGGCCGCGCGCCCGCGCTCTCGGGGCCGACGGCGAGGGCCCCGTGATCGAGCCGGGCGATGGAACCGCCACCCGCGCCGATGGACTCCACCGCCACCATGGGCTGGCGCACGGGACGCCCGCCGAGCTCGCGCTCGCTGGTCACCTGCGCCTCCCCGTCGAGGATCAGGCACACGTCGGTGGTGGTGCCGCCCATGTCGAAGCTGAGCGCCTCGCTTGCGCCGACGCTCCGGGCGATGCTCCCGGCCGCCGCGACCCCCGCGGCGGGCCCCCAGGCGGCGAGGGCGAGCGGCCGGCCCCCCCGCCCCCCCGGGGGGGGCCCGGGGGCGGCGGGGGCGAGCGGCAGCTCGCGCAGCGCATCGGGCGCCGCCATGCCGCCGGCGGAGTGGAAGAGGTGCAGCCGCGACCCGGTCGGTCTCGCCGCTTCGAGCCGGTCGAGGTACGTCGCCGCGAGGGGCAGGACCCCTGCGCAAAGGGCCGTCGTCGCGGTGCGCTCGTACTCCCGGACCTCCGGGTTGACCCGGCTCGAGAGCGCGACGAACGGGATGCGCTCGCGAAGCCGCTTCCCGAGCGCCTCCTCGTGGGTGGGATCGGCATAGGAGTGGAGCAGCGAGACCGCGACCGCCTCCGCTCCGCTCTCGCCGACCATGCGCACCGCTTCGTCGATCGAACCGGGGTCGATCGCCTCGAGAACCCTGCCTTCGTGGTCGATCCGCTCGTTCACCTCGAAACGAAGCTCGGAAGGCACTTGCGGCGGTGTCTTTGGCGGAAGATCGAGGCGATAGAGGTGGCGCCGATTCTGGCGGCCGATCTCCAGGGTGTCGCGAAAGCCCCGCGTCGCGACGAGGGCGACCTTCGCGAGGTCGTCCTCGATGATCGCATTGGTGACGAGGGTCGTTCCGTGGACGAGATCGTCCACCTCCGACCAGTCGAGGCCGACCGCCTCGAGGGCCGCGAGCAGGCCCGCCACCCGGTCTCCGGTGCGCGTCGCGACCTTCGCGGCCCGGGCTTCACCGCACGCGGGATTCACTGCGAACACGTCCGTGAACGTGCCCCCGACGTCGATGCCGACTTCCCATCGCTGCGGCATGGTGTCGCTTCCGCGTTTTCCGATTATCGGAAATTAATTCTTGTATATCGGAAATAATGAGTGACGGATCCGCCCGATGTCAACCGCGGCCGCCGGAAGCGAGTCGGTACCGGAGCGAGGTGGCGCGCGCCGCCCGGCGCGGCCGGCTCCCGGCCCGGAAATTGACACCCGATCGCGTTTCGGTTCGAATCGATCCGGTCGGCCCGCCCGTCCCGCAGCCGCATTCCGAGCCCGAGCCCGAGCCGCTCCCCGCCACATGAAGCCGCCTCCGTTCGACTATGCCCGCGCCGAGAGCATCGACGAGGCGGTCGCGCTTCTCGCCCGCCACGAGGGTGGCGCGAAGCTCCTCGCGGGGGGGCAGAGCCTCATGCCGATGCTGAACTTCCGCCTCGTGCGCCCCGACCTCCTCGTCGACGTGAACCGGATTCCGGGCCTTGCCGGCATCGAGGAGCGAGACGGGGCGCTTCGAATCGGGGCGCTCACCCGCCACCGGCAGCTCGAGGTCTCGGAGACCGTCGGCGGGCGGTTCCCGATGCTGCGCGCGGCCGTCCGGCACGTCGCGCACCTCGCGATCCGCAACCGGGGCACCCTCGGGGGCAGCCTCGCGCACGCGGACCCCGCGGCGGAGCTGCCGATGATGTCGCTGCTCCTCGACGCGCGGATCGAGATCCACGGCCCCACGGGTCCGCGGCGGATCGCGGCGCGCGAGCTCTTTCGCTCCGCCCTCACCACCGACCTCGCCGAGACGGAGATGCTGACCCGGGTCGAGCTGCCGTTCCTCCCCCCCGGCACCGGCTGGGGCTTCGAGGAAGTCGCCCGTCGCGCCGGGGACTTCGCCCTCGCCGCCTCCGCCGCGACCGTGACCCTTGCCGCAGACGGAAGGGTCGCGCAGGCGCGGCTGGCCGTCATGGGCGCCCACGACACGCCCCTTCGAGTCCCGGCCGCGGAGGCCCTCCTCACCGGCGAGGCGCCGGACCGCGACCCGGTGGAGGCGGCCGCGCGGGCGGCCCGCGACGCGGTCGAACCCTTCGACGACCTCCACGCCTCGGCGGACTTCCGGCGCCACCTCGTCGCGGCGCTGGCCCGGCGGGCCCTCGAGTCCGCGGCGCGCCGCGCGCAGGGGGCGGTCGGATGAGCGCGCGCCGGACCGTACGGCTCACCGTCAACGGCACCGTCTTCGAGCGCGAGGTCGAGCCCCGCCGGCTCCTCGCCGACTTCCTGCGCGAGGACCTCGGCCTCACCGGCACCCACGTCGGCTGCGAGCACGGGGTCTGCGGCGCGTGCACCGTCCTCCTCGACGGCGACAGCGCGCGCTCCTGCCTCACCCTCGCGGTGCAGGCCGACGGCGCGGAGATCGAGACCGTGGAGGGGCTCGGCACCATGGACGCCCTCCATCCGCTCCAGCGGGCGTTCCGCGAGCACCACGCGCTCCAGTGCGGGTTCTGCACCCCGGGGATGCTGATGACCGCCCTCGATCTGCTCCGCAAGCACCCGTCGCCGAGCGACGAGGAGATCCGCGACGGCCTGTCCGGCAACCTCTGCCGGTGCACCGGCTACGAGCACATCGTGCGGGCCGTGCGCGCCGCGGCGGCGGGAGAGACGGTGGCGGAAAAGGCGGGGACGGGGATGGCGGGGGCGGGGTCGGGCGCGCCGGGGGGGGGGGCCGGGACGGACGGGAGCGGGCCCGGATGACCACCCCCGCCGAGCTTCGGCCGGGCCTCATCGGAGCGCGGGTGCAGCGGCTCGAGGACCCGCGCCTCCTCACCGGCCGCGGCCGCTACGTGGATGATCTTCGCCGGCCCGGCACGCTGCACGTCGCGTTTTGCCGGAGCGACGAGAGCCACGCCCGCATCACCGGCATCGACACCGCGCGGGCGGCCCGCGCCCCCGGCGTCGCCGCGGTGGTGACCGCCGCCGACCTCGAGGGAACCTTCCGCCCGCACCGGGCGACGTCGCGCATGCCGAGCTACCAGGCGACGGAGCTGCCGGTGCTCGCGGGCGCGAAGGTCCGCTACGCCGGCGAGCCGGTGGTGGCGGTCGTCGCCGAGGACCGCTACCTCGCCGAGGACGCGGCGGAGCTGGTGGAGATCGGCTACGAGCCGCTCCCCGTCGAGATGGACCCGGAGGCGGCGCTCGCCCCCAGCGCGCCGCGCCTTCACGAAGAGCTCGCGAGCAACGTCATCGTCGACCGCGAGTTCACGCGCGGAGACGCCGAGGCGGCCGTCGCGCGCGCCCCCGTACGCGTCTCGGGCTGCTTCCGGATGGGCCGCAAGACCCCCGCCGCGATCGAGAACCGCGGCTATCTCGCGGAGTACGACGAAGGCCGGCGCCGGCTCACCCTGCACTCGTGCACCCAGGTTCCGGGGATCGTCCGCGACGTGCTCGCGGAGGTCCTCGATCTCCCCGGCCACCGCCTCCGGGTGGTGGCGCCGGACGTGGGCGGCGGCTTCGGGGCCAAGGTCTCGCTCTACCGCGAGGAGGTGCTGGTCGCCCTCCTCGCGCGCCGTCTCGGACGGCCCGTCAAGTGGGTGAGCGACCGGCGCGAGGACCTCATGTCGACGACCCAGGCGTTCGACGAGGTGGTGCGGGCCGCGCTCGGGGTCGACGAGGACGGAGCGATCCTCGGCCTCGTGGCCGACATCGTCGGGGACGTCGGCGCTTACTCCGTCTATCCGTGGACCGCGGCCGTCGAGCCCGTGCAGGTCGCGGCGTTCCTCCCCGGTCCCTACCGGGTGCCCGAGTACCGCGGCCGGGTGCGGGCGGCGGCGACCCCGAAGCCGCCGACCGGCGCCTACCGGGGGGTCGGCCGCCCGCCCGCGGTGTTCGCGATGGAGCGGCTCCTCGACCTGGCCGCCGGCCGGCTCGGCATGGACCCGCGGGACATCCGCCGCCGCAACCTCGTTCGCGACGACGAATTCCCCTACCGGGCGCCCTCCGGGCTGGTCTGGGACCGGGCCGCGTTCGTCGGCTGCCTGGAGCGGGCCTGCGAGGCCGTCGGCTACGACGAGCTGCGGGAGATGCAGGCGGCGGCGCGCGCGAAGGGGCGGCGGGTCGGGATCGGCCTCGCCTCCTACGCCGAGCTCACCGGGGTCGGCTCGCGCATCGCGGTCGCCCCCGGCATGCCCATCAACACCGGGACCGAGAGCGCCGCCATCCGCATCGACTCCACGGGAACGGTGACCGCCACCTTCGGCGTCGCCTCCCAGGGCCAGGGGATCGAGACCACCCTCGCCCAGGTGGTGGCCGGGGAGCTCGGCGCGCGGCTCGAGGACATCGAGATCGTGCACGGCGACAGCGCCGCCCTCCCGCACGGCACCGGGACCTACGCGAGCCGCAGCGCCATCCAGGCGGGCGGCGCAGCGATGGTGTGCGCGCGGGCGCTGAAGGAGAAGGTGATCGAGGCCGCCTCGCACCTGATGGAGGCCGCGCCCGCGGACATCGAGGTCGCCGGCGGCGAGATCGCGGTCGCGGGGACGGACCGGCGCATGACCTTTCGCGAGCTCGCCCGCGCGGTCTACACCGAGATGGGCCGGCTCCCCCGGGAGGTGCGCGAGCAGGTCCACCTGGAGGAGACCGGGGTCTACGATCCCTTCTGGGGGACCACCTCGCCGGCGACCCACGCCGCCCTGGTCGAGGTCGACCCGGAGACCTTCGCGGTCGAGGTGCTTCGCTACGCGGTCGCCGAGGACTGCGGGCGGGTGATCAACCCGCTCGTCGCGGACGGCCAGGTGCATGGCGGGGTGGCCCAGGGGATCGGGGCGGCGCTCCTCGAGGAGGTGGTGCACGACCCGTCGTCCGGGCAGCTCCTCACCGCGAGCTTCGTCGACTACCTGGTGCCGTCGGCGGCGGAGGTCCCGTCCATGGACGTGGAGCACCTCGAGACCCCGGCCGAGAACAACCTCGGCGGCTTCCGCGGCATCGGCGAAGGGGGCACCATCGGCGCGCCGGCCGCGGTCGCGAACGCGATCGCGGACGCGCTCGGGGTCGACGTCGAGCAGCTCCCGGCGACCCCGGAGCGCCTCTTCCGCCTGGTCGCGGAGCGGCGGGAGCGGGAACGGCAGCGCCCCTGATCCGAGATTGCCCCGATTTCCCGGTTGGCGGCCGCCTCTCCGCCGGCGGAGCGCAAAGACCTGCCACGCCGGGTGACGGCCGTTCGAAGGGACCGCGCAGGCAAACGCCGTCCTGCCGGACACAATCGGGAAAGCGATCCCGGGGCTTGCCAGGCAGCCGCCTGGAGTGACAGGGTACGGACCTGCCGGAAGAAAGGAGCACGGCCATGATTTCGCGCCGTCGATTTCTCGCAGCCTCGGCCGCCGCGGCGCTGCTGCCCACGGGGGCCCGGGCGGCCGGCGCGCCGATACCGATCTTCGACGCCCACGTCCATTTCAGCCACGACGCGGCCGAGCGGTTCTCCGCCGGCGAAGCCGTCGCCATTTTGAAGAAGGCGGGGCTGAAGCGGGCGCTGGTATCGAGTTCGGGCGACGCCGGCACCCGCGCCCTTCACGACGCCGCGCCGGACCTCGTCCTGCCGAGCCTGCGTCCCTACCGCCGGCGCGGCGAGATCGGGACCTGGGTCGACGATCCGTCGGTGATCGACTTCCTCGAGGACCGTCTGGCGCGCTTCAAGTGGGTCGCGGTCGGCGAATTCCACCTCTTCGCCGCGCAGACCGACAAGGCCGTGCCGCGGCGCATGATCGAGCTGGCGCGGCAGCACAACCTGCTCCTCCACGCCCATTCGGACCCCGGCGCGGTCGACGCGATCTTCGCCCAGTGGCCGCAGGCGCGGGTGCTGTGGGCCCATGCCGGCTTCGTCGATCCGGACATCGTCGGCCCGATGCTAGGCCGGCACGCGAACCTGTGGACCGATCTCGCGTTCCGAAGCGAACACGCCCATGGCGGCCAGGTCGACGACGACTGGCGGAGCCTCTTCACCGCCTTCCCGGACCGGGTCACGGTCGGCACCGACACCTTCACCCCGGAGCGCTGGCACTACGTCGTCGAGCACGCCGAATGGACCCGGGAATGGCTGACCGACCTGCCGCCCGACCTCGCCGAAAGGATCGCCTGGCGCAACGGCGAGGAGATGATCCGGCCGCACCTGGCGCAGCTTCGCTAGCGCGGATGGCCCCGCGGCGCCCCGGCGGACCGGCGCTCGCCGCCGCGCTCGCGCTCGCGCTCGTCCTCGGGGCGGATCAGGCGTTCGGCCAGGCGGCGGCCTGCCCCCGTCCGCCGGACTGGACCGGCGGCGCGCGAATCGCCGGCGAGCCGTGGACGGCATGGTGGCGGTCGGAACCCGCCCCCATTCCGGTCGGCGCGCACTTCACCATCCGGTTCCATCTTTGCGGGCCGACGGTCGACCGAATCAGGGTCCGCGGCTGGATGCCGGACCACCGGCACGGCATGAACTACCGGCCTGCGGTGACCCTGGACGGCTCGTCCGGAACGGCCGAGGGCCTGCTGTTCCACATGCCGGGGCGCTGGCAACTGATCCTGGATGTCCGCGGCGCGGCGGGCCGGGCGAAGCTGACCGCCGAAGTGGTGCCGGAGTGACACTCCGGCGTTTCGGCGCCTCCGTCGCCGCCCGGTTGACCGGTCGGTTGACCGCCCGGCTGACTGTCCGGCTGACCGCGAAGTTCTGCGGATTTCCGATCGCACTGTGTCTGCTCTCGGGCATCGCCGGGCCGGCCGCGTCGCTCGAGCTCACCGCCGAGGAGGTGCGCCGGATCCTGCGCCACGGACCGTGGCCGCCGGTCCTTCGGCCCGATCCGAGCAACCGGGTCTCCGGCCGGCCGGCCGCCATCGCCTTCGGCCAGGCGCTGTTCTTCGATCCGCGCCTCTCGGTCTCCGGCGCGATCTCGTGCGCGACCTGCCACCCGCCGGGCCGGGCCTGGACCGACGGCCTGCCGCGAAGCCGCGGGCACCGGACCGTCGACCGCAACGCATTGAGCCTCTTCAACGTGCGCTTCAACCGCTGGTTCGGCTGGGACGGCGCGCAGGACTCGCTGTGGGCGCAGAACCTGCGCCCCCTCCTCGACCGGCGCGAAATGGGGGTCGGGCCCGGCGGCGCGGCGCGGCTGGTCCGCTCCGACCGGCGGCTCTCCTGCGGCTACCGGCGCGCCTTCGGCGCCGCGCCCGGCGCGGACGACGAACGGGTCTTCGTCGATCTCGGCAAGGCGCTGGCCGCATTCCTGGAGACCCGGGTCACCGGCCGCACGTCGTTCGACGACTTCCGCGACGCCCTCGCGCGAAACGATGCTATCGCCCGGGCCCGCTATCCCCCCGCCGCCGCGCGGGGGCTTCGCCTCTTCGTCGGCCGGGGCAACTGCACCGTGTGCCACTTCGGCCCGGCCTTCACCAACGGCGAGTTCGCCGACGCCGGGGTGCCGCATTTCATCGAACCCGACCGGGTCGATTCCGGCCGGCACGGCGGCATCCGCAAGTTGCGCCGGAGCCCGTACACCCTGCTCGGCGGCTTCAACGACGATGAACAACGCTCCACCGCCACCAAGACCCGCCACGTACGCCTGCGCCAGAGCAACTTCGGCGAGTTCCGGGTGCCGGGCCTTCGCAACGTGGCGCTCACCGCGCCCTACATGCACGCGGGCAGCCTCCCGACGCTCGCCGACGTCGTCCACCACTATTCGACCCTGGACGAGGAACGGCTGCACGCCGGGGGCGAACGGATCCTGCGCCGCCTGGACCTCGGTGCGCGCGAACGCGCCGATCTCGTCGCCTTTCTCCAAACATTGACCGAGAAAACGAATCCCATGACCTCAAAATACGGATATGATTCGGTTCCCGAGCCCGGCGCCGACGTACCCTGCCCGCCTCGTCGAAACGGAGGTCCATGATGGCTGCTCGTCCAATCGTGATCCTGCACGGATGGAGCGACGTCTCCGCCTCCTTCGAGCCGCTCGCGAAGCTGTTGCGGGCGCGGCTGGGGGGGCCGGAGGTCACCATCATCCACCTCGCCGACTACATCTCGATGGAGAACGAGGTCCGCTTCGACGACATCGTTACCGCCATGGAGGTTGCCTGGAGCCGGAACGGCCTTCCGACCACCGCGGGAAGCGTCGACGCGATCGTGCACAGCACCGGCGGGCTGGTGATTCGCGACTGGCTGCAACGCAGCTACGGGCCGGGCAACGCGCCGGTGAAGCACCTCGTGATGCTGGCGCCGGCGAACTTCGGCTCCCCCCTCGCGCACAAGGGTCGGTCCCTCGTCGGCCGAATCTGGAAGGGATTCATCGCCAAGAAGCCGGACGGCGGAGCGTTTCAGACCGGCACCCGGATCCTGAAGGGCCTCGAGCTCGCGAGCCCCTACACCTGGGACCTCGCCGAGCGCGACCGTTTCGGGGAAGGGGGACGGATGTACGGCCCGGACCACGTGCTGTGCACGGTGCTGGTGGGACAGGACCCGGGGGTCGCCGCGAACGCCATCGCGAACGAGGACGGCTGGGACGGCACCGTGCGGGTCTCGACGGCCAACCTGGACTGCGCCCGAACGACCGTGGTCCTTCCCGCCAACCCGACCGACGCGGACCCCGTCGTCGTCCCCGATCCCGAGGTCTCGTCCGGGATGACCGCGTTCGGGGTCCTCGACGGCCAGGACCACGGTTCGGTAAAGCTCGCCCACACCGAAGGAGAGTCGCCCGGGAGGGTCGCGCGGCGCCGGCGCGACGGCTCGCTCCTCTCCGACATCGTCACCGCATTGACGGTCGCGGACGATGACTTCGAGGCGTGGCGCGGCACGCTGGCTGAGCGCAACCGCGAGCTCCTGGCGAGAACCGACGGCAGTCGCAGCCCCGAGAAGCACGGGTACCAGAACACCGTCGTCCGGATCCGGGACCAGTACGGAGTCGGGATCGAGGATTTCGTCCTCGAGCTCTTCGAGAAGGACGACGACCGGAACCGGCGGTCCGGGAGAGCCCATCGGGCGGCGCTGCGAAGCGTCCACCCGTACTCGGACGATCCGTCGTACCGCAGCTTCTACATCGACTGCACCTCGCTCTTTCGCAAGATCGACCGGAAAGGCGAGTTCCTGGGAATCGGCATCACCGCCCATCCCGAGATGGAGCCGGGCGCGCCGGTCGGCTTCACCCCGTTCGCCGGACGAGGAACGGGCGGCCTTCGCATCATGCACCGGGAGCTCGGCAGGTTCTTCGTGCCGAACCGCACCCTGCTTCTCACCCTGCAGCTCACCCGCCAGCAGTCGGAATCGGTCTTCCGGCTGAACCCGCCGGACGGGTAGTCGTTCGCGCGAATCGCCGGGAAGCACGGCTACCGGCAAGAGTCGCGGTGTCGCCCACGCACGGCGGGTCGGTAACCCGCGGTATCGCGCGAATCAGCCGTCGCCGAGTACCCCCCACAGGAACCGGAAGACCAGCGCCCACAGGTGCGCGCGCTGGGCGTTGTCGGCAGCGCCCGCATGGCCGCCTTCCACGTTCTCGTGGTAGAGCACGTCGTGGCCCTTGGCCAGCATCTTCGCCGCCATCTTGCGGGCATGCCCCGGGTGGACCCGGTCGTCGCGGGTCGACGTGGTGATGAGGAGCTTCGGGTAGCCGGCCCCCGCCTCGACGTTGTGGTAGGGCGAGAACCCCCGGAGGAAGGCCCAGTCGGCGGGATCGTCGGGATCGCCGTACTCGGCCATCCAGCTCGCGCCGGCGTGCAGCCGATGGTAGCGGCGCATGTCGAACAGGGGCACGTTGGCGACGACGGCGCCGAAGAGATCCGGGCGCATGGTCAGCATGTTGCCCATCAGCAGCCCGCCGTTGCTCCCGCCCAGGATACCGAGCCGCTCCGACGTCGCGACGCCACGGCGAAGAAGGTCCTCGGCGACCGCGATGAAGTCCTCGTACGCGCGCCGGCGGCCGGCCTTGCGCGCGGCCCGGTGCCAGGCCGGCCCGAACTCGCCGCCGCCCCGGATGTTCGCCACCACGTAGACCCCGCCCCGGTCCAGCCAGGCCGCGCCGACGACCGGGGAGTAGCTGGGGGTCTCGGCGACCTCGAACCCGCCGTAGCCGTAGAGAAGGGTCGGCCGCGGCGCGGCGGAGCGGCCGGGACGAGAGACCTCGAAGTAGGGAATCGGGGTACCGTCCGCCGACGTGGCCCGGTGCTGGGCGACGGCGAGGCCGGCCGTGTCGAACCGGGCCGGCTCGCGCTTCAGCCGGGCCGGCGCCTCGCCCACCGACCCGAGCGCGAGCGCGGGCGGCGCCAGGTAGTCCTCGGTCACGAGGAAGTATCGATCGTCGGCGTCCGCGTCCACCGCGCGGGCGTCGATGCTGTGAAAGCCGGCGCCGTCGCCCATGCCCGGCAGCGGGGCGACGGTCCAGCCGGCCGCTCCCGGGGTCGCGACCTCGATGCGGCTGCGGACGTTGTCGAGGATGTTGACGAGGACATGGTTGCGGGTCGGCGAATAGCCGGCGAGGTGGCGGCCCTCGGACGGTGCGAACAGCACCGCGAGGTCGCGCGCGCCGGCGAGGAAGCGGTCGAGGCCGATGGCGAGCAGGCTGCCCGCCGGGAAGGCGCGCCCGCCCGTCTCCCAGTCGCCGCGCGGTGTCACGTAGAGCCGGCCCCGACCGATGGTGCAGCCCGCATCGGTGGGGATGGCGAGCGGAACCAGCTCCCCGTCCCGGCGGATGAACCGATCGTCGTTGAAGAAATCGCGACTTCGGCACACGAGCTGCGTCTCGAAGCCGGGCGCAAGGTCCGCCCAGGCCCGAACGACGACGTCGGATGCCTCGCCCTCGAACACCGTGACCGCCTCGTCGAGCGGCCGGCCGCGCCGCCAGAGCTTCACGATCCGGGGATAGCCGGAGTCGGTCATCGAGCCGGGGCCGAAGTCCGTCGCCACGAATACCTCGTCCGGACCGGCCCAGGCCACCTCCCCCTTCGACTCGGCAAGGGAGAAGCCGTCCGCGACGAAGCGTTTGGCCGCGAGGTCGAACTCGCGCACGACCACCGCATCCCCCCCGCCGCGAGACAGGCGGACAAGGGCCCGGTCGTAGCCCGGAACCAGCACCGGAGCCCCCGCGAACACCCAGGGCTCGCCTTCCGCCCGGCCCAACGAGTCGAGATCGAGCACGATCTCCCAGTCGGGCGCCGGCTTGCGATACTCCTCGAGCGAAGTGCGCCGCCAGAGGCCCCGCGGGTTTCCCTCGTCCTGCCAGAGGTTGTAGTACCGCTCGCCCAGCTTCCGGAGATGCGGGATACGGTCCTCGGCGTCGAATGCCGCACGCAGCCGCTCGCGCAACGCATCGAACCCCGGCTGCCCGGCAAACGCCGCGTGGGTGGCCCGGTTCCGCTCCGCGACCCACGCGAGCGCGTCCGCGCCATCCAACTCCTCGAGCCAGAGGAATGGGTCCCGGTCGTTCGAGCCGCACAGCATCCCCCCTCCCCCGCACCCTACCGCCATCATCAGTCCCCGCCGACAGAGTCCCCGCCAAATCGACCGCCACCGAAATCGCCCGAGCCCGGCAAGTCGATTCCCCGCGCGTCCGATCCCTCCCGCAGTGCCTTGTACGCGCTCAGCGTATCGGAAAACTCCGCGCCCGCCGCGCACCCCGCCGCACCCGCCAACCCGGCGTTTCGGCACGCCCGCATCGCGCCACACGACCTAATCGTCCGACACGCACGTCGCAGGTAGAAAATTCCATTGTTGTGAAACGGCTTTTTTCATCACTTCAACTTCCAAGGACGTTTAGGCAGCGATTGCGCGTCGAGTACAGGGGCGTTTTCGGAGCCCCCTCTACGCCTCCCTGTCGAATCCGTTCTTCGTCGGTAAACTTCTTTGGCCCGGACTCCATGATTCCCCAATGGGCTCGACCTCGTCTTTACATACAGCATTCGCGCACAACGAGCGCAGTGCGCCCGACCGTCATCAACGCAGCTGCCCCATTCATCCACATCCGTTCCGCGATGCCGACCTGAAAAAGAGCGAGGCGTAACCCATTGCTATGAAAGCCGTCGTCAGGATCGCCCACTACATCCTTTAGGGGCTTCAATCCTAACTTCACCGGATGTCGGTTACTCTACTCGCGAATATGGATAGTTGTTCTTTACGTAGTGGTTCAAAAACTGACCCTTGGAGGATGCCCGCATCATCTGCTCGTGCACATTGTCAGGTACTCCATAGTACTGATATACACGACCACTTAGAAATTCGACTTCCAATGTTTGCGTGTTCGCATCGTACCCGACGGAACTGACATTCGTTGACGCCACCGGACTTCTATCCATTATCGTTTCCTCTGTCAACCACGAATGGGTTACCGCGAGTGGTCTCTGTGCTCTCCAAGACGCTACGACCCGATCATAGCCTTCGTCCCGTCGGTTCAACCGCCACTTCTCGCTTACTTCAGGATCCCCACTTCGTGGCCGGTTCCGCTCCTCCGGCAGCGTAACTCGGCAACGCATTGGCAACTTTGTAGCCTCTCCCGTCACAATCGCTTCTCCTGTCCGAAGAATGGGCAACACACCGAGCAAGCCGGCTAGTTTGTCAGGCAATGTCCCCTGAACCCGTGAACGGTCTGAAGGATTTGACAGTCGCAGCGCGAAGAAAGTACCGCACTGCGAAAGTACCGTTTCGTTCACTTCCGAGGGACGTTGGCTTACCACCATAGCGCCGACCCCATACTTCCGTCCCTCCTTCGCAATTCGCTGCACGACATCGGAGGCCAACCGATCAGACTTCTCGGAGAGATAGCGATGTGCCTCCTCCATGACCACAAGCAACGGTCTTTCGATTCCCCCTTCTGATTTTTCTCGACTCCAGAATAATGCCTCGTACACGACCTTGAGAATTGAGCCAACGAGACGTTCCAAGGCCGCACTCGGTACACCGGAGAGGTCGAGGATCGTGACCGGCTTTGAACCGCCCAACCATCGGTGCAAGAGCCCGTCTAAGTCCTCGTCTGAAACTCCGGAGAGGTCGGGCTCCCATGGTCCTGGATGAAGAAGAAAATCGTACCGTCGGTCCAATAGTCTAGATCGAAGAAGATTCAGGGGCCTTTGGATGCCAACCGCCTGATTATTTAGAAATGGACCGGCAGCGCCCATGGCGTGTGGCCTATACGTAGGAGGTATCAGCCTTTCAGGGTCACCTCTGGCCTGAAGAGTGGGCTGGTCCCTATTCTGTCCCTCAAATGTGGTGATTTCAAAGTCAATCAGATCATACCAAAGCTGCTTCAGGCTGAACGGCAATGGTGTATCAACGGTAATGGAGTCAGAATCCACTCCTGGGAACTGCTGCGTTTCATGTGAATCCAGCTTCAATCGAAAGATCTTATCCGTGAAAGCCGTCTCGCGATTACCCTCCAGTCCACCAGTCAGAAATTCAAGCAACTCGCCCGTGTCCAGCGCCCAGTATGGAATGTAAAGTCGCTCTTCTCCATACTGCGGTTCAACACTGAACACTTGGGCGACGTCGGCAAGTGGCAGCGAGTATTCGCCATGTACATCCAGCATCAATACCCGGGCGCTCGGATACGGTACATCATCCCCCGAAGCTGTAGTGATGGCCCGTAAGAGACTCGCTATTGTCGTCGACTTACCGGAGCCCGTCGAGCCCAGCACTGCCGAGTGACGTGTCACCAGCTCGTTGAGAGCAATCTTGGCGGAGATGTTTTCGGCGCTGGAAAGCGTTCCGATCGTCACGTGGCCTTGACCGGGAACATCATACACTTGACGCAGATGTTTCTCAATGGCCAAATGAACCGAGTCGCCAATATTCGGATATTGACTGATACCGCGCTCGAACTTGTCACCCACGATCTCTCCGACAAGTTCGATTGTCATCCAACGCAGCGCATCGTCGTCGGTGTCAACGTGCTCCGGGTTAGCGCCCGCGCCGACAGTTGCGACAATTCCCAGTAGGTCCTGATACCCTTGTGGCACTCGAACAAAGCTGCCCACCTGCCCGACTCTGTACGTGTGTCCGTTGATAATGGACAGTCCGGACGCGACCGACTGAGCAAGGTGGACAGTGAGTGCTGCACCGGAGACGGATGCAATTCTGCCGAGATATGTCGGATCGCGGCTAAGCATCCGGGTTATCCGGTCTGTCTTTGGGCACTGCGGGTTCTTCACCGCTGGGGAGTGATTCCGGAGCGAAAGACGACATCTGCTGTGCCTGAGTCACCGCAAGAAATCGAGCGAGACTAGCAAAATCGCCGAGCATAAATTCAGGCGGTAGGTCTGCGGCAGCAACACGCCAATATGTCTGGCGAATATTCTCCTTGTCCTCGTTCTCAGAATGGCTGGGTTGCCACCGCCCCATGACACCACTGATGACCGCCCCGTCGCGCGCGTAGACGCTCAGATTAGGTCGAGATCGAGCGAGTCTAGTTGCCGATCGCTCTTCATCAATATGTTGATACTGGAACGCGAATACCGCGGTGTGCGAGTTCGCGGCCAGTGACTCATCCACCACCGCGCAGATGTGGGAGTCTAAGAACGAGAATCCCGTGCAGACGAGCAAAGTATCAGGTGTCGTCAGAAACTGGCGTAGTCTTTCGAACAATGCAGAGTAGGGCAACCTCGCAGGGCTGATCTCGGGTTCATATCATGTTGTTGATACATAAGGTGAGACTTCCCCTCTGGACAGCCCGTGTTGGGGTCGGCATACTGGGGCGCAGGCCCGTTGACGGCGGCGAAGACGATGCTCGAC
>MKWU01001927.1_pt1 | contig 33517 bp, 28 predicted proteins | sample 809101 | NCBI WGS metagenome assembly MKWU01 (sample SAMN05860141, study PRJNA318959) | sponge metagenome | host: Aplysina aerophoba | place: Slovenia: Piran, Adriatic Sea, Gulf of Piran | collected 2013-05-07
GCCGATGTTCCCCGGCGCCCTGGAGGAAGCCTTCGACGGCACTGCGCTCCTTGCGGCGGTCGCTGTCGTATTTCAGGGTCCGTTCGGCCGCTTCCGCGGCCGCCTCGGGCAATCCCGCCCGCTCCGCAAGCGCGCGGGCCCGGTCCACGAACGCGCTCCAGCCCTCGATATAGAAAGGAATGGTGTTCCGGGCCGGCATCTCTTCGACGATCGACCCGCGCATGGCGAACCACCGCGCCCAGACATCGTCGTGGCCGCGGAGTTCCTCGAGCCGGACAATGTCGGTGGCGATTTCCTCCATCTTGTCCGACGGCGGGTCGCGGTGGAGTTGCGGTAAGGCCGTATCGCCGCCCATGGCCCGCCAGCGCGCGGCCAGCGCCTCGCAGCGCTCCGACCAGCCGGCATGGTCCTCCAGCACCGTGGGCGGCGCGAACCCGGACCGGTGCGCCAGGCGGGCGCGTGCCTCCAGGTCCCGGCGCTCCTCCAGGAGCCGGACCGCCTCGTCGCGGATCGCCCGCCGCACCGGTTCGAGCCGCCGCGCGTCGTCCAGCGCGCGCGTCCGTTCGAGCGCCCGGGCCGCGCTTTCCAGCCCGGCGAGCGCGCCCGGCATGGCGCGGAGATGGCGCGCGGCGCCGAAATCCCCGGCCCGGGGGTCGGGGACGGCTTCCGCGAGCCGATGGCTCTCCTCCAGCAGCGCCGTCCCTTCCTCGCGCCAGGCGGCGTGGCGCGGGAGCTCGTCCACCGCGCACCCCCGCGCCCGGGCCGCCCAGCCCAGCTCCGGCCAGCGCCGCCGGCTCTCCTGGATCTTCCGGGTCAGCGCCTTGACCTCACGGTCGCGGGCGAGGTGCCCCTCGTGCTCGGCCAGCATGCGCTCGACGAAGCGCCGCATGTCGGGCGGCAGGTCCTCGATCTCCGACAGCGCCGCCGCGCGCGCCATCGTCTCCCGGTAGCCGGGAAGGAAGAAGGGGAGGGTGTCGGTCTCCTCGCCGCGTCGCCGGAGCGCCCGCCAGTCCTCCGCCAGCGCCGCGAACAGTTCCGGGTCCACCGCCGGGATCGCCGCGGGATCGACGCCGAGCGCCTCCAGCGCGCCCTCCTCGATCCCCTCCCGCGCCTCCAGCAGCTCGACCAGCGCCTCGCGGTCGTCGGTCAGCAGCAGGAAGTCGTCGCTCACCCGGCTGAGCTCGACGTGGAACAGCGCCCGATCCGCCGCGCCGCCGGCGTCCAGCACCGCGATCGCCGCTCTTGCCGTTCTTCCCTGCGCGGAGTGCACGGTGGAGCAGTAGGCATGATCGAGATGGCGGAGCTGCGGATCCGTCAGGGCCAGGCCGAACTCCCGGCCGTCGGCGTCGCGGAACCGAACCCGCCCGCGGTCGATGTCGACGATCTCCGCCTCGCCGCCGTTGACCAGCTCCGGCGCGCCGGAGCGGGGCGCCTTGCGGTTGCGGGTCCAGCGAATGCCGTCGCCGGCCCGAAGCTCGATCCGCTCGGTGTCGCAGATGCGGAGATACCACGCCGCATTGCCGGAAGGGCGGAAGCGGCGCTCTTCCCCATCGGGGTGGGCCAACACCACCATGCCGTCCTCGATCCCGGTGACGGTGCAGACGTCGTCCTGGCGGCACCCGTAATGGTCGCGGTGGAACGCGGCAATGTCGCCCGGCTGGTAGTTCCCGATGTCGGCGGCCTGGGCGCGGGTCAGGCGGCGGTCGACCAGCCGGTCGATCGCGAGCACCCGGCCCTGCAGGGCGCCCTCCAGCTCCAGCCCCTCGCGCACCGCCTCGTTGGCCTGGCGGCGGATCGCATGGGTGGGGGCGAGCAGCAGCGTGTCTTCCCTCTCCTCCGGCGGCAGGGCGAGCCAGTGCCTTGCCGCTTCGTACCCGAGCTCTTCCCGGGGCGCCTCGCGGACCCGGTCGCCCAGCCCCTCGATCGCGGCGCCGGGTTCGCCCACGCGCGACTGGGCGACGGCCGCGAGCAGCTCGGGGTCGCGCTGGCGCAATATCTCGGTCATGGCGGCGGTCTTCATCCCCGCCTTCTGCAACAGCCGGAAGGGCTGGCCCGCATCCACCGCCCGCAGCTGCGCCGTGTCGCCCACCAGCGCCACCCGGGCCACCCCGAGGCGATCGGCGATCCGCAGCAGCTCGCCCATGCGCATCGTGTCGATCATCGAGGCCTCGTCGACCGCCAGCACCGAGCCGGCGTAGTCCTGCCGCGCCCGGGCAAGCGCCTGCGGGTCGGTGAGGTCGTCGAAGCGGGTGAGGAAGTATTGCAGGGTTGTAGATGCTATCCCGGCCTCCCGCTCCAGCACCCGCGCGGCGGCAGCCGACGGCGCGAGGCCGTGGATGCTCGTGTTCCCCAGCAGCGCCTTCACCTCGCGCAGCATGGCGGTCTTGCCGCTGCCGGCATGGCCCTGCACGCCGATCACCAGGTCGTCCGCCAGCAGCACCGTCTGGACCGCTTCCCTCTGGCCCTGCGTGAGCTTCGACGCTTCGAGCCGCGCCTCGACAGTCTCTTCCCCGGCGAGCGCCATGCTCTTGCCGCGGCCCGCCCGCATCGAGGCCAGAACCCGGCGCTCCGCCTTCACCGCCCGGTCGGTGACGAAGGCGCGGTCCATCCCCCGGCGCTCGACCTCGATCAGATCTCCGTTCCCGGCCAGCCGGTCGATCGCCGCGTCGATCTCGCCGATCGTGTAGCGCCCCGGCGCATGGCCCAGCGCTACCGCCCGGATCTCCGCCTCCGGGATCGCCGTCCGCCGCTCCGCCACGTGCGCCACCGCCTGCGCCACGGCCCCCAGGGCGCCCACCTCCGGCTCCGGCGACAGCTCCGCCGGCGCCGGCGAGCGGACAGGGGCCGTTCCCGACAACCCCTCCGCCCCGTCGCCCGGCAGCGCCGGAAGCGCCGGCGCGCGCTTCATGCTGCGGATCGCGTTGGCCGGGAGGTCCGGCGGGGGCACGCGGGGAACCTCCACCCGCTCCCAGGTCAGCGGATGGATCGGCCGGGGCGGGGCGATCGCGGCCTGCTCCCGCACCAGCCCGAGCGCCCGCGCCTTCTCTCGCCACGCCGGCACCAGCTCGGCGAGGCCGACGTCCTTCTTCCTGCGCCGCGTGTGCAGCGCCGCCATCTGGGCGAGCTCCGGCGTATAGGGAAGGCCGAGCTTCTCCAGCCGCGCCAGGATCTCCCGCCGCCGGCCGGAGAACGCCTCCAGGAACGACCGGTCGTAGCCCGCCAGCTCGAACCCCGGAACCCGTCCGATCAGCCTCGGCGTCACCGCCATGCCGAGCGCCTGAAGCCGGCGGGCTAGCTCGTTGCGGTAATAGGCCCCGATCAGCTTCGCGCTCCGGCGTATCTTCGTGGGCTCCACGCTGCGCCATTCGCCCGAGGCGGTCCGCGTCATGTTGGCGAGCACGCAGTGGGTGTGGAGCTGCGGGTCCTGGTCGCGGCTGGTCAGGTGCCGGACCCCCGCCACCACCATCCCGTCCGCCTTCACCCGGGGACGCCGCCGCGTGGCCGGGTCCCAGCCCCTGGTCTCGAGAAGCTCCGCCTCGACCCAGTCCAGCGTCGCCCGCACCGCCTCGTCATGCGCCCGGATCACCCGGCGGTCGCCCACCACCAGCGCCTCCAGCGACACCGACTTGGGGGCCGAGAAGGTGATGTCCCAGCCCGGCCGGTGCTCGTGCCCGCCGTCCCGCATCCGCCCGAGACGCGTATCGGTGCCCGGAACCCAGCCCGACAGCACCTCCTCGAAACGCGACGGCCGGACATGCGCGCGCAGGCCCAGGTCCTTCGCCGCCCTTCCATGCCAGAAGCTCGCCTGGCGGTGCTCGGGGTCGTTCTTCGCGTAATAGCCGTCGCGCTCGAAGTACGACACGGCCATGGCGGAGGACCTGAGCTCGAAGACCGTCGCGACCATGCCGCCTTACTCTCCGAACAGGCTGCCCTGGAGCTGCTCCGGCCCGTCCGGCTTCGGGCGGCCCGCACGGCCGGCCTTATTCGGCTCTGGCCGGGCCGGCGCCTCGCGGGCCGGTTCACGGTCATCCGCCGGCGCGCCCACGCCCTCCCGCAGCAGCGCGCGGATCTCCCGCACCCCGTCCAGCAGCTCGCGCTGCTCCTCCGGCGCCAGCGCCGTGAACCCCTTGTCCCCGCCGAGGTCCCGTTCCACCAGCCCCTTCACGTAGCGTGCGATCGGCAGGCCGGCGCGGTCCGCCCTGGCGCGCACCTCCTCCCATTCGGCGTTCCTCGCCGAGATCGAGAGGTGGTCGCTGCCCTTCCGTTTGCGAATCCGTCTCGGCCGCCTCATCCGCCCCGCTCCCGCACCGGCGGCCGGAGCGCTCCGGCGAGACCGGGCCCGCCCTCCCCGAGCGCCGCCTTCACCGTCCGCAGATACCCCCGCACCTCGCGCAGCCCGTCCCGAAGCTCCACCTGCTCGCCGGGCGTCAGCACCACCGGATGCCGGCCGGGGTCGTCCGCCGCGACCAGATCGAGCACGTATTCCGAGATCGGCTTGCCCGCCGCCGCCGCCGCGTCGCGGACCGTCTTCCGCTCCGCCGCGTTCAGGCTCAGACTGCGCGGGCGCTTCGGATCCTCGATCACCCCTCAGCCCGCCCCCCGGGGTCCTCTCCCTCCAGGTCCCCGCCCAGCGCCTTCCACCGGTTCGCCGCGCCGGGATCGGTCACGCCGCCCAGCGTGCGCTCGCGGTCGATCCACCCGTCCACCGCGTCGCAGGCGTCTTCCCATTCCCGGCCCGCACCCGCCTCGCGCAGCCGTCTCTCCTCCAGCAGCGACAGCACCAGCAGCTCGCGCACCGCGCGCCGCAGCACCTCGGCCGGTATCGCGTCCGGCATCAGCGCGCGATGCATCAGGTAGCGCGACCGGTCCATGCCGTGCTGCCGCGCCAGCTGCCCGGCCCGCTCCCACTCAGCATCGCTCGCCATCACCGCCCGCTGGCGGTGCCCGTCCCCGTTCATCGCAGGCCTCCCCGCAACGGTCCCTGAACCGGTCGACACAAGGTCGTCAAACGGGAATAATAGATCAGAGAATTCCGATGGTTTCCAGACGAATCCAACTTCATCAAACCTGGTGCAGTTCCCTGAACGCAATCAAATGCCCACATAAGAAACACATAAGGGAGAAATTGCGCCTCTTTGGAATGGACTTGCAGGATCCAAAAAAGTACGCTATATTAATAATCTAACCGGGAGAGACAACGATCCTGATCGAGCTCGTTAGCACTGAATGAGCATTCTAGTTCGGTCACACCGGAGAGAGCACCCCGCCCCCCGCGGCATCGGAAGCCCGTCCCGCCTGGAGCCGTTCGCAGATGTCCCGATCCTCGAGATGCACGTCGCGCCAGAGCCTTGCGAGGCGCTCCGCGAGGTCGGGCGCTGCCGGGTCGGGGCCGAGACTGTAGATCCCGCGGCGCTGGAGCGTGCGGTCCGGCGCCAGCGGGATATCGAGATGCACGCCGACCTGGTCGGGGAGGTAGAGTCCGAACACGAAGTTCGGGAACAGGGTGAGATAGCGTGAGTCCGCCGACAGCGTGTCTTCCCGTTTCGCTGCGCGGGAGACGTCCACGGCGCATCCGAGGCAGCCCGGATCGTTCACCGTGTAGTGGTCGGCGAGCGGCTGCTCGGTGGTCGTCGGATGCACGAACTGGACATGGTAGGGCTCGATGAAGTTCTCGATCAGCAGCTTCCAGTTCGCGGCGATCTCTCCCAGGTCGATGGTGACCAGATGGCGGAGCCCGGTGAGGTCGACCCCGTCGAGCCGCTTGACCAGCGGGGCGACGAAATCCTCGAACGGCGGTGCGGTACCGCTCAGGTTGACGAAGACCCAGTCGTGCCAGGTCGCCGATCTCGCGGGGACCAGCCCGTGCTCCTCACGGTCGAACCCGGCGGGGGCGGCGCGCAATTCGCGCCCCCCGAAATAGGGCGCGAGCTGGAGCGCGCCGTCGAGGCCGTAGGTCCAGGAGTGGTAGGGGCAGACGATCCGCGATCCCAGATTGCCGGTCTCCTCGACTAGCTTGAGGCAGCGGTGCCGACACACATTGTGAAACGCGCGAATCCGGTTCCCGGTATCGCGCAGGAGGAGCACCGGCTTGCCGGCGACGGTGACGGGGACCACGTCGCCGGGCCGGGCGAGGTCGTGCGCGAAGCCCGCGAACACCCAGGATTCGGCGAACAGGCGCTGGTTCTCCAGCGCGAAGAACGCCTCGCTCGTATAGACCGCGGCGGGCAGCCCCCGCGCCACCGGTCCCGGGGCCTCGAAAGCCGCGAGTGCTTCCGTCCCCAGGATCGATTGTAGAGATAGGCTCATCGCGGTCTCCCGAGAGCGCCGGGCGGATCAGGGCACGTGGTGCTTGAGCAGGAACTGGTTCTTGAACATGCCGATGCGGTTCATGACCTCGACATGCGCGATGTCGGGCTGTCCGTGTATGTGCTCGTGGAGGAAGACCGCCAGCTGGGCCTCCTCGTCGCACACGATTTCGACGAGCAGGTCGAACCGGCCGCTCACCCACATGACGTAGACCACCGAAGGGTGGGGATCGAGCCGCTGCGCGACCGCGGCCGGGGTGACGCCGGGCGCGGTCTTGATGCCGAGCATGGCGTCCGTCTCGTAGTCGACGGCGACAGGGTCCACCACGGCCACGATGCGCAGCATGCCCGCCTCGCGCATCCGGGCGACCCGGTTGCGGACCGTTCCACCCGATACGCCGAGCTGCTGTCCGATGATGTCGTAGGCCGCCCGCCCGTCTTCCCGGAGCAGGCGGATGATCTTCTGGTTGAGGTCGTCGAACGGAGAGGACAACGGCGAGACCGGGTCGGCGGGGTCGTCGCCCTGGCCGGCCACCGCGTGCAAGGCATGCCCGCTATTGTCATTTTCGCTATTCATGGCGTATGGTCTGCGGATTCCAAAATTAAAGTCAAGTTATATTTCTTATAATTCAATTTTGACGCCTAATCTTGACGATTTTATAACTCGGATCGAACGTGATCGAGAGAGGGGAACCACTCGATGAACGAAACTCCGTCGACCATGGCCGAGGCGCTCCCCGACCGGGAGCGGGTCCGCGAAGAGCACGCGAAGCTCGCCGAAGCGGGCGTCCGCTACGTCTTCTCCTGCTGGATCGACATGCACGGCCTGCCCAAGACCAAGCCGGTGCCGATCGTCGAGTTCGAGGAGCTTTGCATGGGTAAGGGTCCGCAATTCGCCGTGCACTCGGTCTCGTTCGTGCCCGAGCTCGGCGCGGCCGACCCCGACCAGATCCCGATCCCCGATCTCGACTCGCTGATCGTCTGCCCCTGGGATCGCAGCTGCGCGTGGATGTTCGCCGATCTGTGGTGGGAGGACGCGCCCTACAACCTCTGCCCCCGCCAGACGCTCAAGCGCGCGGTGCGCGACACCGCGGCCAGCGGGTTCATGGGGTTCGCGGGCATCGAGCCGGAATTCATCGTCATGCGCTGGCGCGACGGCCAGCCGGTCAAGGCGTTCGACGACGACCCGCTACCGGGCGAGGGCGTGCGGCCGCGGCGCCAGGCGTTCGGCTACGACATCGAGTACACCATCGATTCCATGGGCTTCCTCGGCGCGGTCATCGACATCCTCGAGGAGCTCGGCTGGGGGCTGAAGGATGTGGTCTGCGAAGGCAGCTACTCGCAGATCGAGCTCGATTTCGGATACACCGATCTCGTGGGAATGGCCGACCGGCTGGTGTTCCTGCGCGTGCTGTTGAAGGAGGTCGCCAAGCAGCAGGGCCTGTTCGTCACCTACATGCCCAAGCCCAGCACCGGCGACTGGCGGTCGGGCGCGCATATCAACTACTCGATGCGGCGGGTCGCCGATCCGGAGGTGAACATCCTCGAGGACGCCGGCGGCGGCTGGGCGCCCGCCGCCTACCATGCGGTCGGCGGGCTGTTGCGCCACGGCGCGGCGCTGACCGCGATCACCGCCTCGACGGTCAACTCCTATAACGGGCTCGTGGCCCGCGTCCCCGGCTTCGAGGGCGGCGTATACACCTGGGCCCCGACCCACATGACCTACGGCAACAACAACCGCTCGGCCATGCTGCGCCTGCCGCAGAACCGGTTCTGCATCGAGAACCGGGCGTCGGATCTGTGCATGAATCCGTATCTGGCGCTGGCGATGACCACCGCTGCCGCGGTCGACGGCGTGACCCAGGGGACCGACCCCGGGCCGCCGCTGAACAAGGACCTCTATTTGCTCACGGACGACGAAATCATCGCCCATGGCGGGCGGCGCCTGCCGCGGAACCTGCTGGAGGCGACCGAGGAGCTCAACCAGGACCCGCTGGCCGCCGAAGTGCTCGGCCCGGCGCTTCTCAAGTCCTGGTCGGAGTACAAGTTCGACGAGTGGGAGCGCTACCACCAGGCGGTGACCGACTGGGAGGTGCAGGAATATCTGCGGCTCTACTGAGGGTCGCGCGAGATGTCCCGGGACTACGAGGTCTTCGAGCTCGGCGCGGTGACGTTGCAGTCGGGCGTCACGCTGCCCGATGCGCGGCTCGCCTACAAGACCTACGGCAGGCTCAACGCGCGCGGCGACAACGCGATCGTCATGCCCACCTTCTATACCGGCACGCATGTCCGCAACGAGGGCTACTTGCGGCGGGTGCCGGCGCTCGACGCCTCGCGCTACTTCATCGTCTCGATCGACATGTTCGGCAACGGCCTCTCCTCGTCGCCGAGCAACGCAGCGCCGCCCTTCGACGGACCTCGCTTCCCCGCCGTCACCCTGTACGACAACGTGGCCTGCCAGCACCGGCTGCTCACCGAGACGCTCGGCGTGACCCGCGTGGCCCTCGCGCTCGGCTGGTCCATGGCCGGGTGCCAGGCGTATCAGTGGGGCGCGCAGTTTCCCGACATGGTCCGCGCCATCCTGCCGTTCTGCGCCTCGGCGCGCACGTCCGCGCATAACAGCGTGTTCCTCGAAGGACCCAAGGCGGCGCTCCTGGCCGACAAGGCGTTCGCGGACGGCGACTACGCCGCGCCGCCCGAGGCGGGCTTGAGGGCCTTCGGCCGGGTCTATGCGGGGTGGGCGTATTCGCAGGCCTTCTATCGCGAACGGCTCCACCGCGAGCTCGGATTCGAGACCTGGGAGGCGTTGCTGCTCGACTGGGAGCAGGACCACCTCGGCTGGGACGCGAACGACCTGCTGGCCAAGATCCGGACCTGGCAGCACGGCGACATCAGCGCCAATGCGCTTTACCGGGGAAACTTCGAGCGCGCGCTCGGCGCGATTCGCGCCCGTGCGATCCTCGTCCCCTGCACGACGGATCTCTACTTCCGGCCCGAAGACAACGCCGTCGAGGCCCGGCATATGCCGAACGCCGAGCTTCGTCCCTACGACTCGCCCTGGGGCCATTGCGTTGCGTCCCCAAGCCGAAAGTGCGGCGATTTCATGCGGTTTCTGGACGCCTGCGCTTCGGAGCTGTTGGCCGGCTAGAGCTCTCGGCCCGCCATTTCCTTCAGCACCAGCTTGTCGATCTTTCCGGGCCCCTTCTTGGGCAGCGCATCGAGGATGTGGATGGATTTCGGCCGCTTGTACCTGGCCAGGTTCTCCTCGGCATGGCGCTGGAGGTCAACGACGCTCGCCGATGCGCCGGGTCGCAGGGCGACGAAGACGCACACCGCCTCGCCGAGAAAGTCGTCGGGCACGCCGACCGCGGCGGCTTCGGCGACCGCCGGATGGTCGGTCATCGCCTCGTCGACCTCGCGCGGGTAGACATTGTAGCCGCCGACCAGGATCAGCTCCTTCTTGCGGTCGACGAGGAACAGATACCCGTCCTCGTCCAGATAGCCGATGTCGCCGGTATAGAGCCACCCGTCGCGGATCGCCTCGGCGGTTTCCTCCGGCCGGCCGCGATAGCCGATGGTGAACTGGGGGCCGCGCACCCGGATTTCGCCGCGCTCCCCGGTCGGCAGGACGCGGGTCCCGCTCTCCAGGTCGACGATCTCGACGTCGGTATCGGGCGGGCGGGGTCCGACGGACAGGCGTTTCCTCGGCCCGTGGGTCGGGTTGAGGCCGAGCGGCGCGCCCTCCGACATGCCCAAGCCTTCCAGTATCTCGTTGCCGGTGCGCGCCTTCCAGCGCTCCAGCAGGTCGGCCGGGCAGGGCGAGCCGCCGGCGAGGCTGTATCGGAGCGCGCCGAGATCGGCATCGGCCATCGCCTCCGACCCGAGCAGGCCGAGAAAGATCGCCGCCGGCCCGCCGGCGAACACGCTGACCCGGTGGCGCACTAGCTCGCCGATCACCAGGTCCGGCCGGTATCGCGGCACGATCACCGTGGTCGCCCGGATGAAGAGCGGGAAGACGATGGAGAAATGATGCCCCCAGATGTGGAACATCGGGGCGACGTTGAGGACGGTCTCCCGGTCGAAATCGAAGCGCCAGAGGGCGTGGGTCTGGCGGCAGAACGAGTCGTACGAGCTGTGCACGTGCTCGGCGCCCTTGGGCAGCCCGGTTGTCCCGCCGGTGAAGAACATGACGCAGCGGTCTTCGGGTCGCGGCCGTTCGGCGGGCAGCGCCAGGCCGTCATCCGCCGCCCAGCGCCAGACGTCGAGATCCGTCGCGCCGACGGCGAGGATATCCGGCCCCGTCCCGCCGCCGTCCAGCGCGGCCGTCCGGTCGGCGAGTTCCGGGGAGCAGGCGACCGCCGCCGGCGCGACATCGGCGATCAGCCGGGCGAGCTCGGGATCGGTATAGGCCGGGTTGAGCGGCGCGATCTGCAGGCGCGCGGCGTAGGCGCCCATCATCGTGACGGCGGTTTCGATGCCATTGCCCATGACCAGCGCGATTCGGGCACCCGGCGGGTAGTGCCCGGAGAAGTGCCGTGCCATGCCCGCGGCGGCGCGGCGATACTCGGCGAAAGTAAGCCGCCGATCCCCGCAGATCAGCGCGACGCGGTCCGGCCGCAGCTCGGCGGCGGCGTCCAGCGCATCCACGACGGTCGGGTAGCGCGGATCTCCGTCGACATAGCCGAAAGGCGGGCTGTCGGAGTTCATGGCCGCGATCTTACCGCCGGTTGCCTGTCCCGTGCGAAATTCCGCCCGGCATCCGTCAAGCGGGCAGGCGCGTCACAGGCCGAGATAAGCCTCGCGGACGCGATCGTCCCGCAGCAGCTCCTCGCCCCGCCCGCTCAGCACGATGCGGCCGTTCTCCAGCACGTAGGCGCGCGACGCCATCCTGAGCGACACGGCGACATTCTGTTCGACCAGGATGATCGGCGTACCCTCGGCATTGAGCCGTTCGACGATGCGAAACACCTCCTGGACGATCGCGGGCGCGAGGCCGAGCGACGGTTCGTCGAACATGATCAGTTCCGGCCGGCCGAGCAGGCAGCGGCCGATCGCCAGCATCTGCTGCTCGCCGCCGGACAGCGTACCCGCCGACTGTTCGGCGCGTTCCCGCAAAATCGGAAACAGGGAGAAGACCCGTTCCATGGTTTCCGCGCTGTCCCGCCTTCCCCTTTCGAGATAGGCGCCGACCTCGAGATTCTCGCGCACCGTCAGCCCGGCGAAGATCTGGCGGCCCTCGGCGACCTGGCCGATACCGAGGTTGCACACCCTGTGGCTCGGCCAGCCGGCGATGTCGACGCCCTTGTAGACGATCCTGCCGGAGCGAGGCCTTTCGATGCCTGCGATCGTCCGGATCAGGGAGCTCTTGCCGGCGCCGTTCGACCCCACCACTGCGACGATATCGCCGGCGTCGACCTCAAGCGATACGTCGTCGAGCGCCTGGGCGTCGCCGTAGAACAGGTTGAGGGCGCTGACGCTCAGGATCACGGCTCCTGATCCCCGAGATAGCATTCGAGCACCGCCGGATCGCGGACAATCCGCTCCGGCGCGCCTTCGCTGATCTTTTCGCCGTGATGCAGGACAGTGATGCGCTCGGACAGCGCCATGACGGCCCGCATGACATGCTCGATCAGCAGGATCGTGAGCCCCGTCTCATCGCGCAGCCGGCGCAGGGTCGCGACCATCCGGTCGGTCTCGGACGGCCGAAGCCCGGCCATCACCTCGTCGAGCAGCAACAGGCGCGGCCCGGTCGCCAGCGCCCGGGCCACTTCCAGGCGCTTGCGGTCGGGCAAGGTGAGGTTGGCGGCGTGCTGGCCGGCCCTGGTGTCGAGTTCGAGCAGTTCGAGAAAGCCCCGCGCCGCGGCTTTCGCCTCCGCCACGCTCCGGGCACCGTGCAAGGCCGCCACGGTCACGTTCTCCAGCACCGTCATCTGGGCGAACGGCTTGACGAGCTGGAAGGTGCGCCCGATACCGGCATGGCAGATCTGGTCGGGACGCCGGCCGGTTATGTCGGCGCCGCCCAGGCGGACGGCGCCGCGGTCCGGCCGGAACACGCCTGCGATGACGTTGAACAGCGTCGTCTTGCCGGCGCCGTTGGGACCGATCAGCGCGGCGATCCCGCGCTCCACCACGTCGAACGACACGTCATTCAATGCCAGCAGCCCGCGGAAGCTCTTGCTCACGCCCTCGACGCGGAGCAGCGGTACCATCCCCGTCAGCCCTCCGCCCCGGGGCGGGTCAGGCGCAGCCGATGGCAAACCCACGGCCACAGGCCGGTGGGCTTGAACAGGACGATCAGGACCACGATGAAGCTCCAGACCAGCAGCTTCAGCCCGTCGAGCTTGGTCTCGGGATCGATCACGCGCCAGTGCTTGAGCAGGTCGATCCCCTCGGTGACGAACTCCCCCAGCGGCGTCAGGATGAAGGTGCCGAAGATCGGGCCGAACAGCGTGCCGACGCCGCCGACGATGGAACCGAGCGTGGCTTCGATCGAGCGCTCGATGTTGAAGACGATCTCCGGGAACAGGCTGTTCTGGTAGAAGGCGTAGAAGACGCCGGCGACACCGGCCATGCCGGACGAGATCGCCACGGCATACATCCTGTAGCGCAGCAGGTTGATGCCCAGCGCCTCGGCGGCTTCCGGATCGTCGCGGATCGCCTGCCAGTAGTAGCCCAGCCGGCTCCGCAGCAAATAGCGGCACAGCACCAGGGCGCCCAGGGCGAGTGCCATGATCAGGTAGTAATACATCTCCGGCGCCCCCCGCAGGTTCGCCAGGTCGATGCCGTGTCTATCCGCTGCCGATACTTTCAGGAAGAACCCCTCGGTGGCCCCGAGCCACGGCACGTGGTCGACCACGATGCGCACGAATTCTGCGAACGCGATGGTGAGCAGGGCGAAATAGACGCCCCCGATGGCGAAGCGGAAACCGAGATATCCGATCAGCAATCCGATCAGCACCGCAAGCGCCACGGCCGGCACGACGCCGATCGCCGGTGGCAGCCCGATCGCGGAGAACAAATAGGCGGAGGCGTAGGCCCCGACGCCGACGAACAACGCGTGACCGATCGACAACAGCCCGGCAAAGCCGAGCATCAGGTTCCAGGACTGTCCGACGAGCGCCAGATAGAAGACCGTCGTCGCGACGGTCATGACGTAGGAGCTTCCCCAATAGGGCAGCAGCAGCAGAACGACCAGAAGCACCGCGCCCAGCCAGCGGCCGGCCGCAGACAGCGGGCTCAGGAAGAGGTCGATCGCCTTCATCGAACCGCCTTGCCCAGTAGGCCCTGTGGCCGCAGCAAGAGGACCAGGATCAGCAGGGCAAAGCTGAAGGCGCTCTTCATCGAAGGCTGGAACAGCACCGCCGCCAGCGCCTCGGAAACGCCGATCAGGATGCCGCCGACCAGGGCGCCGAACAGGCTCCCCAGGCCGCCGACGATGACGATGACGAAGGCGAGCAGGGTGTAACCCGGCGCGAGATAGGGGTGCACCTCGAAGAGCAGCAGGATGATCGCGCCGGCCGCGCCGAGACAGGCCGCGCCGATTCCGAAGGTCAGGGCGTAGAGCTGGCCCACATTGAGGCCGACGACCTGCGCTCCCATGCGGTTGTCGGCGCAGGCGCGGATCGCCTTTCCGGTCGTCGTGTACTTGAAGAAGGCGAGCAGCAGGGCGGCGACGACGATCGCGGCAACGGCCGCGAACATCTTCGGATAGTCGACGATCAGCTCGCCGAACGCGACGGAATCCCACGCGTAGCCGACGTGCACGCCCTGGGCGTCCGGTCCGAATACCAGCAGCAGCGCGCTGACTATCATGATGGCGATGGCGGCCAGCAGCAGGAACTGCATGTGTTCCGGCAGATGGGACACCCGGCTTACGACGATCAACTGCAGCACGTAGCCGAAGCCGAACATCGCCGCAGCCGCCAGCGGGACCGAAAGCAGCGGATCGAGCCCGAGCCAGCGGAACATCAGCAGCGCGAAGAACATGCCGACGACCATGATCTCGCCATGGGCGAAGTTGACGATGCGGATGACGCCGAAGATGACCGACAGGCCGAGGGCGCTCAGCCCGTAGACCAGCCCGATCAACAGGCCGCTGACCACGGCATTGGCCAATGTCCAGGGATCCAAGCCTGACTCCCCGTCAGTACCCGGGTGCGGGCGGCCGGGTGCGGGCGGCCACCCGGCGCCTGCGACGACGGCTGCGGGCTAGCGTTCGCGCCAGGGCCGCATCGGCCAGATCGGCTCGGCGACCGCCGCGAATTTGGGCAGCACGACCAGCTGCTTGCCGTCGCGGTTCTGCACCGCGCCACACGGCACGTGGGGCACCTGGCCCTTTTCGTTGAACCGGATGCCCTCGCCGATGGTCGTGTTGTTGGTGATGTCGGTGGTCCGCAGCGCCGCCTGCAGGTCGGTGTTCTTGGTCGATCCGGCACGCTTGAAGGCGTCGGCGACGATCAGCACGGCATCGAAGGTGTAGCCCTGGTTCGAGGTTATGCTGCGCCCGGGGAACTTCTTCCGGTAGGCGTCGCGCATCCTGCGCGCCATCTCCTTCTTGTAGTCGACCCACGGCACCAGGCTGATGACGTCGTCGCCGTACTTCCCGGTCGCCTGCAGATAGGGGTCCTCGTACCAGCCGGGACCGGTCGACAGGATGCCCATCAGGTCGACCCGCTGGCGCACCAGCTCCTTGGTGATGGCGATGGCGTCGTTGAGCCGGCTGACCGCCCAGAGCGCCTCCGGCTTGGCGGCCTTAACCTTGCGCACCTCGGCCGAGAAATCGCGCCCGTAGGGATCGTAGGGGATCTTCTCGACGATCTTGTAGGGCATCTTGAACTTCGGCGTCAGCGCCATCAGCGCGCCGGACAGGCTGGTGCCGAAGGTGTCGTTGACGTGCAGCAGCGCCACGCTCTTGGGTGTCGCGCCGCTCTCGGCGAACAGCGTCTTCTGGTTCTTGAACGCGTCGCCCACGATCATCGGGCCGGTCGGGAAATTGCGGAAAACCCACTTGTAGCCCAGCTCGGTCAGCTTGGTGACGGCCGCGATGTTGACCACGAGCGGAATGTTCTTCTGCTCGCACACCTGCGCGGCGGCCATGGTCTGGCCGGAATCGAAGGCGCCGACGATGACATGCGCGCCGGCGTCGATCAGCTTCTCGGCCTGCGCGCGGGCGACATCGACCTTGGTTTCGGTATCGCCCAGTATGTACTCCATCTCCGGGTAGCCCATCGCGCCGAGCACTTCCGGTGCGACATCCGCGCCGCGCTGGCAGTCGATGCCGATCTGCGCCTGCGGGCCCGACCGGGGGAGCAGGATACCCACCTTGATCTTGCTGGCCGCCAGCCCATGGCGCAGCGGGACGGAAGCGGCCAGTGCGCTCGCGCCCACCCCGGCCAGCAGCGTGCGGCGGCTCACCGCCGAAGTCATACGGGATTTCATGGCTTCCTCGCTCATCTGCGGCAATGCTCGCGAAACCGAGTGTATCGGCTCCCCCGGGAGGGGTCCACAGAATGCCCCGGCCCGGCGCCGACCCCGCCGTCACAGCGTCGAGGTGGAGCCGAGCACGGCGGTCACCTGGCTCGACAGCAGCCCGCCATTGCCGTTGCAGAGCGCGATCTCGGCGCCCTCCACCTGCCGGGCGCCGGCCTGGCCGCGCAATTGCGCGACGGCTTCGATGACGAGGAACATGCCGTACATGCCGGGATGGACGCAGCTCAGCCCGCCACCATTGGTGTTGACCGGCAACGCGCCGCCCGGCGCGATCCGCCCCTCCTCGACGAAGGCGCCGCCTTCGCCCTTGGCGCAGAACCCGAGATCCTCGAGGAACAGGATGGTGTTGATCGTGAAGGCGTCGTAGAGCTCGACCACGTCCACATCGGCGAGCCCGATGCCCGCCATCGCGAGCGCGCGGGGCGCCGACCGGGCCGCCGCGGTCACCGTGAGGTCGGGCATGCAGGCGATCTGGCTGTGGCTCGCCGAGGTTGCGATGCCGAGAAGCCAGGCCGGGGGAAGCGGGAAGTCCGCCGCGCGGTCCGCCCTGACCATGACCATGGCCGCGCCGGCATCGGTCACCAGGCAGCAATCCCGCACGGTGAACGGATCGACGACCATGCGCGCGCCCAGCACCTCGTCGACGGTCAGCGGATCGCGCATGAAGGCGGCCGGGTTCAAGCCCGCCCAGCGCCTCGCGGCCACCGCGACCTCGGCGAGCTGTTCGCGGGTCGTGCCGTACTCGTGCATGTGGCGCGAGGCGGCCAGCGCATAGGCGTTGATCGGCTGGCGCGGCCGGTAGACGGTCTCGTAGGGGACCGGGCCCGGCCCCCCGCCGCCGCGCCCGGCGCTGCGGGCGTTGCTGCCATAGGCGATCAGCGCGACCTCGCAGAGCCCCGCGTCCAGGGCGAGCGCCGCCGATTGCAGAAAGTTGACGTAGGACGAGCCGCCGATATTGGTGCCGTCCAGGACCGTCGGGCTCAGCCCCAGATATTCCGCCATCGAAAGCCCGATCAGCGAGTCGGTGAAGTCGGCGCCGAACACCCCGTCGACGCGCTCCTTGGCGATACCGGCGTCGGCGAGGGCGTGGTGGACGGCTTCGGCCATGATCTCCATCCGGGATCGGCCGGGCAGCTCGCCGAACTCGGTGAGCCCGATGCCGACGATCGCCGCCGCCCCGCGCAGGTCGCCGCTCATCGGACGTCTCCGCTCGCGGGGGCCGTGGCGGGCCGAAACAGGACCACCCTGTCGCCCTCGATCTCGCCGACGAAGGCGGTCACGGCGTCGCCGATCCGCACCGCGTCCGGGGCGATGTCGACGACCCGCGTCATCATGCGGGGTCCCTCCGCGAGATCGACCAGCGCGATGTTGTAGTCCTCGCCGTGCCCGGGCCGGACACGCACGACGGAGGTCGCGTGGACGGTCCCCTCTCCCGAGGCCCGGACGGTGTCGAGCTCCGCCGAGCCGCAGTCCGGACAGAGCGCGCGCGGGTAGTGGACGTGGACGCCGCAGCTTGCGCAGCGCTGGATCCTGAACGCGCCCTCGGCCAGCCCGGCCTCGAAAGCCGCATCGGGCCCCGGTCCGTGGAACCGTGTGTGCACCATCCTGTCCACCCCGCTTCTCCGTGCCTGAAGATGGGGTTTTTCGACTGCAAGCGACCGGACGTCAACGCGGCCAGGCGAGGCCTCTCCCTGTCGGACCCGATCGTCGCGGCGTAAAATCGGGCCGGAAGGAGCCGCACTTGAACGGAACGACGGGCTGCGTACCCCACCGGGTGATCCGCGAGGAGCGCCCCGACGGGACGATCCTCCTGCGCTCGGGCCTCGAGCTCGGCCCGGTCGCGCGAACCACGCTCGACTGGTTGAACCGCTGGGCGGCGGACGCGCCGGATCGCGTCTTCGTCGCCGAGAGGAGCGGCGATGGCTGGCGCGAAGTCACCTATTCAGAGATGGCGCAGTCGGTCCGGTCCGCCGCGCAAGGCCTGCTGGCGCGGGGGATCGGATACGGCAGCCCGGTCGTGGTGCTGTCCGGCCCCTCCGTGGATCACGCCATCCTGACGCTGGCGGCCCAGGCCATCGGCGCACCCCTGGTGCCGCTGGCCGAGCAATACTCCCTCTTGCCCGAGGCCCGGCCCAGGCTGCGCTACTGCGCCGGCAAGGTACGCCCCGCGATGGTCTATGCCGCCGATGCGGAGGCCTACGGGCCGGCGCTCGCGCTCGACATCTTCGAGGGCATGCACAAGGTCGCGACCCGGACCGCGGGCAACGGGATCGCCGCGTTCGCCGACATCCTGAAGGGCGACGCCGCCGCGGATTTCGATGCGGCTTTCGCCAAAGTGGGGCCCGACACGCTCGCCAAGATCCTGTTCACCTCGGGCTCCACCTCCGACCCCAAGGGCGTGCCCCAGACCCAGCTCATGCTGACCGTAAACCAGGCGCAGTACCTCGCCTGCCTCCCTTTGCTCGGCCGGAAGCCGCACAAGATCCTGAGCTGGCCGCCCTGGAACCACGTCTTCGCCGGCAACTCGGACTTCAACATGATGCTGGCGAATGGCGGCAGCCTCTATCTCGACGACGGCAAGCCGGCCGGCAGGCTGTTCGAGCGCACGCTGGAGAACCTGCGCATGCATCCGGGGACGTTGTCGATCGACCTGCCGATCGCGCATGCGCTCACCGTCCAGGCGATGCGGGCCGATCCCGGGCTGCGCCGGGGCTATTTCCGCGATCTCGACATGTTCTTCTACGCCGGGGCGTCGTTGCCCGCCGATGTCTGGGCCGCGATCGAGGAGATGGCGCTGGCCGAGCGCGGCGAGGCGCCCCTGATGATCTCCGGCTGGGGCATGACCGAGACCGCGCCCTGCGCGGTGCTGTACCACCAGAGGGGCGGCGCATCGGGGATGGTGGGCGTGCCGGTGCCCGGGTTGACGGCGAAGCTGATCCCCCTCGGCGGCGGGCGCTACGAGCTCAGGGTCGCCGGCCCCAACGTGATCGACGGCTATTTCGAGGATCCCGGGCGCAGCGCCGCGAGCTTCGACGAGGAGGGGTTCTTCCTCACCGGGGACGCGGTGCGCCTCGTCGATCCCGCCGACGACGCGCGCGGACTGTTCTTCGACGGCAGACTCACCGAGGACTTCAAGCTGACCACCGGCACATGGGTCCGGGCGAGCGTATTGCGCGTGGAGACGTTGGCGGCGCTTTCCGGCCTGGCCCAGGACATCGTCGTGGTGGGCGAGGGGCGGGCGGAGATCGGATTGCTGGTGTTTCCGGCGCCCGGACGCCGCGCCGGGCACGCGTCGACGGACACCGGCGGGGCGGTGCTGGACGAGGCCTACGCCGCCCAACTCCGGGCCGTGCTGGACAAGCGCGCGGCGGAGGCGACGGGATCGTCGATGCGCATCGCCCGCGCGCTGGTCCTCGCCGAGCCGCCCTCGGTCGGCGCCGGGGAGATCACGCCCAAGGGAAGCCTCAACGTTCGAACCGTCGCGGCCCGGCGCGCCGGCCTCGTCGAGCGCCTGTACGACGACGCGGACCCGGCCGCGATCCGGCTTGCGCGGCCCCGATAGACTCTTACGGAAAGGCGAGGACATGCCGCCCGCTCCCAAACTCCGCCATTTCTGCGACATCGCCGCCGAGCTCGGACCGATCCGCGAGATGGGGGACGGGCGCGCCGGGCGGCGGCGGATCATTCCGATCGTCGGCGGGCGGGTCACGGGACCGGAAATTTCCGGCCGCATCCTGAACCTCGGAGCGGACTGGCAGACGATCTTCGCCGACGGGACCGCCGAGCTCGACACCCGCTATGCCATGGAGACCGACGACGGGGCCCTGATCGAGGTGGTGAATTACGGCTTCCGCCACGGGCCGGCCGAAATGATCGAGCGCCTCGCCGCCGGCGAGGACGTCCCGCCCGGGAGCTACTACATGCGCACCCAGGCGCGGCTCGAAACCGGCGATGCCAGATACGCGTGGGTCAACCGGATGCTGTTCGTGGGCGCGGGGGCGCGGCAGAAGTCTTCGGTCCGGGTTTCGCTCTTCGTCATCGAGTGAACGGCGAGGACGATCGGGTTTCCCGATCACCGCATCAGCCCGGGGAGGAACAACGAGATCTCCGGGAAGGCGACCAGCAGGGCGACGACGACGACCTCGCAGGCGAGAAACCAGACCACGCCGCGGAAGATCGTGCCGAGCGGGACCTCGTCGCCGACCACGCTCTTGACGATATAGACGTTGAACCCGACCGGCGGGGTCATCAGCCCGATCTCGAGATACTTGATCACCAGAACGCCGAGCCAGACGAGGTCGAGGTTGAGCGCCTCGAACATCGGCAGCAGCAGCGGGAGCGTCAGCAGCATCAGCCCGAGCGGTTCCAGGAACATGCCGAGGACGACGTAGATCAGCGAGGTCGCCAGCACCAGCAGCAGCGGATCGAGCGCCCAGTCGCCGATCATCTCGCCGATGAAGAACGGGACCCCGCTGAGCGCGAGGAACCGGGTGAGCAGCACGGCGCCGATGGCGATGAAGAAGATCTTCGCCGTTCCGACGAGCGCTTCCATGACGCTGGTGCGGAACAGCGCCCAGCTCATGCGCCCCTGCGACGCGGCGATGACGAAGGACAGGAACGCGCCGAACGCGCCCGCCTCGGTCGGCGTCACCAGCCCGGTATAGATTCCGCCGACGATGCCGAGGATCAGCACCAGGATCGGCCACACGTCGCCGAGCGCCGCGATCTTGCGGCCGAGCGGTATCCTTTCCCGCACCGGCGGGGCGAGGCCGGGGTCGAGCGCGCAGCGCGTGACGATCATCGCGGCGTAGACCACGGCGGTCAGGATCCCGGGCAGCACGCCCGCGATCAGCAGCTGCGCGATCGAGGTCTCGGCGAAGATGCCGTAGAGCACCATCAGGATGGAGGGCGGGATCAGCGAGCCCAGCGTCCCCGCCGCCACCACCACGCCGGTCGACAGCCCCCGGTCGTAGCCGTGGCCGATCATCTCGGGGATGGTGATGCGGCCCATCGCGGCGGCGGTCGCCAGGCTCGACCCCGAGGCCGCCGAGAACCCGGCGCAGGCGAAGTTGCTGGCGACCGCGAGCCCGCCCGGCAAGTTGCCGAGCCAGAGCCGCGCGGCGTTGAACAGCGACGCGCTGATCCCCGAATGATGCGCCACCGCGCCCATCAGAAGGAACATCGGGATGGCCGAGATCGACCAGTTGGCGGCGAACTCGAAGGGGGTGTTCTTGACCACGCCTGCGGCCACGCCGGGGCCGCGGATCAGGATGATGCCGACGATCGACACGCCGCCCAGCGCGACGCCGATCGGCACCCGGATCGCGATCAGCGCCAGCACCGCGCCGATTCCGGCAAAGCCGATTTCGAGATGGGTCACGTCAGGCGCCCCCGCTCACCGGCGTCGCGGGCGCGGACCTCCAGCGTGGCCGAATCCGGCCCGCCGGAACCGCGGCCGAAATGGCGGACCAGCGCGAGTGCGACATAGAGCGCCATGGCGCCGAGGCCGATGGTCAGGAACCAGCGGCTCGGCCACACCGCAACCAGGTCCACCGAGGTCTCCCATGCCTCGCCCTCGCGGGTCCGGCGCAGCGCCTCGACCCCGGTGTAATAGACGAAGAACAGGAGGTAGGCGAGCGTCACCAGCCCGGCGCAGCCGACCAGCGCGGCGAGCGGGCGGCCGCTCATCCGCCCGGTGAACAGCTCGACGATCAAATGCCCCTCGGCGAAGGTCACATAGGCCAGCGGCAGGAACACCACCCCGACCATGTAATAGGCGGCGACGATCTCGGTGGTGCCGTCGATCGGGTCGTTGAACAGGAATTTGGTGGCCACGTCGGCGACGATGTGCAGCATCATCAGCACCAGCGCCACGCCGCCCGCGACGGCGAGACCCTCGCCGAGCCTCTTGAGAGGACGCTCGGGTTTGAACGACGCCATGCTGCCCTCCCCCCGTTCCGGGGCTCGTCACACTGTCGGCAATCGAGACCTTGGGTCAAGGCTTGGCCCCGGCGACGCGAGATTGGACTTGGACGCCCTGCCTCCCGGCCGATACAGTCTAACGCGGACACCGGGACGCCGGGACGACGACAACCGACAGGGGGACGAGAGATGTCCAGACGATTGCTGCTTGCGACGCCCTTCGCCGCCGCGCTGGCCTTTGCGGCGCAGCCCGCATCGGCGGCCGAATACGTGTACGGATCGTGGAACAGCCCGAAGAACGTGGTGCTGACCCAGGGCGTGGGACCCTATCTCAAGGCGGTCACCGCGGAGACCGGCGGCTCGCTGAAATGGAAGCTGCTGGCGGGCGGGCAGCTGTTCGGCGGGCGCGCTACCCTGGCCGGCATCCGCGACCGCATCGCCGATGCCGGCGGGCCGGTGATTCCGGCGTTCACCCGCAAGGAGCTGCGCGCCGCCAACGTGGTCTACGACCTGATCAACGCGTCGGTCTCGCCGGTCGTCATGGCCGGCGCCGTGGCCGAGACCTACCACCTCGATTGCCCGGCGTGTAAGGGCGATTTCTCCAGGAACAACGCGCTGTTCCTGGCCAACTACGCGTCGACCCGGTTCAACCTCCTGTGCCGCGCGCCGATCACCAAGGCGTCCGACATGAAGGGCCGGCGGGTACGCGTCGTCGGCGCGCTCGGCCGCTTCCTGAAGTCGCTCGGCGCCGTTCCGGTCGGCGGCAGCCCGGCCAAGGCGGTGCAGGCGATCCAGCGCGGCAATCTCGACTGCATCGCCGGGCCGATCAGCTGGCTGCAATCCTTCGGCCTCTGGGACCTCACCAAGCACGTGCTCGACGCGCAGCTCGCCATCCAGCCGACGCCGTCGGGCATGGTGGTCAACCGCGACGCGTGGAAGGCGCTGTCGAAGGCCGAGCGGACGGCGATGATCAAGCACGCGCCCGGGCTGATCGCCAACATCACGATCCGGGGCTACATGACCGAGGACGTGCAGGTGCGCGCGGAGGCGAAGAAGCGCGGCGTCACGATCACCGCCGAAGACGGCTTGATGGGTCCTGCCTTCGAGGCCTACAAGAAGAAGGAACTCGAGATCGTTCCCGCGCTGGCGAAGAAGGACGGGGTGAAATCGGCGGACGCGATCGTCGAGGCGCATCTCGCCAATGTCGCCAAGTGGGAGAAGATCCACGCAAAGACCGGCGACGATCCCGACAAGTTCGCGCAGGCGCTGTGGGACGAGGTGTTCAGCAAGCTCGATCCCGACAAGATCTAGGGTGAGGCGGCACGGCGGACATCGCCCGCCGTGCCGCTCGCGACGTCGTCGATACAAGCCCCTCACGATCGGCTTCGTATCGGAGGCCGTCCGGGATATGCTGCACGGCACAGCCAACGGCGGGAGGAAAGCATGCTGCGCCGTTTGATCGATGGAGCGGTGCTGATCGCTCTGGCCTGGTTCCTGCTCGTGCGGCTCGACGCCGGTCAGGCGGTGCTCGGGCTGGCCATTGCGGCGGTCATTGTCTGGACTGTCTGGCGCATTCATCGGCTGTGGCAGAAGTACCGGCAGCTGCTGCATGAGCTGGCGGCGGCGGAGGCGGCGAAACTGTCCGACGATCCGGCAGAGGTTGAACGCGCCGAACGGATCCTGCGCGAGCGCCGCATGACGCGCGCCGCCGACATGACCCTGATGAGCGGCTTTTTCCTGGGGTCCGCGGCCAGCGCTGACGCGCCGATGGAGCATGGCATGGGCGGCAGCCATGACGGGTTCGGCGGCGACGGGGCCGGCGGTTTCGGAGGCGGCGACATGGGCGGCGGCTTCGGCGGCGGCGAAGGCTAGGGTCCCGGTTCCGAAATTCCTTCCCTTGAGACGGGGTATCTCTTCGCCCATCGGGGCGGAGCCCGCACCGAAATTCTAAACCGGACGGCGATGGGCCAAGCCCGACCGTGACGGTGGCGGCGGCGGGCGGAACGCTTCCACCCAAAGCAGCCGTCGATCGAGCGCGCCACGCACCCGGCAAACTGCTCTACGCTGCCCATCCCGTTACGCCAGGACGCGCTCTCTCCCGGGGTCGTAGAATGGGCGCAGCGAGGCTCGCGCGGGCCAGGCCTTGCCGGCGACCTCGATCTCGTAGCGTCCCGCCTCGATCCATTCCCGCGTCACGCCCGCCTCCCGGCCGACATAGCCCATGCCGATGGCGGCGCCCACGGTGTGGCCGAACATGCCCGAGGTGAGGTAGCCCACGATCTTGCCGTCGCGGTGGATCGGCTCGTAGTGGTAGAGCAGCGGCTCCGGATCCTCCAGGGCGAACTGGACCAGGCGCTTCGTCACCCCCTCTTCCTTCTGGCGCAGCACGGCGTCGCGCCCGATGAACCCCGCGTTCTTGCCAAGCGCCACGGCGAAGCCGAGGCCGGCTTCCTGCGGCGTGTCCTCGTCGCTGATGTCGTGCCCCCAGTGCCGATAGCCCTTTTCCATCCGGAGCGAGTTCACGGCGTGGAATCCGACCGGCCGCAACCCGAAATCCCCGCCATGGGCCATGAGTTCGTCACAGACGCCGGCGGCGAATTCGGCCGGCACGTAGAGCTCCCAGCCGAGCTCGCCGACATAGGTGATGCGGGTCGCGCGCGCCGTCGCATAGGCAATGTCGATCTCCCGGGACGAGGCGAAGGGAAAGGCGTCGTTCCCGAGATCCGCGCCGGTCACCCGGGACAGCAGGTCCCGCGCCCGCGGTCCCATGACGCCGAGGACGGCGTAGGCGGAGGTCACGTCGGTCACCGTGGCCCGGGAGGTGTCCGGGACATGGCGCCTGAGCCAGTCGACGTCCCGAACCTGGCTTTCCACCCCGGTGACGACGAGGAAGCGGTCTTCCGCGAGGCGCGTCACCGTCACGTCGGCCTCGATGCCGCCACGGTCGTTGAGCCACTGCGTGTAGACCACGCGGCCGGGAGGAACCGCGATGTCGTTGGCGCAGACGATGTTGAGCACCGATTCCGCATCGGCGCCCGAGACCAGGATCTTGCCGAAGCTGCTCTGGTCGATCAGCCCGACCCGCTCGCGAACCGTCCTGTGCTCTTCGGCCGAATATTCGAACCAGTTCTGCCGCCCCCAGGAATACTCGTAGGCCGGTTCGACGCCCTCCGGCGCGTACCAGTTGGGGCGTTCCCACCCGGCCGCCTCCCCGAAGCAGGCCCGGCGCGCCGCGAGCCGGTCGTGCAGCGGCGATTTCCGGATCCCGCGCCCGGTCACGAATTGCCGGAACGGCCAGTGCATGTCGTAGAGCAGGCCGAGGCCTTCGATGACGCGGTCCCGAAGGTATCTCGGGTTCCCCTGGAACGGCTGCATGCGCCTGAGGTCGACCTCCCACAAATCCATGCCCGGGTGGCCGTTGACGATCCATTCGGCCAGCATCCTGCCCGCGCCGCCCGACGAGCCGATGCCGACCGAGTTGAACCCGCAGGCGACATAGAAGTTCCGCAGCTCGGGCGCTTCGCCGAGCAAATACCGGTCATCCGGCGTAAAGCTCTCCGGCCCGCAGAAAAAGGTCCGCACGCCGGTCTCGGCGAGGATCGGGATGCGGTGGAGCGCGCTCTCCAGGATAGGCTCGAAGTGGTCCCAGTCGTCGGGCAGCTGGTCGAACTCGAAATCCTCGGGGATGCCGTCCATGCCCCACGGCTTGGCCTCCTTCTCGAAGGCGCCCACCAGCAGCTTGCCGGCGTCCTCCTTGACATAGACGCCCGCGTCCTGCTCGCGCAGCGACGGGGTGTCGGGGCTCAGCCCGTCGATCGCCTCGGTCATGATGTAGAAATGCTCGGCGGCATGGAGCGGCACGTTGACTCCCGCCATGCGGCCGATCTCGCGGCCCCACATGCCGCCGCAATTGACCACGAACTCCGCGTCGATATCGCCGTCTTCCGTCGTCACCCCGGCGACGCGCCCAGCGTTCCGGCGAATGCCCGTGACCCTGGTGTTCTCGAAAACCCGTGCGCCGCGCATCCGGGCGCCCTTGGCATAGGCGAGCGTGGTGTCGACGGGGTTGGTCTGCCCCTCGGCCGGGATGAAGACCCCGCCGACCAAGTCGTCCGCGTTCAACAGCGGCCACACGTCCAGGGCTTCGCGCGGCGACAGGACCTGCACGTCGAGACCGAAACAGCGGCCCATCGAGGCGTTGCGCTTGAGCTCGGTGAAGCGCTCTTCGTTGGCCGCGACCAGCAAGGCGCCGTTCTGCTTGTAGCCCGTGGCCTGCCCGGTCTCGTCCTCCAGCGAACGGAGCACCTCGGCGGTGTACTGGGCGAGACGCGTCATGTTGAGCGTCGCGCGCAACTGGCCGATCAGCCCCGCGGCGTGCCAGGTCGTCCCGCTGGTGAGCGACTTCCGCTCCAGCAGGACGACATCGGTCCACCCGGCCAGGGTCAGGTGATAGGCGACGCTGCAGCCGATCACGCCGCCGCCGACGATGACCACCCGCGCCGCACCCGGCAGCTTGTCCGTCATGCGCATCTCCCGCTTGTCGTGGCGTCACGCTCCCGGGCCGGCCGGATGCCTCCGACGAATGCGATTGCATGGCCCGCCGCGCAAGCTACAGTCTTGACCCGAAACCGGTACCGGAGGAGCGGGCCGTGGAAGAGGCCAACCAGCCCGAGGTCCATCGCGGCCTGAAGGATTTGTGCTTCGAGCGATCGCCGACCACGTTCATCGACGGTCGGGCCGGCGAGCTCCGCTATCGCGGCTACTCGATTCACGATCTTGCCGCGCATTCGACCTTCGAGGAAACCGCCTACCTTCTGCTCTACGGCGAGCTGCCCGGGCGATCCGAGCTGGCGAAATTCGATGCCGCGCTGAAGCAGGCGCGCGCCCTGCCCGGCCCGGTCCACGACGTGATCCGCGCGGTGAAGGACGCGCATCCCATGGACGTGCTGCGGACCGCGGTGTCGGCCCTTGCCGCGCACGACCCCGAGACGGAAGACAATTCGCTCGATGCGACCCGCCGCAAGGGCATCCGGCTCACCTCGCAGGTGCCGATGATCGTGACCGCGCACCACCACATCCGGCACGGTCGGGACCCGGTGCCGGCGAGCCCCGAGCTCGGCCACGCCGCGAATTTTCTGTTCATGCTCAAGGGGGAGACGCCGAGCGCGGACGCCAGCGCGCTGATGGACACCGACATGGTGCTGCATGCCGAGCACGGCTCGAATGCATCGTCTTTCACGGCGCGGGTGGTGGCGAGCACCGAGGCGAATTTGCATGCCGGGGTCACCGCCGCGGTGGCCGCGCTGTCCGGTCCGGCGCATGGCGGCGCGGCGGAGAACGTGATGCGCATGGCCAGAGAGATCGGCGATCCGTCCAAGACGGCGGACTACGTCAAGGCGAAACGCCGGGCGCGCGAGCCGATCATGGGCTTCGGCCACCGGGTCTACCGCGCGGAAGACCCGCGGGCGCGGCACATGCGGGACGGGGTCAGGCGCCTGTCGGAGGAGATGGGCGAGCCCCACTGGCACGCGATCCTGGAAGCCCTGGTCGAGGCGATGCGCCCCTATGCCCGTCATGGCGTCAACGTGAACGTCGATTTCTACGCCGGCGTCGTCTACTACCTGCATGGCATCCCCGAGGATCTGTTCGTGCCGATCTTCGCCATCGGCCGCATCCCGGGCTGGACGGTGCAGGCGATGGAGCAGCTGGACAACAACATCCTGATCCGCCCCCGCCTCCTCTATACCGGTCCCGAGCCGAGGGAATACGTCCCGATCGAAGAGCGCGGCTGAACGACGCGCCTGCCCGGCTCCCGGTTCACGACATCGCCGCGGCAATCGCCGCCGCGGCCACCATGTCGTCGACCGTCGCGCCGCGCGAGAGGTCGCATACCGGTCGCGCGAACCCCTGCAGGAAAGGCCCGACCGCCCGCGCGCCGCCGAGCTGCTCGCTCAGCTTGTACCCTATGTTGCCGGCGTCGAGGTCGGGGAATACCAGGACATTGGCCCGTCCCGCGACGTCGCTCGGTCCCCTGGTCTTCAGCGCGGCGATCCTCGGCACGATCGCGGCGTCCGCCTGGAGCTCGCCGTCGACCGCGATCTCCGGTGCGCGCGCGCGCACCAACGCCACCGCCCGCCGGACCTTCTCCACTCTTTCGTGTCTTGCGCTGCCATGGGTCGAGAACGACAGCATCGCCACAAGCGGGGCCACCCCGAGCAGGCGCTCGGCGCTGCGCGCCGAGGCGATCGCGATATCCGCGAGCGCTTCGGCGTCCGGATCGACGTTGACCGCGCAGTCGGCGAAGACGAGCGGGCCGCCGCCTCCGCGCGGCGCCATCAGGAAGAAGCTGGACGGCGTCGCGATGCCCTCCGCGAGACCCACCGACATCAGCCCCGCTTCGATCACGCGCGCCGTGGGATGGGTCGCCCCGGCCACCAGCGCATCGGCGTGGCCCGCCGTCACCGCCATCGCGGCGTAGAACAGCGGCCTGGTCAGCAGCCGCCGCGCCACCCGCTCGCTCGTTTTCGGCCGGCCCTCGACATAGAGCGACGCGTAGAGGTCGACCGCGCCGCTCGCCGAAGGCGATACGGTCTCCAGCCGGTCGAGCGAGACGCCCGCAGCCGCAGCCGTTTCCCGCAGCGCCGCGGGTTCGCCGATCAATATCGGGCGGGCGATGCCGTCGTCGTGCAGCCGTCTCGCGGCACGGACGATCCTCGGGTCATCGCCCTCCGGGAGCACGACGGACCGTCGAAGCGCTTTCGCGCGCTCGATCAGCCGCGCGACGATGTCCATCGACGGCCCCCGCCGGCATCGGCGGTCGCGATCGCGGCGAAGCGGGAGGTGCGGCCCCGTCCCACTACTGCGCCCGCATGTCGTCGATGCTGATGCCCGCCACGACGTTGGGCTTTTTCATCGCGTCCCGGCGGAACGGTTCGCCGAGCTCCTGGTTCAAAATGACCTCGATGAACGTGGTGACTCCCCGATCCTGCGCCGCGCAGGCCTCCCGGAGTTCGGTCGTCAGCTCCTCCATCGTGCGCGCCGTCACCCCCTTCACCCCGCACGCCTCCGCGACCCCGGCGAAGCTCAGCCTGGGATGCAGCTCGGTGCCGACGAAGTTGTTGTCGTACCAGAGCGTCGTGTTCCGCTTCTCCGCGCCCCACTGGTAGTTGCGGAAGATCACCATGGTGATCGCCGGCCACTCATCGCGGCCGCAGGACGTCATCTCGTTCATCGAGATGCCGAACGCGCCGTCTCCAGCGAAGCCGACGACCGGCACGTCGGGGCAGCCGATCTTGGCGCCGATGATGGCGGGAAAGCCGTAGCCGCACGGTCCGAACAGTCCCGGCGAGAGGTACTTGCGACCCTGCTCGAATGTCGGATAGGCGTTGCCGATCGCGCAGTTGTTGCCGATGTCGGTCGAGATGATGGCGTCCTTCGGCAGGCCGACCTGGATCGCCCGCCACGCCATCCGCGCCGACATGCGGTCCGGCTCGCGCTGCCGGGCATCCAGATTCCAGCTGGTTCCCGGATCGTCCTCTTCGTGGTCCATGCTCGACAGCGCCTGGAGCCACGCCGAACGGGTGCCGTGGATGGTTGCCCGGCGCTCCTCGCGGCCGGCATCGCCGGCGCCGTGGGACAGGCGTTCGAGGAGCCGGCGCGCCACCTTCCGCGCATCGCCGCAGATCCCGACCGTGACCGTCTTGGTGAGGCCGATGCGGTCCGGGTTTATGTCCACCTGGATGACCGCCGCCTCTTTCGGCCAGTAGTCGATTCCGTAGCCCGGCAGGGTCGAGAACGGGTTGAGCCTTGTGCCCAGCGCGAGCACGACGTCCGCCTGCGCGATGAGCTCCATCGCGGCCTTCGAGCCGTTATAGCCGAGGGGGCCGACCGCGAGGGGGTGCGAGCCGGGGAAGCTGTCGTTGTGCTGGTAGCCGGAGCAGACCGGCGCGTCGAGGCGCTCGGCGAGCGCCCGGCAGGCGTCGATCGCGTTGCCGATCACCGCGCCGCCACCCGACAGGATCACCGGGAAGCGCGCATCCGAGAGCAGCCGCGCCGCCTCGGCGATCGACTCCTCGCCCCCCGCCGGGGGCTCGATATGCACCGGCGGCGGCAGCTCGATGTCGATTTCCCGGGTCCAGAAATCGCGCGGGACGTTGATCTGCGCCGGCGCCGAGCGGCGCACCGCGTTCTCGATCACCCGGTTGAGCACCTCCGCCATCCGCGACGGGTCGAGCACCTCTTCCTGGTAGCACACCATCTCCTCGAACAGCGCCATCTGCGGCACCTCCTGGAACCCGCCCTGGCCCATGGTCCGGTTGGCCGCCTGGGGGGTGACCAGCAGCATGGGGGTGTGGTTCCAGTAGGCCGTCTTGACCGGGGTCACGAGATTGGTGATCCCCGGGCCGTTCTGGCCGATGCACATGGCGATCTTGCCGGTGGCCCGGGTGTAGCCGTCGCACATGAAGCCCGCATTGCTCTCATGCGCGGCGTCCCAGAAGGTGATTCCGGCCTTGGGGAACAGGTCCGATATCGGCATGAAGGCGGAGCCGATGATTCCGAATGCGTGTTCGACCCCGCGCCTCTGCAAGACCTTCACGAAGGCTTCCTCAGTCGTCATTCGCATGGCGATACGTCCCTGTCAGTTTCTTTCCCGTGGCCCGGCGGATTCCGCGGCATCAACCCTTCCCCTTCCAGGGGATCAGCCAGGCCTCGAGCGCCCGCATGAGCATCTCTATGGCGAAGCCGATCGCGCCGATGATGATGATGCCGATCACCACGACGTCGGTCTGGAGAAAGTTCTTGGCGATCATCATCATCGAGCCGACCCCCTGGTCCGCGGCCACCAGCTCGGCGGCGACCAGCGTGCCCCAGCACACCCCCATGGAGGTCCTGAGCCCGGTGAATATCTCCGGCAACGCGTTGGGCAGGATCACGTGGCGCAGCACCTGGGTCTTGGACGCCCCCAGGGAATAGGCCGCGTGGACCTTGGAGATCTGTACCGAGCTGACCCCGGCGCGGGCGGCGATCAGCATGATGAACAGCGCGGCCAGGAACAGCAGGAAGACCTTGGCCACCTCGTCGATCCCCAGCCACAGGATCACCAGCGGGATCAGGGCAAGCGGCGGGATCGGGCGGACGAATTCGACGATCGGATCGAAGAGCCCGCGCGCCGCCGAATTCAGACCCATGGCGAAGCCGAGCGGGATACCCGCCAGCGCGCCGAAGAACACGCCGAGGAGCACGCGCTTGACCGAGGTCCCGACATGCTCCCAGAGCGAGATGTTGCGATAGCCCTCGCTGAGCAGGCCCATGAACCGGTCTATGACACCCGGCTTGGCCCGGTTGGGGTTGTCCCACGGATAGAGACCGCCCTCCAGCGGCGGCCAGAAGATGGGATCGATCACGCCGCCGACGGTGGTGATCGACCAGGCAACGATCAACGCGACCACGGTCACGATCGACCAGAGCCGGCCCGAGTTCACCGCCGAGGCGTCGCCGAACTTGACCGTCTTCTGCCGCGTGAAGCTGCTGTCCGCGACGCCGAGCCAGATCGCCAGCCCGCCGGGTTGCTTGCGGTTCGCCATGATCTTTCCTTCAGTGCGTATCCGCGCCGCCCATGATCTCCTCCTCCATTTCCCAGATCATCGAAAGGATCTCTTCGCGGGCGGAAATGAAGTCGGGCTGGGCCTTGATCTTGCGCGCATCTCCCTCGACGCCCTGATCGGCGAAGGGCAGCGTATATTCCTTGTGGATGCGACCGGGGCGCGGCGCCATGACCACGAGGCGTTCGCCCAGGAACAAGGCTTCCTCGACCGAATGCGTGATCAGGACGATGGTCTTGCCGGTCTCCTTCCACAGCTTGAGCACCAGCCCCTGCATCTTCTCGCGGGTCAGCGCGTCCAGCGCGCCCAGAGGTTCGTCCATCAGGATGACGTCGGGTTCGTTGGCCAGGCAGCGCGCCAGCGCCACACGCTGCTGCATGCCGCCGGAAAGCTGGTAGACCGGCTTCTCCGCGAAGTCCTGCAACGCCGTCACTTCGAGCAAGTGCCGGACCGTGCCGTCGATTTCGGAACGAGGCACGCCGCACATGCGCGGGCCGAAGCTCACGTTCTGGGCGACCGTCATCCATTCGAACAGGGCGCCCTGCTGGAACACCATGCCGCGTTCCTTGTGCGGACCCTCGATCCGATGGCCGTTGAGCAGCGCCTGCCCCGCGGTGGGCGTGAGAAACCCGCCGACAATGTTGAGCAGCGTGGTCTTGCCGCAGCCCGAGGGGCCGAGCACGGCCATCAACTCCCCCGGCTTGAGATGCAGCGAGACGTCTTCGAGGGCGTGGACCTGGCCGCCATTCGCCAGGGTGAACACCATGGAGACGTTTTCGATGACGAGCCCTTCCATCGCCCCTTCTCTGGTCGGGTCCCGGAGGAGTCAGGCTCGAGCAGCCGCGCCCGGCCTGACCCGCGAACACTTCATGCCGCGCCGCGCCGCGCGTCAAGGCCGAACGGTCCGGGACGGGTCGCCCTCCCCGCTTCCCCCGTTCTCCGGGGACGCCGAAGCAGGGAGGGAAAGCTCGTTGGCAGCCGCTTCCGGCTTACAGGAAGCTGCCGTCGATCGCGAAGTCGTAGCTGTCCAGCGCCTTGTCGAGCTGGCCCTGCTTGACGAAGAAGTCAGCCACCTCCTTGGTGAACTGCTGCACCGTGCCGCCCAGCCAGGCCTTGGACTTCTGGTCCGCCGCCGTTGGGAAGGAGAACATGCCGAGCATGTTCTCCGTCGCGGCGAGGTCCATCCCGGCGGCCTTGGAGATGGTCTTCACGTAACGCTTGGGCTCCTTGCCATAGGCCGCGTTCGCCTGGTCGGTGACGCTCATGAATTTCTTCAGGAGGTCTGGCTGCTCCTTGGCGAATTTCTCGGTTACCGAAACGACGTCGAAGACGCGGATGCCGATGGCTTCCTGCTCCTTGGCGGTCATCAGCTCCGAGCCGTACTCCTTCATGCGCTGGAGCGGCCCTCCGAAGGCGCAGGCCGCGGCGACGTCGCCGCGCGCCAGCGCGACCGCGGCGTCCGCGCCGTTCATCTGAACCATGTTGACCTTCGACGCGTCGACGCCGAGATGATCGAGCGTGCGCAGCAGCTTGTAGTGGGTCACGTTGCCGATCGGCGTGGCGATCTTCATGCCCGCAAGCTTCGCCGCGTTGGCCTTGGTGATCCCGGTATCGCGGTGGACGACGCAGTTGTCCGCCTCGGCATAGCTCACCGCCACGCCGACCAGCTTGAGCGGCAGGCCGCTGGAGACCGCGACCACCCAGGGAACCAGCCCCTGCGAATAGGCGATGTGCACGTCGCCCGAGGCCATCGCCTGGCTCATCTCGTTGCCGTTGCCGAAGGCGCGCCATTCCACCTCGACGCCGAGCGCCTCGTCATAGGTCTTCTCGAGCTGGGCGACCTGGTTGGCGGTCGGCCATTCGAGGAAATAGGCCACCGTGATCTTGTCGAGGGCCGATGCCGACGAGGCGAACACCATCGCAAGCCCCGCCGCGAAAACCGCCATGAGATTAGTCCGTGTCATGTCTAGCGTTCCTCCCAGTGTCTGGTGAATTGGTCATGACGCGTCTCGATGCCGTCCCGCGGCCGGCACCAATCGTTCCTCCTTCGGCCGGAAACCGGTCTACCGTCATCCCCCCTCAGTCCACCGCGTCGATGGCGGCCCCGAGGATGTCGGCGAGCTCTCCGATCTGGTCCTCGGTGATGATCAGCGGCGGCGACAGCGCGATCGTGTCGCCGGTCTGGCGCGCGATCAGCCC
>MKWU01001929.1_pt1 | contig 33454 bp, 28 predicted proteins | sample 809101 | NCBI WGS metagenome assembly MKWU01 (sample SAMN05860141, study PRJNA318959) | sponge metagenome | host: Aplysina aerophoba | place: Slovenia: Piran, Adriatic Sea, Gulf of Piran | collected 2013-05-07
CGTGGTTCCTCCTCAGGTTCGGGTTGGCGTTGCACGACCCAACCCTAAACCGGAACCGCGATGGCCTCCGCTGTGGATAAGCAGCCCGCCGCCGCCCGACTCGCGACGGTCGCGGCGGCGGGCTACTTACCCACAGCTACCAACGAAAGCCAGAGCTCCTACACCACGTGTGGGGACACGACCTGACGGGTTCCGCCCCTTGCGGAGCGATCTTCAATTCGCGCCAGAACAGCGGACGTTTCGCATCGGGTTACCCGGAAAGCGCTTTGACCAGGCATCTTTCAAGGCGGAACGGTCGCCGGTAGACCGCGCCTTGATCACATACTCTCTCAGGGTCTTTGCGTTCGCACCCGATAACGCCTTGTAACCCAGCTTCTTGAGTTCGGCGACACGTCGCAGCGCGTTGCTTCTCGATCTATACACACCCAGGGATAGCATTCCCGGCGGTTCTGACTTGGCGGTCACCGCGACATCGCGTACACCCGAACGACGAAGATCCCGCATGGTCTTGCGCGCTGCCTCGGCACCCCCGGGGGCAGCCAACCGCACCCAGTAGCTCTGGATGACCCGGCGTTCCTCGCGCAGGATCTGGAGCACTTCGGCACCGCGGAATTGCAGCCATTCCGCGGCCCTGGCCCCGGCCTCGCGATCCTTGAACCGTTCCGCGCGGAGGCAATTTCGATCCGGCGATTCCGTGAACTCCGGTTTCTTGGCTTTCTTCTCTTCCGGTTGCCGTGCCGCCGTGCCGGTTTCTCCCCTATCGCCGTTCAAGCCCGTTGCCACCAATGGCGTGGGAGCACCGCTCGCGACCGGCGCGGGGGCCGTGCCCCCTCGGACCTGTGCCGACGTTCCGGGGTCTTCCAGGCTCAGGTTCCGGGCACGGGCGTGAGCCCGGTCCGCCAGACGCACGTAAACATCCCCGAGATTGGCGTAGAGCACAGGGTCGGGCGTTCGTTCCAATGCGGAGACGAGCACGCCACGCGCCGCTTCGAGCCGTCCTTGATCCGCATAGAGCACCGCGAGGTTGTTATGAGCTTCCACCAGCTCGGGGTGATCGCTTCGCAGCCGCTCAAATGTCTCGATTGCCTTGGACACGTTTCCTTCGCGCGCTTGCAGGACGCCCCGCACCAGCCGCAGGAAAGGCGTGTTGGGCGCATGTTCGAGAACGTCGCGTGCCTGGGAATACCGTTGTTGGTCGATCAGGGACAGCGCGCGCTGAATCGTGTCCGACGAGGACGCGGTCCCGGGCCAGAGCGTCAAGGTCAACAATGCACAGCCCAGCAGCGCCAGCTTCTGCCGCTCGCCGCACACGGTCAAGATTCGCTCAAGCAGGTGCATGGCTGTCGCGTTTCTCGGGTTGACGGGCATGTGGTGTCCCTTGCCGCCCGATGTCCGGTGGGTCCGCCGGTAGGGGCCACGGAATGCCGCGGGCCGCCAACCGATGCCGGCCAGGAAACGGCGTGGCGCGTGCCCCGGCGGCCGTCGCCCTTTTCCGTTTGCCTCCCGCACGACCGGCCCTAACCCAGCGGTCGGTCGGCGGGCGATTCGCGATCCGCCATCTGGCCGGCGATCAGCCGGTTCGAAATCGATCTCACCTCGTCATGCAACGCCTGCGCGATCGCGGCAATTCGCGCGATGTCCTGAGGCTTCCGCCCATCCGGCGTTTCCGCCGAACCCGGCCAGCCGGCGGATGCGCGCACGGGCGGCCCCACCGCGGTGAGGGCGTCCGCCAGCATCGAGGCTTCCTCGAGGGCGGTGGGCGCGCCGTCCCGGTGCACGCGCGCATGGACCATGCGGTCCAGCGCGCGTTCGATCTGCTGCGCCGCCTCCAGCTTTTCCCGCTCGCTCTCTTCGAGTTGCGCGTTGGCGGCGCCCTGCTCGCTCAGGGTCCAGCCGGCTTCCCTGCCGGCGTGCCGCAGCGCGTTCAACGCTGCCGAGACAGTGCCCACATATTCCAGTCCCAGGTGCATTTGTCTCAGGAGGCCGGCGAGCGCAAGATGAGCGTCATGTCCTGTCTCGGGCTGGGTGGCCAGATAACCGCCGTCCGAACCCTCGGAGGGATCGAGCTGTAGACCCTCGGTGCGCAATCCGTCGCCGGTTTGGGCACCGGCATCGGTCAGCAGGATGGCCGCGAGATCTTCGATCCACAGAGGCGCGCGTCGCCCGGAAACGGTCGCCGACACTTCGTCCCGCACCGACTCCCTCTCCCGGGGGTCGCGGAGCCGCGTCAGCGCCTGCGTGACCCCGATGCCGTAGGACTCCGCCATCCGCCTTCTCACGGCGCCGCCGAATCGGGATGCGGCGTCTTCAAGCCTGGAGAGCTCGCGGCCGACGTCGAGATTGTCGCTGTCCGATCCCAATTGCAGCCCTGTCTGGGTTCCGTCTCCCAATTCCGCTTGCAACGCTGTCAGATCGAGCGGGCCGGTCGACTCCGCCGACCTATATGGGGGCGACTCCGGGAACGTCGTTTCGCCCTCGGCCCCGACATGGGCCAGACCGCGACTCGCGACCCGTTCCAGCTCCGCGAGCTGCCTCCCCAAGGCCAGATCGTCGGAGTCGGAATCCGCAACAGCGATCTCCGCCGTTCTCGTTTCCGGAGATAGGTCTGGCGGCGATGCGGGTTTGCCCATCATCGGTGTTTCATTGCCGGGCATCCCTTCGGGCGTCCGCTTCGGCCCGATGGTCCTTCGTAGTGGAACATGTTCGCCCGCATCCGCGCGGGTGCCCGAGTTGGCGCGTTCCGCGAGCGCACGCAGCCAACGGACTTCGCGCAGATCGTATGAGTGCAAGCGATAGCTGGAAATTGGCGACAAATACCGTTTCCGAGGCGGACAGGCCGCATATGCAGTGTGCAGGCTGAAGCGGGTACAGAGTTCCTCTCGCGTCTGCAGACTCTGCGAATTCCAGGCGTCGCTGAGCGAATTGGCGACGGTTGAGGTCGCGACCCGGCCGGATTCGGTGTCAGATTCGGATTGCAGCCGCGTGCTCATAAGGGCTGCGCAGCGGTCGAGCGCGCCGGCATCGTCCGCAACTGCGGCGCCGTAACGGCCGCCCGCCTGGATCCAACGCTCCGCGGCCTCGGCTACGACGGTCGCCAGCTCGAGCGCGAGGGTGGCGTACCCGGCGACCGCCTCAGGCCGGATTCCCGTATGGACCTGGCCGCTTCGCCGATCCCGGACCCGATAATACTCGCCATCGGGCTCCAGCGAGGCGTCCTGAACCCATCTGCACGACACTGCGGCACGTTCCACGCCGGCTGCGAGATCTTCGGGCACCACGCCAACGTCTTCGACGAGGCGCTGCACGAGAGCCTCCACGGGTCGAGGCAACAGACGGTGCTGTTCGATCGCGTCCGCTATCTCCTCGCCGGTTTGGGGATTCCCGAGGGCCGTCCAGTCCAGCGGCGCCGCTCCATCCAAACGATCTCTTGTCGCCGCGGGAAGCGCCATGACCGCCAGTGTGAATAGCTGGGCGGAATTCACTTTTCCCTCCATGCGATTGCTCCCATGCCGTTCGTGTTAGTCCGGCGCGACCGTGCGGTCCCCGCCCGGCCGCGATCCGCCAATATCGGTGCGGTCCCCCGGACGGGGGCCTGCAAGGCTCCCAGGCGGGTCGCCCGGCCGCGGACTCGCGCCCGGCGGGAGAAATACTTGCTCCGTGTGCTCGTTGCCGCGGATCACCAGGACTCTCTTTTCCGGCCTCGGGACCAATTCGTGGATTGCCGAGTGCGGCCCCTGGCTCTCCTGGCTCGCCGGTTCGCGATAGCCTGCGTCTTCCTCTATCCCCGGCGACAGCGAGAGCAGATCGGACAGGTCGACCGTCCCCCTGCCCGCACCCTCGTCGGAGACCCCGCCGAGCGAACGCACCGCCAGCGACAGGGTGCCCTCGTGCTGTCCCAGCGCCAGCCGGTCGGCCTGGGACGGAGAGACCTCCAGCGTCGCGGTGAGCGCCTTGGCGAGGTCGGCCTGGCCATCGGTCGGCGCGGCCGAGGGCGTCGTTCCGGGAAGGTCGATCGCGACGACGCGCACATCCACGACGATCCTGCGCGTCAAGGCTCTCGGCGAAGTGCCCTCGCCGGATGTCTCGGCCGTCAAGATCACGTCGACCCGATCGCCCGAGCCGATCAGCCCGGCCTGGCGCGCCGCTTCGCCCAGGCGGATGGTCATCGCACGGGTACCCGGCTTCAGCACCGCCGTGAGGAAACCCCGTTGACCCGGAGCGAGAACCGCCGACCGGGTGAGGCGCACCCCCGTTGCCAGACGCTCCCGCACCGCATAGCCGCGCAGCGCATCCGTCCCTCTCGCGTCGACCAGGATCTCTCCCTGGCGGATTTCCGACCGCGGGACCACGATCGCCCTCAGATGCTCCCCCCTCAGAAGCGTTCCGGCCGGCAATTCCTCGACAGCGAGGAAGACCCGGCGGACCGCCGGCGGTGTCACGGGCTTCTCGGGTGTCGCCTTCACGACCGGCGGCGAAAGAAGTTCCTTCATCCGCACTGCCCGGCCGCGGCTGTTTCGGGTGGCCTCCAGGGAGCGGACGGCAAGGGCGAGGGTGCCTTCGCGTTCGCCCAGGGCGAGGCGGTCGGCGTCCCCTGGCGACACCTCCAGGGTGGCCGTGACGATCTCTCCGCGCGGCACCTCCTCTTCGCCCCCCGTCACCTCGGCAGTGCTCAGGACCCGCTGGTCGACGGCGACCACTCGAACATCCTCCAATATCGTGCGCGCGACCACGGTATCGGTGCCGTCGCGGAGCCGCTCCTTGGCCGTCAGGATGACGTCCACCCGGTCGCCCGGGTCGATGAGCCCGGCCGACCGCGCCCCCTCTCCCAGCCGAATGGTGACGGCGCGCGTGCCGGGCCCCAGGGCTGCGGCCAGGAAGCCCCTCTGGTCCGGCCCGACGATCATCGACCGGGTGAGCGGCGTGCCGGCGGCGACCGGCTCCCGCACTGCATGGCCGCGCAGCGCGGCCGGTGTCATGCGTTCGTCGACCGGGATGTGAGCGGCCTGCAACGCATCCGCGTCGATGTCCATCTCGGTCAGGTCCGTTTCCGCCAGAAGAGTCCCCACCGACAGGGTCCGCGCCGCCGCGATGACCGGGCGCCTCTTCGTTTCCTTGGGCGACGGCGATGTGGCTGCGACCGAGGGCTCCGTCTGAGGTTGCACTGTCCTTTCGGCACTTCCCGGCAACAGGAAGCGCGCCACTACCACCGCGACCGCCAAGGGCACGACGATCAGGAGGGTTAAAATGATCACTGTCCGGTATCGGCGCATCCGGGGCTTTCTCCTCGTCTCCCGCCTCGCGGCGAACGTCGTTTCCGCCGGAGCATCGTCGGGTCCGGCTCGTCATCGGGGCCGGCGGAAACGGACAGGATCCGCATGAGGCGAATTGTCGACCCGGGCCCGGGGAGGGCATGGTGCTGGAGCGTTCCTGTCAAATCGCGCCAAGAACGTCTCGCGACAGGGCCCGCGGAACGATGATCCAGAGTGTCGGCGGCACGATGGCGACCGCAAAGGGAAGCTCGGACCGCATGAGACGAAAGCGGGGGTGAGGTAGCAGGGCGCACAAGCTCAGCGTCAAGGCGCACACGGCGAGCCCCAGCAGGAAGGAGCTCAACTCGGCCGGGCCTACCCATAGCCCGGCGACCGCGAGCAACTTCGCGTCGCCCGCCCCGAATTGGCGGCTCAAGTAAAGCGCGAAGCCAACGACCAGCAGGGCGGCCCCGATGGCCAGGTGCTGCCACGGCGATGCCGTCTGAGGCAGGCCTCCGGCGGCCGCGTAGATCGCGAAGAGAGCCAGCAACAGCGCGGGAACGACATTCGGAATCCGGCGGTGGCGGAGATCCGCGGCCGCGGCGACGATGAACAACCCCGTCGCGCTCCATTCCGCCAGGCACGCGATCCACATCTCGACGCCTCCCGACAATCTCCTTCGTCGCGACCCGAAGCAGCAAGTCCGTGTTGGGCCGTCCCCGTCCCGCCGCGCTTGCAAACGCCCGCATGCATGCCCCGCCCGGCGGGATGCCTGGCGGCCGGCAGCGGTTTCGCGGCGCAAGGGAGCAACGGCCGGGCATCGGGCCTATCCGAATGGCCTGTCACGAGCGGAGCCATGAACCACCTGGCTGAGGCGATGAACGGCCTCGTTCACGCGGACCATCTCTTCCGGGTTCTCGATCGCCGCCGGACTCACCCTTTCGCCCCGGGCGGAACGTTCCGCCATCTCGCGAATGGCGTTCAATGCCCCTGCATAGCGGCGCGCGGCACCAAGGGAGAAACCCACCGCCAACACGACGGAGAGGATCGCCATGGCGCACATGGCCAAGCCCAGCATGAGGCGCCAGTCGCGCATCGCGTCATCGATGCTGCGCAGCGCGGTGATGGGCTCGTCGATCGCCGAGACGGGCTTTTGCACGATGGCGATCCAATCGAAGCCCGCGAATCGGCTTGCGGCGGTGGCGTACGTTTCGCGGCCGCCGGTCCGCGCGTAACCCGTCAACCACTTATCGTCCCTGGCAAACCCCGTTTGCTGCGCGCCGAAGCTCTCTCGCACCGACGGATCGCCGTGCTCCTTCAGGTTCGCCTCGGCATTCATGATTCGTTCCCGCGCGTGGCCCGAACTTGTTTCCGCGATCAAATCGCCCCGTCCGGTCGAGATCTGCACGCGCCCCCCGGGAACCAGCTGCGCAGTCTTGTCGGCGATCTCCTGGACCGGCTCGATCGCCAGCACCGTTTTCATGACACCGATGGGCTTCCCGGCGTCCGGCTGGTCGATACGGACGGAAATGTCGACGGACCACACACCCGCGGACTCGTCGTATTCGACCCGACCAACCGAGAACCCCTGGCTCCAGGCGTTTTGCCACCACGACTCGTCGGACTGGACGAAATCGCTCGTAGGATTGGTTAGCGCGACGTTGAATCCGTTCCTGTCGGTGAAGAAGATCTCCGCGAAGTAGGGCGAGGCGGCGACTTGCTGACGCAGATAGCTCTCCGCTTCCGGCCACAGTCCGAGGCTTTTTTCGATTCGGAACCGGTTTTCGACTTCGTCGATGGCCTTGTTCGTGAGCCCTTCGGCCTCGTGTCTGGCGGAGGCGGTGCGCGCGGCCTCGACGACTGCGTCTGCCAGGGCCCAGCCCTTGGCCTCCAATATGCGGCTGAGGAGGAAGGCATCGATATGGCGGGCGGTATCGCCAGCCCGCGCCAGGAGATCCGCGCGAGCGATGTCGTTGGTCACCGTGTCCCGCGTTCGTTGGAAACTGGTCTCTATGACGTCAAGATGATAGGTGAGCAGAAAGAGCGCGAGCCCGCCGGTGAGGACGATTGGCAGCACCACACTCAGGATCGCGTTAACGGCGAGCTGCATGCGCAAAGTTCTGCGGCGATTTGGCTGAGAGGTCATCGGGTTATGCCCTCGGTTCAATGGTCAGGGGTGTAATCGCCACAGCTCCACATACGCTCCCTCGCTGGAAGCCCTTCCGAACCGGAAGACTCCCTCGTCGAATTGCGGCCGCATGACCTGCTTGCCGGCCACATCTTCGAGTGCCCGGCATCGAACGCGGTCAAGGACCGGAAATTCCCGCCGGCAGGGTAATGCGGGCTACCGTCCCCTGTCCCGGCAAAGAGTTTATCTTGATGACGCCCTCGTACTTCTTGACCAGGTGGCCGGCCAGGGTCAGGCCAATCCCCATTGCTCCATCTCGCGACGTGTAAAACGGCTTGAAGATGTTCATCCGGCGCTCGGGGCTGATGCCGGTACCGTTGTCGATGACGGTTATCAGGATTTCGTCATTCTTGCGGGCCGTGTCGATCTTGACGATGCCCGTCCTGTCCTCCAACCCGCTGATGGCGAGCAGGGAATTATCGACGATTTCCGTCAAGAGAAGATGGAATTCGGTCTTCGAGGCGAATATCTCGGGGATCTCGCCGAGGTTCCTCACGACGGTCGCGTCATCTCGTCCCGCGCCCTCCGAGAGAATTTCTTCGACGCAGGTATTGATGTCGATCATGCTCCGTTCCAGGTCGTTCCCCGTGTCGTTCGTGAGGGCGTCGAGACGTTTCGCAAGGTCGGCGATCCCGTTCATTTTCTGGCTCACGCTGGACGCAATCGCGGAAATTGCCTCGACCTCCTCGCTCAGATCGTCGCCCTCGGGCAGCTCCGCGGGCGCGTCGTTGTCGTGCAGCACCTCGCGTATCTTTTGTTGCGTCCGTCGCAGATAGTCCATCCGGCCGGTGATCTCATCCGCCGAGGCCGCGAGCGTCCCGGCGATGCACTTGACGAGAAATGCGTGCACGAGCTCGGCCTGCGGGTCGGTGACGGCCGGAGGCGAGCTCTGGATGGCGGGGATACCGGGAGCCTCCGCCGGGACGGCGGCCGGGACGACCGGTTGCGGACCGGCCGGGGGGCTCTCGGCGGCGGCGACGGGCCGCGGTTCGGGCTCCGGCGGCATCGGGGCGGGGACGGCATCCGGCAAGGGCGGAGAAGGCTGAGACACCACCTCTACCGTCGCCGAGCCGCTGCGCGCTCTCTGCTGTATCGCCAGCAGGATCCAGAACAGGATGAGCACTACGACCGCGGCCATGCTGCCGCGCTCGTAGTAGCCGGCGAGCACCATCTTCCTGCCGAGCTCGAATTCGAGGTTGCCGGTCAGCTGACTCGTAAGGTCGGAGATCCGGTTGGACGTCGCCTTTGAGAAGAGGTCTTCCGTGGGACCCTGCTTGTCGACAAGCACCTCGGCATGCGAGAGAAGATTGGCAAGCGGGTTGGCAAGCGATGGCGGGTAGCCGACGCTGGCTTCGCGAAGATTCTTCATCTCGCCGATCAGCCGGGACTGGGAAGTGTCGGTGGGCCGCGCAACGTACAGGTTCACATCGCGTATCAGGCTCGAGACGTTGCGAACCAGGGCATCTTCCTTGGTGTCCTGCGCCTGCCGCAGCACGTTGGTTGCAGCCAACGGAAGGTATCGCTTCGAATTGCGGACAACCGCATACCCGGTCTTGAAGCGCTCGACGCGTTCTTCCTGCGCTTCGACCGCATTGACATAGGCCTGGATGTCGCTGGCGAGCCGATCGGGAAGGCCGGGTATGCGCTGGGCGGTGTCCGAGAGGTCGTCCTTCAGCCGCGCGATTCGTGGAATGAACGCGGCGAGAGAATCGAAATCCGCAAAGGGGTTGGACCGTACGCGTGTGATTTCCATGCTCCACTCGGAGGAGACGAGCTGTATCTGGCGCACCAGGTCGATCGTCTGGCGGTAATGCTGGCCACTGTTGTTGCTGGCCAACACATAGAGCGCGCCGGCTGCAGCGAGCAGAATCGTGGAGACCACGATGCCGAGAATGACTGCCCCAGACCTCATTTCGATAACTCCTCGGATTTGCCTACCAGCGTCTTGATGAACGCGACGATCGCATCCTTGTCCTTATCGGGGGCTTCCCGCCCCAGCTGAAACTCGAACATCGCGTCCACCGCGTCCCGAAGGGTCGCTGCGCTTCCGTCGTGCAAATAGGGTGCGGTGAGAGCCGCCATCCGCAGGCTCGGGACCTTGAAGGAGTGCCGGTCCTCGTCGTTTCCCGTGATGACGTAGCGGCCGAGATCGGCCTCTGTGATGTCGCCTCGTTTCTTGAAATAGTCGTTGAGCACGCCGAAGACCTGGAACATGTTCCCGCCTACATTGGCACCCTGGTGGCAGGACGAGCATCCGTAATCCTTGAACAATTCATAGCCGCGTTTCTCCAGGCCGCTGAGCGCGTTCTCATCGCCGCCCAGCCACTTGTCAAAGCGGCTGTCCGGCGTGACCAGCGACTTCATGAACTCGGCGATCGCGTTCTTGACGTTCTTGCGATTGATTCCGTCAGCATAAAGCTGCTTGAACAGCTGGGGATAATCCGCGTGGCGGTAGAGCTTCGCGATGACATCCGGCCAGAGGCTCCCCATCTCGAACGACGATTGGATCGGGCCATCGATTTGTTGCTCCAGAGTACTCGCCCGTCCGTCCCAAAACTGTTTGAAGTTCATGCCCGCATTGAACACGGTCGGCGCGTTGACTTTGCCCGGCTTGCCCTCGATCCCGATGGAAATCTTGCGCCCGTCGGCGCCGCCGGCCGCCAGATCGTGGCAGCTCGCGCAGGATATCGTGCCATCCTTCGACAAGAGGGGATCATGGAACAGCGCCCGGCCCAGCTTTACCTTCTCGGGGTCCGCAGCGACCTGCGGTGGTATCGGCGATATGGGCTCCTCGGCGCGCGGCGTACCCGACAGCATGAATAAAGCAGCCAGAACCACGGATGAAAGAGAGAAAGGCAGGGGTCGATTACAAAGCCAAATACGCGCGTCTTGCATGTTACCCACCCAAGGAGCCGAGTGCTTTGATCGCGGTAAGAAACGCCGGTCCCGCCACAAGAAGCACGGTGCCGGGCACCACGAAGAGCAGCATCGGCAGTGTCAACAGGACCGGAAGACGTTCGGCCTGCGCGGTGATCCGCGCGGCTTTCTGAAGGCGTTCATCTGCTGCGATGCTCCTCATGGACTCCGAGAGCGGCGTGCCGTATCGATCGCTTTGGATGAGCGCCATCGCGAAGTCGCGCAGCCCGTCGATGTCGGTGCGGCGGTAGTAATCCTCGAGCATGGCGCGGCGGTCGGAAGCCAAGCGCAGCTCCGCCTCGATTTGCCTGAATTCTTTCGCAAGATTCCGCTCGATTGGCGCCAGCGTCTCGGCCACTGTCATGATGGCGCGCTCGATCGTGAGACCAGCGCTGAGACACATGACCAACATGTCGAGGGCATCGGGAAGCGCCGAAGCCATCCGGCGGGCACGGCGCGCGACCAAATTGCGGAGGGCGTATTCCGGGAGAATGCCGCCGACGACGAGCGCCGCCAGGCCTGCTATCGCTACGAAGTAAGCGTGACTTCCAAGCAGGTCCGAGCTGGCGGCCCAGACGCCGGCTCCCGCACCCAAAGAAAGGGAGCCGGCCAGTTTCGCGGATAGGAAGATGGAGAGCGCTTCGCTTTGTCCGAAGCCGCCATTCCGTAACAGTTGCGCAAGCTTTTCGCGTTCGCCGGCGCCCACCGGGACCAGCATCGAGCCGAGGCGGAGGACCGCCAATCCCCACTTCCCCGACCGCGCCAAGCTCCGGGACCGGTCTGGGCTGCGCCTGGATGGAGCTGAACTCACCGCTTGGCCGCGCGGTGTCGCCAGCCGGCGTTCGATGACGCGCACGCGCCTGGTCTCCCGGAACACGATGGGAGTGAGAAGCAGGGCGAATACGACGCCTGCGACGACTCCCGCCAGCGGGAGCATGGAATTCACGATCGACAACTCCTTCCTCGCTATTGCTCAACCCGTGCGGCGATGGTCCGCGCCAAGACGAGCCCGGCCACGATCAGGCCGACCCCCCAATGCAACAGGCTGTTTCCCTGCGGGGTACCGAACAGGATCTCGACGGATTGGGGAGAGATGAAATTCTGTGCCAATAGAACGAGCACCGGCATCACGGACAAGATTACCAGCGTGATGCGGGTCTGCGCGGTGGAAGATCGAGCCTTCAATGCGATACCGCGACGGTCGCGCAGAGCCCGCGAAAGGTTCGAGAATGCGGTCGAAACTCCACCGCCGGAGCGCCGTTGAAGACTTATGACCGCAGCGAATAGCGTGAAATCGGAAAGGCGCACGCGCGCCGACACGCTCCTTAGAGCGGTGTCGGCATCCAGCCCCGCGATCAGCCCGTCAACGACAGCGCGCAACACTGGTTGAATGGGCGGTCGGGCGTCCTCGGCGACGATCGAAATTGCTTCCAGAGCCGGTACGCCGGCGCCCGACAACCTCACGACCTGATCGATGATCTCGGGGAACTGGCGTGTAAACTCCGCCGCTTTCCGAGATTGGAACCAGGACATCGCGTAATACGTCGCGGTCACGCCGGCTAGCGAGACGACCGGGATGGTCCACCATCCTGAGGGCACTTTGAGAAACCACATCGAGAACCACAGACCGACCGCTGCGGCGAATCCGAGAACGCACGCCGATGGCAGCGTGCGCCGCGCATCGAGCAAGGGGTAGCGCGACTCCACGGCCCGCCAGAACCTGGAGACCCGGGAGCGCCCATGAGACGGCCGAAAGACCTCCGTGTCGATCTGGAGGTGCTCGACCCCGCTATTTCCGTTCATGGGGGCGGCGGCGAGGTCGAGGCGCCGGCGGAATTTCCTGTCGCGGCTGCGCAGCAACAGGAAGGCGACGACATTGAGGAGCGCAATAGTTCCCCCCACCGCCAAGGAATATGCGAGGAGGCTCAATTCTCCGTCTCCCCGATGCGCGGATCGATCTTTAGCGCGGCCAAGACTTGATCGCGCATGTTGACGGCGTCGACCGCTTCCATCCATGAAGGTTGCCGGCCCGAAGTCTCGAAGACATGTTCACCTTCGCCTGGCCGCCGGCGCCAGATTTCCTCTGTCGTCACCACGTCGTTCTCGACGCCGACCACGTTCGTGGCACTGGACACACAGCGGTGGCCCGAGCGCATGCGCGAAAGCTGTACTATCAGGTCGATGCTTGCCGCGATCTGGCGCCGCAAAGCCGGGAGCGGCATATCACCGCCGCCCATCATCAGCATGTTTTCCAGCCGGGTGAGCGCATCGCGCGGGGTGTTCGCGTGCAGGGTGCACATCGATCCCGGGTGTCCGGTGTTCATGGCCTGTAGCATCTCGTTCGCTTCCGCGCCCCGGACCTCGCCGACAATGATCCTGTCGGGGCGCATCCGCAGCGTGTTCAGGAGCAGATCCTGCATCGTCACCTGGCCTGTCCCTTCCGCGCTCATGGTCCTCGTCTCGAGGCGAATGACGTGAGGCTGCTGCAGTTGAAGTTCGGCCGCGTCCTCGATGGTCACGAGCCTCTCGCTGTCCTCGATTTCCCGGGAAAGCGCATTCAGGAAGGTGGTCTTTCCCGCACCCGTGCCGCCGCTGATCAGGATGTTGATCCGTGCCTTGACCGCGACGCGAAACAGATCCGCCATGGCAGAAGAAAGCACCTCGCGTTCCGCCATATCCGACAGGCTCACGCCGCGGACAACGAACCGGCGTATCGAGATCGCAGCGCCGTCGAGAGCGAGAGGCGGAATGATGATGTTGACACGCGACCCATCGGCGAGACGCGCATCGACCATTGGGCTCGATTCATCGACCCTGCGGCCCACCTGACCGGCGATTCGTTGCGCGATGTGAAGCAGGTGCTGGCGGTCGCGGAACCGCACATCAACCCGTTCCAACCGACCGCGCCGCTCGATGTACACCGAATCCATGCCATTGATCAGGATGTCCGAGATCTCGGGATCGAGGAGCAGTGGCTCGATTGGTCCGAGCCCCTTGATGTCGTTCACCAGCTCGGTGACCACGCGTTGTCGATCCAGCGGGGTGAGATCCGGTGTTGCCGCTTCGTCGGAATCGAGAAATGCGAGCAGTTGGTTGGCGAGTTGCGCGTTGTTGAGCCCGGAGATCTTGGTCATGTCCATTGACTTGACGATGATCGGGTGAATTCGCGCGACAATGTCGGCCACCGCGGGACCGCCGGGAGAGCCGGAGCGTGGAGTTCCGGGTCTCTCCGCTGCTGCCGTCCGGGAAGGGACAGCGGGAGCGGCCGGGCCGGGCGGCGAGGACGAGATATCGGAACGGACTTTGCGGCCGAATGCTCGCGGAGGCATGTTCACACACCCCTTGGCCGTGGATCCACGCCACGGGACTCGGGCCAAGGCGGCGTCAACACCCTGTCGGCAAGCGCGGCGAGGGGTTTCCGCATTCCGCGCGGGAACCCACCTTGCGGCCATCCCCGGTCGGCGATCCCCGGTAGCGACGGTTCGAACGGAATGACAATATCCGCAGGAGACGTGATTCCCGCGCCGCGAAGCAGGTCCGAGCCCTCACGCCGCCGGAACGCCCGGGTATGGTTCTGGACCAGTAGACTGGGTGAGGTCTCGCCGAGACACTGAAGAATGCGCGCGGCCCGGAAGGCGCCCTCAACCGTCGGCTCGACCGTCACGACGCGTATGTCGACCTCATCCAGAAGAGCAAAGCTCGATTCCGCTTCCTGGAAACCGTCGACCAATACGAGCTGCGTGCGCTGTCGCAGCTGCGTCAGCAGCCAGCTTACTGCCGGCAGTTCGGGAGCCGCGACCGGGGAGGGGCTCCACCGGTAGGCGTACACGGAAATGCGGTCCGAGCGGCCTGCGCGCACGCTATCCACCATCTGCGGACCCGTCTCGGAGCTTCCCGCGACGTCGAAAAGTTGGTCGAGCCCCGCCGCAGGTTCGATATCCAGGAGGAGGGCCAAAGAAGGAACACTGCGGTTCAGATCGAGGACCGAGACGTAGCTTCCACGCTTCGCGGCCAGAAGGGCGGTCGCAGCCGCCACCGTCGTTGTTCCGCTCCCGCCAGTGCCGACAAACCCGGCCACGCAACCTTGCAAGAGGCGGCCCCGATCGCCTGCCGTGGCCCGGGTGGCGGCTCCGTGGACTTGTTGCGCGGTGACGGGCTTGACGAGATAGTCGCTCACCCCTGCGAAGAGAAGTTCGCGGCTGAGCCGCGCGCTGTCGTCGGAGCCGATCGCGATGACGTTCGTGCCGACCTCGCACACCTCGGCCAATTCATTGATGGCCCCCGCCGGAAAGGCGACGCCGTCGATATCGACGATGACCAGCCGCGTCGAGTGACCGTCGGCGAGTGCCGCGACCGCCGCGCGCACCCCGCCCGGCCAAACCTGTGAATCTTCGAAGCTGGCCGATGTGCTCTCGTAATGCAGCAATCCCTCGCGAAGCCTGTCTTCCGTATCCGGATCGGTGGCGAAGGCAAGGGCGGCGACTGGGTTGTCGCGCCTGAGTGGGGCGGATCCTCCCGCCTCGTCGCCTTCGCCCGCTTCCAGCACCGACCCAGACAGGTGGGGCTGCGAAACGTCCGTCGGGTGGCCAGGAACCGGCGCCGGAAGTCGCGCCATCTCCTGCTGATCCAGGTCGCTTGCGGAGACCTGATAGGCGCCGGAAAGGGAGTCACTGCCCACATTCCCTTCCCTGTCGTCGATGTCCGGCAACGGCGGGTGTGCGTCTTCAACCTCCGTCATGGGGACGGGGGCGCGATCGGGGTCTTCAGAAACCACTTCCAGGTCGACATCGTGCGGGGCCGCCGCAGAGAATTCAGTGAGAGCTGCCCGCAGCACGCTCTCGAGATCGGAACCCGGCAGTTCGGGTTCCGGGCCCGAGGTGGGCTCGAAATCTGGTTCTGCGGCGGCGGAGCCTCGATCGCCACGCGGGCTTCCCGCAGAGGTCTCTGCCGCGAAGCCGGGGGGGGATTCCAAAAGACCTTCCAACAGGGCCGTTTCGAGATCGGCGTCGATCAGTGGCCCCCGGGTATCCCCTCCCGAGAAGCTGGATTCGGGTTCCGCCGCGGCCTCCAGGGCTTGGTGGGGCCGGGCCGCCACGGCCTCTTCTGTCAAGACCGACGTCCGGGGCGCCGGTCCGCCCGACGAATCGTTCCGGGCATCGCTGGTATCGTCCTGAAGATCCGCTTCGATCTCCGCGACCGCGTGCCCGGTCTGCCCCACCGCCGGGAATCCGTCCGCAGGGTCGAACGAACCCTCATCGGTCAACGAGACCGGGACCGCATCGTCGAGGTCTCGCAGGAGCGCCTGCTCCAATTCGATGACCAGTTCGGCGCCCGCCGCCTCCGAAGGGGGATCGGCCTCTTCGAGGTCCGTCGGGCCAATGAAAGGCTTCTCCGAGACGGGGCCATGGGGATCGCGGGGAGGCGGCTTGAGACTTCCAGGAGCGGTCTCCATCGTCACGGCTGCGAACGGAGAACCGGTCCTCCGGTTCGGAGCCGGCGTGTCCGGCACCGTGGCGCGGAGGAGCGCCGGCCCGGCGGCAAACCCCGAACCGCGCGGTCGATCGTCTTGCGCTGACGAAACGCATCGATCTTCCAGGAGTCCTGCCACCAGGGCACGCTCAAGCTGCGGATGTAACGGCGAGCCGGCGCCGCGAAAGCCTGGGACCGGAGCAACCACACCGGCGGGTGAAGGGCTTGGGGGCATCTTCGGGGTCGTCAGGGAGGCGTGGCTCTGAGGGTCGGCGGGCATGGAGCGGGCTTTGTCATCGGCGTTGTTGTCATTGGCGATTCGGATCGCGGGCGGGTTCCACCTCCCACTTCCGCCACGACGAGCGGGTCTCTCTCCATCCCACGCGAATTCGAGACTGCTTCCCGGTGGCACAATTTGCGGCGGAATCGAGGCATGATTCCCTCTGCATCTCCCTTCAACCGCTCGAGCGCCCGCCCGCGCTGCCCGTGCCTCCGGAGGACGGGGGGCTGCTAGCGGTTTCCTCAGGTGCGGAGCGAACCGGGCTCGACGGAACCTGCTCAGGGTCGCGCACCGGCAAGATGTGCAGGCCGTATAGGTCTCCGGCGACCAGTCGACTGCTGAGCAGCCCCACCTGACTGGGGCGCGCACAGACCTCGGCGACGATCGCCACCTCGCCCTCCCGCATGCCGGAGGCTCCCGGCGCGCCGAGCAGCCTTGTCCGCCAGCCGCTGGCGCCCCGCTGGGTGCACCTGCTTGCGAGCCCTTCGATCGCCGTCGGATCGCCAAGCCGGATTGCATCGTCGACCCACAAGACCTCCGCCGGGTCAGTGCCTGGCGGGCGCTTGACCGCGGTAACCACGTAGACCAAGTCCGACGGAGCGTGGAACTCCGTTTGGCCCAGGAATTTCCCGAGTGCGGCCATTTGATCCCCGTCAGGGGCGGCTTCTCGGGAAACATAATCCGCCATCACGACCGCGCTGCGCGCCGAGCCGGATTTCACGCGGACCAGGGCGTGGAGGTCGAAGCACGCCACCGCAATCGCGAGCAACGCCACGCTGCCAAGGGCAAGCTCGATACCTGCGGACCCGCGACGGTCGAGCCCGAATGCGCGTAGCAGGGACCAGGGGTGCGAGGTCATGGTCGAGTCAGCTCCCCCGCTCGGACTCGTGTCGTGCCACTGCGACGGCAAACTCTCGGGTGGCGTCGGCCTGCCCTCCATTCGATTCGCCGAGTAGCCGGCCGAGCTGCCATGGCGCCCTATCCCAAGCGATGCGGACGACCACCAAGTCCCCGTTGCCGCCCGCTGCGCCGTCGACCAATGCCTGGGGTGCGATGCTGCCTACGACCGAAAGCGTCCACGTGGTTCCGCAGTTGAACTGCGCGTCGAGATCAAGCTCCGTTCGGATGGCGGCACAGGCGACGGAATCGAGGGTGGTTTGGCTCGCAGCCCTGTCCGGTAGCAAAGCCACCGCCCGTGCCGCCGCCCGGGCGGCGCGCGCCATCCGATCGGTGCCGTGGGCCGAATGCACGATTTCCATCAATCCAGCGAACGCCAGGATCAGGAGAGAAACCGTGAGAGCCGTCGGAACCGCCACGCCGGCGTCCCGCTCATGCCAGAATCCTTGGGTGGTTCGGACAGCACGCGACATATTCAGGCTCTTGTTTCGCTCCGGTTGCCAAACGTCAAAATCCCGGCCGTGGCACAGACCAACGCAGCTTGCCCCGTGCGGCCTCGATTCTCAGCGGTCGGCCCGCTCGCTTCGTGGACGCTGTGCAGGGGATGTCTGCAAGTCGGAGCACGATCATTGAGGCGCCGAAATATCGGTTAGACCGATGCAGATATATTCTCATATGGTCTTTATCAAAGTTCGTCAAATGGTTTTTTGGCGGCAGAGCCGAACCGTGCAGCGCCGGTCCTGGGGAGATACGCGAGATCAACGGCGATTGCTGTCCGAGTTATCCGGCTTGTCGGCCCCGGCAGCCATCGGTGCGGGTGCGTCCGCGCGACCTCACAGGGGGAAACGACGGGCAGCGCGCCCGGCGGAGGATGCTCCGGGCAAGTCCATGACGATCTCGATCGCGTCTCCCGCTACCGGTATCTACCTGGAACGCGTCGGCAGAAGTGGCGACCGTCCGCGGGGTGTCGGCTGCCGGCGCCTGCGAAGTGGCGGACGCTGCGACTGACGATTGCCGCGGCGTGTCCGGCGCAGCGGTTGCGGTGGGGGGATCGAGAGCACGACGACGTTTCCGCGGGCGAACCCCGGCCATCAAGAAAGACAGAGGAGTTCGCTCGCCTGTCGACGGACACCCCTCAATCGGCACGCTCGATCTTGCCTGATCGCGCCGGCCGTGCGCGCATCGCGAAGCCGGCCCTTCAACTGGCCCTCACCCGTTCTGCCACCTGCCTGATCGCCTTGCGATAGCCCCTCCGTGGAAGGCGCCCGGACCTTCCGGTCGACGTGTCGTGCAGCGCCGGCTCGAAGGGAACGATCACGTCCGGGCTCCGCTCTGCCAGGGCGTAACGGATATGAGCGGCCGACAGCCCGTAGCGCCGCATTCTCGTAGAGGACTGCACGAGCAGGGCGGGATAGTCCTCGCCGAGCCATGCCAAGCGGCAGGCCGCGGCGCTGATGCTCAGCAATGTCGGCTCGAAGACAAGCACCCGTGAATCGGCCCGCCGCATAACCCCCAGCTCGATTGCGGGATCGCGCAAGCCGGCCACCAGCACGACGTGGGTGCGGTTGGCGAGCTGCGTGAGCATCGTCTCCAGGGGCGCGGCTTCGGGCCGTTTCATCTGCGGCCCGGCGGATCCATAGGCTACGAGCGATATCCCCGGCGCGGCAGGGGCGCAAATGCGTTCGACCCGCTCCCGGTCGCTGGGAGTCTCCGCGGTCACGGCCGGCTCGACCTCGGTGGGAGACAGCAGAGTCTCCAAGCCGTCCCCTGGATCGGCCCCCAACAGGTGCGACAGCTTGCTGGAGATGGGGTCGAGGTCGATCACCGTGGCGGTGAGGCCCGTGGCCACGAGTTCGCGAGCAACGAATGCAACCAGGGTCGAAGTCCCGGAGCCTGTATTGCCGACGAACGTGACAACCCGGCCGGCATGGGAATATTCCGCAGCAACATCCATTAGTACGGCGCTGCACTCGCGAACGGTCGTGGCCGAAATCGGCTTCACCAGGTAGTCCGCGAATCCGATCTGCAGAAGCTCCCGGCTGAACTGTGCGGAATCTGCCGATCCGATCGCCACCAGGGAGCTCTGAAACGCACACACTCGGGTCAACTGCCTTGCCGTTTCCCTCGGATCGGAAGCTCCGTCGGGGTCGACGAAGCCCAGCCGCGACGGTGGCTCCACGGCGAGGTTGCGCAACGCGATCCTGGCGTTTCCTCTTTGTATCCTGACTTCCTGGTCCCCGAGGCCCTCCCGTAAGGCCTGCTCGGTGTAGGCATCGGCCGCGAAGCAGCTGGCGAGGTTCCCGCCTTTTTGAGTCGTCATTCTCTGAGAATCTCTGCCGGCCTTCCGTCTCTCACCGGCACGTCAGTCGGCGCCCGCGCGGGTCGCCGTCTCCGAGGGATCGGGCAGGTCACGGACCTGGTCGCCCACCCACCGGCGGTAGGCGTTCAGGGCGCTGCCATGACTGGCGACCGGGGAGGGCCGGGACCTCAGGCACGGATCTCCCGAGGGCTCGCCGATCTCGGCACGTCCGGGACCTGGCCGATTCCGGATCCCTTCGGGGGGTGGGGGCACGACACAGGTTCTCCGAGTCGCCTGGAGCGCCTGGTAGTGTCCCAGGACCCGGTGCGTCTTGGTGTCTAGGGCGGCGGCGGATTGCGCGGGAGAAGCGTAGAACGAGTCCCGAACGGCGAGCGGCTCGTGACATGAGACGCAGAGCGCTCCGGCCAGAATCGCGACGCCGGTGCTCAGCGGTCGCGGCAGGCAGGTGAGGTCAGGCACGGAAGACTCCCGAAGGCTCGTTCGACAGGAATGGAAGAGGAGGGCGCGGCGATGCTGCCGCGGCTTGCGCGTGCCACCCCGCCGTCTTCCCCGAGGACAGCACACGGATTGCCGGACCATCCGCGCCGCCGTCCACCCCAGACGGATGCTGAAGCGGTTCGCATCCTTTCCGCACCATGAGCGGTCGCGGACCAGCGTCTTCTTCGCTCCGGAGACTCGGGGTGGCCCGGGTGCATGTCCGTTCGTTGATCATCTCTCCACCCCCGAGGATGCCCCCCAGAGTCCAACGGGTTTCGCTCGCCACTGGGGCTCGCGCTCATCCCGCGTTTGCGGATACCGAACTATTGGATATTCTGAAAGGACACTATTTACAAATCGTTTTCTTGAGTCCATCTTCTGGCCCTTGTTAACGGACAAATTCAAGAAACGCGACTTAACCGTTTGATTCAAAGCCTTCTGCGGGATGCGCAACCCGACCTTTGCAGTCGGCCTCATACGGAGCTGGGTTCGAGCAGCCGATGAGCCATGTCCTAAGTCCGCCGTTTGCCGGGCCTTTGCGGGCGATGGCCGTCGCGTTGCTTCTTTGGCCGCTGGGTTCTTGCACGGTGGGGTTTCCGTCTGGCGGTTCCCCCGCCCGCGACCACGAATTGCGGAGCAATCTGTCAGTCGCGGAGGCGGCCCTCGGAGCCGGGCAGCCGGCCGTCGCCCGCCGGCTCTATCTGTCTCTCTCCCGGCGTTTCAGGGACGCGGCCGAGCCCAGGCTGGGGCTCGGCCATATCGCCTTCCGCTCGAACGAGCACGCGGCGGCGGAAGCGTATTTCCTCGAAGCAGCGGAGCTCGGACGCGAACGACCCGCCACCAGGGCGCAGGCGATGCTGGGCGCCGCGCGAGCGGCGCTTGCGCAGGGCAGGATGGAGTCCGCGCGGCAGCGCTTGCATGCAGCGCGTGCGCTCGGACGGGATCCGCCTTTGGCCGCATGGATCGCCAATGCCGTCGCGGTGCTCGCCACGCTCGACATGGATTACCGATCGGCCGAGGCCGACTATGGCGAGGCTCTCCGGCTGTCGTCGGGAGATCCACGGATCGCAGCGAATCTGGTGAGGATGCTGCTGGCGGCGGGACGGATCCGGGATGCGGCCGAGCACCATGCTCAGCACGATCCGTCATACTGGGTGGACGACGACGGCGCAGAGCTTTCGCGGCTGATCGAACAGTCCCGGGAGGCGCGGGCCGCCCTGGTGCTGCGCCTGCCGAGTTTCGCCGAGAAGATGGCCCCCGTCGAACGATTCGAGCCGGCGGAGGTTTCGCCGGTCTTGTTGCGGCTGAGCGACGGGCGGGACGCCCGGGTTCCCCCGACCGGGAGCGGGCAGGCCGTGAGACCGGCCGGCACGCCCCAGGGAGCGGGCCGGCGGCCGGCGTCCCGACGGGCGACAACGGTCGTGCCGACGCCCAAGAGACCTCCACCCAGGACGATGTCCCTCGCCATCGGACAGAGCCGGCGTTTCGTCCTCAAGGGTAACGCGACCTCGGTCCTGGTTGCCGCGCCGGAGGTTGCCGACGTGCAGCTCTTGTCGCCCAACCTCGTCTATGTCATCGGCAAGGGCGTCGGTCGCACATCGGTCACGGTTCTGGGAGAGAACGGATGGGTCGGCGATCGTATCGTGTCGGTGGGCCTCGACATCCAACCGCTTCAGGCGATACTCGCCGAGGAACCGGAGCTGAAGGGCATCAGCGTGCGCCGCGTCGCCCGCGGGATATCGCTGTCCGGCGAGGTGGGCTCGGCGGCGCTGGTGGAGCGCGCGCTGCGGCTCGCCGCGGGCACGCTTCCCAAGGATACGCCGGTGGATAACCAGCTGCAGATCCCGGGCACCCAGCAGGTAAACCTGGAGGTCCAGATCGCGGAGGTCCAGCGCTCCGCTACCGAGGACCTCGGCATCAATTGGGAGGCGTTCCGGACATCGGGCAGCGACCTGTTCGGATTCCGGATCGGACGGCTTGCCGCGAGCGGACCGCTCGGTGCGGTCGCTGTCGGCGATTTTCCGCCCGCGATCGTCGATGGCCAGGTCTCGGCCGGTCTGTTCTTCGGACGGCAGACCGCGAACACCAGGATCGCGGGCATGATCGACGCGCTGGCCAGGGCCGGCCTCGCAAACGTGCTGGCGCGGCCGAATGTCACCGCGATCTCCGGCGAGTCGGCGTCCTTTTTCTCGGGCGGCGAATACCCGCTGCCGACGGGGTTCGACGACGGGGTGATCGTGTTCGAATACAAGAAATACGGCATCCTGCTCGATTTCGTGCCGACTGTCGTGGACACCGGCAGGATCGTGTTGAAAGTTCGTCCGGAAGTCTCCGAGCCTTCCCTGAACCAGTCCGTCCAGATCGTGGGGGTCACCATCCCGGTGATCAACGTGCGCCGTGCCGAGACGACCGTCGAGGTCGGCAACGGCGAATCGATCGTGATCGCAGGTCTGTTCCGGAACACTTCGGACACCAGGGAACTGGGCGTGCCCGGGGTGAAGGACGTTCCGATGCTGGGAGCGCTGTTCGGCCATCGCTCGACCCGCTCCGAGGAGCTTGAGCTGATCGTGATCGTTACCGCCCGGCTGGTGCAGCCGGGCGTGGATCCCGCCGACGGCGAGGAGCCGCCGTCGCGCAGGGTGAGCGGCTACCACTACTGAACCCGCTGCGTTCCTCGGCACCGTCACCGCGCCACCCGCGCCCGTGCAGAGGGAGCACGGTCGGGACGCGCCCTCCGACGTGAGTCGCCGGCACCCCGCTGAACGGGAAGGGCAGGCCCCGCAACGCCGGAAACGGCGAACGCCGCGCGGCGATTCGCCCGATCGGCCGGTCAGCAGCGCTTTTCTCACATTTCCTAATCAAATATGTCTTTTCATTCAAATTGATTCTCGCTATACAAATCCCCGTCAGCCGGTGGCAGCGCAAGCAGCCGCGATTTGTTTGTTCATTCACAAGGAGAACCCGCATGAGACAGAGCGTCCGCTCGATCGTCCGCTTCATCCGTCAGACACGGGCCGTCAGCGCCCTCGAATATGCCATCCTCGTCGGAATCATCGCCGTTGCCGTCGGCGCGGCGCTGGCGACATTCGGCGGCAATATCACGACGGCAATCCAAACTATCGGCACCTCGGTCTCGAAAACCACGGTCGGTACCGTCAAAGCGACGCCATAGCTGATCTTCGGGATTACGTGTGGCGATATCGCGGCCAAGGCTTGGGCACAGGTCTTCCTAGTCGAGCCGGTTGCGGTTGCGTTCAGGAAGGTCCACCGGGGTCCGGCGCCGCCGGTTTCCCCAAGGTTCGGCTGTGGCCCATCCTGCTTTGCGTCGGGATTGCGTTTGGCGATATTGCGGTCAAGGCTTGGGCACAACTCTCCCTAGTCGAGCCAGTGACCGTTGCGTCGTGGTTTCACCTAAGAGTCATGTACAACCATGGGCTCTTTCTCGGTTTGGTGCCGGCATTCCAGATGGGATTCGTTCACTGGATGCTATTGTCCCTGGTAGCGCTTGGCATGGCCTGCCGCATGGCGACCGCGCGGCGCGCGGTAGTCGCCGCAGGTCACGCCATGGTGCTGGGCGGGCTGACAAGCAACCTGATCGACCGTGGCCGCGGTGCAGTTGTGGATTACCTCGCGTTCGGGCCGTTAGCCCGGGACAAGTGGCTCTACATGAACATTGCCGATCTCGCGATGCTGACGGGCCTGATGCTGCTGACCACGGTTTTGATCCGGCGTCGGAGGCAGCGCAGGCAAAGGCGGCGGTGACTGGTATGGACGCCACCGTGAGGCCTCGTTGGGTGCGCAATCCGTCCAGGCACAGAACCGCCGGAGCGCGGCCCCGACGATGAGCAGCCACGATTTTCACGGCTGAGACGCCCCCCGCGAGTCGCTGGGCGAACAGCTTTGGCGGCTCCCCGTCCCGAGCGCGGAAAGCGGCACGCCAAATTCCGTCTCCCTGATAGATCGCGATTCGTTCGCCGTGCCGCCGCGTCAACGCCGGAAGGACGATGATGTTTCGAGCTTCGCCGCCGGCCGGGCTCTACGGCCTCGTCGTCTTCGCCGCGGCCTGGTTGGTGTTTTGGGTACAGCCGCTGTCGGTTCGCGGCGTGCTGCCGATCCTGGGCGGCTCTCCCGCGGTGTGGAATACCGCGATGGTCTTCTTTCAGGCCGCAGTCCTGGCGGGTTATGGCCTGGCGCACCTGCTTGCAACGCGCGTTCCGCCCGCCGGCCAGCTTGCCGTTCTCGGACTACTCTGGGCCGCCGCCGCGGCGGCGGCGCCGATCGGCGGGCCGCGGTTCCTGGGAGACTCTCCGGGCGACTTGCCTCCCGTGCTCTGGCTCCTGGGTACGCTCGCCGGCGCGCTCGGGCCGGCCGTCGTGGCGGCTTCGTGCCTGACCCCGCTGGTGCAGGCATGGCTCGCCCGCACGGGCACCGGCAGGGCTTCGATCGACCCGTATTTCCTGTACGCCGCGTCGAACGCCGGCTCCGCCGGGGCCCTGCTTGCCTATCCCTTCCTCCTGGAGCCCGCTCTCGGTCTGGAGATCCAGGCATGGGGGTGGAGCGCGGCGCTCCTGGGGCTTGCTCCCTTTCTCCTGTTCCTTTGGCTGGCCCTGCCCGCGGGCCGCGTTCCCGGTTCTTCTCGTCCTGCCGGCGTCCCGGCCAGGCCGGCGGCCACGCTGCCGGCCTGGCGCATTCTCGCTCTTTCCGCCGTGCCAAGCGGGCTCCTGCTTGCGGTTACCCGCTATCTTGCGACCGACATCGCGTCCGTGCCGCTGCTCTGGGTGGTCCCGCTTGCCGTCTATCTCGGCACGTTCATCCATGCCTTTGCGCCACGCACGCTGATCCCGCATCGGATTCTCGTGCGCTCGATGGCTCCCGGCCTCATCGTCCTCGCCGTCGTCCATTCGCTCGCGCCCACCATCCTCGCCTTCGGCTTGCTTCATCTGGTCGTTTTCGCGCTCTCCGGTCTCTATTGCCACGGCGCGCTCGCTGGGCTCCGCCCGCCCGCGTCCGATCTGACCCGCTTCTACCTGCTGGTGTCGATCGGGGGGCTCGCCGGAGGACTGCTCGTCGCCCTGGCGGCTCCGCTCCTGTTCGTCGACGTCTACGAACATCCGATCATGCTCGCGCTCGTCGCCGCGCTGCTCCCGGCCGCGGGAATCAAGCCGGGCCGCGCGCTCTACGTCGTGGGATCGATTGCGCTCGCGCTCGTGCTGGGAGGACTCGCCCTCGTGCATGCGAAGGCGCCGGGGTCCGGCGAGGAGTCATCCCTGCTCGCCGGCGCGGGAATCTGCGTGACCGTGCTCGCTGCCCCCGCCCTGCTGGCGATGCGTGCGCGTCCCGCCTTGCTCGCCTGCGCTTTGGGCGCCGTGTTCCTGGTGCCGGGCGCGCTCAATCTCGGTCGCGATGCGCACCTGGCACGCGAGAGAACCTTTTTCGGCGTGTACCGGATCATCGAGAACGACGGTGTTCGCCGCTTCTACCACGGTACGACCCTTCACGGCGCCCAGTGGTTGCGGGCCGACGGTTCGACCGAGAACCGCACCACCTATTACGGCATCGGAACTCCCTATTACGAGTTGATGTCGTCGCTGGCCCGCCGCCCGTCGCCGCTGATCATCGGCCTTGCGGGACTCGGCACCGGCTCGCTGGCGTGTTATGCGCGTCCGGGCGACCGGGTGCGGGTCTACGAAATCGACCCTGCGGTGGTGCGGCTCGCCCGCGAGCATTTCGCGGCCCTGAGGGAGTGCGCGCCGAAGGCCAGTTTCGCCCTGGGCGATGCCCGGCTCTCCCTGGAGCGCGAGGCTGGCGAGCTGGATGTCCTTGCGCTCGACACTTTCTCTTCCGATTCCATTCCTGTGCATCTGCTCACGATCGAGGCTTTCCGGACCTATTTGAGGGTTCTTGCCCCCGACGGCGTGCTCGCCGTGCACATCTCCAACCGCTATCTGGACCTCGAGCCGGTACTCGCGACACTCGCCCACGACCTCGGGCTGGCCGCCCGCATCAAGAACCACGAAGTTCCGGAGGACGCGCCGTCTCCGCAGCCATCGCAGTCGTCGCGAGTGGTGGCACTCGCACGCGACGAGGCGACGCTCCGCGCGCTCGATCTCGACGAAGGCTGGGTCGCGCTCGGCTCTCCGCACCGGGTTCGGGTCTGGACGGACGACTACACGAGCATCCTGCCTCTGCTCCGGTGGCGCTAGACGGCCACCGCGGGCAGCCCGTTCGACGAGCGGCGGCGAAGCGCACGTATTTCCCGGTCTTCACCTTGTGCTTGGGACAGAGCCACCGGCGAAGCCGCCGGACCGCGTGGCGGTCGATCGCGTTGTAGGCCGGGCTGACCTGCCCGAGGCTGAAGTAGTTCGCCCATCCGGTCATGACCCGGTTCAGGCGCTCCACGTTCGCCTCCGGCGGCAGCCGGCTCCACCGCCGCGCCGTCATCTCGCTGACGCATCTCGCGCCGGGCGAACGATGCGCGGACTGCGGCGGCCGCCTCAAGCGGCTCGGCGGGGATGTCACCGAGGAGCTCGAGTACAGCCCGGGCCGCTTCGTGGTGAAGCGCATCGTGCGTCCGCGCCTGGCCTGCGGCGGCTGCGAGAAGTTCCACCAGGCGCCGTCGCCGCCGCGGCCGATCGAGCGCGGCCGACCCGACCCCGGCCTCCTGGCGCATGTGCTGGTCTCGAAGTATTGCGATCACCTGCCGTTGTACCGCCAGTCGCGCATCTTCGCCCGCGATGGCGTCGATCTCGACCGCTCGACGCTGGCCGGCTGGGTCGGCAAGGCGACGGCGCTGCTGGAGCCCCTGGCCGAGGCGATCGGGCGCCATGTGCTGGAAGGACGCGCCCTGTTCGCCGACGACACCCCGGTCAAGCCGCTGGCGCCGGGCACCGGCAGGACGGCGACGGGGCGGGTCTGGACCTATGTGCGGAATGAGCGCCCCTGGAAGGGCGAAGCCCCGCCGGCGGCCTGGTACCGCTTCTCGGCCGACCGCAAGGCGGCGCACCCCAAGAGCCATCTGGCGGGCTTCGCCGGCTGGATGCACTCGGTCGGCTATGCCGGTTTCGGGGCGCTGGCCCGCGCCGGGCCGGCCCGCGAGGTCGCCTGCCTGGCGCATGTGCGAAGGAAGTTCTTCGACGTCCATGCCGCCCATGGCTCGGCGATCGCCGCCCTCTACGTCATCGAGAAGGAGGCCCGCGGCCAGCCGCCCGATCGCCGCGCTGCAATCCGCCGGGCCAGGGCCGCGCCGCGTCTCGATGAACTGGAGCGATGGATGCAATCGCAGCTGCCGAAGATCTCCGCCAAGACCCCGCTGGCGGCGGCGATCCGCCATGCCCTGACGCGCCTCAAGCGCCTGCGGCCCTATCTCGATCACGGCTTCCTGGAGATCGACAACAACCCGGCCGAACGCGCCATGAGGCCGATCGCGACGATGGAGTCATTCTGCACCCCTTCTTCAAGTATCTGAAAACATTGACATCTGATCCCGGCATGAAGCGCGACGCGGGCCTTTCCTCTGTGCCAGGGCGTGGGCAACGCTCTCGGAATGGAGGTCCGCGGCTCTGATCTGCCAAGGCGCTCGGGGAACGAGCTGCGTGGCGGGTAGCGTTCCATCCTCGATGAGGCGCCTAAGCGTATGGCTGGTCGTTCCCACCTCGTTCGCCGCCTCGGTCATGGTGCACCAATCGCCCTGCTTGTCCGCTGAGAGGTAGCCGTCGATCCCGTTCACGCGCCGGATCGATCCGACCCGCTTGCCGGTCCAACTCTTGTCTTGGCCGGTCCGCATGCCCATCCGGTTGAGCGACGCGGCGATATGTTCGTCCGACCACCGTCCGGCCATGCTGCGTATCACTCCCAGCGCTTCCTCGGGCGTCCGGCAGCCATGTTCGCCGCTCCTTGGCTTTCGAACTCGCAACCGGGAATGGCGGCCACCCACCCAGTGGATCGTCAACAGGACTTCGCGCGCCTCCTCGTCGACATCGGCGACGATGCCGGAGATCAGGGTGCGTACCAGCCGCTGGCGGGCACGCATGCTCACGCCCGGCGCGCTCCAGGCCGCCTTCAGGTCATCGGCAAGCCCGGCCAGATCCGGGGCAGAGGGCTGCGGTGACGGCGACCGCATTGCCTCCAGCCGCGCTTCGCACGCCTGGACGCGTCGAAGCGCCACCTCCCAGCTCTTCTCCAGCTCGGCGGCAATCAGCCGGTTGTCCGGATCGCAGGCGGCATAGCGCCGCTCGGCGAGTGATGCTTCGTAGCGGGCTTGCTGCAGATCCAGCTCGGCCACTCGCTGCTGTTCGCTCAGGCCCTCCACGTGTGCTCGCCCGGCCTTCAAGGAGGCTTCCACGGCCAAGGGCTCGACGACCCGGAGGATCTCATCGGCAATGGCGGCATCCACACGCGCGCCGCCGAACCTCAGACAGCGCTCGAGCCCGAGCTGGAGTTGTCGCCGGTTGCAGAAATAAACGGGATTGCCCGGTGATCGCCCGGCATAGGCGACTGACAGCGTGCGGCCACAGCGCCCACAGCTGAGAAGGCCGCTCAGCAGCGCCCGCCCGCCGCGCCCGGACTTCGCGCCTCCGGCCCAGCCGAAGGCGTTGGCGGCGAGTTGCGCCTGGTTGCGCTCGAACTCCGCCCAGTCGATGTAGCCCTCGTGATGGTCTTTCAGAAAAACCTCCCATTCCGCCATCGGTCTTCGGTGGCCATAGCTCTTGCGGACGCGCCCGTCGACGATCTCGGTCCGCTGTTCGCTTTTGCCGTAGGCATAGACGCCTGCGTAGAAAGGGTTCTTCAACACCGAAATCACGTTGCGGTAGCGGATCGGCGTCCAGTCGAAGGAGACCATTGTCCTGCCATCCGACGGGCGCGGGAAGCAATGCTTCTGCTCGGCCAGCGCCAGCAGAACCTGTCGCGCGCTGCCCAGCTCGCGAAATCGGGCGAATACCTGACGGATCGCTTCCTGAACCCGAATGTCGGGATCCAGCCCCAGCCCGGCCTGGGGATGCCAGACGTAACCGATCGGGACGCTGATGCGAAGCTCGCCACGCGCGGCCTTGGAACGGGCGGCGTCGAGCATGCGGGCTTTCAGAACGCCCAGTTCGAACTCGCTGATCTGGCCCTTCATCCCGAGCAGCAGGCGATCGTTGGGGTGGCGAGGATCATAGATGCCATCCTGATCGATGACGCGCGCCTCCACGAGACCGCAGAGCTCGAGCAGATGGTGCCAGTCCCGGCCGTTGCGGGAGATGCGCGAAGCCTCGAAACACAGTACCGCTCCGACGTCTCCAGCGCACAGCCAGGCGACGAGACGCTCGAAACCGGGCCGTGCGATGGCGCCACTCGCCGACAGGCCCAGATCGTCGTCGATGACCTCGACCTGGACGAAACCGTGCCCGCGCGCCACATTGACGAGATCGTACTGGCGGCGCTGGCTCTCCAGATTGTTCCGCATCTGCTGGGGCGTGGACTGACGGACATAGACCACCGCCTTGCGCGTCAACACCGACCGCGGCAACGCATCAGAGGAGCTCATCGTCATCCTCCTTCACCGGGAAATCCGCCGCTTCCAGAAGCAGTCCGGCCAGCGCGCCCACGACCGCGTCCCGTTCCTCCCGGTTCAGGCCACGCAGCGCCGGTGTGTCCAGCAGCATGCTGAGCTGCCGGGCCTCGCCCGGCGGCCCCGCCGGCACAGGCAAAGACCTCATTGAGCTCCTCCTCGTTAACGGTCCCGTCATCGGAGGAGCTTCGTCTAAAACCCTGGCCGACGAGAACTTCGTGAAGCGCGGCAAGAGCGGCCAGCGATGCACGCGGCGCACCGATCTCCATGCCGGCGCATGACGCAGGATCGAGCATCCAGGCGGGTATCTTGATGATCAGCCCCGGCTCTACCTCGACGGAGGCGATGGAGCCGTCGGCACGCTGTTCGATAGCTTCAGGGCGTACTCGCCGACCGAACAGTGCGTGCCAGCGGTAGTGGATGACGCAATCCTGCCCGATATGGGCAGAATGAATGCGCGATCGCGCTCGGCCGCAAGAACTACCTCTTCATGGGTTCGTCCAGCGGCGGCAAGGGCGCCGCCATCGCCTACACCCTGATCGAGACCGCCAGGCTCAACGACGTCGACCCGCAGGCCTGGCTCGGCCAGGTCCTCGAACGCATCCCAGACTGCAAGATCAACCGCGTCGACGAGCTGCTGCCCTGGAACACCGCGCCGGCAGAAGATCGGAAAGCCGACGACTGATCCCGCCGGGGCAGTCAGACAGAACGCTTACCATTCCGGCGAGATGTTCATGAGCGGCGTGAACAGCGATGATAACCTGTCCCTATTCAACACCACCCAGGACGCCCAGAGTCCGAAGCACGACTACTCTTGTGCATCGCCAATGAGCAGCTTGGAGCCGGTGGGTCGCGGGCCCTCGGCGGTTCGACCCGACGCCATCAAGCTGGCGGCGATCATGCCCCGTCAGGCAGGTTGGGTCGCCGGGTGATCGGTGGTAAGTTCGATGTCACTCTGCTGGCATGCAAAGATCATCTGTTGCCTGAACCAACAATGCCTGGGATCGGACTCGTAGCGCTTGTGCCAGACCATGTATTGATCCAGAGGCTCGATCGTTGCCGCGATTGGGTACACCACGAGGTCGAAATCCCTGGCTAACCTTTCGGCTATTCCTTGTGTGTATACGCCGATCAACTCTCTCTCTTTCAGGAGGCTCGGCACCATCAGGAAATGAGGCACCAGGACAGCGGTCTGGCGTTCTCTGTCCATGCGGGCCAGAACGAAGTCGAATGCCGCCTTGTTGTCCGCGGCGACGCTCACCACCACGTGAGGGAACGACAAGAGCACCGGAAGGTCGAGAGGCGGGTCGTATTGGAGAATTGGATGTCCTTTCTTGCATAAGCAAACAAACTTCTCGCGAAATATCCGCACGACGTTGAACCGAGCCGGAGGGTGTTCGATCGATCCAAAGACGAGATCCAAGTCGTCCGCGTCAAGATGGGCAAGGGCTTTGTCCCGTTCGGTCGTTATCAAGTGTAGCTCTGTCATGGGGCAGGCTCGGCCCAAGAACTGAAAGCACGGCAAAATCACCGGTAGACCCAGTCGGTCAGGGGCCCCGATTCGAAATCGGCCGATTGCAGTTGCTGGATCGAATGGTGCATCATCGGAAAGAAGAGTTTCAGTCAGATTGATGATGGTGCGAGCCTGCTTCTCCATCTGCGTTGCCTTGGGCGTGAGCACCAGACCGCCCCCTGTTCGGACGAAGAGCGGGTCGTTCATTGTCTCGCGCAGTTTTCGCAGTGAATTGCTAACCGCCGACTGCGTCCGTCCCAATTTCTCCGCTGCTCGGGTCACGCTGCGTGCCTCGATCAATGCAACCAGGACCTTGATCAGATTCAAGTCGAAGCTTTCATTCTGCATTTGTTTAATCTCGCAATTGGACTTGGCATTAGGTAGCAAGAAGTTGGCGAATTCGAGACCTGTAGCAGTTGCGGGATTCACGATGGTGGCCGAAAGGCGTGGTGCAGGTTATTGCCCTCGCGCCAGGGTGTCCGCCAGTACCGTCTCCGGCCGGCCCAGCGCCGCCGGGATCGCCGCGATGTCCGCCACCAACTCGTTGCGGTCGCTGGCACATTGGCTGACCCGGGCGCTCGGGATCAACTGACTGCCGCCGGCATCCACCGCCGCCTGCGCGTTGTAGGCCTGGCGGTGCTCGTGGCTCTTGCTCTTGCGCATCAGACGGCTGTCCGGGTCGCTCAGCTTGCTCTGCTCGCTCGCGCCCGGCGTCTCGTCCGGCGGCTTGGGGCGCTTGCCCTTGGCCCGACCCCGGCGCTTCTCCCGCGCCGCCAGCCTGGCCTCGTACGCGCCGCGCTCCGCCTCCGCCCGGCGCAGCAACGCCGCGATCTCGCCTTCCAGCTGGCCGATCAACCCACCCGCGCGCTCATACGTCACCGAACGATGCTTGCTGGCATTGGCCGCGAACCTGGGGCCGTCGACGCTCACCAGGCCAACCCGCAACAGCCGCAACTCCCTGGCCAGAAGCAGAACCTGCAAGAAGCTCTCCGACACCGCAGCGAAGTTCTCCCGCCGGAAGCGCGCGATCGTATCGTGGTCCGGATGCCGGTTCGCCGCCACGAAGCGAACCCCGATATCCCGGTGCGTCGCCCGCTCGATCCGGCGGCTGGAAAAGATCCCGTTGGCGTAGCAGTAGATCAGCAGCGCCAGCATCATCCGCGGGTGATACTGCGCCGACCCCGTACCCCGATGGTCCACCTTGAAGGCACCCAGATCGACGCGCTCGACCGCCTCGATCACGAAATGCGCGAGATCGTCTTCGGGTACCCAGTCGCGAAGATCGGGAGGAAGCAGAAACGCCTGCTCGCGATCACGCTCAACGAAGTTGCTCATCCAACGATTCTAACCAAACTCACCGCAAAGTTCGACAGGCTGCTAGCCTGGATACGGCACCAGATGTAGTGCATGGGGCGACATTTGGTGATCGAAGCCCCCGCTCGGCTGCTCCGCCTGGGGCATTGTTGAATGGTTCCCAGAACAAAATCAATTGGTACGGACAAATTCCGCTAGTTTCGACATGGACTTCTTTCACCAGGCTAACCGGTACGCAGCGCCGATCGGAAAGACGGTTCTGTCCGGGTCATGTCCAGCCTCGCCTCCGGCAGCGCCGCTACCTTCGGGAACCGCTCCCAACGAACCTCACCCCGCTGTGTCGCCATCACCGCCCCGATCCAACATGCCTTCGCTTCTGCCAGCGGGCTTTCCCACCCTTTGTCCACCGCACCGCGCGTGATTGAGGCACGCGGGCCGTGGACCAAGCGTGGAAAAGCCGTCCCGCCACCATATTCCAAGTAACGTATATGACGATCGAGGTTCGCTCGTAGAGCCGGCTCATGAGGTGGAAGAGCAGCTGCCCGCCGGCCTGGGCGAAGGGCAGGTAGCGGAGCTCGTCGAGGATGGCGAAGTCGCGCCGGGTGAGCTGGTCCGCGGTGCGGCCCTGGCGTCCGGAGCGGAGTTCGGCCTCGAGGAGATTGACCAGGTCGACGACGCTGTAGAAGCGGCCGCGCGCGCCCTTGCGGATGCAGGACCGCGCGATGGCGACGGCGAGATGGGTCTTGCCGGTGCCGCCGACCAGCACGACGTTGCGCTTGGCTTCGAGGAAGCCGCCCATGGCGAGGTCGCGGATCAGGGGCTGGTCGACCGGCGAGGCGGCGAAGTCGAACTCGGCCAGCTCCTTGGCCGCCGGCAGCTTCGCGGAGGCCATCTGGTACTTGATGGAACGCGCCGTCTTGTCGGCGATCTCGGCCTTGAGCAGCGCGCCGATGATCTGTTGCACCGGATGGCGGCGCTTGAGCCCGTCGGCGAGGATGTCGTCGTAAGCGGTGCGCATGCCCGCGAGCTTCAGCTTCGTCATCATCGCCAGCACCTCATGACACCCCATGGCCGGCCCCCCTCAGGCGGTCGTAGCGCCGACAATCGGCCACCGGCTGGTGGCGAAGCCTGAGGCCTTCGGGCGTCGGGATGCTCGCCGGCGGCGCCGGCTGGCGCTGCAGGCAAGCGCCTCGGCGCAGGCCGCCTCGACCGCCTCCAGCCCGTCCTCCAGCACCGCCGCGAGAACCTTGACGAACTGCCGGTCGCCGTCGTCGTGGGCAG
>MKWU01001930.1_pt1 | contig 33451 bp, 28 predicted proteins | sample 809101 | NCBI WGS metagenome assembly MKWU01 (sample SAMN05860141, study PRJNA318959) | sponge metagenome | host: Aplysina aerophoba | place: Slovenia: Piran, Adriatic Sea, Gulf of Piran | collected 2013-05-07
CGAGTTGCAGAGCCTCTTCGGCCGGCATCGGATCTTCGGCGATCTCGGTGACCAGTTCCACGTTCTCCAGCGCGGTAAGACTCGGGATCAGGTTGTAGAACTGGAATACGAACCCCACGGATTTCCGCCGGAAACCGGTCCTTTCGCTTTCATCCGCCCCGGTCATTTCCCGTTCGCGGTAGTAGACCTGTCCGCCCGATGGCACGTCGAGACCGCCCAGGATGTTGAGCAGGGTCGACTTACCGCTTCCCGATGCCCCCAGAAAGACGGCCAGTTCACCCGCGTACAGGTCCAGATCGACCCCCCGCAGCGCGGACACGTCCACCTCGCCCATGCGGTAGACCTTGGAGATGTTGCGGGCGCGGAATACCGGATCTGCCTGATCTGCGGCGTCGTTGTGGGCGCGGTATACCGGATCTGCCTGATCTGCGGCCACGCTGTGTCCTCCCGGTCGTGACGGTCTACGTAATTTCTCGATTGGATCGAACCTGGTTCATCGCATATGAGGACATCAGCCGGAATACAGGGCCGGCCTCGCTATCTGTGCCACGGGAACCTGGCCGTCGGCTGGTTGGCATAGCGTTGCAGACCTAACGTCAGTCGCGCGCCGGAACCGGGCGCCAGTCGCACCGTGAAATCGGTATCGTCCACGTCAATCCGCAGGCTGCCGTACTCGACCGCGCGTACCTGATGCTCCCCATAGGCGCCGCCCTGCACGGTCACGGTGCGCGCGTCGACCGGGTTGACGTTCACGAGATGCACATCGAGCCCGTCCCTGTCGATCCGGTCGATCAGCACCGCCACGTCTTCCGGGACGCCCGGCCTGCCCCGTTCCGGGTCGAAGTACCAGAGCCTGCAGTGCAGCGGGCGGGCATAGGCCGGCCTGGCTCCGCCGGTCATGAGGTTCACGAGGGTCTCGATCCGCGCCGGATTGAAGGGATTGGGATTGTCCGACAGACGCGTGTCCGGAGATGATGTATCGTTTCGGATCTTCTCCACCTGGCCCCGCAAATCGGAGAAATCCTGCTTCAAGGCTTCTACGGGAAAGCCGGGGTTCGATCCTTCCAGGTATTTCAACCAGGGAAGATCGCCGGCCAGCGCGCGGTCGCCGGGATTCATGGACCAGTCGTACACCTCGACCGCTCCCCGGTTATAGGGTTCGGGCGCGTAGTCGTACCATCCTTCGTCGCCATGCATGTGGGGATACATCTCGACCCCGTCAACGGTCTTTTTGTTGGCATTAACCGACTCGAGTACGGTGCGCCAGACGTCCACGTACTTCTGGTCTCCGCTGAGCAGCAGGGCGTTCCCGAACCCGTCCACCGCGTGCGCGACGGCGTTCAAGGTGAAATTGTCCAGCCGGCCGTGGCGATGGGCGAAAACCTTGTGGTTCCATCCGTAGACACCGCCCCACCACCTGCCTTCGCAGGCACTGCCGATGACGCCGTCCAGGCCCACGTTCGAGGGGATCACGCCCCCGTTGGCATAGGTCCGTTCCACCCACGCGTCGGCGTATTCGAGGATCCAGTCCCTGTACTTCGTCTCGCCGGTGAGCGCATAGGCGTTGAAGGCCAGTCCAGTGCAGATGAGGTTCAGCGGATGGTCGCCGGCTACATCGTTGTAGGTCTCGAACCGCTCGCACATCTCCGCGTAGTCCCGCTGGCCGTGGAGCAGGTCGAACCGGCCGTCCTCCAGCGGGTCGCCGGCCCAGTCCAGGGCCGTGGTCTTGCGCAGCATCGGTCCCCGGCTGCCGTTGAACATGCTACGAATCAGCCGAAGCTCAGGGTCGTAGTTCTTCGCCTGGGGATCCTCGTCCATGTAGAATCCGGCGAATCTTCTCGTCCGCCGGATGTGGTTTTCGTCGTCCGGATCGCAGTTCCCCAACAGGTTGAATACCACCAGGCCCTCGGCGTGATGTGCCCAGTCGCTGTGCACCGGGAATTCCTTGTAGTACATGCCGTCCCGGGCAAAGGGAACGTCGACGGTCTTCGCCTCCGTGTACTGGCGGATGTGGCCGTCCTGCGCCGTCTTGCACATGTCCCGGATGCGGTCTCCCCCGCCGAGCAGGTAGACGACGGGCCAGTGGGCCAGGTTCTCGATGGCGTCGTCCGGACCGTCCAGCGCGCCCCAGCGGGGTACGCATTCCAGGTATCCCTTCTCGTCGAAGTACTTGTCGTAGAACCGTTCGAGGGCCTGGGTCATGGAGCGAATGAGCGATCGCTCCAGCAAGGCCCACTGCGGCGGGGCGTGGGGCGTGTCGATATGGATGATGCGATTCGGCATAGGTTAAATTCCCCGGGTGACGTGCGGACGATGTTGGTCAGGATGTTCTTTACATCATTTAAATCGCGCGCTAGCTTGCCGTGCTGCTTGAAAGTCAATGCGTCCTGTCAAGCAAGACGATCGGGTATTTAAATCACTGTTTTTATAGGCAGTTGCAAGCGATGCACCGGATTTTGTGCTGGTCACGAAGATAGCGCCTGGCCGGTCCAACGTCAAGCGGATCATGTACTGGTTTCTCAGCGCATTACGGCCACTCGTGCGTGTGGAATTCCTGAATGTCGTGCATCCCCGCTTGTATACACATGAACGTGCTTATTGTGAAGAAGGCCACGGGATAATGAACGATCTTATTATCAAGAAGGCCACGGGATTCGGAACGATCCAAATGAGTAAACTATGTGTAGCGGTTGGTAGCGTTCTTCGCATGGCCGTCCGTAGCGCATTGCTGATCGCCGGAATGTTTATGCTGGCCGTGACCGGGCTTGAGACCCAGGCTCAGCCGGAGTCGATCGACCGGTCGAACCTGGTCCTTGAACTGTTGTTCGACGGGGACGCCCGGGATACGAGCGAAGGCGGGCACCACGGTGAAGTAGCCGGCGCGGTGCTCACGACCGACCGTTTCGGACGGCAAAACGCGGCATATGCGTTCGACGGCCGGAATGATTTCATCAGCATCTCGCCCCCGCCGGCGCTCCTGGAAGATGCGTTTACGCTTTCTGTCTGGGTCAATTATGATGACGACGCTCTCTCGCGATACTGGACCAATGGCGTCATCACGCAGGACGACGACGGCGGCAAACGGCGCGTATTTCAGCTCAGTACGTTCGGTCCGCTGCCCACCTGGCACCTCATGGGCCGTGGACGAGACCTGCTCATAACCCATCCGATCGGGACCTCCTTGTGGCGTCACCTGGCCGTAACACATGACGGAACGGTCCATCGGCTGTACCTGGACGGCGAACTGCACGATCAGACCGAGGCTCCTCTTCCGCCGCACGCGGAGGAACCTATCAACATCGGCCGCAAGGGTTCAGGCGAATCGGAATTCTACTTCAAGGGCGCCATCGACGACGTGCGGATCTACACGGAAACGCTCTCGCAGCAAGACATCATGATGCTTGCGCGAGAAAACGGATGGCAGCCTCCCCCGCTGTCGGAAATGGTCGTGCCGGACCCGCCCGAGTCGTCGCTCGAGGACGCGCTCGTCGCCCACTGGCCTATGGAGTCCGCTGCCATGACCGACGTATCCGCAAACGGCTTCAAGGCCATAGTTATGGGCGAGCCGGAGTCCGTAGCAGGTCCAAGAGGCGGAGCGCTGCGATTCGATGGCAACGAGGACTGGGCGGTGGTAAAGCACGCAAAGCTCGATCTGCTTCACTACCTGACGATTACCTGCTGGGTCAGGGGGTTCGACACCGAAAGCCAGTACAGGCAGGTGCTCTGGTACGGCGACGGCGCCTGGGGCCAGGATCCCTACTCCCTGTCGATTCAGGAAGGAAAGATCGGTTTCCGCGTGGACGACGTGGCAACCCAATGGGAACTCATGACCGAGTCGAAGCCCGAACCGGACGCGTGGACCTTCGTCGCGGCAACATTGAGTAACCGCGCGGATGGACTCATGGATCAGAAAATCTATCTCAACGGCGTACTTGCCGTGGAACAGGTAACGCCCGCCCCCTACAGGTACATCGAACTGGGCCGCATGTGGCTGGCCTTTGCTTCATTCGGGGGCGGTTACGATAAGACTCGGCTGGATCTCGACGACGTACGGCTCTATAACCGTGCGCTTAGCCGGCAGGAAGTCGAATCCCTTTACGAAGAACCGCAGGAGTAGGGTATGGATCTCGATAGAGACCGCGCGAACGAAGCGCATCAGGACCAAACGGCAGGCGAAGGCGTAGCGGCCGACGATAAGCCGGCGGACAATACGGCATCGGACGCGCGGGGCAGCCGCCGACAGTTCCTGAAACGGAGTATCGCCGCGGCCACCGGCGTAGCGGCCACCTCCGTGTGGGATGCGTCGGCAGCATTCGCGCGGGAGCAGGAAGTACCTCCTCCCGGCCCGCCGGGCGAGATTGGCGACGAATCCTACTGGGAGAAGGTCCGTGCGCAGTTCCATCTGAATCCCGATACCATTTATCTGAACAACGGAACTCTCGGCCTGTGCCCGAAGCCAGTCACTAAGGCTGTATTCGATGGATACGTTTACCTCGCGGAAACGGGCAGCGAAGGCAGGTATCAACTGTGGGACGAAGTGGAAGAAAGCCGGAAATTGGCCGCCCGGTTCTTGGGGGCGGACGAGAAAGAAATCGCCCTGACCCGAAATGCGACGGAAGGGCTTCGGTTTATCGTTAACGGGATCCGCATGGAACCCGGAGACGAAATGCTCATGACCACGGACGAGCACATCGCGGGTTACCAGCCATGGAACCAGCGGGCCCGGCGTTACGGTATTCGAGTCAACCAGGTTCAGATTCCCAGTCCGCCCAGGGATAAGCAGGAAGTGTTGGATCTTTTCGAACAGGCTTTAACGCCCAAAACGAAAGTGATTTTCTTCTGCCACGTAACCCGTGGTCCCGGCCTGCTCTATCCGGTCAGGGAACTGTGCGACATGGCCCGTGAGAAGGGTATTGTATCGGCCGTGGACGGCGCCCAGACACCCGGCATGACTCCGGTGAACCTGCATGAGATGGGATGCGACCTCTTCGCCACGAGCCTGCACAAGTGGGGGCTGACGCCGTCCGGAACCGGATGTCTATACGTTCGGGAGGGGTTCCAGGATAACTTCTGGCCTGGTTCGGGTGGGAACGGTCCTTGGAACGATCGCGAACAGGGTATGTGGCACGTCGGTCCCCTCGGCACCTATGAGAGACCCGTCAGAGCAGCCATCAAGACCGCTTTGAACTTCCTCGATTCAATCGGGATGGATGCCATCCATGCGCGTGACCGGATGCTGTCCGACTATCTGAAGGAAAACCTGCTCGAATTGCCGGGGGTCAGCCTGGGAACCTCCCGCGACCACGCGATCTCCAGTCCCGGTATCACCTCATTCAGCTTGGAAGGCTGGGACACCAGTCTGCTGCGTGGTATCCTGGAAGGAAAGGCCGGCATAATCCTGAGCCGGGATCAACGTAGATACCACGATCTCGTCAGAGTATCTACCCACTTCTACAACACCCCCGCGGAAATCGATCGACTGATCGAAGTGTTGAAGGAAATCCTGTAACGGGCCGCCAGTGCCCCGCCGGGTTACAGTTCCCGGTCGTTAAAGTGCTCCGTATCGCGGTCCCGCAGAAAATCCAACGCGCATTTCAAGTCGGGAATACCGGTCCTTCCACCGAGCCGGGTGCAGCTTATGGCGGCGACGGCCGAGGCAAATTCGGCGGTCTTCTCCACCTCCCACCCCTGAAGCAGGCCAAATATAAACGCGCCGTGGTACACATCACCCGCTCCGGTGGTGTCGACAACGTCTACGGGAAAGGCCGGTGTGTGAAACGACCTGCCACCAGCCAGCATATGACTTCCTTCCTCGCCCAGGGTTACGACCGTGACGGCAGGGCCGTAACCGGACAGGGACTTCGCGGCCTCCGACGGATCGGCCTGGGCCGTCAACTCTTCAGAAAACACCCGGGATGCGATCAGGTAATCCGTCAGATGCAGCAGGTCTTCGAGATCTTCAGGTGGGGACACGGTGTCCGCGTCGAGCACCACGGGCACACCGGAATCCCGTGCGAGCCGCGCCGCGGTAAGTGCCGCCCTTCGATTGGTGTTGTCCAGATGAAGGTATTTCGCGGAGGCGACCATCTCGGCGGGAACTTCGGCGGGAAGCAAAGCTACGGTCGTCCCGCCGGCCATGATGGTCCGCTGGCCGGTCGATGCGTCGACGAGGATCATGCTGATGGGCGTTAATGCGCCCGGCGCTATGCCCAGGTGGGTCGCGTCGACACCGTAAAGGTCGAATTCCTCCTTCACGACCCGGCCGGCCATGTCATTGCCGATCTTACCCACAAAGGCCGTGGACGCTCCCAGCCTGGAAAGCGCAACCAGCGCAGTGGAGACCATCCCGCCGCCCTGCTGGGTCGAGTCGCTCATCCAGACCTGTTCGTCCCGTGCCGGCAAGCGGGGCACGATCCCCAGGAAGTCCAGGCAGGCGCAACCGAGGCCGACTACGTCATATGCCATCATCGGGATTCCTCGTATCAAATTCCATTCACGTATATACCTGTTTCATCCGCGATGACCGTATGCGAGTCGGAACACGTGAGATACACCATATGTATAGACATTCTTGATTTGTAGTGTATGAAGTCAGGGCAAATTAAACAGCCCGCGCGAAGCGTCAAGCCCAAATCAATTGACAGGCTCCGGTGGCTGCGATACCATTTCACGACGATTCTGGATACGCGAAGTCGAAACGTTCGGCGATCTCACATTTTTGTGTGATCCAATCTCCATCGTCGTACCAATATCACAAGGAATCCCAGCCGATGTCACTTACGTCAGAAGTACAGTCCATGCTGCCGGATCTGGACGGATTCGCATATTTCCAGACCAGCGGGTTCTCGCCCAAGTTGACTCCGATTATCGACGAGGTTATCCGTTCGCTGAGGATTCAAAGCCGTGGTCCCGCCCTGCCCTTCGTAGCCCGGAAGTTGCAACAGCAGATGCAGGAAACCCGGGGCAAGGTAGCGGATACTATCAACGCCACTCCGGAAGAGATTGTTCTGACTGAAAACACCACCATCGGCATCAATATCGTGGCCAACGGGATCGACTGGAAACCGGGCGACAACGTACTGCTCACCACGCACGAGCACCCGGGCAACCGGCTGACCTGGTACAACCTGACTGGCAGATACGATGTGGAGCTCCGGTTCGCCCCACTGTATAACGATCACGATAGAACGCTGGAAGAGATGGATCAATTGATCGATGATCGGACCAGGCTGGTCAGCGTAAGCCACGTCTCCAGGCGTACGGGTCTGCGCCTGCCGGGCCGGGCAATCTGCGACCTGGCCCATGCGAAAGATACGCCCGTCCTATATGATGGCGCGCAGTCGTTCGGGGCCATTCCGATCGATGTCCGGGACCTGGACTGCGACTTCTACAGCTTCTGCGGGCACAAATACACCATGGCCCCGCAGGGTACCGGGGGACTGTACATCCGTAAAGACCGCATCGAATGGCTCAAGCCGAGCTGGATAGGATCCCACTCGCAGAAATCATTCGACCAGGATGGCAACATGGACCTTTTGGACGAAGCCAAACGGTTCGAGTTTGCCACACGAAGCGTGCCTGACCAGGCTGGATTCGGCAAGGCCCTGGACATCTGGGCCGGTTTTGGCTGGGTCAAGGTTTTCGCCGGGATTGCGGCCTATACGGATCGAATGAAGTCCGCCCTGTTGGAGATTCCCGATCTGGTTCTTGAGACCCCGCTTGCCTACGATGATTCATCCGGCATCGTCACTTTTCACGTACCTGGCTTGGAGGCGGGCCCCCTGGCGGAGAGTCTGCAGCAGCAGGAGAAGGTGCTGGTCTCCCCGCTCGAATTCGCGGCGGAAAGCACGCGTGTTTCGACCCATGTGTTCAACTCGGATGAGGACATGGAAAGGCTGACATCGGGGATTCGGCGGGTGCAGCGGGATGGATTGGGCGATACGGACCGATCGTAACAACTACCGGAACCAGTCGTAGTTTAGCCCCAGTGAGCGATCCTCAAGGGGCAGATCGACACGCACGCCACCCCTCGAAGACGACAGTTTGAGCGCGATTTCCACCTCAAGGGCCATGGCCACCCTGCGGCCGGAGTTCTTCGGTTCGTCCAGCCTTCCCGCCAGGCAGTCCATCACGTCGTTCAAAGTATAGACGCCTCCGTATGGCGGTACGAACTGGGGTCCTGGCCACGGAACCTCGACCCGGTACGGCCGTCCCTCCACTTCCATTTCGATCCACTGCTGCCATGCCGTGAGGAAATCGAAGACGAGTTCGCCCTTGCTGCCAAAAATTCGAACGCCCGGTGCGCCTTTGCGGAAATGTACCACGAGACCGCTCTCGGTCACCATCATGCCCTGCCCAGTAAATTCGTCGCTTCCCGATTCTCTGCGCGGTTCATCACCGGTACCGATCACCCAGGTCGGGGCGCTGTCCACGAAATACGACCAGTTCTGGTGCTGCGCAAACGGCCCGTGGGCCTCGATGGACAACAGTTCGCCGATGGCGCCATCGAGGACCAGTTGCCGGGCCCGGCCGAAGGACGGATGGGTGGTAGTAGTTGCGCCGCAACTCAATGGAACGCTCGCTTCCGCACAGGTACTTACCATGCGGTCAGCTTCTTCGAGCGTGTGGGCCATGGGTTTCTCGGTGAATATCCCTTTCGCGCCATGATGTACGGCAAGACAAGTCAGATCCGCCCTGTGCTTGGTGTTCGTGGCGATGGAAACTATCTCCGGCCGTTCTAGGGCCAGCAAATCCCCTGCATCATCATAGAGGGAGACTACATCGTATCTCTCGCGGAAAGCTTGCAGCCGTCTCACATCCCGGTCCGCCGCTGCGATCAGGGCTACCTCCGGCCTGTCCCACAATGCTTCGGCGTAGGATGATGGAAGGCCCTCTGTTCCGGGGTTTTCATGGTAAAGGAAACGCCGATGGATATTCAGTTCCGGCGTGGGTCGATCGATATCATCCACGTTCCACACACCCGTTCTTTCGGCCAGATCGTAAAGCATACCCATCCAGCCGAGTCCGATGAGTCCTGCCCGGTACTTTGCCACGGTATACTCCTTATATTCTAATCTTAATTACATGTCGAATAGGCGCTGTGAGAGGAATTCATATATACACAATAATAGAATATGTTGTATTACTTGTATTTCTTACTACAATATATAGTAATAACTGAGGATTACAGCTATTTGTGACCTCGTTTAGCATGATGTGAGCTGTATATCTAACCGTTCAAGTGGTAATTGATCTGATTCTTGCAGATATCAATGGTGCAATTAGTTTAAAATAAGGTGATTCTAGCCATTCCAAGGCAGCGGTACATCCAGTCGTTCGCCCATTTCCCGAACCGTGTCCTGTTCGATTTCGCCAAAGCGGATTCCCTGCTTCCGGTGCAGGGCCATGCGCTGTGCTTCGATTGCTCCGGGGAGCAGCGCTTCGCCATAGCCTGGCATTGGTTCATAGGATTCCCGCACGTCCTTTACGAAACGGTCTACCTCTTCGTGAAAGTCCGCTTCAGGGATTACCGTCTCGATATGAATGGCCAGAACCATACCGCCGTGGTTCGCCGCCGGCCACCGCTCTTGTACCTCATCGGCCTCTGGCAGCGCGGCTCCGGCCAGGGCGCATCCAAGTAACGTTGCCACTGCCCCGTAGCCGATGCTCTTGAAGAAAGCGGCCGGTATACGGGTCAGGAGATCATCGAATTCAGGTGATTGCTGATAGTCAGCCAGTATACGCGTAGCCACATCCTGCACCACGGGAGGCTCTTTGCCCGACGGAATGCCGAAACAAAGCGGCGGGTTTCCGATGTATCCAATCTGGGGTTTCGGATCCTGGCCGCGGGCGTTTCCCATGTTGCGGTAACCCTGGACCGAGAATCCGATGCATCCGGCTTCCATGCACATCCGGGTGTAGTGTCCCGCCGAACCGTAATGTCCGATATGACGGACGAGTCCCATGCCCATCCCATTTTCCCGGGCCTTTCGGATGGCGCCATTGGTCGCTTCGACCATGGGCCAGTACCCGAGCGTTCCGTCACCGTCGACGACTACAGACGTGGGGGACTCCGAGATGATTTTCACATCGGGACGGGTGTTGCAGTTGCCTTCGGCGAAAGTACGCGTGTATCCCGATGCCGCCCTTACGCCGTGACTGCGTACGCCCCTCAGGTCGGAGTTCACCAGCAGGCGGCTGATGATCGAGGCATGGTGATTGGATAGTCCCACTTTTTCGAAACAGGCCGTCGTGAATGCCAGCAGGGACGTTTCATCTACATGAATGTATGCTTCCGGCGGTCGATTCATCGGTTGTTCCTTTGGGTATGATTTCGGCGATCAAACGGAGGCGACTAACAAGACTGTGCCTGGTACCAGTCCCGGTTCAGACGACCATTGGCGTTTGCAGCACGGTCAGTCCCATGTCGATGTACTTGTCCCGTTCCGATGGGTCCAGGAGCGCCAGGCTGACCGCGACCGAAGTTCCCTCCATCTCACGGGCGACGTGCCGGACGCAGTCATCGACGGATCGGAAGAGTGGTCTATGGTAACGTTCGATGTCGTACATCAGGTCGTTGGGGCCGAAGGTGAGGACGTCCACGCCGTCCAGGGCCAATTGCCGGCAGTTGATGACGGCTTCGACCGACTCGAGCTGCAGCCATAGCACGCCGGTGTCGTTCCACCAGGCCGCGTATTCGAGACGGTCGGAACGATCGCGGATGCCATGGCGCGCGCTCCCGCCCCAGCTTCTTCCACCGAACTGTGGATAGTAGAAGAAGTGGATCGCTTCCTGCACTGTGGCTTCTTCCTTGACTTCGGGAACGAGGATGCCCGCGGGACCCAGATCCAGGTAGTTTCCGATCAGGTAGGTGTGCCGGGTGTGCTTAATCCGCAGGATCACCGGAACGCCTAACGCTTCGGCCGAGGCGCAGAAGGACACGATCCGGTCCTCGCTCTGGGGCCCATGCTGACAGTCGACATTGAAGAAATCGATTTGGTCCTGCTGGAGTATCCGTTCCAGGTCATCCCTGCTGGAATCCATGGATACGCCCAGGCCGTTCACGAATTCACCGTTGCGGATGCGATGTTTCAATGAAGATGGCTCGGCCATGCCGGAACGCTCCCTTTCTTTGACATTACAACTTAGTCATTACGCGCAGTTGAACCGGGGTATCAACTCGAATCACCGCATCGGGATGGCGCTGCATGGTTCGTTCGAGAAGACGCCGGTCCGCGACGGGAATGTGCGCCTTGTCCCACCACTTGGCCCTGTACTGGTCGAATAACGCCAGACTGTCGAGATAGTGCCTGAATTCGAATTTCGTTTGCAGGTTCGTTACAAGTTTGTTGTTTCCGACCGCCTCCGCCACCACCCGGTCCGCGAAATGAAAGTCGACGTAGTCTCTGGCCAACGTGGCCACCAGGATTGCTTCATCTTCCACCTGGCAGCACACCTGCTGCCTCGCGTGGCGGCGACTGCCCAGGTCTGCCGGGAAGTAAGGACGTATATCCACGACCCGGCCACCGTTCTTCACTACGCGACATGCTTCGTGAAGGGCATGCCCCATGCCCTCTTGTCGCACTCATCACAAGGACCATGAGAACAGGGCAAGGTCGAAACTCCGGTCCTGATAGGGCAGGCGGGACGCATCGGCCACGGCGAACCGAGCGGTGTCATCCAATCGCTTACGTGCATGGGCGCGCCTTACTTCTTCTCCGGCCATGTCTACCCCGGCGATCGATTGAACCCATCCCCTGATGCGGTTCGACAACCGGCCGTCTCCGCAACCGATGTCGATGACGCGGGCGTCCGCAAAAGGCACGTGCCTCCTGAGCATCCGCGTTTCACGCCGTTCCGGATCTACTCTAACTCCCCTCATGCCAGTCTCCTGAATCGATGTTATGATTCCAGCCCGGCCACGTCCTCGATTTCGACCCAGCCGCCCGAGTCCTTCGACTGCTCGATAGCGAGTCCCGTGAGATAGAGCTGTGCGGCCATTCTGCCATTTGTGCGGTTCGGTGTGCCGTGCGCTACCGCGTCCAGGAATTCGGCGACGCTCTCCGCCTCGCCGGGCCAACCGCCCACAACGGGCATCGCCGGCTCTACGTGGATCACTTCGCCATCGGCATCGGACTTGCTGCGCACCTTTATCGTATTTCGGAAATAGTCGACGTGGAGATCGCCTTCATCGCCGGTTACCTCGATCGTAGTCTCCATCTCGTCGACCGAGTTGATGTTCAGGTGAATCGTGCCCCAGAGGCCGTCGTAGTCGAAGTGAGCCAGGCTGTGGAACTGGCGCCGGCCGGGCTGTCCATGGCCGTCCATAACCAGTACGCGACTGGGCGACCGGCCCAGGATGCTGTTCAGTCCGTCCACGTACCAGGGGCCCAGGTGATGGGCGAGGCAGAGGTCGGGACCTCCGAATTCCGCCCAGTTACTCCGCAGTTTCAGGTGTGCAGTCTGCAGCGCGCCGATCGCTCCCTCCCGTAACAGTTCGGCGGCGCGATGCACGACGCTTGCAAAGCCAATCTCCAGATCACCGTGGGTCACCTGGCCGGCGGCGACCAATCGCTTCAGCATCTTGCGTATTCGTTCTGGGTCGTCGGCGAGCGGTGGTTCGTAATAGACGGCGACGCCGGAGTCGAGTACGGCGCATATGGCGGCTTCGTGGATGGCATCCGGTATGGCCATCATGACGGCATCGAGTTCGGTATCGGCCAGCAGGGACTCGAAACCGCCGTAGACCTGAACGCCAGGGCCCAGTTCCTCGCGGATGCGTTGCTGTGATGCCTCGCTAGACGCCGCGGCGGACACGATGCGGACCTGCTCGTGCTGCTTTAGTGCGGGCACGAAAGCCAGCCGGGTCCAACCGCCGTATCCGATCAGGCCGACGCGTATGTTGGACATGGTACGCCTTTCTGGATCTTACATATCATTTCATTGCAGGCAGGTATCTACATATATTACGACAATGAAAACCGCGGGGGATCGGTATGGCAAGAATTATGTAATTCAGTCAATCCCGGATGGTTTTGGAATTCGAGCGGCGGCCGCATCAGATCCGGCTTGCTCTTTTTCCGGCGAGTCCCCGGTCCGTGGATGGAGTATCCAGTTGAAAAGATTGCGCACGCTCATGTTTATATCCATGTGTCTGACGGCTGGACAGGCCCTGGCCCAGGTCAACATCGAGGCGTTGCGCCGGGACGCGGATTCCACCGGTTTATCTGGCGCCCTGTCCATGAACCTGGAGATGCATACGGGCAATACGGACCTGAAGGAAATCGGACTGGAAGGACGGATGGACTACAATCACCCCAGGGTGAACACGTTCATTCTGGCACGAAATGACTTCGGATGGGAACAGGGCGAGCGTTTTGCCGATGAAGGGCTGTTTCACCTGCGTCAGCACTACCCCCTGTATGGGCGGATCGGTCTCGAAGCGTTCACCCAGTATAACTATGATACGACCTATCGGCTCGACACCCGCGTACTGGCTGGAGGGGGATTCCGCTTCCACCTGATCGAATCCGATGCGTTCCGGCTATGGGAAGGAGCGTCCGCATTCCTGGAGCACGAACGGCTGAGTGACTTGTCCGAGCGTGACGATCATCCCGAGCAGTCAACCGCAGTTCGCTGGAATCACTACCTGTCCTCCCGGATCGCCGTCAATGACCGGGTGGCCACCACGTGCACGGTGTATTTCCAGCCCTTGTGGAACGCGATCGGCGACACCCGCGTCCTGGGAGAATTCAACCTGGAGGTCGACCTGGCGGGGCCGCTCGTGCTGACCTTGAACTTCGTCACGCGCTTTGACAGCCGCCCGCCGGAAGGCGTCGACAAGCTGGATACCGTGCTGGAGAACGGGCTTGCCGTTACGTTTTAGGCTGGGACTGACTTCCACCCACTCCAGGCAGTTTCAGCGGGTGGAATGGCAGCGGCAGTAACAGATGTTCTTGCGTTGAACTGTTACCTTCGCACGTCGATACGTCCCTGCATTCCACCTTTGTTTCCGGTTCCGAACTCAGACAAACGCTAAAGGCATTTCCGATATGCTCGAAACAAGCAGGTTTCCATGCTGAACCGGCTCCTCCATGTGGCCATGGCCGTACCGGACCTGGCATCCTGTACCGACTTCTACGGCAGGGCGCTGGGACTTCCGGATTCAGGTGAAGGCGTCGACAGTCACGGGCATGCACTTCGAAAATACCGGATCGGTCCAACGGATCTCATTCTGTCTGAAGATCCCGCTGCCGTACCCTACGCGGACCTGGCCGGTAGTGCTCGCACCGAGGTCGACCACTTTGCGCTGTACGTGGATGACGTGGCCGACGTCTACGAAACCCTGAGGAGCCGGGGGATATCGTTTCGGGACAGGCCGCACACCACCGAGCTGGGACACCGCAACATGCAGCGGTCCCTTGTTTCGTTCGTGGACCCCTTCGGCTTTACGTTGCAGCTGTCCCAGACGGTCGATCCACGGCCCCGGCTCGCGGCGAGAATCGAAGCCAAGAAAGTCATGGCCGGCATGGCCGGTCAGACTGCCGCGCCCAGTCCATTCGGCGGAATAGATCACATTTCAAGCTACTGTACCGATTTTACGGCCAATCGCACATTGTACCGGGATATCCTTGGTCTCGACGAGTTCTTCTACAGCACGGCGCGGGAAGAAGGCGCGTCGGTTGGGACGGGATTCGAACAGGGCGCGTTCGCGGTCGGCGGTACGGACATTGAGCTGGCATCGGACGACGAGTGGCGGCATCTTGCCCATGGTCCCGTTCGCGGGCTGGGCCTTCAGACAGACCAGATCGATCGTGCACGCGCGTCCCTGCGAGCCCAGGGCGTACCCTTTGAAGAACGGACCAGCGACGGAGCGCTGTACTGTCCCGGGCGATCCAGTCTGGCGTTTAACAGTCCGGACGGAATGCAATTGCACATCGTGGGATAATCCGGCAGCACATCGCAAGCGCGTGCGAATCTTACAGAATGCGAGCGCGCAGGTTAAAGATCCAGTCAGGGCGTTCCGGTTTTTTCAAGGAGTATACGTATATGAAATTAAGCAGCCGACTGAAGGAAGACTTCGACCGCGACGGTTTCGTACTGGTGGAGGGTTATCTCTCCGCGGGGGAAGCGGGAGAAATAAACGACAATATCCAGCGCTTCATCGACGAAGTGCTGCCGAAATCGCCGGACACGACGGCCTTTTACGAGGACATCGACGATCCCGCGTCGATCAAGCGGTTGCAAAACATGGCCGACCTGGATCCGTATTTCGATGGACTGTTCCAGTCCGATCGGTTTACCAGTCTGGCGAGTTTCCTGCTGGCCGACGACGTGGTGCCGAAAGATCCCCAGTGGTTTAACAAACCTGCCCGGGTTGGCTCGATCACCCCGCCCCACCAGGATGGCTTCTACTTCATGCTGGAACCCAACGAGGCCATCACCCTCTGGCTCGCGCTGGACTACATCGACGAGGAGAACGGCTGCATGCGCTACGTGCGGGGATCGCACAGGCGGGGGATGCGGCCTCATCGCTCGTCCAACGTACTCGGCTTCTCCCAGGGGGTGTCGGATTACACAGATGCGGACCGGGACCGGGAAGTGGCCTTGCGCGCGAAACCGGGTGACCTGTTCGCGCACCACAGCATGATCATACACCGGGCGGACGCGAACCAGTCCAACCGCCGCCGTGCGGCCCTGGGCCTGGTTTACTTCGCCGCCCGCGCTAAAAAGGACGAGGAAAAGGCGGAACGCTACAAAAAAGAGCTCTTCGCCCGATGGGAGAAGGAAGGCAAGATCTAGCAGATCACCGGCAAGTACGGTTCACGAATACCGCGCAATTCCTGCCGTGTGTGATTCAAGACTCGGACGTCCGGAAACCAAGCTACAAACGGCGATTCATGTGATTCAAGCCTGCCGATCGGCTTCGCGATCCTCCGCAAGCTGCACACCCCACAGGTGCATGGTATTGACCGGCTTGCCCTGGAGTTTCAAGTAGTAGAACAGCTGCGCTTTGTGCAGGGCAAGGTGCTGTACCATCTCCATCATGCGATGGCCGAGCACGGGCGAGGTCGGGTCCCACGGCGCCGGCGCGGGTTCGTTCTGCATTCTTTCCTCGCCGGCAAGCCTGAGCATTTCAAATGCCAGATCCCGGTCCGCCGCGAGTTTTTCCTTTGCTTCCGCCACCGAGGTGACGGTGGCCATCGCTTCAGCCGGGGGCAGCATATCACCCGATCCCATGTCGTCCACGCTCACGCCTTCGGGCAGTCCGAAGTCTCCGGTGACGAATCCCTTGATCGCCATTCCGCAGGCTTCGGCCACATGATAAAGCAGTTGGCCGGTCGTCATCCAGTTGTCGCCCGTCGATGGTTTCCAGTCTAGATCCTTATCCTCGACGAGATCCATCAATCCATCGGCCGCATGGTACGTGTATTTCAGTTCATGGGTCAGTATGTCGGTCCAGTTCATGCTTGCTCCATTTCTCTATAACTCAGTACTATGACGTGTTGATCGTCAGTACTATGACGTGTTGATCGTTCACTCCGGTACTTCTGCTCTATTCTTCCTCATTCAATTCCAAGAGCATGATATAGTTGCCGCAGGTATCGTCGAAAATGGCCTGGATGCCGAAGTCCTGTTTCGTGGGTTCCGCGCTGAATCGGACGCCCAGATTCTTCAGACGTTCGTATTCGGAAGCGATATCGTCCACGGAGAACACGATGTAGGGCATTCCAGCATCATAGACCTCTTTGTGAAACACCTTGGCCCACTCGGTACCCTTCGGCTCGAGCAGAAGCCTGGTACCATCCGGGTCTTCGGGAGAGGCTACGATGGCGAGGTCGGCATCGGGCACGTACATCACTTCTACAAAACCAAGAACCGTTGTATAAAACTTGTGCGCCTCGTGGGGATCGTTAACCATGATTCCCGTCATCTCGATTCGCATAGTTCACCCCTCCTTTGTTTCTGCTTTACGGGTTCCTCTGGCGATTACGGTCTGGCTGTGTGGCGAAAATCCTGCCTAAAGTACAAACCGGGCGCGCAGCACGCCACAGATTTCGACCAGGAATCCATCTTGGCATAATGGCCGGGATGTTGACAGGCCATAGACCGCCGTCTACATTGTCAGTCGGTTGTCTGTGCTGATATTCAGTCGGTTGTTCCGTGATTTTAGCCATTGGACTGGTAAGATTGGCGAGGACAAAAGGAGCTGATATGGGCAGGGTCAGGGTGCTGGTAGGCACTCGTAAAGGGGCGTTTATCCTCTCAGCGGATGAGAAGCGTAGAGACTGGGAAATCGACGGGCCTCATTTTGGAGGTTGGGAGGTCTATCACATCAACGGATCCAGGATCAATCCCGATCGCATTTACGCAGCCCAGGCCACCGGCTGGTTCGGCCAGTTGGTGCAGAAATCGGACGACGGGGGTAAAAGCTGGAACCCGGTGAGCAACAAATTCGCCTTCGAGGGAGAGGTGGGCACTCATCTTGACTTCGACGACACCCCCCGTCCCTGGGGATTCAAGCGGGTCTGGCACTTCGAACCTTCGCTTTCCGACCCGGACACCGTGTACGCGGGCGTCGAGGACGCGGCGCTCTTCCGCTCGACGGACGGGGGCCAGTCCTGGCAGGAACTCGCCGGCCTGAGAAATCACCCGTCGAGCACGGGCTGGCATCCCGGTGCGGGCGGCCTTTGCCTGCACACCATCATACTGGACCGGGGCGACCCGAATCGGTTGATCGTAGCTATTTCCGTGGCCGGTGCCTTCCGTTCCCTGGACGGCGGCGATTCCTGGCAACCGATCAACCGGGGCCTGCATTCCGACTACATGCCTGAACCCGATGCCGAGGTGGGTCACTGCGTCCATCGGCTCGCGATGCATCCAATTCTACCGGACTTGCTGTTCATGCAGAGCCACAGGAACATCATGCGCAGCGACAACGGGGGAGATTCCTGGAGCAATGTGAGCGGCAACCTGCCCAGCGATTTCGGTTTCCCGATCAGTGTGCACGCCCACGAACCCGAAACGGTCTATGTCGTCCCGATGAAGAGCGATTCCGAGCACTACCCGGATGAAGGCCACCTGCGCGTCTACCGGAGCCGGACCGGCGGTAACGAATGGGAGCCGCTGTCCTCCGGACTGCCGCAGAAAGACTGCTACGTCAATGTCCTCCGGGACGCCATGGACGTGGATACGCTCGATGACTGCGGGGTATATTTCGGAACTTCCGGGGGAGCGGTCTACGTTTCTCCAGACGGTGGAGATCACTGGACGGCCATTACGCAGAATCTGCCTCCGGTGATGTCCGTCCAGGTTCAGACGCTCCCATGATACGCGTCGTTCTGCCCCATCACCTGCGGAACCTGGCGGGATGCCGGGACAGGGTAGTCATCCTGCAGGTCGCCGACGGGATCGTGACCCAGCGCAAGATCCTGGACGCGCTCGAAGCGCGCTTTCCGCAACTCGGCGGTACGGTCCGGGACTACGAAACCGGTGCTCGCCGGCCGCTTGTACGGTTCTTCGGCTGCGGAATGGACCTTTCCCTCGATTCGCCCGACGCGCCAGTACCCGAAACCATCGCGCGGGGCGAGGAGCCCTACCGGATCGTGGGTTCGGTAGCCGGGGGATAGCCCCGGCCCTATTTCAACATTTCCACGATATCCTCGTGCCCGGATTTCTCGGCCCGGACAAGGGGAGTCGCCCATTCCGCACCACCACCCCGGGGATTCGCACCGCGCTCCAGCAGGAATGCCACGAGGTCCCGGTTTCCCCAACGCGCGGCCCATCCCAGCGGCGTGGAACACCACTCGTCATCGATGGCCTCGATAGACGCGCCCCGGTCCAGCAACAGGGCGGACTTCTCCACGTCGCCGATCGCAGCCAGCTTGTGCAGGTAGGTGACGCCGTGCCAGTTCGCGTTGTTGGGATCGGCCCCGTGGTCGAAGAACAGGTTCAGCATGTCCAGGATATCGGCATTGGGAGTCAGGGCGCGTCCGTCCAGTTTCCATCCCTTGCGTCGGCGGAAGGCGTAACCCATGTAGTTGTTTGCATACCACGGACGGTTCAATTCGGCGCCCGCGCGGATCAGCATTTCGATAATCTCCCTGCGGGCGAATCCGGCTGCCATGCAAAGCACCCCGTAGTCGCCTCCGTAGTTGGCCAGGCCGGGATCCGCGCCGAGCAATTCGCCTACGACGGGTATGTTGTCCAGCAGCACGTACATGCTGATGTCGGCAATCGCACCATGCTGGTAGAGCAGGTTGATCATCTCCTCGTTTTTGCTCTTTCCCAGCGCCTGGGTCAATGGATTGCCACTCGATTCCACCGGCGCATTCGGGTCGGCGCCGTGATCCAGCAGAAGCCTGGCTGTTTCCAGGTGATCGCCGGCCACGGCTTCGTACAACGCGTGACCGCGAGGCGCGTTGTACTCAGGCGCGTTGGGATCGGCCCCGTGGTCCAGCAGAAGTTGTACGATGTCCGTGTATCCCTGACCTGCCGCGCTGAAGAGGGGGGAGAACCCGCAGGAATCCTGGTCACCGGCCAGCTCGCGATCTTGCTTAAGGAGTTCCCGTACGCGCCGTTCGTCCCCGAGGGCGCACGCGACGGTCATACTGTATTCCGCTCCCCTCGCGACCAGGTATCCAGTCAGCAGCGGATTGGTCCGCCCCCGGGTTTTACGTGCTCGAAACACGGCCAGGTGAAGGGGTTTGCATCTATCCCACCTTAACGGATCCGGTTCGGCCCCCAAATCCAGCAGCAGGGCCGTCATTCCCAGGTTGTATTCCTCCACGGCCACGTGCAGCGGCCGATTGCCGCGTTCGTCGCCGGCGTCAACCAATTCCGGCGAGGCGTTAAAATACGCACGGGCCGCTTCCAGGTCGCCCTCCCGAACGATCTCGCAGGCGCGCTGGCCTACCGGGGGCGCTTCGTACCTGTTCGCAATCGCCGCCGTCAACATGCCGGCTATTTCGTCGTGTCCACGGTCCCGGGCCCGATCCAGCGGAGGCACGTGGTATTCCAGCCCCGAAGCCGTCGCAGGATCCGCGCCGTGGTCGAGCAACAGACGTACTACTTCCGCGTGCCCTTCCCTGACGGCGAAGTGGAGCGGTTGGTAATATGCCCAGTTGCAGTTCGCCAGCCCTGGTTCTCTATTCAACAGATCCTGGATCCTGGACAGGTCCCCTTCAACCGCGGCCAACAGCATGTCCCATACCCTATCTGGCTTGCCATCCATGAAATGTCCTTGCTCGTTCGTGAAATCGGGTCGAATCCAATTCATAACTCGGTCTCCGAGTGTATTGTCTGTCGACGGCGCGTAATGGTTTAGGTCCTGGGAGAGGACACGAAGCAGGCGGGGTTTCAGCTTGTTGCGCGCTTCGTAGAGTCGTTTGCGTACCGTGCCCGCTCTCAATCCCATGAAACCCGCAATTTCAGGCGCCGAATAGTCTCCAATGTACCGCAACAGTGTAACTTCTCTAAGTGTTTCCGGCAACGCTTCGACCGCCTCGCGTACCTTTTCGCTCATCTCCTTGCGCGAAACCTGGTCCAGGGGACTTTCCCCGGTTGCCTGTAGGTCGTCCTCCATGGGCACAAATACATGGTTCTGGCTTCTCCGGTACCTATAGCACTGCCATTGCACGATACGTCTCAGCCAGGCCGGAAACGCGTCCGGCTCACGCAGCGACCCGATGTTCTGCCACGCGGCGACAAACCCTTCCTGCGTTGCGTCCTCCGCCAGGTGGCGTTCACCCAGGAGGCTTAGCGCGTAACCGAATGCCATGTCCTGATAGTAAGCCACCAGCTTGCCGAAGGCGAATCCTCGATCCGAATCGGGTACCGTGGCGTCGGCGGAGGCCTGAATGCATTTTAAAATATCGTTGGTCATCGTCAGCCGATAGATTTACGGTGTGAAGAACTGTCCTTCATACTATTCTCAATATACTAGTATCTTGTATCCGGCCTGGCGTTACAATTCGTTGACTGGCCGGTACCGCAGTCCTGATTTCCGGGTAACTCTCCGTTCAGCCGGGCCAATGGGTCGCCCTGTATAAGGTGATGTACTGTCGGAGGCTGATGAGGTCGCTTTCGTTTAGAAAAGGGAAATGCGCTATGGCAGACCTGAAAGCAAGCGCGCTCAGGGTTTTTGTCCCATCTAAGGACCACGAAGTTTCCACCAGGTTCTACGAGGACCTCGGATTCGAAGCGGTCTGGTCCGGCCATGGGGTGACCGAGCTGCGGATTGAAGGATTCAGCTTTTTCCTTCAGAACTACTATCAGAAGGAATGGGCGGATAATTTCATGATCCAGTTAAGGGTAGCTGACCTGGATGCGTGGTGGCGGCACATCGTGGAAAAGGACCTCGTGGCGCGGTACGACGGCGTCCGCGCCGCGGAGCCCAGGGTCCAGCCGTGGGGGCTTCGCGAGATCAACCTGATCGATCCCTCCGGCGTTCTGTGGCACATCGCCGAAGAGCGGGACTGACCCGCTGAACTGACCCTGATCACGTTCCCCCGGAGCCGTAATCCGCCAGGAGGTAATGCACAGCCAGGTTGGTGAAGTCGCCCCACCGGTCCGCGAATTCCCGGATTCGCTCCTCGGAAACCCGCTCTCCGTTGAAGTAGTGCCGCTCGATGGAGCGCTTAACCGCCAGGTCGCCCGCGGCGATGACGTTACCCCTCCCCAGGTAACGGGCGAGAAACCAGTCCGCCGTCCATCGGCCGATTCCCACCAGGGCCGTCAACGCCCGTTGCACCGAAGCGTCGTCCATTTCCGCCAGCCCATCCAGGTCGACCTCACCGGACTGAATGGACTGGGCCAGGTTTATGATGTACCGTTCCTTCTGTCTGGAAAACTGCAATGGAACCAGATCGCCGGGGTTCAGTTGCGCCAGTCGCCCGGGCTTCGGAAAGGCAAAGTGGGTTTCGCCACCGAAATCCATGGCCTCTCCGTACTCGGCGACCAGCCTTCCCCGTACCGTGTAGGCGAACCCGAGGTTGATCTGCTGGGCCGTGATGGAGGAAACGAGCATCTCGAAGGGATCTACCTGCAGGTTGGGTCGCAGGCCATGGTGTCTATCGACCGCGGCGGCCAGGACCGGATCCTTTGACGCGAAGGCGTAGAATGCCGGTAGCGGGAAGGAAAGGCCCAGGATTTTCTGCGCCGCCCCGAGCGCCGCGTCGATCACCGAGGAATCCGCCTGTACAGCCGCATCCCTGGGCGTCAGACGCAACTTGATCCGGTCACCCGATCGATACAGCGCGATCAGGCAAGGACCCTTCCCGGTTTCTATCACCTTGCTGAAGACACCATCTCGGAACCGGTTGGCGACGTCGCTGCCGTACCGCCGGTACCGATCCAGGGTGGCCTCGAAGTCGAGGACCGTATCTTCATCTGCTACAGATAACTCACCCGGCATGATGGTCTGGTGTTTCCCGATTCAACGAAGGCAACGCGGCCGTGCACGAGCCGCACGGACCGCACGGACCGTGCGGTCTGTGCAGTCCGCAAGCTTCCTGGTTTCATCTGAATTCGATCAGGATTCGGCGGGCTTCCAAAGACCGACGAAGGTGCCCTCGACGTCCGATATCCATGCGAAATGTCCCATGCCGGGGACTTCGGTCGGCGGGACGATGGACGATCCGCCCAGTTCCTCGGCCTTCGCGATATAGGCATCGAGATCGTCGACCTGTATATAGATCAGCGTATAGTTGTGCGGTTCATGGCCGAGCGCTGAAATGTGTCCGCTGATCCCCGAATCATCATCCGGCAGGATCATGGAAGCATGTTCATGGGACTCCATGTTCCACCCGAACAAACTGCCGTAGAAGGCCTGTGTCTCTTTCCGGTTCTTGCAGCCGATCTCGAAGTGTACGACGGGGTTTGGCATGTTGATTCTCCCTGGGTTGTGGCGCGGGTACGTAGCGCGAGATTGAATACAACGATCATTACGTGGTGCACAGGTCAATACGTGGTGCACAGGTCAATGGATGCGGATTATCATCTGTACTTGTCGTGCAGGCCCTGTCCGGCCAGGATCATGGGCAGAATCTTCTCCAGGCGCTTTTTTCTGGTCTCCTCACGTTTGGCCTCGGCGACATGCTCGGCGAATGCTCTCCGCTTTCCTGGGGAGAACGCGTCGAAGCGTTCGCGGAGGTTTTCGTTTTCGGCCAGGACGGCGGCTAATTCGTCAGGAATCTGGAGGGGCTTGTTGCGGTCCGCCTTGATCTCCCGGCCCTGGCGCTGGTTCTCAATAGACTCTTCTACGTAGGATCGAAGCAGCCTTTCGTCGATTTCGTCCTCGGTCCGGATTCTCCACTGTCTCAGGGCCTTTGTCCTGCCTTCCTGAGCATTGACCAGCACACCGCGTTCATCGCGCAGCAGCGCGCCCTGGTGGAACCATATGCTGACGAAGTCCTTGAAGGCGGCCAGACCGATCAGGTTTTTGCCCTGAAAGGTATAGCACGGCGCGCCCCACTTGACGGTTTCTTGGAGCTCCGATTCGGCCACCACGGTGCGTAGCCGGTCCAGGACGGAGCGCCATTCGGCGTGCGCCTCCAGGTACGCTGGTACGGTCTTGAATCGTTTCAAATGAAGTCCTTTCGAAGACGGTCAGATTGTGGGCCGGCGCCGGTCCCAGCGCGTTGGAACGATTTATCGGGTTCCTCGCACCGCCGTGGGACCTACCGCGTTAGAACCGGGCGTCGAGGCGCCGCCGAACAGACTTAGCCGGCCCGAGATCGCGGCTTCCACGTCCAGGTCGTAAACCTGGGAAATGGTGGTGACGATGGGACGGATCTGCTTCTCAATGTAATGACCGTAATCAACGGGCGCGTCGAGCTGGCCTTCCGGTTGAGGTCCGTCCCGCGTGACCACGTACCGTATGACGCCGGCGGGATTGTCCATAAGCCTGGCGGCCTTTACGTGGGGCGGTACCGAGCGCGTGTAGGACTCCACCGGTTTTCGCAGGTTCTTTCTGTACACCAGCAGGTCATCTTTTTGCCCGGACTGTACAGAGAGGACCCACCTGAAGATCTCGTCTTCGATCTCGACGCCGGGCGCTTCGTGAAATACCCGGGCGAGCAGGACGGCCTGCAACTGGTGCGCCAGGTCGGTCCAGTCCCTTCGTACGGCTTCCATCCCTACGATTTCCACCCGGTCGCCATCGCCGTCCCGTCTGAGCCCCGCGTATCCCTTGGCCCGACCCCGTTCGCTGTCCCCCCGCATGGATGGCAACAGAAACCGGTGGTAGTGCTTTTCCAGTTCCAGTTCGAGGAAAGAGGACACGCCGTACCGCTCCTCGACGTGCTCGGCAAGCCGTTCGTTGATACGATTGCACACCGCGCCACCGAGCCGAAGGGCTTCACCCGGATCGGCAAGGTCTGGTGCGTTCAGATCGACGAAAACCGAGTCGGTATCCCCATACAGCACCTTGTAGCCGTCTTTCTCCAGCTCGTCGCGGCACCACCTTAGAATGTAGTGGCCAAATTCGGTGATCGCGCCGGCCAGCTGGGGCGCGGCGAATCGGCAGGAAGCCGACGCCAGCACGCCGTAGAACGAATTCATGACGATCTTGTAGGTAAAGGAAGCAAGGTCGTCCCCGTCGGCCTTGGCCTTCTCGCGACTTCTGAAGAACTGCTCCAGCATGGAGGGCAGGATGCCGGGCGTTCGGGTGAATCGCGCGCCGTTGGGCGCGGTAAGACAATCATCTTCGTCCATCTCGTCCCGTGCCTCGATATGGGCCAGGGGATCGATGTTGAAGGTTCGTATGATGGACGGATAAAGGCTCTTGAAATCAAAGACGAATACGTTCCTGTACAGCCCTGCCTTCGATGGTATGATGAGCCCGCCCGGCGCGCCGGCGCCCGGGGTGCGGTCCACTCCCGTCGTCGGCGCCACCATGCTGCGCCGATGCAGGGCGTTGATGTAGATATTGTCGAAGGCGGCCACGCTCACCCAGGCGCGTTCCAGTGGCAGGCCCGTGAGCAGTCCCCTGCGCAGGGTAAGGTTGATCAACCCTTCCGCTTGCAGGATATCCAGAACCAGCCGGGCATCCTCCAGGCAATAGGCGCAGAAGAGGTTACGGTCCTCCCGGTAGACTTCCGTGATCTTCTCCGCCCGCGAATTCCCCGAATCCTCTTCAAGCAGCTTTCCCCGGCCCAGGATGGCGTGGGCCACCGTGCCCAGCCGGTAGTCATCGAATCTTTGCAGCGTGCCGCGCAGGAGATGCAGGGCATCCAGGATCTGGCGCCCGTGGATGACCATGGTGCTGCCGCCCCAAACTTCGCCGGACCGGTACCAGGACTGGTCCGCCGTCCGCCCGAGCTGAAAAGGCACGTTCAGGTCCCTGAAGCGCCGTTGCAGCACTTTCATATCGAAGTCGACCAGGTTCCATCCGGTAAGCAGGTCGGGGTCCATTTCGAGCAACCGCGCCGACACACCGCGTAGCATCGACGCCTCGTCGGCCCAGCAGACCAGGGAGGCCGGGTCACCCGGAGCGGGTTCGCCGACCATGTGGATTTCTTCCGATTCGACGCCCGAGATCGAATCCGCGAGGATCAAGCCGACGGCGTAGATGGTGGTCGCTTTCGGATCCGTTTCGATGTCCAGGGCCAGTACGCGAAACGACGGCTCCCAGTAAGCAGGCTTCAGCGTAGGGTTGGCATACACGCGGTCGACCCGGTCGCCGGGCGTCCAGGAACCGCAGATCCGGACGCCGCCGCGCAATCCGAGTCCGATCAGGTACTGTCTGCCGAAAGGCAGGTCGCCTTCGTAACTTCGCGCACCCTGGGCCTCGAGCCCTTTGGCCAGCCCGCGCTGATCCCGTACGCGGTCGCACTGGACGCCGACCACCGGTTCGCCGTCCATGGTCGTGTATTCCGAAGGGACTAACCTGGCGGTGATCCCATCGGATTCGATCCGGTTGGAAACCGCCTGCGTTTCCGAGGTCCTGACGAAAAGCGCTGGAGAAACCCGATCATCCGTAAACAGGAACGTATGACCACCCTGGAGCTTGCCTACGCCGCAGATGACGTCACGTCCGCGCTCCGTGCGATGAAAGACGTGGAGCAGGTAGCCTACGTCTCCTCCGCCATCCGGGGATTCGTGCTGATCCGCGGGGTCACTGGACGGAAGTGAGCGATCCCTGCCGCGGTTGTGTTCTCGTTCAGATCTGGCCATGGTTCAAATGACTTCGCAGAAACCCGCCCGTGTACGACCGGTCGTCTGCAGCTACCTGCTCGGGGGTGCCTGTGGCGATCACCTCGCCGCCGCTGTGACCGCCTTCTAGTCCCAGGTCGATGATGTGATCGGCCATCTTGATTACGTCGAGGTGGTGTTCGATCACCAACACGCTGTGACCGGATTCGATCAGGCGGTCCAGGCTTGCCAGCAGATGGACGATGTCAGCCAGGTGCAAACCGGTGGTAGGTTCATCCAGGATATACAGGATGTGGCTGCCCCGACGCAACTTGCCGAGTTCACTCGCCAGCTTGATGCGCTGGGCCTCGCCGCTGGAAAGCGTGGTGGCGGACTGTCCCAGGGTAAGGTAGCCCAGTCCCAGCTGATTCAGCGTCCCGATCTTCTTCGAGATGGAGGCGCTTTCCTCGAAAAACGCGACCCCCTCCTCCACGGACATGTTCAACACGTCCGCGATGGTCTTCCCCCTGTAGGTCACCTCGAGTGTTTCCGGGTTGTACCGGTTCCCCTTGCAGGACTCGCACGGAACTTCCACGTCCGGCATGAAGTAGAGCTGGGTCGTGATCGTACCTTCGCCGTTGCACTCCGCACAGCGTCCCTCGGCCACGTTGAAGCTGAACCGGCCCGGTCGAAATCCCCTGGACCTGGCTGCTTCGGTCTTTGAAAACATGGTTCTGATCTGGTCATAGAACCCGATGTACGTGGCGGGGTTCGACCGGGCGTTCCTGCCTATAGGGGACTGGTCGATGTTGATCACGTGCTTGATGTGCTCTGTGCCTTCGAGCCGATCGTGATCCCCAGAAAGCACGCGGCTGTCGTAGAGCAGGTTGTACAATTTCTTAAACAGGATCTCGTTGATCAGTGTACTCTTGCCGGAACCCGACGCGCCGGTCACGCAAACGAACTGGCCCAGGGGAATTTCGACGTCGATGTTCTTCAGGTTGTTTTCCCGCGCGCCCTGGATGCGCAGCGTCCGGCCGGACGCACCGCGCCGTTTCCGCGGCGCCTCGATGGTCCGCGCGCCTGACAGGTACTGGCCGGTTGGCGACGACGGACAGTTCAGGACGTCGGTGAGTTCCCCCTGCACGACCACCTCTCCGCCATGTACGCCCGGTCCCGGCCCCATTTCGACGATATGATCGGCGGCCCGTATGGTTTCCTCGTCGTGTTCGACCACGATGACCGTGTTGCCGAGATCGCGCAAACGCCTCAGCGTCCTGATCATCTTCACGTTGTCCTTCGGATGCAGGCCGATGCTCGGTTCATCCAGTACGTAAAGCATGCCCATCAGACCGGAACCGATCTGCGTGGAAAGCCTTATTCGCTGGGCCTCTCCGCCCGACAGCGTACCGGCCCTGCGGTTGAAGCTCAGGTACTCCAGGCCGATACCCAACAGGAGATCGAGACGGCCCGTGATCTCGCGAATAACCTGAGTGCCGGCGAGCATCTTGCGCCCGGTGGGCTCGATCATGTCCAATTCGTCCCGAAGCTCGTCGAAGTTCATCTCCCCTAAATCGTGGATCGTTCGGCCGTTGATCCGGAACAGGTGACGGGTGGCCCTGAGCCGGGATCCCCGGCAGTCGGGGCATTCCCGTTCCATCATGACTTTTGCCAGCCAGGCTTCCATGCCGGTACTGGTGACCTGCTTCTGCCGGTATCGCTTGTAATGCCGCTCGATACCCTTGCCGATGCCGCCGAATCCCCAGGGTTTGCCCAGAAGCTTGTGATCCTGTTCCTTCGCATCGGGCGGGGAAAGCAAGGGGAACTTGTCGGGCGTGCCGTCGAAAAGCACGTCCCGAACGGGAGAAGGAAGTTCCCGGAAGGGCGTATCCAGGCTGAATCCCAAGTGCCGGGAGAGGCTGTACATGACACGGCCGGACCAGGTGTCGGGCTTGTAATTGAAGGCGTCTTTCACGAAACATCCACCCCGAATGCTCAGCGACTTGTCGGGCACCAGAAGATCCCGGTGCACGACCATGTAGGTTCCGAGCCCGAGACAGGTCCGGCATGCGCTGGACGGGTTATTGAACTGAAAGAAGTCGGGGACCAGGTCGCCCACCACGAGGTGATGGTCCGGACATCCAAAGGCGGCATGGAACCGTTCGGCCTCACGAGACAGCCCGGCTTTAGTCACGTGGACCTGCAGGAACTGATCACCAAGGAGCAGCGTGTTTTCCAGGCCCTTGGCCAATTGCTTTTCCACGCCCGGCCTCAGGACGAACCGGTCCACGATGACCTCCATCCTCAGGTCGTCTGAATCATCGACGCCCGTCTCGCCGCTGATGTCCACCCGCTCCCCGTTAATGACCAGGTGCCGATATCCTTTCTTGCGGATTTCGGCGAAGAGAAACTCCAGATCCTCGCCATATATCGTCGATACCGGGGTCCGCAGTTCCACTTCAGTCCCCTCGGGCAGCGCCATCAGTTCATCCAGAATCTGCGTGCTGGTCTTGATTGGAATTTCTTTATCGCAATAGGGGCACGCGGCCGCGCTGATCGTGGCGAACAGAAGGTTCAGGTAGCTGCTGACGTCCGTCATGGTGCCCACGGTGGACCGGGGATTGCGCGCCACCGTTTTCTGTTCGATGGATATGACGGGCGAAAGCCCGAAGAGGTAGTCCACGTCGGGCTTGCCCACCTGCTGGATGTACCTTCGCGCGAAGGCGGACAGCGACTCCATGTACCGGCGCTGTCCTTCGGCATAGATCGTATCGAAGGCCAGGGATGACTTGCCCGAGCCGGATAGTCCGGTCACGACGACCAACTGGTTCCGGGGAATCTCCACCGTGATGTTCCGGAGATTATGTTCCCGGGCGCCCTGGACGAGTATGGTCGAACGCGGACCCTGCCGCCCGGTCTCTCCATTGCCGGAGGAAGCGGATAGCGCGGTGGCGGCCGGCCGTTTGCGCGTCGTGGTTTCTGACATCCAGGTGACTCCGTAACACGTCTGGCACCTTCAGGCCTGGTAATGGTAGAAAGCGAGTTCTTCGTACTCCACGTTACTTTTAAGCGTCAGTCTGTGCGGGCTCGACACCCGGCTGATGATCTCTTTGTCCGCCAGCCATTCGCATACCGTCGTCACGCCCCGGAGGTTCATCTGGTTATCGAAATAGGTTTCGATTTCCGTGACCGAGCGGACTGAACCCTCCTCCGCCAGGTAATCGAGTATGGGCTGGAACATAACCGGGATTCGCGCTTCCAGGTACGCCTCGATGCGCGAGAGCGCGCCGGCGATCGCTTCGTTGGAAACAGGCTGGTCGATCAGGCGGGTGTATACGGCATCGAAAAAGTCCGGATTCAACCGAAGCGCCTGTTGGATGACTTCGCGGCTGGCCAATTGACTGTCGAGAAACACCTCAATCTTCGCCAGCCCGTTCACACAGTGCAGTATGTAAAGAAAACTGTAATGTAGATCCCGCTTCACATGAAACCACTTCTCGGCTTTGTACAGGGTGGGTATCACGAAAGCGCCGGCGTGCATGAGCTGCACCTGCCGGTCTCTCTCCTTCAGTTCCCCAATGCCCTCGTACAGTTCGCGAACGGTTTCATCCCGTGTAAACAGCAGGCGGCTTTCCGCGAACGAGGCATGCATGAAGGAGCTTTGCAGGCCCCCTTCGATCATTTTCCTGAACGCGGTACGGGGCTGCATGAACACGTGAATGTATACGTCGTGTTCCAGGAGCGCCGCGCCTTCCGATACCTCGTCGTCCCCCCTGCCTTCTTTGCGAAAAAGGTCCTTGTCGTCTCGTGTTACGACGATCAGGTCGATATCGGATTTCTCCCAGACCCGGTCGGCGGAAAGGCTGCCGAACAGAATCGCCGCCAGCACATGGCGATCCTGCTTCGCCTTCGCGACAAAGGCGTCGAGAGCTGTCTCGAACCGCTGCTGTATGGACGTTGATGTGTTTTCCATCGAGGTTTCCCGCCAGCCGAACACTTCTACCGCCCAGCCGTTTGACATGAGCGGCTAATTTAACCATCTGGGCGTGCTGGGTCAACGCGCAAATGCCTTGCTCCATGCCTCGCACGCCCCGCTTGGAGGCAGGTCAACCGGGTTCAGCCCATATCGAATTTGACGCCCGGTTCCGGCAGCCGAGTGCTACCGCAAGGTGGTTTCAGGCCCCGATATTCCTTGAATCGCTCCACTAGATCGATCAAAATTGTATAAACTCCCGATCCGATTCCTTGGCCGGGTCATTTTCGGACATGTAGTCTGTGGTACCGTACCGTGAGGATGATTCCGTGACCGTCACGTCCAATAGACCGCATTCCTCCACCGTGCATGCCGCACTGCGCCATCGGGGCCGCCTCGCCCCGGAGCTGAGGCCCGATCCGACGCTCTTACAACGAATCGGCGGCCGATCCGTGATCGCGAAGGTTATAGACGGCCTATACGACCGGATCGAAGTAGATTCCGACCTTCGTCCGATGTTTACCCGGACATTGGCTCCGGAACGTACGAAACAGAAGGCCTTCCTTGAAGAATGGATGGGGGGAGAACCGGGCTATACCCATCATCACGCGTATGGCGGGATCAAAAACCGGCACGGCCATATACACATCACTGCGGAATCCGCGGAACGGTGGCTGGCGCACATGGCCGATGCGTTGCGCGAGCATGTGGGTGATGACCGGCTCGTGAATGAAGTGCTGGCCACACTCGGTCCCCTTGCCCGCGGACTCGTCAACGAAAAGAAGCCACCAGCAAGCCCCGGACAACTCAGATGCTACAGGGAAAGTAGATGGCGTCAGCCGGCCAAAATGGCGGCCAGGGGGCAGGTGGCGGAACTCGAGCGCTTTCTTGTGGAGGAATCCACGGTATTGGACGATCCCCGTCACGGCGCAATCGTCCTCGCGGAAGCGGCGCTGAGGGGACATACGCGGGTCGCGGCCCTGCTGCTTGACCGGGGGGTGGACGTAAACATACCATCTGCCCATTCGAGCGATATCATGATGACTGCCTATTGCGCCGCGCGAAGCAAGGGAAAAGACGAAACGGCCGGTTACCTGGCGGACCGCGGCGCGGTGTACGATGTCTTCAGCGCTTGTTTTCTTGGAGACATGGACCGGGTTGCCGTCCTGCTCGATGCCCTTCCCGGCCTGGTCAACGCAAGCGACCCCGCCTGCGACCTGTTGCCCGTGACCCCGTTGCACCATGCCGTGTACGGCGGCCATGAACCCGTCGTCAGATTCCTCTTTGAACGTGGCGCGGAGACCGGCGTGAACAGCACAGCCCTGTTGAAATACGCGGCGGGACGGGGACAAGCGAGCCTGGTCCGCTTGTTGCTGAACCGCGGCGCCGATGCTTCGAGGATCGGTTGCGGCCGCTGGGTCCTCGATCCCGAGATCTCCGCGCTCCTGCTCGCCCGCGGCGCGGACGTGAACTATCCCGATGGGAATTGGATCTGGACGGCATGTACGGGAAACAACAGCCAGCGGGACGATCCCGCCTACGTGCAGGCGCTGCTGGACAAGGGGGCCCGGATCGATACGGTGCTACGCGGCGCCCAGCCCCTGCACTTTGCCGCCAAGGCGGGGTTCACGGGGGTCATGGAGGTGCTGCTGCACAATGGCGCGCCGGTCTACGGACGTAATGACAATGGTGAAACCCCCCTGTTCTACGCGCTGAAGGCGGGTCCCAGGGCCGATATCGTCAAATCCGTGGAACTGCTGTTATCCCATGGCGCAGATCCGAATATTGAAGACCGGCTGGGCAAGACGCCCCTGGGAAATGCCCGCCGGATGAAGCGTCCCGATAAAGCCCGTATCGTCTCGGTGCTCGAAGCGGCTAGTCCTTCCTTACCGGCGTAATGCCTTTCAAAAACGTAACCAGAGCCTTTCGCTCCGCGAGAATCGCACGAACGGTAGAGACGTCATCAAGCAGGCACGCGGCGTGGATGTCGACCCTGGCGCCCCGGTCCCTGGACAGCCCCGGTTCTCCGCAGGAAGTCAGGCATCACCGGCGAAATCGATCTCCAGATTGCCGTTGACGCGCGCGCGCAATTCATTTTCCTTCAGGGTTAACCATGCAACACAGTATCGTTTTGAAAGAAAAGGGACGCTACAATGCGTTCCCCGTTCTGACTAAACTTCCGGACGGACGGTTGACGATCGGCTGTATCTCTTCGCCTTTCGGGGATCACTACGGTCTGGCAGACTGGCTTACGTTTGTGTCCCGCGACAACGGACGTACCTGGACGCAGTCGGAAGATCCTTCGCTGCCACCCAACTGGCCCGGTACATCGCCGCGGGAGCGATACGACAGGCTCTCCGGCATTCTACCCGACGGGACCTTTATGGCGGTGGGCTCGGTGGGACCGGAAATCTGGACGCTGGATCGTCGGGAGGAAGCGGAGGCGCGGGGCCTGGGTTACGTAGAGGATGAGACGTACACGTCCCTTTTTCCGGGAAAGTTGATCATAAAAGGTTATCGACTGTCGATGGTACGATCCCGGGATGAGGGACACTCCTGGGATCGGCGCACCTGGACCATGCCGGGCTATGAATTTACGGTCGGTTTTCCACGCGGAATAGTACTCGAAGACGGTACGTGGTTGTTTCCCATATACACGGTGCGAGCAGGGGGCGGAGGCGATTGTCTCATATTCCGGTCCAGCGACGACGGGGAGACCTGGCATCTCCATGAGGCGGTGCCACGTATCGGCAGCGAATGGGCACTGGTCGAGACCGAGCCGAACCGAATCCTGGGCCATATCCGCTCGACGTTCTATTGGGCGCCGGGTGTTGTTAAGCAGACCTATCAGAAGGACCGGTTCTACACCCTGGAAGTCTGGTCCGATGACGGCGGCAGGACCTGGACCTGCCCGGTAGAGACGTCATTCGAGGGCTATCCGAACCACCTGCTCAAATTGAGTGACGGACGTATTCTATGCACCTACGGCTATCGCCGTGCCCCGATGGGCATACGGGCCTTGATTAGTGAGGACGGCGGACGCACCTGGGACACAGACCATGAATACGTGCTCCGGGATGACGGCGGTGGCCTATCGAATGAGTGGCCGCCGGAAAAGCGTGCCCGGATGGGCGGCGCGGACGTGGGCTATCCGATCTCAGCTGAATTGGGTGACGGTACCATGCTGACCGTCTATTACATCACGACGGAAGATGGCATCACCCATGTCGCTGCAACCCACTGGCATCCTGACCAGGATAGGCCATCAAGTCCTCGAGTAGGGTAAGCAATAGTCGCTGTTGCGGCAGGTATTGCCAGGTTGGCCCTTGCTCCGTACCGCGTCAG
>MKWU01001932.1_pt1 | contig 33447 bp, 20 predicted proteins | sample 809101 | NCBI WGS metagenome assembly MKWU01 (sample SAMN05860141, study PRJNA318959) | sponge metagenome | host: Aplysina aerophoba | place: Slovenia: Piran, Adriatic Sea, Gulf of Piran | collected 2013-05-07
CTTATTCCCCAGATTACAATCCGATTGAACACGACTTCGCTAATATAAAGCGGCTCAGAAAATATAACTCAGAGAAAGAACTTACCGAAATTATAGATATGTTCAAGTAATTCTAAAATCTACTATACTAAGAAATTACGTCGTAGGTTGGGTTGAGTAACGAAACCCATAAATCAACGGTGTGAATATCCTGTTGGCATTCAGCCAAATCAACGGTATGAATGCCATCGGCAGAATACGCGTATGGTATTCGGCGGGTGTCAATTTAAGAAAAAATTACTGGATGTTATCTGGTGGGAGGGCTTTGTCCGCCCGATTTTCTTTTGTAGGAGCGACCAAGAGGCCGCTCCTACAAATATCACTCAGCAAATGATACTTTATTTATTAGAAATGGTATTAGATATACTTGTTGGCTAAAACATATAATTCGTATAATCCACAAAATTAGTGATTCTATAAAAGAATAGCATTATGGAGAAATGAGCCATCCTAAATGTTCATTATGCAGATAAGGAAGCAGCATGTTCCGTAATTTACGATGGGCATGGTGTAAGTGGGTTTTAATAGTTCCCTCAGATCTATTCAAACGTGATGCAATATCTTTTATCGGTAGTTCCTCATCATAACGCAAATGAAAAACCCTTCTTTGACCGGTAGGTAGTCTACTTACTGCTTCACCAATGATATTTTCTAATTCCTTATTTTCAAGAAATTGGGTTTGAGGAGTACGATTTTCCACAGTATAAAGTATATCATCAGAGTATTCTGGTATTTCTTCCAGACTCTTTATATACTGCTTGTTCTCTTTGCGATAGAAATCAATAATACAATTGATAGCAATTTTATATATCCAACTATATAAAGCAGAATCACCTCTAAATTTTGGTAGTGCTTTCCAAGCTTTCAGGAATACCTCTTGACAAATATCCTCAGCAGTTTCTCGGTCAGACACTCGATGGAAAATCAAATTATAGATTCTTTGTCTATATTTGCTTACAATCGGGTTAAATGCTTCTGAATCTCCCTTCTGTGTCCGTATAATAAGTTCCTTTTCATCAAGAAAACTTAGTTCCACATGCGTTACAATTGACTTATCCATGTATCTCCTTATATATCTAAACAGTGGTCTGTTCCTACATAAAATAACAGTATTTGTAAACACAATTCACTTTAAGAATTAATTATTGTTATCCAATTTGAATGGTTAACGAAGGAATTGCCTTTTTCCTCCTTGTAGTTTTACTTCCTTGCCATCTTTTACCATTGTTACTTGTTTATCTCGTATTTCAGTTATTGTAGCTTTTCCGATGGAGTCCCCGATTTTGACTGTATGTAATTGTTTTGATTTTGTTTCCAATATAAACGCTTTGGAATTATTTTTATTCTTTGTACTTGCGGTGCCAATAAGGACATACTCCTCTGGTTTTTTGGGTGGTTTCCATCCAAGCCGTCTAAAGATATTGTTGTCAATTATCGGTTGATAGAACTCATCTGTGTTCTTACTAATAGCGTCTTTGTTTTTCTTTGGTATTGATTTGTTAACGTGTGGATTTAAGGGTGTTTTTTGCGTAGGTTGGTCTATTGAAGTATTTGGACGTGGATCGTTCTGTTGGTACAGAAACGCTCCAAATGTTATTATTAACAAAAGAAGGAAACCCGCGAATGATACTCTTTTGATAGTCATGGCGATTTATATCCTTTAAAGTTATCATAAGTAGACCAGTATATATATTAGAGAACTATTGGAACGTAAACTCGGTATAAGTAACTATTACACCACAATTTTCAATTAGAAATTGAATCTACTGCTGCTATAAGGCAAATTGAAAATAATAAATACTAACCGCTTTAAAACTGAATTCACGTTAATTTATAGTAGAATTTAGAATTACTTTAGACAGTTATAGTCCGTAGGTCGGAGTGAGTGTAGCGAAATCCGACCTACGTGTGTCATTTCTAATTATTATCAGAATTCATCATAAACAGTTGATAGTCGGAAATCAGAGTTCCCTACTACTATTGAACAATGTAAAGTTATTTGTAAAATTACTATGACTATTGTTTCCACTTCATAATTGACGTGTTGTGACCATTAAAATGGTGCATAAATGTCATGATTAAGGAATTAAGCGATAATAATGTAGAAACATAGTAATCTTCATTAGACATTAATTTCCCAGATGAATACAGCACCGTTGTCAGTACTACTTGCAATTTTAGATCCATCTGGACTGAAGGTAACACATTTTACTGGAGCGGTGTGTCCTGTTATAGCGGCGAGTTGTCCACCTGTAGCAATATCCCAGAGACGAATTGTGTGGTCTTCACTTCCACTTGCAAGTGTTTTTCCATCAGGACTAAATGCAACGCTCCACACAACGTTCTGATGTCCAATAAGTGGCATTATTTCTTTTTTTGTGGCTGTGTCCCAAATTCGAATTGTTTTATCTCTACTTCCGCTTGCGAGCATTTTGCCATCCCGATTAACCGCTACAGAGAAGACCCAATCAGTATGTCCTTCTAATGTCGCGATATTTTCACCTGATGGAAGATCCCATAAACGTATAGTGTTGTCAGCAGCTCCACTCGCTAAGGTTTTTCCATCAGGGCAAAATGCAATACTAAAAATATTTTCTGTATCTTCTGTCAGTGCTTTTATTTTTTCACCTGTCGTCACATTCCACAAGTAAAGATTACCATCTTCACTTCCACTTGCGAGCATCTTACCATCAATACTGAATGCGACAGTATTGACCCAATGCAACGCATCACTTGCCGTCTCACGCAATAAATTTGTTTGTTCAGTTGTTTCTACATCCCACAGACAGATTGTCTCTATTTCGTTTATACCCCCAGCAATAACACATCCATTCGGACTAATGGCAACACTTCTAACACTACTTGTGGAATGCTCTCCTATATCTACCCAGTACACCCTTTTTTCCTGTCCGGTGGAAATATCCCATAATCTAATGGTGTTGTCCATGTCTGCTGCGAGTGTATTACCATATTTACTGAATACGACACTATTGACTCCTTCCTGATGTCCTTCAAATGTTAGATAAAGTGCGTGATCCGCACTTGTCATCTCCATAGCTTTTTTCTCCTTGTATTGATGTTGTACTGAGTGTTACTATAATTATTGGTTTATTTGAGCTTTTCAATATAGGTGACGCGTTAATATTGTAAGTTGGTTGCATGATTGTCATATAATATCTTCAGTAATTGTATTGATAGTCGCGCAATTTGAATTTTTCCACTGATATACTGTAGGACCGACAGGATGATAAAGCCTAAATGTAAGATTTCTAATTATTTTCAAATCATTAGGCATCATGTAATTAGTAGGTATCAATAATGTGTGTTCACAACAGCATTGAGATCCCATAAGAAAATGATTCCATCACCACAACTTGCGAGGGTTTTTCCGTCAGGACTGAACGTCACAATGTCAGCATCATCAAAGTGTCCACTTAAGACAGCATATTGATTTCCTGTTATAGGATCCCATAATCGGATAATTCCATCCATACCAGTACTGGCAAGAGTGTATCCATCTGGTGAAAATGCTACAGCAAAGACACTACTTGATGTTCTAAGAGTTGACAGATGTTGGAAATGGTGTAGATCCCAAATTCTAATAGTTTCGTCGGCACCTCCACTGGTAAATAATCTGCAATCTGGAGAAAATGCAAGTGCACGAACATTATCAGTATGTCCTTTGAGAATAGTTAATGGATGACCTGTATTTGCGTTCCATAAGTGAACATTCTCGTTGGTATTACAGGCAATAATTCTACCATCCGGTGAAATTGCAACATATCCAATATAATTGGTATCTCTAATAACTATTACTGCTAATTCTTTTGCTGAATCAATATCCCATATACGGATAGTATTATCATCACTGATGCTGATAAGATTAGTGTTGATAGGGTTAAACTCCACAGAACGAATCGTATTTGTGTGTCCTTGCAATACCGCTCTCTGAGAACTGGTATTCATATCCCACAAATATATACAGTCATCACGATTTACAATGGCAAGCGTTGTGCCATCAGGAGAAAACTTAACATAATTAATAGAATCAGGATAATTGTCGTATGGTGTTGACACAGTATAGTTATGCATATCCCATAAATGTAGAGTATTATCCGTACTACCACAAGCCAACATGCTACTATCCGGTGAGAATGCAATCGAATTAATCCATCCTGTATGACCAGTAATGATACCTTTTTCGCTGCCGTTATTCAGATCCCAAAACCGCATGGTTGTATCGTCACTGTAACTTGCAATTGTTCTACCATCTGGTGAAAATGCTGTTATCCACACTGTTGCTCTGTGTCCTGTAAGGGTTAATTGCTCAGTGAATGTGTCAGCATTCCAAATACGGACTGACTTATCACCTCCCCCACATGCCAATTGGGTTCCATCTGGTGAAAACACAATATGTCCAAACCTATCCAATTCAGAGGCAAGGGTTTTCACTTTCTCACCGGTAGCCACATCCCATAGGCAGAGTGTTTGATCAGTGCTTCGTGTTGCAAGAATTACACCGTTTGGAGAAAATGCCAATGACCAAACCTCATCTTCATGTCCGGTAAGTGTTGTAATATGTTTACCATTTCTGCCATCCCATAAACGGATAGTATTGTCATTACTGCCACTTGCGACAATTTTGCCATCATGTGAATATGCTAAACCGGTGATTGACTCAGTGTGACCAACCGAAACAGAGAGCAATTGACTATTGTGACTGTCATAAAAACGGATTGTATTATCTGAACTACCAGTTACAAGGATTGCTCCATCGGGTGACAATGCTACATCGTAGATATCTGAATGTCTATCTGGCTTTATTAGACGGTGTCCGGCTTTGGTATCCCAAAGTGAAACGGTATCATCCGAATTATGGTTGACTAAGGTTATCCCACTCCATGATTGTGGAAGTGTGGTAGTACCATAAACTTGTCCCCTACTCAATAGTGCGACTTCGTTGAAAGTATATGTATCGTATAGCCAAATACCTAATGGACCGGTAACAGCCAGTTGCGTGCAATCTGGTGAATACCTCATTCCTCCAATGCCACGCTTACCAAGTCGGGCAATAGCACCATGTGGAAGTCCCCATTGAGTATATGACTTTTGTTGAGGCATTTGTTTAATGGATTAGTCTCCGTTTGTTATGTATAATTAGGATTTTATTTACAATGGATTTTTTACACATTTTTCTACAGACGTGAATATATTTAGTGGAATAGTAGATCACATAAACATAACGACAGGATACAATAATCAGAACCTGTGGAGTATCAATACACTCTGGACAACCTACAACATCACTTGTTCCGAATTCACGTTATGGAATATAAGAAATAATAACACTATTTTTTTTGTAGGGGTAAGACATCCAACCAGTGTCCATCCGGCCTATTATCTTCACTTGATGGAACTACAGACCACCATGAATTTTCTCCAGTTCTTGGATGTCCTCGGTCAAAATTGATGCCAATATCAATCGGTTCTTCTGTCTGTGGGTAGTCTAACATGTTCCAAGGGATTACCATTTCAATGATCCATCCATCCTCAACAATGTCTGTAGCAACATCCCACATAAGTGGCACATCTTCTAAAGGAATATCTGGGGGAGGATGACTTACATACTTGATTCCATTCGGATTTGTCATAAAAAATATCCTGTCTCGGAATTGGTGTGTATGAAATGGATCTATTGTGAAAGAAACCCAGTCATCCTGTTGGGGACGTATCTGATCCTCTGTAACAAATGCTGCTAATTGATCAGGATTTTCATCATATAGATAACATGCAACATAAATTGCTAAATCGGTATATACCAACATAATCATGGTTTGATCTTTTGCTAATTCATGGTTTGCGTTTCTGTCAGTGAAATCAATTCCACGCGGTGCTTTCTTCCATGCATCATCATCTAATTTACCATCTATGACAGGAGGGGTAATTACTTTCACACCAGGTAATTCCTTTGGAGTGAATCTTAGAATTGGTATATTACAACCAAGGAATACCAATAAGATAAATATCATGTTGATAAGGGATTTAGTTTTCATCTGTTGACTCCCATGTATTAGCTCAGTCAGTGTTGATTTACAAGAGATTATCTGTCCTAAACTATTGAAATACAGTGTCTGCCATTATATACACATTCATGGATGCACTTTAAGATGGTTTCATATAAAAAATGGGTGATACTTCTAATTATTTGGTATTAGGGTTGTAAGATCCCACAAAAGGACTGTGCCATCATAACTACCACTGACAAGTGTCTGGCAATCTTGTGAAACAGCAAGACTATTTATAACATCAGCATGACCTTTATAGGTGTCAATTAGTTTTCCAGTTTGTACATCCCACAAATAAATTAGACCATTAGTACAACCAGCAATAAATCTATCGTTAGGAAAAAATACAACGGATGCGATGTTCTGTGATGGTCCATTTAAGGTTTTTAACAGTTTGCCGTTATTACTGTTCCACAACCGAATCGTTCCATCACGACTACCACTTACAAGTAGACTACCATCTGATGAATAATCAACTGCGTTTACAATACCTAAATGTCCAGTAAGGCTTTTCTTTGTTTTTCCAGTTTGTACATCCCATAATCGGATTGTATTATCACAACTTCCACTCGCAAGGATATGTCCATCAGGTGAAAATATCACAGAGGATACAATATCTGTATGTCCAGTAAGTGTTTGAATTAGATCGCCAATAATATAGAGTCCATCTTCCCTGACTTCCCATAAATATATTGTATTGTCATGACCGCCAGCAGCAAGCACTGTGCCATCAGGTGAAAACGCTACAGAAGTAACACCATTACTATGTCCTACGATTGTTCCAAGGAATCTTCCATGATGTGCATCCCACAAACGCACAGATTTTTCATCAACAATCGCAAGTATTTTCCCATCATTTGAAAAGGTAATTTCTCGAACATTGCCACGTGGTCCGGTAATTACTGTTCGTATTTCGCATGTATCTAAATTACGTATATGTAGTGCAGTATCGTATGAATTCACAATAGTTCTGTTATCAGGTGAATATGCGACAGATAGGAAGCGTTTATCTGTCTGATATGATGCTTCCGCTTTTTGTGTTGAGGACAAATGCGGTGTGTGTCCAACAATGGTTTTATAGATATGCCCAGATTTTATATCCCAAAAGCGAATCGTTCCATCTTCACTCGCAGATGCAATAGTTTTTCCATCTGGAGAAAATGCTACAGAAGAAGGAGAAGAATCTAAATTTTCATCAATTTCAAACTCTTTAAGCAATCTCCTGGTTTTGATATCCCAAAGACAGACATGACCATCACGTACTCCAATCGTAAATGTGCGTCCATCTGGAGAAAATGCTACAGGACTATATTTATCCATCCAATCATCTGTTTCACACGGTTTTAGTTTTTTTCCTGTGTCTGCTTCCCAAAAATTAATATCTCGACAAGAATCTCGACTGATGAGTGACTTACCGTCTGGACTATATACTACATATTCTACCCAGCCGGTATCTTCAGTATAGGATTTTAGAAATTTACCTGTGTGTGCATCCCAAATTCGAATTCCACCTTCTTTTCCAAATTCTTCACTACTGGCAATCACAGTACCATCGGGAGAAAAAACTGCTGACAAGACCTTCTCCGTATGTCCATGAAGCATTTCTATCGATTCTCCAGAATGTAGGTTCCAAAGTCCAATGGTCTTGTCATCACTTGCTGTAACTATTCTTGCACCATCAGGACTGATGTCCACTGCGTTTATAACATCTGTATGTTCAATGAAACTACCTTTGTTTTTTCCTGTGTTAGCATCCCATATTTGTGCGGTATGATCATCACTTGCAGTTGCAAACACATTACCATCAGGACTGAATACCAATGAATTGATTGGTCCAGTATGTCCAGTAATCAATTCAATTGGTTCACATGTTTCCACATCGTAAATCCAGATTCCTATCGTACCCGCAACAGCAAGACGGGTACCGTCTGGAAAATACTTTATTGCATTTATTCCGCCTTTGCCGATTCGAACTTTAGCAAAAGGTGGAAGGGACCATTGTGTGTCGGGTTGTGGTATATGCATTATCTCGTCTAATAGCTCTCAATATATGAATAACCTTTATTTTCTTAAATCCCATATAATAACAGTACTATCTCTACAACCGCTTGCGAGTGTCTTACCATCTGGTGAGTAGGCTACTGAATAAACAGGATCAATATGTCCTGTGAAAGTTTTTAGGATTTCATAAGTTTTAGCATCCCAAACAGAGAGTTCACCCATCCCACCACTTGCAAATGTGCTGCCATCAGGTGAATAAACTACTGAAAACGCACCTGCTTCAACTTCAATAGTTTTCAAAAGTTCGCCGGTTTTAACATCCCAAAAACGGATTCCATCAGCACCGTTATCACCTGTGCATGCAAGTATCTTTCCATCAGGAGAATATGCAACAGAATCTATGCTATTGTCTGACTTTGTATCAATTGTTCTAATCAGTTCCCCTGTTGCAACATCCCAAAACCGAATTGTTCCATCATAGCCACCACTTGCAAGTGTTCTACCATTTGGTGAAAAAACCAGATCATGAATTCCATCTGTATGTCCAATGATTGTATTTTGAAGTTCACCAGAATTTGGATTCCACAATCTGATTGACTTGTCCCAACTCCCACTTGCAAGAGTTTGTCCATCAGGACTGTAAATTACACAGGAAATACCCTTGGTGTGCCCTTCTAATGTTTTATAATGTTCCCACGTTCCAACATGCAATAGTAAAATAGTGTTATCGGGAGTTCCGCAAGCGAGTGTCTCTCCACATGGAGAATATACAATTGATCTAACTGAACTTTCTGGTGCAATTGTCTTTAGTAGTTTCTGTGTATTTATATCCCAAATCCGTACCATTCTATCTACACTCGCTACTGTATTTCCAATTGGAGAATATATTAAAGCACCTATTACTTCAGAATATCCTGTGATTGTCTTTAAATGTTCTGCAGTTTTTACATTCCAGAAAAATATCTCAAAACCGTTGGATGCTGCAAGTAACTCACCATCAGGTGAAAATTGATAAAAATTGACCCTCTCTCTACTTCCTTCAATTTTAAGTTCATGAATTAGGTTCCCACTAACGGTATCAAATAGAAAAACAACTCCATCACTATCCACATCACATGCAAAATATAACCCATCTGGAGAAAACTGAACTGAACCAAACTTTCTATTCAAATTGATAGTTATTATTTTTTTACCAGTATGGGTATTCCACAGATGTAGAGTTTTATCGTTGTCAACAACCGCAAGCGTCTTCCAATCTGTTGAAAAGTCAATTGAATCGACAGTTTTTGCATTCGTCTTGAATAGGCGTAAAAACTCACCGGTATGTGCATCCCATAAACACACATTGTTATCGCCTCCCCGACTTGCGAGTATTTTCCCATCGGGAGAATACTTTAGGGAATCTATGCTATTCGCGTGTGCTGCAAAAGTTAACTGAAGTTCTCCAGTTACAACATCCCAAATTCGTATAACTTCATCACTGCCTCCACCTGCAAGTGCCCTACCATCTGGATTAAATGCTAATATCTTGATTAAATTCGTATGATTTTCCCAAGTTGCTATTGGTTTACCAGTGATACCGTTCCATAATCGAATAGTTCCATCATCACTCTCACTTGCAATCCTCTTTCCATCAGGACTGTAAACAAGAGAATGTACATCCTGTGTATGTCCTGAAAGTACTGCTTTACATTCACCTGTTGGCACATCCCATAAACGAATTGTATAGTCATTCCAACTACTTAAACTCGCAAGTGTTTTTCCATTTGGACTGAAGACAACATCACTCACAAAATAACTATGACCCTTTAGAAAGTTTATCTCTTCACCAGTTTCTGTACCGTATAACCAGATACCAATTGTAGATCCAACGGCAAGTCTCGTTCCGTCGGGTGAATAGGCAAAATCAAAAATGTAACCTTTTCCAAATCGCGCAAGCGCGCCTGTAGGTAGATAACTTTTGTAGCAGTTCACTTGTTGTTGCGTTTTTACAGACTCTACCTGCATTACATCCCCTTGTAGATGTTCAACTCCAAATTCTTTTCGTAGGAGTGTACGTATTTCTGCTAATCTTGTTTTGACTGTGCCTATTGCAATGTTTAATTGATCAGCAATATCGTTGACATTCCATGATTCAATATAATACAATTTTGCAATGGAACGTACCCTTTGTGGAAGATGATTCACCGCTTCTCTGGCATCTTGACGTAATTGTATTTCGCGATAACGTGAAGGTGCTGCTCTGTCAATATATTCAAATAATTCCTCATGTCTCTGCAGGATTACATCACGTGAACGACGATGTGAACTGTAGTACCTTCTACATGCGTTTAATGTTATTCGGCGTAACCAAGTATCAAAACTTTCAATTTTCCTTAGACCTTCAATATTCTCCCAAACTGCCATCCACACATTCATTAGAATCTCTTCTGCATCTCGGTGTTGTCTGGATTTTGCAACAATTATACCCCAAATACGATGCGTATGACGTGATATGAGTTCTACAAAGGCAGTCTCATCCCGGTTTTGTACGAGACGTATCAACGCGTCGTTTTGAAGGTCACTGTGAGTTATCAAATCGGTGTCCATAGACCAATTTCAAATTAGGTTTCAATATAAAGAGGAGAGTTTTTAGGGAAATGGTTTAAAAAATGCGATTATTTTACTTTTTGAGTAAAAAATCAGTGTTAGATAGATCCCACAAGAGAAGTGTCCCATCATTACTAACACTTGCTAATGTTGTGCCATCCGATGAAAATACCACATCATTTACACGTTGCGTATGACCGGTAAATGTATGAAGTTTATCTCCTGTCTTTGCTTCCCAAATGTGGATAGCATTTCCGTCCTCAGTTCCACTGATAAGTATATTGCCATCAGGAGAATAATCCAGAGAAGTAACATGTCCTGCACCTTCAATGGGTGGTAGTACCAAGCCGTCTGTATCAGTAATCCACAAACAGATTGTACCATCCTCACTGCCGCTTGCGAGCGTGGTTCCATCAGGGGAAAACACAACATCGGTGACACCCTCATCATGTCCTGTGAATGTTTTAAGATGCGTGCGTGTGTCCGTGTTCCAGATTTGAATTGTCTTGTCTTGGCTTCCACTCGCAAGCATTTTTCCGTCAGGTGAAAATGCAACTGAAGTGACCGCTTCCGTATGTTCAGAGAATGTAGCTAAACGTTCCCCAATAAGGTACTGTTCACCAGTGCGAATCTCCCACAAATTGACCTGGTTATCTGTTCCTCCGGTTGCAAGTATACTACCATCGGGTGAAAATGCAACTGAAGGAACATTATCTTGATGTCTGTAATCACTGTTTTTTTTATGTTGACTAAAACCTCCAAGGAACCTTCCTGTTTGTGCATCCCACAAACGCGCTTTAATGGATGTTCCCGCTGTAGCAAGAAATTTCCCATCCGATGAATAGCTTAGAGAATGGACATCGCAACGCGGTTCTTTGATGGTTTGCTGGATTTCACCTGTCAGTGTATTCCAAAACTGAACTTCGGATTCACCACCAGTGGAAAGCATATTTCCATCTGGAGATATAGCAACAGCGTAAAAACTTGAATTGCTATGTCCACTGATTGTGTTGAAAAGTTTACCTGTAACAGAATCCCATACATTAATTGTACCATCACCGATTTCACCTACAATAGTTTTCCCATCCGGTGAATATGTTACAGAATTGTTTGTTTTACCATGCGACATACTATTTATCAATTTTCCTGTTACTGTATCCCATACACATATAGATTCCCATCTTTCTCCTGTAACGAGTTTGCTACCATCCACTGAAAACTCCATATACTCAGGACTAACTTTTTCTTTAACATTATTTTTCAACAATTTACCTGTCTTTAAATCCCAAAACCGAAGTGGATATTTTCCTGTACCAGCAAGAATTTTACAATCGGGTGAAATAGCTGCAGTTTCAAAAGATGTCTCTATAAGAACATAGTCTATAAATTCACCCGTTTGAGAGTTCCAATACTCAATATATGACTCGTCCCTATCGTCATTCCTTATAGTAAGCAGCATATCACCGTCGGGTAAATAGACAATTGCACACATGTCTTCTGCCCCACATTCAGAAATAGTCGTTATAGTGTTTCCGGATTGTACGTTCCAAATCCGAATTTTCCAGTCTGCACTTGTACTTGCGATACTCTTTCCATCAGGACTAAATGCTATTAAATTAATTTCCTCTTTATGTCCAATACATGTCGAAATTAGATTACCATTGCTTGTATCCCATAGTTTTATAGTCCTGTCCTTACTACCTGTTGCTATTATCTTGCCATCTGGACTGAATGATATAGTCTTAACTAGTGCTGTGTGACCTAACAGTAAATTAACTACCTCACCAGTATTGACATTATATATCCATGTTCCAATGGATGTCGCAACAGCAAAACGTATACCGTCAGGAAAATATTTTACCAAGTTTATACTCCCTTTTCCAAAACGTGCTTTAGCACCATCCGGTAATCCTAAGTGAATATGGCTTTGAGAGAAAGCGGCTGTTGTTATGAAAGTAATTATTAAGGGGATAGTAAATAAGGGCAAAATGTATGCTACGGTGCCAAGTATTTTCATCCTAATATTGACTCCTATTATAGTTGTATTGATGATGATAATTAGGAAACGAAATTAATAACTGATTATTGCGGAACATCCCATAGAAGAACAGTGCTATCCCAACCTGCGGTGGCAACGGATCCACCATCTGGTGAATATCTTACAAACCAAACACCTTCTGACTTCGCACTTTTCTTATGTCCATCTGCAATACTGTGAATTACCTTAAGTGAATCTGCATCCCAAAATGTAATATTATTCCCAGGACCGATCCCAACAATTTCAGATCCATCTGGTGAATAAGTTTGAAAATATGTTCTTTCTTCTGTTGTGATAGTTTTGATTGGTTCATCTTCCCCCATGTTCCAAAATTGCATAAGTCCATTTTTTCCCCAATCCACACAAACAAACTTTTCCCAACTTGGGGATAGTGTAATATAAACAGATGCAAAGTCTTTGAATGTTTCACCTGTGACTATATCCCAAAAACGAGTGCCTGAATCACTGGTACCCACAAGCAATTTTCCATCAGGGGAGAAAGATAAAGTCCTTACAATATCACCGTGCCATTTGAGTATTCTTATGATTTCACCGGTAAACACATCCCATAAATAGATGTTCCCACTATTGTCTCCACCTGCAAGTATGTTTCCTATAGGACTTATGGCTACGGATTCAAAGCCATCATAATCACCATTGAAAACACGTCCCTGTTCACCTGTTTCAGTATTAAAGAGATAAACCGTGTCATATTCATTTGGTCCAGGAGCACATGCGAGTGTTACTCCATCAGGAGCATAGTCAATGGAAGTTATACTAACAGAACCTGGATAGTAAGTAGTTTTCAGTCTACCTGAATTTGGATCCCATAAACGAAGACTTGGACCAGTGCTCACTGTAGCGAGTATGTTTCCATCAGGTGAATACGACATATCACGAAACATCTCCGCATAACCATGAAGAGTTCGTATTGATGTTAAAGTAGCAACATCCCAAAACTGGATTGTCCCGTCACTTCCTGCATTTACAAGTGTCATTCCATCCGGTGAGACAACCATATGATAGGTTGTCTCTGGTGGACTATTTATTGTATAAAGAAGTTCATTTGAGGCACAATCCCAGAACTTTATCTTATCATCTCCATAGTTAGTATTAATGATTATATTTTCATTTGGAACGAAAACGATTGACTTGATACCGTGAAGTCCAGATGTGACTTCTATGGTTTTCATCATTTGCCCGGTATATGTTTTCCACAATCTTATTGTCCCGTCTTCTCCACCACTTGCTAAAGTTTTACCATCAGGTGAAAAGGTAATGCAATTAACATCTCCATCATGACCTGTTAGCGAGTGTAGGAATTCCCCGGTGTGTGCATCCCAAAGATAAAGATTTCCATCTCTGTTTCCATGACTGGCAAGCATTTCACCATCGGGTGAAAACACCACATCGGAAACACCATCAGCATGTCCAGCAAAGGTGAGACGAAGTTGACCAGTTGCTACATCCCATAAACGGACTGTTTCATCGCCCCCACCACTCACGAGTGTTTTCCCGTCCGGACTAAACGCAACCGAATTAACGTAGTCTTGATGTCCTTTGAAAGTATCGATATGTTGTCCAGAACTCGGATCCCAAATTATAATTGTGTTATCTATTCCATCGCTTGCGAGATATTTGCTGTCGTGACTGAAGGCTACAGTCGAAACACTGTCCATGTTATCATAAAGCAAATTGTATTCCTCACCAGTGAGTGTATCATATAACCATATACCGATCGTTCCCGCAGCAGCAAGCTGTGTACCATCTGGAGAGTATGCCATATCAAATATATGTCCTTTTCCCAAACGTGCTTTTGCCCCCTCAGGTAATTTCCATTTCGTAGAATCTTGAACAAAGTCGTTTTGCATTGATGTATTTCCTTCTTGTAGACCATAATTGTTACTTTTCCCACGATCAACTTCTCTCCCTAACCGATTTTGCACATCGAGTTTTCGCGTGTTGTTTAGCATGAATGGTGATTCCACAATTTCAATCGTGGTTTCTTGGGGTGCGTCATAACTATAAGGCAACTGAAAATGAGTCAAGTATTGATTACTTGCGCCAATCAGAAGTATAACCAATAATAAGGATGATCCTAAAGATGCTAACGGCAATAACGGCTTTGTTCCGGTAGAAGATGTCTGACTAACATTCGCGATCTCCCTCATGATGCTTTCAGATAAGTTTGGGGATAATTTAACACTTCCGAGCGTATTTATGATAAGTGATTCATTCTCTCTTAAACGATTTCGCGCACGCCTGAGTCGACTTTTAACAGTGTTTGGAGATACACCTAAAAATTTACCTATTGCATCGCAGGACATTTCTCCAAGGTAATGGAGTATTACTACTGTACGTTCGCTCTCTGGTAACTTTTCCAGAAGATTCTCAACCACTACACGTCGTCTCTCAACTTCTGTTTCTTCACGTTTCTCCGAAACAAAACATGCATACGCAGTTTCTTCTAAAGTATCTTGACTTGTTGCTTCAAGCGATTGTATTGCGTGTTTATCATTCTTACGCAGCCAAGTAATACATTGTCTGTTAGCTATTACATACAACCATCCAGGAAAATGTTTTGGGTTTTTAATTGTGGGTAACTTCTTATATACTTGTAGGAAAGTATCCTGTGTGACTTCCTCTGCGACATGGAAATCTCCGATTTTTCTCCATGCCAGTGCATGTACACTTTTTTCATATTTTTCCACTAACGCACTAAATGCATCCTCGTCTCCTGACAGAATTTCGTCAATCAATTCAGCATCGCTTCTCTTCATTAAATACCTCATAATAACATTTGTATACACTTCATTGAGGTACACAAATGGAACTCAGTATACAAAATAATTATTAATCACTTGCTAATGTTGATAGATCCCACAAGAGTACTGTCCCATCATCACTAACACTTACTAATGTTGTGCCATCCGTTGAAAATACCACATCATTTACACGTTGCGTATGACCGGTAAATGTATGAAGTTTTTCTCCTGTCTTTGCTTCCCAAATGTGGATAGCATTTCCGTCCTCAGTTCCACTGGCAAGTATACCACCATCAGGAGAATAATCCAGGGAAGTTATATGTCCTGCACCTTCAATGGGTGGTAGCACCAAGCCGTCGGAATTAACGTTCCACAAACGGATCGTACCATCCTCACTTCCGCTTGCAAGTGTGGTTCCATCAGGGGAAAACACCACATCAGTGACACCCTCATCATGTCCTGTGAATGTTTTAAGATGCGTGCGTGTGTCCATGTCCCAGATTTGAATTGTCTTGTCTTGGCTTCCACTTGCAAGCACTTTTCCATCAGGTGAAAATGCCACTGAAGTTACGTTTTCGGTATGTTCTGTAAATGTTGCTAAGCGGTCACCAATCAGATATAATTCACCTCTACGAATTTCCCATAAACAGACCTGACTGAAGCGACCTCCGGTGGCAAGAATAGTGCCATCGGGTGAAAAGGCTATGGAAAAATGTCCGGCAAAACTGCCGAGGAACCGTCCGGTTTTCACATTCCACAGACGCGCTTTATGAGAATTTGTTATATGGGAACGTGTAGAAAGACCAACAGTAGAAATTATTTTTCCATCAGAAGAATATTTTATAGAATAAACTTCACGGTTAGGATCAGTAGAAGTTTTCAACAATTCACCAGTCCGAGCATTCCATGTGAACAATTTGTCCTCGCTGCCACAAGCAAGTGTATGGTCATCAGGTGAATATGCAGCAGAGTAAATTTCAGATGATATGTGTCCCGTGATGGTTTTTGTGAGTTTTCCAGTGGCTACATCCCAAAACTTAACTGTGCCATCTTCTCCTCCACTTGCGATTGTCTGTTCATCGGGTGAATAAGTAACAGATACAACATCATCATCTTTTTTATGTAGCATGCTTCTCAGATTTTTTGCTGTATTCACGTCCCAAATATCAACCGTACCCCAACGACCACCAGTGATAAGAGTCCGTCTATCAGATGAAAACTGGATCGAATTTAACTCTCCTAAACGCTTTTCTACACTCCTCAGGTGTTTACCTGTCTCCACATCGTAAAACTGGAGCGGATAATAATCCACGCAAGCCAGTATTTTACAGTTTGGTGACATCGCTGCAGCCTTAAATTTACTTTCTATAAGAACATTTTTTATATGTTCACCGGTTTGTGTATCCCAGTACTCAATGCGAGAGTCGTAGTCTTCAGTATTACCGATGATGAGGAGCATTGTACCATCCAGAGAAAAGGTAATTGAATATATAGGTGTGACTCCTGCTTCAAAGGTCTTTAAAACATTACCGGTTTGAACGTCCCAAATTTGGATATCCGAACTTCCACTGGTACTGGCGAGGGACTTCCCAGAAGGACAAAATGCCAATAATACGACTTCATCTTCATGTTCAAGACATGTAGATTTTAGTTTACCTGTGCTTGTGTCCCATAGTCGGATGGTTTTGTCCTCACTACCTGATGCAAGAGTTGCACCATCTAGACTGAATTCTATCGACTTTACAGGTGCTGTATGTTCAGTAAGGAGGTCAAGCGGTTCACCTGTCTGAACATCATAAATCCATACGCCAATAGAAGTAGCAACAGCCAAACGGTTGCCATCTGGAAAATACTTTACCTGATGTATTCTGCCTTTTCCAAAACGCGCTTTTGTATTCGGTAGCAAGCCAAAGTGTGTATGTTCTTGTGATAAAGCAGTCGCGGACAAAAACGTGAAAAGAAATAACGTTGAAATCAGTGGCAATATAGTTAGTAAGAGACTTACTATTTTCATCTAATATTAACTCCGTTGAAGATTGTATCTGTTGTCTATATTATGCATTAACACTTACTGCGGAACATCATATAGAAGGATCGTGCTGTCCCATCCTGCCGTGGCAACGGTGCGTCCATCTGGTGAATATTTAAATAACCCAACATCTTCCCACCTATTATCTACCCAATTACTTCTTTTATGTCCAACGGCAAAACTCTGAATCACATCACCAGTTTCTGCATTGAAAAACGCTAATTTACCCTCTGAATCAACTACATCTATACCAACATATTGCTGTCCATCAGGTGAATATACATCCCAATATTTTTCTAACTCTGGTGTAAGGTTTTTATAATGTAAGGTTTTTAAGATTTCACCTGTATTTATGTCCCAAACACGGATTCCTGAATAATTCTTACTCACAAGCATCTTCCCGTCGGGAGAATAGTGTATTTCTAAAATATCCTTCTCCTCAGTTAGAATTCTTATGGTTTCACCGGTATTGACATCCCACAATCTCACTGTATCATCACTTCCACTCGCAATTATTTTCCCATCAGGACTGTACGCAACGGCTGCAATAGTATCCTTACGCTCTTTGAAAACGCGTTCAATTTCCCCTGTTTCAGTATTCAAAAACCAAACTCCAGTGTATGCATTTGTAACACCCCCGCAAGCAAGTGTTTTACCATCTGGCGAATAAGCAATACAATCAATTCTTCTGGCATCTACAGAGTATGTTTTTATCAACTTGTTGGTGTGAGTTTCCCATATCTGAATGATGGGACCAGCACTGACTGCAACAAACTTACTACCATCTGGAGAATACACCATATCAAAAATCATATCTGGGTATCCTGTAATGGTATGTATCGGAGCATTGGTCGCAACATCACAAAAACGAAGTGTACCATCTTCACCTGAATATACCAACAAACTACCGTCTGGTGAAAAAACTATATTTCTGGGTGTATCTGGAGGACATTTAATGGTTTTGAGACGTTCACCAGTAGCAACATCCCAAAACCGAATCATATCATCTGCGAAATCGTTACTAACCAGAGTTTTTCCATTCGGACTGAATACGACCGACCAAACACCATTGGAATTTGTTGAATGTGCTAAGGTTGTCTTAAGGTTTCCGGTGTTGGAATCCCATATTTGAATTGTCCCATCATCAATACCTGCTGCTATAGTTTTGCCGTCAGAAGAATATGCTATAGAATGAATATAACTCTCATGTCCAGTAAGTGAGCGAATGTATTCTCCGGTGTGTGCATCCCATTGATGAATCATATCATCTCCTCCAAAACTTACAAGCATCTTACCATCTGGTGAATACATCACTTCAGATACGTCATTTGCATGTCCAGCAAAGGTGAGACGAAGTTCACCTGTTGCTACATCCCACAACCGAATAGTTTCATCGTTCGCACCGCTTACAAGGGTTTTTCCATCAGGACTAAAGGCAACCGAATTTGCTATTTTATTATGTCCCGTAAGAGTTGTTTTAAGCTGTCCAGTTTGTATATCCCACAATAGGATAGTTTTGTCACCACCATTACTTGCCAAAAGTCGGTTGTCGGGACTAAAAGCGACTGCTGAAGCACTTTCTATGTGTTCTGTAAGTAGGTTGAGTTCTTCACCGGTGCGTCCATCATAAATCCATATACCGATCGTTCCCGCAGCAGCAAGTAGTGTGCCATCTGGAGAGTACGCAACTTCAAATAGGCATCCTTTTCCAAGACGGGCTTTTGCGCCTTCAGGTAATTTCCAATGTATAGAATCATTTGCAAGGTTATTTTTCATAGATGTATTTCCTTCTTGTAGACCATCGTTGTTACCTTTCCCACGATCAACTTCTCTTCCTAACCGATTTTGCACATCCAGTCTTGGTATAATATTTAGCATGAATGGTGATTCCACAATTTCAATCGTGGTTTCTGATTGTGCGTCATAACTATATGGCAACTGAAATTGAGTCAAGTATTGATTACTCGCGCCAATCAGAAGTATAACCAATAATAAGGATGACCCTAAAGATGCTAACGGCAATAACGGCTTTGTTCCGGATGGAGATGTCTGACTAACATTGGCAATATCCCTCGCAATATTATCAGATAGGTTTGGGGATAATTTAACACTTCCGAGCGTATTTATGATAAGTGATTCATTCTCTCTTAAACGATTTCTCGCACGCCTGAGTCGACTTTTGACAGTGTTTGGAGATACACCTAAAAATTTGCCTATTGCATCACAGGACATTTCCCCAAGGTAATGGAGTATGACTACTGTACGTTCGCTCTCTGGCAACTTTTCCAGAAGTTTTTCAACCACTACACGTCGTCTCTCAACTTCTGTTTCTTCACGTTTTTCCGAAACAAAACACGCATACGCAGTTTCTTCCAAAGTATCATGTCTTGTGGCTTCAAGGGATTGCTCAGTTTGTTTATCATTCTTGCGTAGCCAAGTAATGCATTGTCTGTTAGCTATTACATACAACCATCCAGGAAAATGTTTTGGGTTTTTTACGGTGGGTAACTTCTTGTATACCTGTAGGAAAGTATCCTGTGTAACTTCCTCTGCGACATGGAAATCACCGATTTTTCGCCATACCAGTGCATGTACACTTTTTTGATATTTTTCCACTAAGGTACTAAATGCATCCTCGTCGCCTGACAGGATTTCGTCAATCAATTCAGCATCGCTTTTCTTCATTAGATACCTCATAATTACATGGACATACAGTAATTAATGACGCGATTTTCAGGTGGTCAGGTTGCATGATTGTCATAATTGAAACAATTTCTTTTTTATTTTTTCCCTACAACTCTTTTCATAGTCCTTTATCGTCTATATATAAGGTGTAAGATCCCATAGCAGGATAGTACCATCATAACTTGTACTGGCTAATATTTTGTTGTCTGGAGAGAAGGCAAGTGCATGTACATCTGTTGAATGTCCTTTAAATGTAGCAATCTGTTTTCCGGTTTCAACTTCATATAAACAAATTACCATTTTCTCCATACCTTCATGCCACCATGTCCCAGCTGCAAAATATTTTCCACACATGGAAAATTCAGCAACCCAAAACATATCTTCTAACCCTTTAGGTAGAGAAAACCGAGTAAGGTAATCATTCTGTTTCACATCATACAAGTATGGGTTATTTCCGATGGAAGATAAATACTTCCTATCATGAGATATATGGACAACCTCACGAGATCTTGGTTTCAAATGCCTAAAGACGAGTCTTCCGCGGATGCGTGTAGCAGCATTATCGCTTAGAGAATTATCAATCTCTTCGCCACGTTCCATGTCCCACGAAATAACATGCGCGCACGGATAATCTGATTCACTTGCAAGTATTTTTCCATCAAAACTGAATTGCAAATCACAGATTGTATCATCCTCTTCGTCATCATCGTCGTCACTTTGTCCAAGTGGATGTTTCAGTTCATAGAGTTGATTTCCACTATCTACATCCCACACTTTGATATTACCTTCTTCATCTGCATAAGCAAATAATTTACCAGTTGGTGATAAAGCAGGGAATGCACTCCAATATTTGCGTTCCGTTCCTTCAATTAGTGGAATACCATTTCCATCAACCTCCCAGAGCATAACATTATCATCTTTGATACTTGCAACATAGAGTTTACCACTTTCAGTTTTATATAAAAACTGGTTTTTTCCTGCAGATTCCACTGTTATTGCAGGACGTGAACGTCTACTTGCTATATCCCATAACACAACACCTTCATGATGATGTTTTACTGCTAATGTTTTGCCATCATCCGTAAACACTGCAAATGTCGGAAACGCCTTTGGTGAATGTGTAGATGCAGGAAATGAAATAGGTGAATGAGTAAACTGTCGCTTATATGGATATTCAGGTGTCCATACGTTGATGAAATCATGTCTGCATTCGTAAGCAAGTTGCGAACCGTTTGAAAATACGAGAAAGTTACCCCAATCATCTGCATCACAGAATTGAACAGTATTGCCCCAAACTTGGTCGTTATAAATTTCCTCACCACTTTCAAGGTCACAGACAGAGATAGTGACGGGAGCAGATTCGTCATAATTGATAATTGCTGCGCGTAGAATACCATCTGGTGTATAGGAGGGAATGATACGATACACATCACCATAATCTGAATATGTCTGCACTTTTTGCCAAGTATTAACATCCCACAGATTTACTGTGCCATCTTCACCACCAGAGACGAGGAACTTACCACACGGTGAAAAGCAAATTGTTGAGATCCATTTGGTGTGTGCTGAGAAACACGCGATTTGTTCTCTACTTTCCATATTCCACACGATTACAGAATACCCCTCGTCAGTGGTATTGAATCTGCATGTAGATACTATCAATCGAGTATCAGGTGAAAAACTAATAGGTCTAAAGAAAGATGCTTCTTCAGTGTCTGCAGTGAATTGGACAACCGGTTCACCTGTTTCAGCATACCAGATTTCTACTTTTGACGATCGGGAATATGCAGCTGCGATATATTGATTATCAGGCGAAAAGGTCAGTCCTGTAATATACTCATCTGATTCTACTTTCGTTAGGCACACGCCATTCTGTATATCCAATACCTTTAAAATATTGTCTGAATTGCTGGTGGCAATCCATTTTCCATTAGGTGAAAAGGCGACACACCCTACCATACCGCGTTGTATCTCCCAAAGTGCTATCGGGGAAAGCTCGGCAAGGTCATACAACCAGAGTCCTAATGATGTGCCAATGGCAAGATACTGTCCATCGGGTGAAAAATCGAAATCAGGCTCACGTCCGCGCCCCAAACGCGCAATAGCACCTTCAGGAAGTTCCCAAGTTGTTACATCACTTTCATTAACATCTACTTGTGAATAAATTACTGATGTTTTGTCAGGCATCATGACATCTCCTTAGTCTACAGATACGGCTTCAAGTCCCACACCATGATAGTACCATCAAAACCACCACTTGCTAACATTGTGCCATTTGGAGAAAACGCAAGCGATTGCACATCTGAGTTATGTCCGCAGAAAGTATGGATATTCTCACCTGTAGCAACATCCCATAATCGGATAGCCATTTTTTGCATGCCCTTCTCCCACCATGTTCCCGATGCGAGATAATTACTACACGGTGAAAAAGCGAGTGCATAAGTCCGTTGGTTATTGTCTGGCTGTGGTATTGTGAGTAATGTTGTCAGTTGCTCAGCACACCACAAACGGATTTCGTTGCCCAACCCTCCAGCTATTATGTTACCACAAGGCGAAAACAATACTTTTATCGGTAAATGATGTTCATCCATAGGCAGTATGGTGATTTGCTTACCTAACTCTAAATCCCATAATCTCGCGGTGTTGTCATCTGAGCCAGTCACCAAACGTTTGCCATCTGGTGAAAAAGCAAGTGAGTAAATATGCTTCTTAGCATGTCCAGTCAGTATCATTGGATGCTCAGGTTGTTGTAAATTCCAGACATAAACTGGACCATCGTTACTCCCTGCAGCCATACGATCACCTGTAGGAGAAAACGCTTGGTGACGTTCCCACCACAAATTTGTATGAAACTCAGCGATGGGTTTTTCAGGGTTTGCAACATCCCATATCTTAGTCGCGTCGTATTGAGAGCAAACCAAGGCAGCTAACATTTTTCCGTCAGGTAGAACTGTGAAGATATGGATATATTCCCCATCTAACAACCTTTCACGAACCCGTTTTTCCACAATATCCCATAACACGATACCTTGCCTAAGGCTCCCACTTGCCAGGGTCTGATCATCTATCCACTCTACCAGTGGATCTGGCATAGAAAAGGAGATTCTATGTTCTATTGGAAGTGTCCACTGCATGCCATTTGCTTGTTTGTTAGAAATTACATCAGCGATATGGAATTGATGTTCTCGCATGTAAGTGAAAACCTTACTTTTTACTAATTCAAAATTAAAACTTTGAGGTAGTTCCAGCACTTTTTGCTGAGAATCCATGTTCCAAACCTCTATCGTATCATCGGAAGGAAATACAAACCCAAATAGCACACCATCCGGGGAATAGAAAGAATCATAACAATTTTCATGCGCCATCTTTTGCCTGCCTGTTGCCAATTCCCATACTCGCAGCGTTTCATCACATGAAGCGATGAACTTGCCACACGGTGAAAAAGTGATAGCCTGTACCCAATCGTCATGTTCTGTGAAGTGGGCAATACGCTCCCTGTTCTTAATATCCCACACTGAAACACAGCGGTCAATACGCTTAACATCACTGGTGGAATCGGAATCATCCGGAGATGCGCCTGCCAACAAACAGCTATCTGCCGAAAAGACGAAATTTCTTCCTGCCAACTTGAGAATTACCTCACCCGTTTCCGGATGCCATAGGTATGTTTGTTCACCTTCTCTGTCGGGGATAGGCACACGGTCATCGTCAGCCGACCAGAATTTTTGATTTTGTGCTGTGCTAGCAAGGAGGTTACCATCTGGTGAAAATTCAAGATGAGAAATATCGTTTGACTTCCATTTATGTTGTCCTCGATCCATCTGTGCTAAAATTTTACCTTTCTGTATATCATATACTCTAACAATTCCTTGTCCATCAGATGATGCAATCCACTTGCAGTTTGATGATAAGGTGAAATTTGAACCTTGCACTTCCATTTCATAGATACATTCTGCGGTTTGAACATCCATGACCTTAATGATACGATCCCAATTGCAAATCACAATCTGTCTGCCATCATGAGAGAAATTAACTGAATCAATAAGCCCTCTTTCTTTTTCCCAGAGCGATATCGGCAACATAGACGTGGTATCATACCACCATAGACCTACACCAGTGCCAATGGCGAGATACCTGACATCAGGACAAAGTGAAAGTTCCACTCTGTTAAGTCTACCTGTTCCAAATCGCACAATACCGCCTTCTGGTAATCCCCAAGTGTTCCCGATAGGGTCACTCGCAATTATATTTAATTCCGCAGGTCTTGTATTATTCATTGTAATTAATCTTTATCCTTTATAGATACGGTTTCAAGTTCCACACCAAGATTGTGCCATTATCACAACCACCCGATAACATTGAGCCATTTGGTGAAAAGACAAGTGATTGTACAAGTGAATTATGACCATGGAAGGCATGTACTTGTTCGACTGTATTCACATCCCATATCCGGATTGCCATATTTTCCGATCCCTCCTGCCAACAAGTCGCTGCTGCAAGATACTGTCCACACGGTGAAAATGCAAGCGGATGTGTCTGGCTGTTCTTCTCCGGTTGCGGTATTGAACGGACCTTTATGAACTGATTAGCACACCAGAAACGGATCTCATTATCCAAAGAGCCCGCGATAAAGTTACCGCACGGTGAGAACACAAATCCCCACCCTCTGTCAGACTCGTCCATAGGCAATCTGGCAATTTCTTCACCTAATTCCACATCCCATACACGGGTAGTCTCGTCAGCTGCCCCACTCACGAGTCGTTTCCCATCCAACGAAAACGCAGTTCTGTAAACGAAATCTGTATGTCCCTTTAGGCGTATCGGGTGCTCAGGTTGCTTGAAATTCCACACATAGATTGTGCCTTCCCTACTTCCTGTCGCAAAATACTCACCTGTCGGGGCAAATGCACGATAACGATTCAATTCCAATAGTTCATCAGGAAGAGTGAACTCAGCAATTAGCTTATCAGGTATGCTGGTAACACACACTTTGCTATCCTCAAGAAAATAAGAAACCAGTATTTTACCAGATGTTAGAACGGTGAAAGCATCCATCCATCCGTCTATGGATACTGTCTCTCGGCAACATTTCTTGTCGACATCCCACAACACTATTCCATTGCTATCATTACTCACAAGTGTCTTGTCATCCAACCAATTTATCTGCAGCACGATCCACGGAGGGAACTGAGGTTCTCGCACTGTTGAGAACTTCGGTATTTTTGCATCTGTCTGTTTGTAGGATGCTGTTTTAACCAATTGTTGTATATAGATCCGGGCAAAAGAATATGCCAGACCATCAATATCAGATATCTCAAATATCTTTTCACGACGTTCTACATTCCATACTTCAAATGACAAGTTAGGTGAACTGGGAATTATTATTGCAAACAGTTCTCCATCCTCTGAATAGAAATAATTGTTATAGTCAGGAAAGTCAGAAAAAAACTTCTCTTCTGAACCTGTTGCAATATTCCACACACGTAGTATCCCGTCACTTGATGCAACGAATTGTCCACAAGGTGAAAAAGCGACAGCATCTATCTCATCATCATGTCCTGTAAATTGTGTAAGGAGTTCCCTTGATGTTACATCCCATACTGAGACCAAAAGGTCATCGCTTCTGTCGTCGTTCAAGGTTTCGTCAGGACATGCTCCTGCTAACAAACGGCTGTCCAAGGAAAATGTAAATTCTGCTCCTGCAAACTTGAGTATCACCTCACCCGTTTCAGGACACCAAACATAAATTTGAGGTGCCTCTACATCAGGGTTTAAAAGTTCGTTGTTTGAATAAAGATATGGATTCCCTACGGCAGCGGCAAGTAATTTGCCGTCCGGCGAAAATTGGAGTTTGTCAATATCGTTCGATTGCCACTTGTGTTCTCCACGATCCATCTGAGCGATACACTCTCCAGTTTGGAAATCCAACACCTTTACAACGCCATCCCCACCTGCTGTCGCAACCCATTTTCCATTTGATGAACATACAAGATCTCCATCGGCATCATGATCATCAAGCTGCTTGACGCACTCTCCAGTTTGAATATCCATTACCTTGATAGTCTTGATAGTTCTGTACTTAGTATATATAATGATATGTTTGCCGTCAGTTGAAAAATCAATAGAACTGATATGTCCTTTCCTCGAATCCCATAACGAAATAGGCGACACTGAGGAAACATCATACCACCATAATCCAATCGAAGTAGCTATAGCAAAATGTGTTCCATCAGGTGAAAGTTTGACACCTGCTGTACAACTTTTACCAAACCTTACAATTGCACCCTCCGGTAGTGCCCAAGTACCTCCTGTAGGATCGTTCGCAGCAACATTCAGCTGAGCGGGTATTAAACTTGGTTCTTCTTTATTCTTTTCAATATGTATTGGCTTATGTGGTTCAACATTTATTGAAGACATTACTGTTCCTCTTATTGATTCTGTATCAAATTCTTCACGGAGAAGTGTTCGTACCTCTCTTAATTTCGTTTTAACTGTACCAATGGCAAGGTTGAACTCATCCGAGATTTCTTTGATACTCCACGATTCTAAGTAAAACAATTCTGCAACAGAACGCACCTTTTGTGGTAGGTGATGTATAGTTTCTCTTACATCAGCAATCAATTGTGCTTCTCTATATCGCGCTGCAGCATATTGGTCAATATTTTCAACTATCACGGAGTGTTGATGCGGTATTTCACTACGGGATTTTCTTGCCAAAGTGTAGTACCGCTTACAGGCGTTATATGCAATACGATGCAGCCATGCACCGAAACTATCTACGTTCCTGAGTTCACTGATATTTTGCCATACAGATATCCAGATGTCTATATGAATTTCTTCACCGTCTCGAAGTTCTCTCGAATTAGCCGCAATGACACCTCTAATCCGTGGTGTATAGCGAGAAATGAGTTCCGCAAAAGCTGCTTCGTTCCTATTTTGTACAAGTTGAATCAACTCTTCATCAGACAGGTTATTAAATGCGTGAAAGTCGTTGTACATAGACTAATTCCGTGGTCGGTTTATTATATAGAGGAGTGAAATTAGGAGAAAGGTTTAAAGAAATTAGATCTTTGCGCTTTAACAATCAATGTAAGGGGTAAGATCCCAAAGCAGAATAGTGCCATCATGACTTGCACTTGCTAAAATTTTGTTGTCTGGAGTTAAGGAGAGTGCATGTATATCTGTGGAGTGTCCCTTGAAAGTGACAAGATGCTTACCACTCTCGACTTCAAACAAACAGATAGGAAAGCTCTTTGTAACCTTGTTCCACGATGTTATAAATGCGATGTACTGTCCACAAGTAGTAAATACGGGTTTTTCAATATATTCACACGCTTTGGGTAGGGACAACCTGTTTTCAATTTCATACTGTTTCGATTCATACTGGCATGTATCATCCTCACAGAATTCTCGGTGGGTGATATCCCAATACGGAATTTCTTCATCTCCATTGAAAACAAGGTGCTGTCCACAGCAACAAAATCGGAATCCAGTGACCTTATCACTTGGAAACAATTCTATCTCTTCACCAAGTTCCATATCCCACAATCTGATATTGCGAGCCTTTGATTCACTTACAAGTAATTTTCCATCATTACTGAATTCCAACTGATATACAAAATCACCTTCATCCTCATCGTCGTTGTTATCACTTGGTTCAAGTGGATGTGTCATTACATGTAGTTTCGTCCCACTCTGTACATCCCATACTTGTATGTTGCCATCTTCGCATGCATAAGCAAATAGTGTGCCAGTCGGTGCTAATGCAGGAAATGCACTCCAGTATTGACGTCCCTTTGCTTCAATAAGTGGTATTCCATCACTATCTGTCTCCCAAAGTTTCACACTGTCATTATTAATACTTGAAGCATACAGTTTTCCTCTTACGGTTTTATATATAAACTGATTCTTCCCTGCCGATATATCGTTAATTGCTGGACGGGAACGTTTACTTTCAATATCCCATAACACGACACCTTCATGATAATACTCCACCGCCAATGTTTTTCCATCCTGTGAGAATACCATAGAATCAGGAAATGAAATAGGTGAATGTGTGAACTGTCGTCTGTATGGGTGATCAAGAGTCCATACAATGATAGATTCATGTCTGCATTCACAAGCAAGTTGTGTACCGTATAAAAATTCCACAGTGTTGCCCCATTCACCAATATGGGAAAAATAACTTGAATTACCCCATACTTGATCAGTGTAAAGCTGATCATCACTTACAAGATCATAAACAGAGACAGTAGCTGGACCGGTATCGTCATAATTTATAACCGCTGCACGTAAAATGCCATCAGAAGTATAAGAAGGAATAATGCGATATACATCACCATAATCGGTATAACACTGTACTTGTTGCCAAGTGTTAACATCCCAAACGTACACTGTTCCATCTTCTCCTCCGGATGCAAGAAACTGTCCACACGGTGAAAAGCAGAGTGTCGTTACCAAATTGGTGTGTGCTGAGACGCGCGCAATCTGTTCTCTGCTTTCCATACTCCATACGATTATTGACTCTACCTCATCAGTGGCACCCGATCTGCACGTAGATACTATAAGTCGAGTGTCAGGTGAGAAACTAATTGGACGGTAGAAACCAGCTCTTTCAGTGTCTGGTGTAAATCTTGCAAACGGTTTACCAGTTTCCGTATTCCATACTACAACGTCAGGCGTAGTGTAATAGGCAGCAGCAAGAAACCAGTTATCATAGGAAAGGGTCATACTATGTATATGACTCTCTGATTTCATCTCTGTCAAGCACGTACCATTTTGGACATCCAAAATCTTAATATTTCCACCTGATTTGTTGGCGGCTATCCATTTACCGTTAGGTGAAAAGGCTACAGATTCGACCACCCCTTCTTCTGCTTCCCAAAGTGCAATAGGGGAAAGCGTTACGAGGTCATATAACCAGAGTCCAATATAGGTGCCAATAGCAAGATACTTCCCATCAGGTGAGAACGCCATCTTAGGTTCACTTCCACGTCCCAATCGAGCAATCGCGCCTTCAGAAATGCCCCATGTTGTCACATCACCTTCAAGTGAACCAACCGGCACAGGAATTGATGGTTTTTGGTTCTCCATAAAATTATCTCCTTGTATTTGATCAAGGATCTCATGAATTATTGGTTCTTCCTGTTGTAAACGATTTCGCGCTCGGTTGAGTCGACTTTTAACCGTGTTCAGAGAAACATTTAAATACTTGCTAATAGCTTTACAGGACATTTCTCCAAGATAGTAGAGGATCATCGTTATACGTTGGGTTTCCGGCAACTTTTCCAGTAGACTATCAACGATTTCGCGTCGACGTTCATCAGATGCATTTTCACGTTGTTCTGCCAAATAGGATGAATAATCTATTTTTTCAAGTATATCTTCACTAATTAATTCCAGTGATTGTATCACCAATCTTTTCTTTCGCAGCCATGCAATACAACGTCGATTAGCGATAACATAGAGCCATCCAGTAAATTGATTTGGATCTTTTAAGGTAGACAATTTATCGTATACCTGTAAGAAGGTGTCTTGTGTGATTTCCTCTGCGATATGATAATCTCCAATTTTACGCCATGCAAAGGAATGAATGTTCTTTTGATATTTTTTGACTAAAATATTAAATGCTGTTTCATCACCAGATAATATATCATGAATTAATTGCACATCATCTATTACCATTTAACACCTCTACAAACATATCCTTACAATTAATTAATGACGCGATTATGAAGTGGAAAGGTTGCATAGTTGACAAAAATCGAAAGAAACTATGTCATGTTTATAATAAACATGAGTTTGATAATTAGACACAAATGTAGATGTAGGTTGGGTAGAGCGCAGCAAAACCCATAGGTGTCAACTTAAGGAAAATTCTATGCCCTGTGTTAGGTGTATAGGTTTATGTCAGAATCACAGAAACCGCAGAGTACGCTGAAGACACTGAAAAGAGACTATTCTACAGACATATTTATACTTAGAAAACAACTTTGAAAGACAAAAACCCTTCTGTGTGCTTCTGTGCCCTCAGTGCCTTCAGTGATTCAGACAAATCCCTCTTCTCTTATCCTGCTAACCCTAAAATCCCGGGGAATGCCAAAAGGCATTCATACCCGACAAATGCCATACGCGCATTTGGCGTTGATTTGGGGGAACGCCAACAGGTGTTCATACCGTTGATTTCTTGATTTGGTAAATCCTGGTTCAGACAATATACACGTATACACCACCAAAAGGACATTTGTTTACTTGTCCTGCTAATGCTATACTTTAAAAAGCGTTACCCTGTCAGTGGGTTCGATTACTGCCGTTGGAAGGTTGCCGGGGGTGCCGTGCGTCTTGCGGGAGACGTAAAACACCGCCTATAAGGGTCACGCTTGATTGGAACGTGGGACGGTAAGCATATTATTTGTGGAGAATGGATCACGTTCGGAGTCCATACCACGATTTGGATCATGGATGTCGATGGTCACGACCGCCGGAAACTGATACCGACACCTGTAGGCGGGGAAGGGGAATTCTCGATTAACCGTTCATACCCGCGCTGGTCCCCTGATGGTCAACGGATTGTATTTCGCCAGCAAGAGTGGATTGATGGATCTTTTTACAAGGCGTTTCGGTATATATTATGTGATCGCATATGACTACATTATAAACCACATTCCTAACTCTGCAGTAAAAATCCCAATAATTGCACCAGCCAATACATCAGTAGGATAATGTACACCAAGATATACTCTTGCTACACCTACCATTGATGCCCAGAGAAATATTCCAATTTGTATCGCAGGCACATGAAAGAAACTTGACATCAACATCATCACAAGGAACGCTGATGATGTGTGACCTGACGGAAAACTAAACTCATCAGGTGGGCGGACTCTGAAGTGAACCGTATCAATTTTGATAAATGGACGGTCACGTTTCAAGGATTGTTTTAGCAAATGATAAAGACATCGTTCAATTGGAAATGCAACAACTATAGACTTTAAAAAAGTAATACTTAGCGTGTATTCAAACACCACAAATACGTAGATGGTTATTATTGGATAGAGATATCCATTCGCACTCCAAGATATTAAACGGAAGGTTCGATTGAGTAAACGTCTATCACCCCAACCAAAGATTCGATGGAATAACAAGGTATCCCACCGGGTTACATTATTTGTAAATTGTCTTAGCATAGGCAGTTAATTGATGTGTACAGAAAAAGGACACACTACATTTTTAGTCCAAATATATGAAATCAGGTTTAGGACGTTAATGTATCTTTCCTCCTTATTATTTCCATTACAGACTATTCACATTGGTACCAGTTTTATTGGTCTCAGCATCACTATGCAAAATCCAAATTATATTACGACAATAATGCCTATTAAGTATACAACAATTATGTGTATTTTTCAAGTCCGTAGCATGGAATTTATGGTAGAGATTAGAATTAACGCTACATTCCTGAACTGTAGGAGGGAACTCCGATTCCCCACTGCTCCTAAGTTCTGTCGCGATTCGGAGATCGCTCCTACAGAATGTGACAGGTTTTAGTATGGTTTTTGTACCACAATCTGTTAGATTGTGACTCATTATACGCAAACTATGGTAGAGATTAGTCTTCGTAGGTCGGAGTGAGCACAGCGACCTACGACATCTTACATTCTGTAGGAGCGATCTCCGAATCGCGATGAAACTCACTGATAATCGGGAATAGGAGTTCCCTCGAACATCTCAAAATATCCCGTTAATTCTAAAGTTCACTATAATTTGACATAGGGGTAGAGATCACGGAGTGCGATGACAGTATAGTCGTTCTCAGCAAGATATGACATATATGTGTCAAAATCTTCTGGGTCTGTGTGAACCCATGCATGTTCAAGGTCGGGAACACCGTGAAATGTCAATACTGTAATTTTTTCATCTTTAGCTTGTTCAATTGCCCAAATGAAATCTTCATAATTCCAATTTGGTCCAGAAGCACCGGTAGTAGGAATCAGAAGTGGATGGTGATTTAGTGGGTCATAAGCAGGTCCACGTCCCCCTTCAGAATTGTAGGCATACTCTGGAGCAACACCACGACGTGCAAAGTGGAAACCGTGTGCAGCAATAACCTTAACTGCTGATTCATCATGACTATATCCAGGATAACAGAATGTTGTCGGACGAGAAATCCCATATTCCGCACAACGAACATCAATATGTTCTAAATCCATTTTCAACTCATCTTCTGATTGCTGAGTAACATTACGATGATGCCGTGTATGATTTCCAATTTCAAAACCATCTTGATGTAATCCTTGCACCTCTTCCCATGTCATATACGCTTCCTTATTCTCAAGAAAACCAACTCCCTCTGTAATATAGAAGGTTGCACCGAAACCGTAATGTTTCAGCATTGGTGCTACATATGCCGCTTGGGATTTACAACCGTCATCAAAAGTGAGGGCAACAAGTTTATCAGGTATCAATTTTGTCATCGTATTCAACCTTTCAACATGTAGGTAATGTCTGCACAATTTCAAATTTCCTGTATTATATCATATTACACATTATGTCGCAGGTCCCATACCTCACATATAGGGTTGTTTATGGTAGAGATTAGAATTAACGCTACATTCCTGAACTGTAGGAGGGAACTCCGATTCCCGACTGCTCCTAAGTTTTGTCACGATTCGGAGATCGCTCCTACATGGACTTTATATTATTATTTTCAATGTTCACTATAAATAACCGTAATATCAACCTAACTATCTGACTTATGGGAAAAATGTAAAACTTTAGAGTCATTCCTGACTAATATTGTCATAAATAAGCCGTAAACCCAGTCCTGACAAGGATATTCTGCCTTAGACGAAAATTGACATTATCCGGTTTGACTCTAAAAACTCTAAAGTTTTACAATTTATACCAGTCAATTGTCGCGAATATTTGTAAAAGAGGTTTCTTTTACGTATTAGTATGTGCATAGTAAATTTGATTTGCTAATGAACGCTCCCTCCTACTATATAGTAGATTATAGAAATAAGTTGACAGTTTTTCATTTTTGATTTAATATCCATATTATGAGATATTCAATAGACTTACGTAAACGCGTTTTAGATTTTGTTGAGGCGGGCGGCAGTAAAGCCGAAGCCGCCAGGCGTTTTTCCGTTTCACGCACTATCATTTATGAATGGCTTGATGCCTCAGACCCTTTCAGTTATGAAAAACCAGGTCCTCGTGGACCACGAACACTTGATG
>MKWU01001933.1_pt1 | contig 33447 bp, 29 predicted proteins | sample 809101 | NCBI WGS metagenome assembly MKWU01 (sample SAMN05860141, study PRJNA318959) | sponge metagenome | host: Aplysina aerophoba | place: Slovenia: Piran, Adriatic Sea, Gulf of Piran | collected 2013-05-07
GGCGCCTCGTGGCACAGCTCGAGCTGCTTGGTCATGTTCTCCTGGATCAGGTGCATGGGCACGTGGCCGGGCCCCTCGATCATCACCTGGACGTCGTGCTCCCAGGCGATCTTCGTCAGTTCGCCCAAGGTGGCCAGCTCGCCCATCTGGGCCTCGTCGTTGGCGTCGGCGATGCTGCCCGGGCGCAGTCCGTCGCCCAGGGAGAAGGCCACGTCGTAGGCCTTCATGATCTCGCAGATGTCGGCGAAGCGGGTGTACAGGAAGTTCTCCTGATGGTGCGACAGGCACCACTTGGCGAGGATGGAGCCCCCGCGCGAGACGATGCCGGTCTTGCGCCTGGCCGTCAGCGGCACGTAGCGCAGCAGCACGCCGGCGTGGATGGTGAAGTAGTCGACGCCCTGCTCGGCCTGCTCGATGAGCGTATCCCGGTAGATCTCCCAGGTCAGCTCCTCGGCCTTGCCGTTGACCTTCTCCAGCGCCTGGTAGATGGGCACGGTGCCGATGGGCACCGGCGAGTTCCGCAGGATCCACTCGCGGGTCTCGTGGATGTTGTCGCCGGTGGACAGGTCCATGACCGTGTCCCCGCCCCAGCGCGTGGCCCAGATCATCTTCTCCACTTCTTCCTCGATGGAGGATGTGACCGCGGAGTTGCCGATGTTGGCGTTGATCTTCACCAGGAAGTTCCGGCCGATGATCATCGGCTCGGTTTCGGGATGGTTGACGTTGCACGGGATGATGGCGCGTCCCCGGGCCACTTCGTCGCGCACGAACTCGGGAGTGACGAACGACGGGATCGACGCGCCGAAATTGTTGCCCGCATGGTGGCTGTCGCCTTCGCCGTTGAGCGCGGCTTCGCGGCCGATGTTCTCGCGGATGGCGATGTATTCCATCTCCGGCGTGACCATGCCCTTGCGCGCGTAATGCATCTGGCTCACGTTGCCGCCGGGCTTGGCCCGCAGCACGGGCCGTTTCGCCATTTCGGGGAAGCGGTTGTCGCCGGCGCCGTTGCCGTTGGGGCGGTAGTGCGACTCGGTTTCCACCGTGTCGCCGCGGGCGGCGATCCAGTCGAGCCGCAGCGGCTTGGGGCCGCCCCGCCCCCCCATCTTCACCCCCCGGCCCGGGGGGGGGCCGGGGGGGGCGGGGGCCCCGCCGGCCCGGCGGGGGCGGCGATCCAGTCGAGCCGCAGCGGCTTGAGCCCGCCGCGCACATCGATCTCCACCGTCGGATCGGTGTAGGGACCGGAGGTGTCGTAGACCCGCAGGCGCCGCGGTTCCGCGCCGTGCCCGTTGCCGCCATGGCCGTTGGCACCCGCGGCGCCATGGCTGATCTCGCGCATGGCGACCTGGACGCCCTGGGTCCCGGAGACATGGACCTTCCGGGAGGCGGGAAACGGATCCGTGGTGATCGCGGTATCCTGAGTGGCTGCTCCATTCTTCTTGGACATGACGGGTCTCCCTTCCGGGGCTCGCGGCGTTATCGCGCAATTCTCTCGATGCGGGTCGATACCAAGCTGTAACCTTTGACTTCTATCCCAACTCCACTCTGCCCGTCAAGGAAACCCCGCAACCGCTCCACCTGGATTCCCGCTTCCGCGGGAAGGACGATCCGTTACGTAGTTGCCTTATGAGTTTTGACACAGCCTGTTCCGCGGGAATGAGGATCCGGAGGGTCCCTGCCTCACGAGTCTTGACACAGTCTGTTCCGCGGGAAGACGATCAGCGGCTTTGGAGTCTTGGCTCGGCCGCTTCCTTGGAATGGCGTTCTGTTGCGTGGGGGTCCCCGGTGGCGACCCCCCGCGCGCTACTCCGAATCGTAGCGGATGAGCGAGAACAGCTCCTGGTCGAGCTTTTCGCGCGGGTTCAGGAAGCCGAGCTCGATGATGCAGGCGTGTTCGAACACCGTGGCGCCGAGTTGCTCGACGAGGGTGGTGGCGGCCACGGCGGTGCCCCCGGTGGCGACGAGGTCGTCCACCAGCAGCGCGTGCGTGCCGGGCGCCAGGGCGTCGCTGTGCACCTCCAGGGTGTCGGTGCCGTATTCCAGCTCGTAGGTGGTCTGCAACGTGTCGTAGGGGAGCTTGCCGGGCTTGCGGATGACGCACAGTCCCTTGCCCAGCCGGTAGGCCAGGGCCGCGCCGATGATGAAGCCGCGGGACTCCACGCCCACGATCGTGTCCACGGGCGCGTCTTCGTAGCGCTTCGCGAACAGGTCGATGGTCTTGCGGAACAGGGCGCCGTCGCTCAGCAGCGGGGTGATGTCCTTGAAGACGATGCCGGGCTTGGGGAAGTCGTGAATGTCGCGAATCGCGGCGCGGATTTCGGCGATTCCGTGGTTGTCCTGGGCGTTCATGCGGGTTTGGCTATCACAGTCACGGCAAATAGGAAAGCGGGTTCCGCGCGACGTTGTGCCTGCGAATCTCGAAGTGGAGATACGGTGTGGCTGCCCGGCCGGTGGCGCCTACTTCGGCGATGACCTGCCGTCGGTTGACCTTTTGGCCTTGCCGCACGAGGTTCTTGCGGTTGTGGGCGTAGACCGACGCGAAGCCACCGCGGTGTCGCAGGATGATGAGGTTGCCGTAGCCGCGCAACTGGTCGCTGTAGATCACCTGTCCCGCCAGCGTGGCATGCACCGGCGTGCCCGGAGGCGCGGCGATGTTGATGCCGTCGTTAAGGCTGTCGGGACGCGAATTGAACTTGCCGGTGATCCTGCCCTTGAGGGGCCAGGCGAACAGGTGCCGCGATCCCCTTGACGGCGGGCGGGCGGCGCGGGTCTTGGCGGGGGCGGACTTGCGCGCTTGCGCCTTGGGCCGAGACGTCTTGGCGCCGGGGGCCTTTGCGGGAGCGGTCTTCGCCCGCGCGGTGCTCGGCCTCGCGGGCTCCGCACGGGGGGTCGTCCTCGGCGCCGGCGCCTTGGCGCGGGCGGGCTTGGTCTTGGCCGGGACGAATTTCTTGATGGGCGTGATGATCGCCACCGGGAGCAACCGGTCGGCGCCGGGTATGAACAGCCGCCTCCCGACCTTGATGTCGCGCGCGTCGCTGATGTGGTTGATGCGCGCCAGTGTCTTGTGGTCGACGCCGTAGGCCTTGCCGATGCGAAAGAGGTTCTCGCCCTTCTTCACGGAATGGGAGATGCCGTCGCGTGCGCGCGCGGGCCCCGGCCGGCGTTCGTCGCCGGTGCGTTTGGCAGCAGCGCGCCGGCTGTCGACCCGTTCGTCGACATAGTTGCAACCCGCGGCCGCAAGGATGACGTATAGGAAAAGGAGCGAGAGAGCGCCCCGGGGGCGAACATGGGATGAGCCAGCGGAGTCGTCCACGAACATTCGTACACGAACTTCAGCTACGCAGCACTAACCCGGCCAGCCGTACTTCCCCAGAAGCTTGACGAAGCGACACTCGCCGAGGCTCGTCTCGTCGATGCCGCTGGGCGTACGGCTCGCGAACTTCAACACCTGGGATGTCTGGTCGCCGATGGGAATGATGAGCCGGCCGCCGGACGCGAGTTGCTGGGCCAGCGGCTCCGGCACGCGGGGCGCGCCCGCCGCCACCACGATGGCGTCGTAGGGGGCGTGCTCGGACCATCCGAGCGTGCCGTCGCCCACGTGGATCGCCACGTTGTAGTACCGCAGCTCGTCGAGCACGGCGCGGCCCTGTACCGCCAGCCTGCGGAGCTTCTCCACGGAGAACACGTTGGCACACAACTCCGCCAGCAGGGCGGTCTGGTACGCCGATCCCGTGCCGATCTCCAGGACACGCTCGGTGCCCTTGAGGGCGAGCGCCTGCAGCATGTAACCAACGATATAGGGCTGGGAGATGGTCTGCTTGGCGCCGATGGGCAGCGGGTCGTCGTCGTACGCCCGGTTCACCAGCGCCGGCTCCACGAACAGGTGGCGCGGCACCTTGCGCATGGCGTGGATCACGCGCGGGTCGTTGACGCCGCGATCGAGCAGTTGGGTCTGTACCATCCGCTCTCTGGCGCCCTCCAGTGCTGTGACGCTACGGTTGTTGGAACTCACGGCCATTGAGCCAATGGATTGAACTGACGTGACGGCACCGGTTGCCATGGTCCCGGTAAGAATGGTCGGGGCGACTGGATTTGAACCAGCGACCACACGCACCCCAAGCGTGTGCGCTACCAGGCTGCGCTACGCCCCGACATTGCTGCAAATTTCTTAACACTGAAGCGGCGACGGGTCAATTCGCGCGCGGCCGAAGGGGAAGCGCGCGTCGGAAAAGAGGCCGGCGGAAGGGGGGCGGCCGTCAGGAAATCATGTCGCGGAGCGAAACGAGTTCGTCCCTGATCTGGACGAGCTGCTGCCGGTGTTCCGGCTTCACCCTGGTGCGGTGGTCGTCGACCTCGTGCTTGAGCTTCTTGCGCGCGCCCTCGATGGTGTAGCCCTCGCCGTGCAGGAGCCGCTTGATCTCCAGCAGCAACTCGACGTCCTTGCGCCGGTACAGACGGTGACGGGATTTGGCCTTGGTGGGATTCAGGATATCGAACTCGGTTTCCCAATAGCGCAGCACGTACGGCTTGAGGTCCAGGAGAGTGCTGACCTCACCGATCTTGAAGTAGTGCTTGTCCGGAATCACGACGGCCATCGGACCCGATTATATCACGAATGGGTGGGGGCGTCGGGGTCGGTATCCTCGGGGGCACCGGCGTTCATGTTCTTTTTCAGCGTCTGGCTGGGTTTGAAGGTCAACACCCGGCGGCCGGCGATGGTGATCTCCTCGCCGGTCTGCGGGTTGCGGCCCTTGCGCGGCTGTTTGCCGTGGATGACGAAGTTCCCGAACCCGGAGATCTTGACCTTGTCACCCTTCTCGAGCTGGGCCTTGATGATTTCGAACGCGGCCTCGACGACGTCGGTGGCCTCCTTCTTGGAGAATCCCACCCTCTCGTAGATCCGGTTGATGATGTCCGCCTTGGTCATCCCTATCCTCTGCCGGCCCCGGGGCCGGTCAGGCGTTCAGCGCAGCGTGGCGTCGAATTCGGAACACAGCCCGCGGGTGAGGTCCTCGTGCACGACGTTGACCTCCTGGTCCGTAAGGGTTTTCTCCGCGGACCGGTAGAAGACCTTGTAGGCCAGGCTCTTCCTGTCTTCCGCGATGGGCGCGCCGGTGTATTCGTCGAAGACATCCACTCGTTCGATGAGCTGCTGATCCAGCTTATGGACCCAATCGATCACGGTCTGACTCGGAAAGTCCCGCGCCACGACGATGGCGAGGTCGCGCTCGACCGACGGGAACCGAGGGATGGGCCGAACACGAAAATCCGGTCGAGCATAGTGAACGATCGGGGCGAAGTCAAGCTCGAACAGGAAGCAGGGGGGCAGGTCCAATTCTTCGCGAACTCGCGGACTTATCTCTCCGACATGGCCCACGCGGGCGTCTTCCGCGAAGACCGTGGCGAAGCGTTCGGGGTGCAGGCTCGCGGGCGCCTCCCGGGACTCCCAGCGGGTGCCGGCGCAACCGCTCGCCTCGATCAGATCCTCGACGATCCCCTTCGCGTCGGCGAACACGAACTCCGGGCTTTCGGCATTGAGTCCGCGTCGCGGCCGGTGCCCGCGGATGAGCCCGGTCACGTTCAGCCGCTCGTTGTAGCCACCGTCGTCCCCGAGCGAGAACACCTTGCTCAGCTCGAAGATCATGGAACTCTGACTCCTGCGTTCGGCGTGGGCGTGCAGGTTCTCGATCAGCCCCGGCAGCAGGCTGAGGCGCATCTCGTCGGTTTCGTGGCGCAGGGGGTTGGCGACCCGCACGGGCCTGCCGCCCCCGTCCCACAGGCCGCCGAACGCTTCGTTCATCCGCGGCGTGCAGAAGGGCAGGGTCACAACCTCGCTCAGTCCCTCGGCGGTGAGCAGCGTGCGCGTCTTGCGCATCCAGCGCAGCAGCGGGTCGTCCGCCCCCGCGCCCATGCGCACGGCCGGCAGCGTCGCCGGAATGTTGTCGTATCCGTGGATCCGCGCCAGCTCCTCGACGATATCGGCCTCGCGCGTCAGGTCGAAGCGAAATGACGGCGCGGACACGTCCAGGGCCGCGGCCGTCGCGGCCTTGACCTCGATACCGAGAGATTCGAGGATCCCGCGGATGCGGTCCGGTGCCAGCTCCACTCCCAGGGCGCGCTGGACGCTGGCGTAACGCAGTGTGATCTCGGCCGGCGTGCGCGCGCCCGGATAGGCGTCGGCGTAGCCCGGCACCACCCGTGCCTCGCCCAGGGCTTCCCACAGCGCCACCGCCCGGTCCATGGCGTAGCGCGTCCCTCGCGGATCCACGCCGCGCTCGAAGCGATGGGACGCCTCGGTGTGCATGCCCATGCGTTTGGCCGTGCGCCGGATGGTCAGCGGATCGAAGTGGGCGCTCTCCAGCAGCACGGACTCGGTGTCGTCGGTCACCTCCGAGCCCGCCCCGCCCATGACGCCGGCCAGGGCGGCGGGCGTGTCGCCGTCGCAGATGAGCAGGTCGTCGGGATGGAGCGCGCGCTCCGAGCCGTCCAGGGTCGTGAGGGTGCGCGACGCGCCGGCGGTGCGCACCACGATCCGTCGGCTGGTAATCTGGCTGGCGTCGAAGGCGTGGAGCGGCTGGCCGGTCTCCAGCATCACGTAGTTGGTGACGTCGACGATGTGGTTGATGGAGCGGATGCCGCAGGCTTCGAGGCGGAAGCGCAGCCACGGCGGCGAAGGCGCCGGCCGCAGGCCCTCGATGAGCCGCGCCGAATAGCGCGGACACAGGTCGGCATCGACGATCTCCACCGCCACCGGCAGCTCCGCCGGGTGTTGGCGCAGATGGTCGGGAATGACCGGGGCCTTGACCCGGCCGCCGGTGAGGGCGGCGATTTCCCGGGCCATTCCCAGGATGCTCAGGCAGTCGCCGCGGTTGGGCGTCACGCCCACCTCCAGCATCCAGTCGTCCATGCCCAGGTACGCGTGCACGGGCTCGCCCTCGGGGGCGTCCGCGGGCAGTTCCATGATGCCCTGGTGGTCGTCGGAAAATCCCAGTTCCCGCTCGGAGCAGAGCATGCCCTGGGAAGGAACGCCCCGGATGGCGCGCTGCTCGATGGCCTGTCCCGACGGCAGCACCGAGCCCGCCCGCAGAAACGCGGTCTTCATGCCCGCGCGGACGTTGGGCGCGCCGCATACGACGTGCAGCGGCGTGCCGTTGTCGTGGACCGCGCACACAGACAGCCGGTCGGCGTTGGGGTGCGGCTCTACCTGCTTCACCTCGACGATGACCGCCCCGACGTCCGGCGCCAGCGGCCGCACCGCCTCCACCTCGAGTCCCGCGTGGGTGAGACGGTCGGCGACTTCGTCAGGTCCGAGGCCGCCCGCGTCCGCGGGCAACTCCAGCATCTCCATCAGCCAGTTGTAGGTCAGCTTCATGATCTTGGAACCAGGGGCCGCGGCGCGGCCGATGAGGGCTCCTACAGGGGGAACTGTCTCAGAAAACGAATGTCGTTCTGGAAGAACAGGCGGATGTCGTCCATGCCGTACTTCAGCATGGCGATGCGCTCCACTCCCATGCCGAAGGCAAAGCCCGAGTACGCCTCGGTGTCGTAGCCGACGAACTCGAAGACGTTGGGGTCGATCATGCCCGACCCCAGGATCTCCAGCCAGCCCGAGCCGCGGCAGACCCGACAGGAGTCCTGGGCGCCGCGGCACAGGATGCAGCCGATGTCGACCTCGGCGCTGGGCTCGGTGAACGGAAAGAAGCTCGGACGGAAGCGCACGCGCACGTCCCCTTCGAAAATCTCTTCCAGGAAATGGGTGAGCACGCCCTTGAGGTCCGCGAAGGTGATGTTTCGGTCCACCATGAAGCCCTCCACCTGGTGGAACACGGGCGAATGGGTGGCGTCGTCGTCGTGGCGGTAGACGGCTCCGGGCGCGATGATCTGGAGCGGCGGACGGCGCGTCTCCATGACCCGGATCTGCACCGGCGACGTGTGGGTGCGGAGCACGTGGTTCTCGGACACGAAGAAGGTGTCCTGCATGTCCCGCGCCGGGTGGTCCCGGGGAATGTTGAGGGCTTCGAAGTTGTGGTAGTCGTCCTCCACGTCCGGTCCCCGCGCGATCTCGAACCCCATGCCGGTGAAGACGTCGATGATCTCGTCGGTCACCCGGGTCAAGGGGTGAATCCGGCCCCGCTCCAGGCGGTTGCCGGGCAAGGTCACATCGAGCCGGGGTCCTCCCTCGCGCGTGCTCTCCCGCTGGCGCCGCAGCTCGGCAAGGCGCGTTTCGAGCAGGGTCTCGACTTCTCCCCTGCGCCGGTTCAGTTCGGCGCCGGCGCTCGGCCGTTCCTCGGCCGGAAGCTCCCGCAGCCCGCGCAGCAGCGCGGTCAGCTTGCCGCCCTTGCGGCCGAGGTAGTCGACGCGAATCTGCTCCACGTCCTGTTCCGACGCGCAACTCGCCACGCGACCGGTCACTTCCTCGTGGAGCCTTTCCAGGATCTCGATCATCGGCGGCACCGGGTGTCAGGCTTCAGGAGCCCTCCCCGGGTCGGTGTCGAGGGCATGCCCCCGATCGGTGTCGAGGGCAAGCCTGGCACGCTGGGCGAGCTGGTCGAACACGTGCGCGTCGGTGGCCGCGAGATCCGCCAGGATCTTCCGGTCCAGAGCCACGCCGGCGAGCTTGAGGCCGTGAATGAGGCGGCTGTAGGACAGTCCGTTGACTCGCGCGCCGGCGCTGATGCGGATGTTCCACAGGCCCCGGAACACGCGTTTGCGCACCCGCCGGTCCCGGTAGGCGTAGGCCAGTCCGCGCTCGACGGTTTCCCTGGCGGTGCGGTAGAGCCGCCGGCGCCCGCCGACGTACCCCTTCGCCAGCTTCATGATCTTCTTGCGGCGCCGGCGTGAGGCCGGTCCGCCTTTGACTCTAGGCATCGCGTGTGCTCCTTGAACGAACGTCAACCGAGGCGTCGGCGGGCAATCGCCGCCCGCGTGCGCCTCGGCTCAACAAATGGTCTGTCTGTGGATTCCGGTGTCTGCCCGTACCCGGACGGCGAGTCGCTCCTACAGATACGGAATGAGGCGCCGCATGCTCTTGGTCTCGTAGCCCGACACCGAAGCGGCCTGTCTCAGGCGGCGCTTCCGCTTGCGGCTCTTGGTGGACAGGATATGGCTCGTGAAACCACGCCGCCGCATGATCTTGCCGCTCTTGCTGACCTTGAACCGCTTGGCGGCTCCCCTGTTCGTCTTTATCTTAGGCATCCCTGGTTTCCTCGTCCCATTCCATATTCGTCTTATGCGCTCGTCTTCGGCGTCAACAGCATGGCCATGCTGCGCCCTTCGAGCTTGGGCGACACGTCCAGCTTGGCCATGTCCTGGACCTCGTCGAAGACTCCGTTGAGCATCGCCCGGCCCAGCTCCGGATGTGTGATCTCGCGGCCACGGAAGAAGACCGACACCTTGACCCGTTGTCCCCGTTCCAGGAAGCGCCGGATGTTGCGCACCTTGAACTCCAGGTCGTGTGAGTTCGTTCGCGCTCCCATCTTGACTTCCTTGACGGCGACAAAGGTGGCGTTGCGTTTCGCTTCCTGCGTCTTCTTCTTCTGCAGGTAGCGGTACTTCCCGTAGTCCATCAGGCGGCAGACCGGGGGCTGTGCGTCCGGTGCCACCTCCACCAAGTCCAGCTCCCGTTGCTCCGCGATGCCCAAGGCTTCGTGCAACGGCATGACCCCGAGCTGTGTGCTTTCGTCGTCGATGACGCGAACCTCGCGTGCCCGGATCTGCTGGTTGATTCTCGTAGGCCGCGCTATAAAGCACCTCCTGAATACAGACACCAATTCATTGGACCGCCTCCGTCTCTCGGCTCAGGTCTTCCCGGAGCCGCTCGGCAAAGGCGTCCACCGACATGGGCGGAAGATTTTCGCCGCCCCGTTTCCGCGCCGACAGCGTGCCGTTCTGCACTTCCTTGTCGCCGATGACCAGCGCGTAGGGGATCTTGGCCACCTGGGCCTCGCGGATCTTGAACCCCAGCTTCTCGTTGCGCTCATCCAGTTCCACGCGCCAACCCTCGGCCCGCAAGCGGCCGCATACGTCGGTGGCGTACGGCAACTGCTGATCCGTCACCGTGACGACGCGCGCTTGCTCCGGTGCCAGCCACAGAGGGAACGCGCCCCCGGTGTGCTCGATCAACACGGCCATGAAACGTTCGATGGAGCCGAGAATGGCCCGGTGGATCATCACGGGCCGTTCATCCGTCCCGGAGGCCGAGACGAAGCCGAGGTCGAACCGTTCCGGCATGGAGAAGTCGAGTTGGACCGTGCCGAGCTGCCAGCCGCGCTTCATCGCGTCTTTGACGACGAAGTCGATCTTCGGGCCATAGAAGGCACCGTCACCTGCGTTGATCTCATACGCTGCGTTCCGCTTCTCCAGCGATGCGGCCAGTGCCGCCTCGGCACGGTCCCAAGTCTCCAGGGCGCCCAGATACTGGTCCGGCCTGGTGGAGAGGTAGATCTCCAGATCCTGGAAGTTGAACCTATGATATACCTCGCGAAGCATGTCAAGCAGCGAGTCGATCTCTCCCTCGATCTGTGCCGGAGCGCAGAAGATGTGGGCGTCGTCCTGCGCGAAGCTGCGCACTCGCGTGAGCCCGGCGGTCACGCCCGACTTCTCGTAGCGGTGCAGCCGCCCGAAGTCCGCCAGCCGGATGGGCAGTTCGCGATACGAGCGCTTCTTCGACGCGTAGATGAACGTGTGGCTCGGACAGTTCATGGGCTTCACCCCGAATTCGCGTTCTTCGACGTGGGTGAAGTACATGTTGTCCTTGTAGTGCTCGTAGTGGCCGGAACGGTGCCACAGGCCCGCGTCGAAGATCTGCGGCGTGATCACCTCCTCGTAGCCGTAGCGCCGGTAGAGGCCGCGCATGTACTCCACCAGGGCGTTGTAGACGAAGGCGCCCTTGGGGTGAAAGAACGGACTCGCCGGCGCCGCCGGGTGGAAGCTGAAGAGGTCCAGCTCCTTGCCGAGCTTGCGGTGGTCGCGCTTGCGCGCCTCCTCCAGGAGCGCCAGGTGCTCCTTCAACTGCTTGCGGGTGGGGAACGAGGTACCGTAGATGCGCTGTAGCATCTCGTTGCGCTCGTCGCCGCGCCAGTAGGCTCCGGCCACCGAGGTGAGCTTGAAGGCCTGGATGAAGCCGGTGCGGGGCAAGTGGGGGCCGCGGCACAGGTCGACCCAGTCGCCCTGGCGGTAGAGCGACACGGTTTCGTCGGGGATGTCCGAGATGATCTCGACCTTGTAGTCCTCGCCCATGCGGCGGAACAACTCGACGGCCTCGTCCCGGGGCACTTCCTCGCGCGCGATGGACAGGTCCTGCCCGGCCAGCTCGCGCATCCGTTCCTCGATCTTCTCCAGCTCCTCGGGCGTGAACGGCTTGTCGCGCTTGAAGTCGTAGTAGAATCCGTCCTGGGTGGTGGGGCCGATGGTCACCTGGGTGCCGGGAAACAGGCTCTGCACCGCCTGGGCCATGAGATGTGCCGTGGAGTGGCGCAGCACGTCGATACCCTCGGGACTGTCGAGGGCGATCCACTCGACGTCGCAACTGTGCGCCAGGGGCCGCGCGAGGTCCACGGCCCTGCCGTCGACGCTGGCCGCGACGATGCGCCTGTCCGAGGGCATGCCGCCGACGTCGCCGGCGTGCGTGCCCGCGCTCACCTGGAGGGTTTCACCCCCCGGTACATTGATCTGAATCTTCTCCATGCCGGTGGCCTGTTCGCGGTCGTCTGGCTCGCGGAAAACGGCTGGTAAAAGCCGGTGCAGGGAGTGGACGGCCTAGTGTCGTGTCCCGTAAATACCTGGCATAATTTGCTGGTCTTTTTCGCCGTCGGCTGCGTTGCTCTTCCTCGCGTGGTGCCCGCCACTGCTTGTCATCGCGCCTTGCCGACGACGAAAAATCCTGCGCAACTCATGCCAGGAATTTACGGGACACGACACTAGGAATGGGATGGTAGGCACGGGCGGGATTGAACCGCCGACCTCTTCCGCGTCAAGGAAGCGCTCTCCCACTGAGCTACGTGCCTCGATGCACCTCCGCAAAGGTCTGTTTTTATTACCAAAATAATGGGGTTTCTGTCAATGCCGCCAAGCCGCGGCGAGTTTCTTGAGCTGTCCCGACACCTTGGCGCTCACCAGCGCGGTGACGCGCACGTCGCGCTCGCCGTATTCTTCCGTGAGGATCCGTCCGCGCGCCCGGAGGAAGGGAATGATGGCGCTCTCGGACTGGGGCAGCGTGAGCTGGATGCGCTGCTTGTCCCGGTCCAGCACGCGGCCGATTGCGTCCAGCAGGTGCTCGATGCCGGCGCCGGTGCGGGCGGAGATCGGACACACGCCCTCGTTGCCGCCGGCGGGGTAGGCGGGCACGTTTTCGGCCACGTCTATCTTGTTGGGCACGATGAGCCGGGGGGTCTCGGCCGCGCCGATGTCCTCGAGCACCGAGTCGACGATGGCGAGCTGCTGGTCGGCGAGGGGGCTCGTGGGATCCAGCACGCACAGCAGCAGGTCCGCCTGGTGGACCTCTTCCAGCGTCGCCTTGAACGCGTCCACCAGCGCGTGGGGAATCTTGTTGATGAAGCCCACCGTGTCCACCAGCATGACGCGTTCGCCGTTGGGCAGACGCAGCGCGCGCGTGCGCGGGTCGAGAGTGGCGAAGAGCTTGTCCTCGGCCAGCACGCCCGCGCGGGTGAGGTGGTTCATCAGCGTGGACTTGCCGGAGTTGGTATAGCCCACCAGCGCCACCGTGGGGTAGGGGATGGCCTCGCGCTCCTTGCGCTGCAGCGCGCGGGTGTTGGCGACGCCATCGAGCCGCCGCTTGAGCCGGCGGATGCGTTCGCGGATGCGCCGGCGGTCCACCTCGAGCTGGGTCTCGCCCGGTCCGCGCGTGCCGATGCCGCCCCCGAGCCGGGACAGGTGGGACCACAGGCGGGTGAGCCGGGGCAGCAGGTACTCGAGCTGCGCCAGCTCCACTTGCAGCTTGCCCTCGCGGCTCTGGGCGCGCAGCGCGAAGATGTCCAGGATGAGCTGGGTGCGATCCACGACCCGGAGGTTCAGGGCCGTTTCCAGGTTGCGCTGCTGCGCCGGGGAAAGGTCGTTGTCGACGATGACGAGGTCGGCGTGGTGCTCCTCCACGAACGCCCGGATTTCTTCCACCTTGCCCGAGCCCACCAGGGTGGCGCTGCGTACGCGTCCCGAATGCTGACTGAACACCTCGATGACGCGGGCGCCCGCGCTGGCGGCCAGGCTGTGCAGCTCTTCGAGGCTGTCCTCGAGTGCGACGTCCGTGGCCGAGGCCGGCGTCTCCACGCCCACCAGCACCGCGCGCTCGGTCTCGCCGCCCGAAGGGCCGCATTGCCCGTTGACTCCCTCGATCATCCCCGCGCTGCCTCCGTCATTCCCGCTCCGGAACGTCATTCCCGCGGGTGTGTCAAAACTCCGCTTGGCCCCGAACCGGCACCGCCCTACGAGACGTCATTCCCGCGAAAGCGGGAATCCAGGGGTGGCGAGGCGGGGAAACGCCGCTGTAGTGCCTCACCACCGCCCCTGGATTCCCGCTTCCGCGGGAATGACGTCCGGGGGGTTCCCGTCGGACGAACTGATACAGCTTGGTTTCCGGTCCGCGTGACATCGGTCACCCGGTCCTGGCCCGGATGCGGGCGCCGAACTTCCGGTATACGGTATCCAACAGCGTTTTCGATGGGTTGATGCGGAAGTCGGCGGGGCCGATGACCTTGGTCTCGCGCGCCGCGTTGGTCACGTGGAGGTAGACCGAAGCCGGACCCTGCTCCCGGATGATGAGGTCGTGGAACGCGTGCAGTTCCTGGCGGCTTACCTCCTCCAGAAGGAAGTGCACCTCGCGCGGCATGGCCCGTGACGGCGCCGGAATGGCCTGGGCGCACGCCTCTTCCAGCGAGAGGATGTCGTTGGCGATGAGCGTGACCCGTTCCTCGCCGACATCGAGCCGGCCGTTGATGCGCACCGGATCGTCGCGGCCGATGGTTTCGGCCGCCAGCCGGTACGTGTCCGGCCACGCGATGGTATCCACGAACCCGGTCTTGTCCTCCAGGTTGAAGTTGGCGTAGCGATCGCCCTTCTTCGTGTTCTTGAGCTTGAGGGCGGTCACCACCCCCACCATGGTGACCTCACCGTTGGCGTGGCCCCGCACCCGGTTGGCCGGCAACACCTGAAGCCGTTTCAGCGACTCCTCGAAGCGGTCCAGCGGATGCCCGGTGATGTAGAAGCCCAGGGTTTCCTTCTCGAAGGCCAGGAGCTGTCCGCCGCTCCATTCCTCCACCGACTCGTAAGCGTCCATGGGGTCCTTGGCCGGGGCCTCGAGCAGGTCGAACATGCCGAACTGCGAGCTGTCCCGGTCTCGCTGGGACGACTGGCCGGTCTTCAGCGCATCGTCCAGCGCGGTCATGAGGCGCGCGCGGTAGACGCCGGTGGAGTCGAAGGCGCCGCACTTGACGAGGCTCTCCACCACGCGGCGATTGACCACTTTCAAGTCCACGCGCCGGCAGAAGTCGAACAGCGACTCGAACGGTCCGGTATGCTCGCGGGTCTCCCGGATGCCTTCGACGGCCTTTTCGCCGACGTTCTTGACCGCCGAGAGGCCGAAGCGGATGCGCTCGCCCACCACGGTGAAACGCGCCCCGCCCTCGTTGACGTCCGGTGGCAGCACCTCGACCCCTTGCTCACGGCACTCGGCCAGGTTCTTGATGACCTTGTCGGTGTCGCCCATCTCGGAGCTCATCAGCGCCGCCATGAACTCCACCGGGTAGTGGGTCTTGAGCCAGGCCGTGTGGTAGGAGACCAGCGCGTACGCGGCGGAGTGGGACCGGTTGAAGCCGTAACGGGCGAAGGTCTCCATCTGGTCGAAGATTGCGGTGGCGTGCTCTTCGCGGATGCCGTTCTCCCGCGCCCCGCCCATGAACCGCTCCCGCTGGCTGGCCATCTCCACGGGGTCCTTCTTGCCCATGGCGCGGCGCAGGATGTCGGCTTCTCCCAGGCTGTAGCGGGCCATGGTCTGGGCGATCTGCATGACCTGCTCCTGGTACACGATCACTCCGTACGTATCCTTCAGGATGGGTGCCAGTGCCGGGTGCAGGTAGGAAACCTTCTCCTTGCCGCTCTTGCGCTTGATGAACTCCTCCGCCATGCCGCTGTCGAGCGGTCCCGGGCGGTAGAGGGCGAGGATGGCCACGAGGTCCTCGAAGCAATTGGGCTTGATGCGCACGGTCATCTCGCGGATGCCCGTGCTTTCCAACTGGAAGATGCCGGTGGTGTTGCCGCTGCCGAGCAGGCGATAGGCTTCCGGGTCGTCCAGGGACACGGTGTCGATGTCGGGCGCGGTGCCGCGGCTCTGCCGCACCAGGTCCAGGCAGTCGTGGATGAGGGTCAGGGTCTTGAGCCCCAGGAAGTCGAACTTGACCAGGCCGATCTTCTCCACGCTCGACATGTCGTACTGGGTGACGATGCCCCCGTCCCGGTCCATGTAGAGGGGCAGGTAGTCCACCAGGGGCCGGTTGGAGATGACCACGCCGGCGGCGTGGGTGGAAGAGTGCCGGGTGAGGCCCTCCAGGCGCAGGGCGTGGTTGAGGAGGCCGGCCACCCGGGGGTCTTCGTCCGCCAGTTGGTTGAGCCGCGGCTCCTGCTTGAGGGCATCGGTGAGCGAGCAGTCGAAGCCCTGCCGGGACGCGGGCACGAGCTTGGCGATGGCGTCGGTCTCGGCGAACGACAGGCCCACGGCGCGGCCCACGTCGCGGATGGCGGCCTTGGCCTTGAGGGTCCCGAAGGTGGTGATCTGCGCCACCTTGTCGGCGCCGTACTTGTCCTTGACGTACTGGATGACCCGGTCCCGGCCACGGATGCAGAAGTCCACGTCGATGTCCGGCATGGAACGCCGCTCCGGATTGAGGAAGCGCTCGAACAGCAGGTTGTGGCGGATCGGGTCGAGGTCGGTGATGCGCAGGGCGTAGGCCACCAGGCTCCCGGCCGCCGAGCCGCGGCCCGGCCCCACCGGGATGCCCTCGTCCTTGGCGTGGTTGATGAAGTCCGCCACGATCAGGAAGTAGCCCGGGAACTGCATGCTCTTGATGACGCCCAGCTCGAATTCGAGCCGCTCCCGGTAGGCGTCGCGGTCCACGTCGCCGGCGCCCTTGAGGCGCTCGTCGAGCCCCTGGCGGGCGCGCGCGTCGAGGTAGTCGTCGAGGCTCTCGGCGCCGGGCGCCTCGTAGTTGGGAAAGTGGTACTTGCCGAACTCGATCTCCACCTCGCAGCGTTCCGCGATGGCGACGCTCTGGTCCACCGCGTCCGGCAGGTGCGCGAACCCCTCCAGCATCTGGTCGGTGGACTTGAGGAACAGCTCCTCGGTATCCATCTTCATCCGGTTGGGGTCGTTGTGCCCCTTGCCGGTCTGGATGCACAGCAGGATGTCGTGCGCGTGCGCGTCCTCGGGGTCGAGGTAGTGGCAGTCGTTGGTGGCGACGATGGGCAGGGAGAGGTCCTTGCCCAGCTCGACGATGCCGGCGTTGACCTTCTCCTGGAGCGGCAGCTTGTTGTCCTGTGCCTCCAGGTAGTAGCGGTCGTCGAAGATGGTACGGTAGGCCTCGGCCACTTTCCTGGCCTGCTCCATGGAACCCAGCGTGATGGCCTTGGCCATCTCGCCGCTCAGGCAGCCGCTCAGGGCGATGATGCCGGCGTTGAATTCCCGCAGGAGCTCCTTGTCGACGCGCGGCTTGTAGTAGAAGCCCTCGGTGAAGCCTTGCGTGACCAGTTTGCAAAGGTTGCGGTAGCCGTCGTTGTTCATGGCCAGCAGGATCAGGTGGTGGTTGTGCTCCCTGTTGCCCCGGTCCACTCCCTGGCGCTCGTAGCGGCTCCCCGGCGCCACGTAGACCTCGCAGCCGAGGATCGGCCTGATGCCCGCGTCCACCGCCTTGCGGTAGAACTCCACGGCGCCGAACATGTTGCCGTGATCGGTCATGGCGATGGCCGGCTGCCCCATGCTCTTGGCCCGCTCGATCAGCGGGTCGATCTTGTTGGCGCCGTCGAGCAGGCTGTACTGGGTGTGGCAATGAAGGTGTACGAAGCTGTGCTGGCTCATGAAACTACGTCCTCGGAAGTCCAAGGTTCACGCCGTGGGTCTTGGTTGTCAATGGCCCGTCGGCCTCCGCATCACTCCCATTCGATGGTGGCGGGTGGCTTGGACGAGACGTCGTAGACCACCCGGTTGATGCCGCGCACCTCGTTGATGATGCGGTTGGAGATGCGCCCGAGAAGGTCGGACGGCAGCGCCACCCAGTCGGCGGTCATGCCGTCCTGGCTGTCCACGGCGCGGATGGCGGCGACGTTCTCGTAGGTGCGCTCGTCCCCCATGACGCCCACGGTGCGGATGGGCAGCAGGATGGCGAAGGACTGCCAGATGCGCTCGTAGAGACCGGCGTTGCGCACTTCCTCCACCACGATGGCGTCCGCGGCCCGGAGGATGTCCAGGCGTTCCTCCGTGACGTCGCCGAGGATGCGGATGGCCAGTCCCGGTCCGGGAAAGGGCTGCCGGTAGATCCACCGGTCCGGCAGGCCCAGCTCGTGGCCCAGGACGCGCACCTCGTCCTTGAACAGTTCCCGCAGCGGCTCCACCAGCTCGAATTTCATGTTCTTGGGCAGTCCGCCGACGTTGTGGTGGCTCTTGATGAGGGCGGACGGGCCGGCGTGGGACACGGACTCGATGACGTCCGGGTAGAGGGTGCCCTGGCACAGGAACGGGAAGTCGCCGAGCTTGTGCGTCTCCTCCTCGAACACGCGGATGAAGAGGTTGCCGATGCGCTTGCGCTTCTCCTCGGGGTCATCCACTCCCTTGAGCACGTCGAGGAACCGGCGCGACGCGTCGACGTAGCGGAAGCCCGTGCCGAAACGCTCTCCCATGACCTGCGATACGGTTTCCGGCTCGCCCTGCCGCAGCAGCCCGTTGTTGACGAACACGCACACGAGCCGGTCGCCGATGGCGCGGTGCACCAGGGTGGCGGCCACCGACGAGTCGACGCCGCCGCTCAAGCCGCACAGCACGCGCGCGTCGCCCACCTGCGACCGGATGCGCTCCACCGCGGCGCTGGCGAAGTGCTCCATGTCCCAGTCGGCCGCGCACCCGCAGATGCGCAACAGGAAGTTGTCCAGGATGGTCCGGCCGTTCCGGGTGTGCACCACCTCGGGATGGAACTGGAGGCCGTAGAAGCGCCGCCGGTCGTCGGCGAACGCGGCGATGGGAGAGTTGCCGGTGTGCGCCAGCACCGACCACCCTTGGGGCAGCGCCGTCATGCGGTCACCGTGGCTCATCCACACGCTCTGAGCGGCGTCCCGGTCGAGCCCGGCGAAGAGGTCGGTGGTGTCGTCGATGGTGAGGTCGGCGAGGCCGTACTCGCGCTCCGAGGCCTCGGCCACGCCGCCCCCCATGGCCTGGTTGATGAGCCCCATGCCGTAGCAGATGCCGAGAAACGGCACCGGCAGGCGGAACAGCTCCGGGCCCACCCGCGGCGCGTCGCTGCCGTACACGCTGGCGGGACCGCCCGACAGGATGATGCCGGCGGGTTCCAGGCGCCGCAGCTTTTCGACCGCGGTATCGAAGGGGTGTATCTCGCAATACACGCGCGCCTCGCGCACGCGGCGGGCGATGAGCTGAGTGTACTGCGATCCGAAGTCCAGGACGACGATCATTCTCGGCGGTAGTTGGGCGCTTCGTTGGTGATGAACACGTCGTGCACGTGACCCTCGGTTAGGCCCGCGGCCGTGATCTGCATAAAGCGGGCCTTGCTCTGCAGCTCCTCGATGGTGGAGCAGCCGACGTAGCCCATGCCCGCGCGGATGCCGCCGATGAGCTGGTAGACGTTGGCGGCCAGTGGACCGCGGTAGGGCACCTGCCCCTCGACGCCCTCGGGCACCAGTTTCACTTCTTCCTCGATGTCGTCCTGGGCGTAGCGGTCCTTGCTGCCTTCGCGCATGGCGCCGATGGAGCCCATGCCGCGGTAGACCTTGTAGGTGCGCCCCTGGTAGAGCACGGTCTCTCCCGGGCTTTCCTCGCAGCCGCCGAACAGCGTGCCGATCATGACGGAGCTGGCGCCCGCCGCCAGCGCCTTGGTGACGTCGCCGGAGTACTTGATGCCGCCGTCCGACACCAGGGGAACACCGGTGCGTGCGCCTACTCGCGCGCAGTCGGCGATGGCGCTGAGCTGGGGCACGCCCACCCCGGAAACCACCCGGGTGGTGCAGATGGAGCCGGGTCCGACGCCCACCTTGACGCCGTTGGCCCCCGCGTCGATGAGTGCCTGGGTGCCCTGGGCCGTGGCCACGTTGCCGGCGACCATGTCCAACTCCGGATAGTCGCTGCGAATCTGTCGCACCGTCTCCAGCACCTTGGCGGCGTGGCCGTGGGCCGTGTCCACCGCGATGACGTCGACGCCGGCGCGCACCAGCGTCTCGACACGTTCCTCCCGGTCCAGCCCCACGCCCACCGCGGCTCCCACGCGCAGATGCCCGCGGTCGTCCTTGCAGGCCATGGGATGGCGGGTCTTCTTCTCGATGTCCTTGACCGTGATCAGCCCCTTCAGGCGAAAGTGATCGTCCACCACCAGCAGCTTTTCGATGCGGTGCTGATGCAGCAGCTCCTGGGCCTCGTCGAGGTCGACGCCGTCCTGCACGGTGACCAGGTTCTCCTTGGTCATCAGGTCGTCGACGCAGCGCTCCAGGTTCTTTTCGAAGCGCAGGTCACGGTTGGTCAGGATGCCCACCAGCCGGCCGCCCAGCGTCACCGGCAGGCCCGATATGCCGTGCTGGTCCATCAGTTCGCGCGCCTCGGCGATCTTCTGGTGCGGGTTCACGGTCACCGGGTCGAGGATCATGCCGCTCTCGAACTTCTTGACCTTCTCCACCTCCTTGGCCTGAGCCGCGGGCGGCATGTTGCGGTGGATGAAGCCCATGCCGCCCTCCTGGGCCATGGCGATGGCCGTGCGCGCCTCGGTCACCGTGTCCATGGCCGCGCTCAGGAGCGGGATGTTGAGCCGGATGCGTTCGGTCAAGCGCGTCGAAACGTTCGCGTCACGCGGCAGGACCGACGACTCCGCGGGCACCAACAGCACGTCGTCGAACGTGAGTCCTACGGGCAAGATCTCTTGGTCGAGCATCCTTCACCTCGGTCCGGACGGTACGAAAACGGTACAAAAAAAGCCCAGACTTCCGCCTGGGCTTACCGTGGATTTCGCTTGGCTGATCTCCATGTTTTCTCCTAGCAAGATTCCCGTACCGTGGCAAGTTTAAGTTCCCGCCGGAGGCACCGATCGTATCTACAGACGATGCTTTCAAGGATCTACGGCGCGGCGCTCCACGGGATCGACGCCCTCAGGGTGGCGGTGGAGGTCGACATCGCTTCAGGACTGCCCGAAACGTTCATGGTAGGGCGGCCCCAGGGCGCGGTGCGCGAGAGCAAGGTGCGCATTCGCGCGGCGTTGCGGAACTGCGGGTACCCGTTTCCCTACCAGCGCATCACCATCAACCTGGCCCCGGCGGACGTCCGCAAGGAAGGTTCGGGCTATGACTTGCCCATGGCGGTGGGCATCGCCGCGGCCCAGGGCGCCGTGGTTTCCTCGCGCCTCGGCGACTGCCTGATGGTGGGCGAGCTGTCGCTGGACGGCGCCGTCAAGCCGGTGCGCGGCGCGCTGTCCATCGCCGCCGCCGTGAAGCGCGAGGGCCTCGCGGGGCTGATCCTGCCCCGAGCCAACGGCGCCGAGGCCGCGGTGGTCCAGGACATCGAGGTCTACGGCGTGGAGAGCCTGGCCGAAGTGGTGGATTTCCTGAACGGGGATCGGGAGATCGAGCCCATGCGCGTGGACCTGGCGCGGCTCTTTCACAGCCACTCGGTGCACGACGCCGACCTGAGCGACGTGCGCGGCCAGCCCCACGTCAAGCGCGCGCTGGAGGTGGCGGCCGCGGGGAGCCACAACGTCCTGCTCATGGGGCCACCGGGCTCCGGCAAGACCATGCTCGCCAAGCGGCTCGCCACCGTCCTGCCGGACCTCACCCTGCCGGAGGCCCTGGAGACCACCAAGATCCACAGCGTGGCGGGGGTGCTCAACGGGCGCTCGCTGGTGGCCGTGCGCCCGTTCCGGGCGCCGCACCCCACCATCTCCGACGCGGGGCTCGTGGGCGGTGGCACCGTGCCCAAGCCCGGCGAGGTTTCGCTGGCGCACAACGGCGTGCTCTTCCTCGACGAGGCGCCGGAGTTCCGCCGCAACGTCCTGGAGGTCCTGCGCCAGCCTTTGGAGGACGGCCGTATCACCTTGGCGCGTGCCGCCGGCTCCATCGACTACCCGGCGAGCTTCATGCTCGTGGCGGCCATGAATCCGTGTCCCTGCGGCTTCTTCGCCGACCCGCAGAAGGAGTGCCGCTGCACGCCCATGCAGATCGCCCGCTACCGCTCACGGGTCTCGGGGCCTCTGCTCGACCGTATCGACATCCAGGTGGAGGTTCCGGCGGTGGCCTACGAAGCCCTCGCTTCGCGGGCGCCGGGCGAGCCTTCCGAGGCCGTGCGCGACCGGGTCAACCAGGCCCGCAGGGTCCAGGTGGAGCGTTTCGGGGAGCGCGGAATCCACGCCAACGCGCACATGAGCGCGCGCGACGTCCGGCGATATTGCCGCGTGGACGCCGCGGCCGAACAGCTCCTGGAGAACGCCATCAACCGCCTCGGCCTGAGCGCCCGCGCCTACGTGCGCATCCTCAAGGTCGGCCGCACCATCGCCGACCTCGCCGGCACCGAGACCATCCAGTCCGCGCACGTCGCCGAAGCCATCCAATACCGCAGCCTGGACCGCCCGCTGGTGTAAGTCTCACGCGATCTCTGAGACGTGCCGCACACCATGCTGGTCCATGCAGTTCAGCAGCTCTTCCACCAGGCCGCGGGCGACCCTTGGGCCGCGGTAGGGGAAGGCGCTGTGGACCTGGACGAGGGCGCAGCCGCCCGCCTTCATCATGGTGTAGGCGTCGTGGCCGTTGAAGATGCCGCCGTTGCCCACGAGGGTGAGGCGGCCGGCGAGGGCGGCGGTGGCGCCGCGGACCTGGTCCAGGGCCTTGGGGAAGAGCGGGGGGCCGCTGTAGCCGCCCTTGGACGGATCCGGGTTGAAGGCGGGGTCGATGGTGGTGTTGCCGATGATGACGGCATCGGTTTCGGGATCCAGCAACTGCCGGCACATGGCCAACGCGATGTCGCGGAGGATGGGCGGCATGTCCGGGGCGAACTTGGGCCAGATCGGCTTTCGCCGCGCCATGCCGCCGGCCCGTGCCAGCTCGGCGGCTTTCTTCACCAGGCCGCCCAGCAGCTTTTCCAACCGGCTGCCTTCCTGCAGTTCCCGCAGATTCCGGGTGTTGGGCGAGCTGATGCAGATTTCGAAGAAGTCCGCGTACGGATACAGCGTTTCCAGGGAACAAGCGTAGTCCTTGTAGGCGTCGTCGAGGGGCGTTTCCCGAGCCTTGCCGAGGCTGATGCCCAGGGGCACGGGCGGGCGCGGCTGGGCTTCCAGCACTTCCGCCAGGGTCTCCGCGCCGCGGTTGTTGAACCCGAGACGGTTCCACAGCGCGCGGTGGGGGACGTCGCGGAACAGGCGCGGCCGCGGATTGCCGGGTTGGCCGCGGCCGGGGGTGACGGAGCCCACGGTAATGAAGCCGAAGCCCAGGGCCGCCAGCGCGGACGCGGCGATGCCGTTCTTGTCGAACCCCGCGGCCAGGCCGATGGGGTTGCGGAAACGCATGCCGCACAGGGTCTGCTCGAGGCGGGGGTCGGGCGGGTGGTCGCGGCCGGCCAGCACGGATTGCAGCCACGGCCGCGCGTTGGCTTGCCGCAGGAGGCTCAACGCCCCATTGTGCGCGGTCTCGGCATCGATCCGGAACAGCAGGGGCGCGAGCAGCTTCTCGTAAAGCATCGACGGGGGTCAGGAGCCCCGGTGTCCTGCGTCGGAACAGCTCTGCTCAGTCGCCTTCAAAGATCCACTCCAGCAGCGCCATCCGGATGAACATGCCGTTGCCGGCCTGCCGGAAGTACCAGGCGCGCGGGTCGGCGTCCACTTCGGGTGGAATCTCCGTGAGGCGCGGCAGCGGGTGCATGAGCACGGCGTTGGGCTTCATGAGTTCGAGTTGCGCCGGGCCGATGACAAATTGCGAGCGTGCTTCACCGCGGGCCGCCTCCGGGTCCAGGCGCTCCTTCTGGACCCGCGTCCAGTATACCACGTCGCTTTGCGGCAACGCCGCTTCCAGGCGTGATTCCTCGGCGAAGGTCACGCCCTTCTCCTGGAGGTGTTCCTTGATGTCGGCGCCCATGCGCAGGGAGTCCGGCGCGACGAAGAGGATGCGCATCCGGTCGAACTTGGCCAGGAGGTAGGCCAGGGAACGGGCGGTGCGGCCGTTGGCCAGGTCCCCCCCGATGGTCACGGTGAGACCGTCGATGGCGCCCAGGGCCTGGTGGATGGTGTAGAGGTCCAGGAGCGCCTGGGTGGGGTGCTGACCCGCGCCGTCGCCCGCGTTGATGATCGGGACCGAGCTGTACCGGGCGGCGCGTTCCGCCGCGCCGATCTCGTAGTGGCGCAGCGCGATGACGTCCGGGTAGTACTCGCACAGGACGCGGATGGTGTCCTCGATGCTCTCGCCCTTGATGGCGGAGGAGAACTCGCGCGCGTTCTCGGTGGCCACGACGCTCATTCCCAGGTGCTGCGCCGCGGCGCCGAAGGACATGCGCGTGCGCGTGGACGGTTCGTAGAAGACGCTGAACAGCGTCTTGCCGCGATGGAGCTGGGTCAGCGCGAGCTTTTCAGAAGGCGCGGCCATGCGCCGGCGGAACTCGTCCGCGCGGCGAAACAGTCCATCAAGGATCGAGCGGTCGAACTGCTGCGAATACAGGACGTGCCGAATGATGACAGCCCGTTCGTCAGCCCGCCTGATCCAGCGCCTGCTGCGGCAGCGTGGTCTGGGAGCCTACGGGTCCGAGCATGGGACCGGGGGCGAACTCGATCTTGCACCCTGCGAATTCGCCGCTCAGCTTGACTATGCCGCTGTTGACGAGGTGGGTGACGACGGCCTTCAGTTCGTCGGGGGTCTTGGCGTGTTCGCCGACCGCGTTGATGACGTCGAGAAGCGTGAGTGATTGCATCGTGGTTTCCTCATTCGAAGGATGATTTGTCGTTCTATTGACGCAAACCTCGTGCCATAGAGCCTAGTTGCGGTAACGCCTTGAAATGCGGTGATTTTCCGCACTCCCTGGACGTTGCGGGTCGACGGAATCGTCGAAGGTCAACGTTCTCGTCGACGGTTTCGTGCCACCTGATGAGGCGACCAGCGGTTGACGTCGTAGAGGGAAGAACGCGGATGCAAAAAACCCCCGGGGGCCGGTAACGGCTCATTCCCGAGGGGACTGGCTGGTGCGTCAGCAGAACGACGAGTATGTACTACGTAATGGGGTGCCGTGTCAAGAGGCTGACGCTTGGACCCTGTGACGCCTGCTCCTATCGGCGTGCCTTGATCTCCTCGATCAACTGCGGCACGACCTTGAAGACGTCTCCCACGATACCGAAGTCGCACATCTGGAAGATGGGGGCTTCGGCGTCCTTGTTGACGGCGACGATGAGCTTGGAGTCCTTCATGCCGGCGAGATGCTGCACCGCGCCGGAGATGCCGCAGGCGATGTAAAGCTCCGGCTTGACGGTCTTGCCGGTCTGTCCGATCTGAAGGGAGTAGGGGACCCAGCCTGAGTCCACCACGGCGCGGGTGGCGCCCACGGCCCCGTCCAGCAGCTCCGCCAGCTCCCGCAGCATGTCGAAGTTCTCGGCCCCCGCGAGCCCGCGGCCGCCGGCGACGACGACCTTGGCGCCGTCGAGTTGCGGCCCTTCGGCCTTGGCGACGACCTTTTCCTTGAGCCGGACCTTGCACAGCTCGGCGTCGCTCGGCGCGGCCACCTCTTCCACCACCGGGGTCTTGGGGTTCGGGGCGGGATCGAAGGACTTGGGACGCACCAGCAGGAGCTTGACGTCGTCGTGCGCCAGCGTGGCGGTGTTCCAGTAGCTGGCGCCCAGGGCGGGGATCTTGGCCTCCACCGCGCCGTCGGTCAGGGTGAAGTCCGCCACGTCGGTAATGGCGCCGCAGTCGAGGCTGGCGCTCAGGGCCGCGGCCACGTCGCGGCCGCCGTAGCTCGACGCGAACAGCACCATGGCGGGCTTGTGCCGCCGGATCAGGGATTCCACCACGGTGGCGGCGGGCAGGGTCAGGTAGTCGCGGAACACCGGGTCGGGGGAGCGGTAGACCTTGCTCGCGCCGTGCTCGCCCAGCAGTTCCACCGCGTTGTCCGGCGCCGGACCCAGCAGGATCGCCTCGGCGGTGCCCACGGCGGCCGCCTTGGTCACCATTTCCAGCGTCGTCGAGGTGACGGCGTCGTCCACCACCTCGCCATAGACCCAAATCACGTCAGACATCGGGAAGACCTTGCTAAGTGCACACTAAAGGACCTTGGCCTCGGCCAGGAAACCGGCGATGCGCTTGCCCCCATCCCCGTCGTCCTCCACCACCTCGCCGGCCTCGCGCTGGGCCGGCCTGCCCACCTCCAGCACCTTCTCCCGCGCACCCGCCTCGCCGACGTCGCCGGCCGCCAGTCCCAGGTCCGCCGCGGTGTACTGCACGATCTCTTTCCGCTTGGCCGCCATGATGCCCTTGAGCTGCGGGTAGCGGGGCTCGTTGATGCCGCTGGTGACCGTCACCAGCGCGGGCAGGTCGGCCTCCACCACGTCGTAGCCCGACTCGCTCTGGCGCTTCACCGTGAGGGTGTTCCCCTCCACGCTCATCTCGTTGGCGAAGGTCACCGGCGGGACCCCGAGCAGTCGCGCGATCTGGCCGGGCACGATGCCGGAATAGCTGTCGCTGCTTTCCGTGCCGCAGATGATCAGGTCGAAGGGCTTCTTGCCGATGGCCGCGGCCAGGGCCTTGGCGGTCGCCAAGGTGTCCGATCCGGCGAGGGCGTCGTCGAAGATGTGCACCGCGGAGGTGGCGCCCATGGCCAGGGCCGTGCGGACGCCGATGGTGATCTCGTTGAACCCCATGGTCACCAGCGTGACCGTGCCGCCCACCTGCTCCATCAGCCGCAGGGCCTCCTCCACGGCGCTGGCCGCGGCCGGGTCCAGCTCGTGGGCGACGCCCTTGCGGATCATCCGCTTCGTGGCGGGATCGATCTCGATGGTGACGGTGCTGGCGGGAATGATCTTGCCGCAGACCACGATGTCCAAGGGTGCGAACCTCCGGTAAGGGATGTGGGGGCCGGCCGCGCCGGTTTATGACGTGGGTTCGGATGCGACGCCTGGAGCGGGTAGGGGATCCGGTGGGGTCATTCTACCCACTCGGATACCTTCCCCTCCATCACCATGTCCAGGACCTCCTGGCAGTCCTTGAGGGCCTGGTCCACGATCTTGTCGTCCTTGATGTTGGGTACCGCCCGGTTAACCGCGCCGTGGACCGCGGTGATGAAATCCTTCAGGTACTCGTCCAACTCGACGGTATGGGGTGCTTGTGCCATGTTGGAGTCAACCTCAGGCGTAGAGCCGGCCTTCGTTGGGATCCGGGATCTCCAGCCCCATGTCCGTGATGAGCGCGTTGATCTCGGCGGTGTACTCCGCCCGCTGCTGGCGGTTGGTGCGCCGCTTGAGGCCCCAATGACGGTAGCGTTCGGAGCGTTTCGACTCCGACTTGCCGAACATGTCCAGCCCCTTCACGTACCAGTAGTTCACCGCATTCTGGACACGCTCCTTGGACTCGTCGCCCTTCTCGGCCAACTCTCGCGCCAGGTTCGTGCCGAACGAGATGTGGGCCGACTCTTCAAGCTCCATGGTGGGAAGGATCTCGGCAAGAGGCATGTAGCTGCAGTCCTCGAACTCTTCGAGCTGGAAACGGCCCACCCGGTCGATCAGGAAGCCGAAGACGGCGAAGTCTTCCCAGGTGGTGATCTTGCCGCGGAAAGCCTCCACGTAACGCTTCTGGTTCGGCCAGCTCAGCACATAGGAGACGTCCTCGCCGATGTCACCCGCCAGACGGGCCATCTTGCGGTAGTGATCCACCTCTTCGGCCGCCGTGCGCGCCACCACGAGCTGGTACAGCTTCGTGGGCGCCTTTGGCAGCATGTCCTCCAGATAGAGGTGGGGTCCGCCGATCTCGCAGTCGCACTGGATCGCGAGCACCCGTTTCAACAGATCCTGGTACTCCGGATCCATCTTTTCGAAGTCTTTCAATTCGACTTTGTCGGTGAACATGACAGCTCTCCCTTTTGACTTTGCAACTGAATTCGGGTTAGCAGAAGCCTCAATTGAACGCAAGTGGAAGGCAGGCGGCGCAAGACGCTTCAACCCCGCGGAAAGGGTTGAAAACATGTCGGTTAACATACTCAGCAGCGTGACCGTGCCGAAGAACTCGGGACGGGCCGTTACCGTTCTGAAGGGGCAGTGTCTCCGCGTGGCCGGTCGGTCGGTTGTGGACTTCGTGGCCTTCAACCTGCATGACCTCACGGAGCGGTTCGACCAGGCGCGCACCAAGACCAACCAGGCCAAGCTTTTCATCAGCACGGGTGACCAGCTCTTGTCCAAGCTCAACAATCCACTCCTGACCATCGTCGCGGACACGTTCGAGGAGGGGCGGCACGATCTGCAGAAGGGCATGTGCAGCCGCAAGCGCTTCGAGCTGGTGGCGGCGGGACTCGCCCAGCGGAACTTCATCGAAGGGGTGGACCCCAATCCCAAGCGGCCCGAGGACATCCCCACCCACGGGTGCTACGAGAACCTGTCCGATGCGGTGCGCCCGTGGGACATCGCCCCGGTGGACATCCCGAGCCCGTTCAACATCTTCCAGACCATGCGCTTCGACCCGGACACGGGCGCCATCTTCGACACGTTCGTGCGTCCCAAGGACGAGGCCCAAGTGGACTTTCGCGCGGAGATGGACTGCCTGGTGGCGGTCAGCGCCTGCCCGGAATCGGGGCGGGGGCAGGCGATCCGGGTGGAGATCTTCGAAGAGCCGGGCGAGTAGGGACAGGGTGCGGGGGCGGAGAGACACGGCCGCGGGACGCGTAACGTTGGGTGTATGACCATGGACGCACGGGAAGCCTTTCTCATTGCCGGTAAGCACGTCGACGATGCGGAATTGGATGCGCTGTTCGGCGCGCTGCTCCGGGTCCCGTCGGTGCACACCGAACTCATGGAGGCGGACCCGGCGGTGAAGGCGTTTGCCGCCGACGTGGTGGCGCCCAGTCTCGAAGGGCTCACGGGCGTGGCGCCAAGGGTCGACGGCATGGGCAACCTGCTGTGGCGGTGCGGCGGCCCGGGCTCCGATGCGGCGGAAGGCTTGCTCTTTATGGGCTACGCCATGACCTACCCGGCGGGGTCGATGCCCGAGGCGTTCTCCGCGAAGGTCGTTCCGGGCGAGGACTACGGGCTCTCGGGGCCGTGTCTTTGGGGCCGGGGCGGCTGCGAGCAGAAGGCCGCCCTGGCGGCCATGATGGCGGGTGCGGCCGCGGTATGCCGGTCGGGCCTGGCGCTGGCGCGGCCGCTGTCGCTGGCGGTGAGCCTGGCCGGGGAGACCGGGCGGCACCACGCGGCCCGGCACATGCTGGAGGAGGACGGGCTTACGGCCCGTTACGGCATCGTCGGCTTGGGCACCACCAACCGGGTCTGCCTGGGCAACAAGGGCCGCATCGACGTGGACGTGGTGGTGCGCGGCAAGTCCTGCCACAGCAGCACGCCGTGGGCGGGAGTCAACGCGGTGGACGGCGCGCGCGCCGTGCTGGAGCGGCTGGACGGACTGGTGGACGGCATCGCCCATCCGGAGCTGGGTCCGGCGAGTCTGGTGGCCACCCACATCGAGAGCGGTCCCGACATCCTCCACACCATCCAGGACCACTGCCGGCTGACGCTGGACCGGCGGCTCATGCCGGGCGAGGAGCCTGGGGAGGCGTTGGCCGCCATCTCGCGGGCGCTGGCGGACATGGAGCCCTGGCGGGTGGAGGTGACGCAGGGGAACTTCATGTATCCGGCGGATGTGCCGGCAAGCAGCGAGGTGGCCGGGGCGTTGGAGGCGGCGCGCGGGCAGGCGGGAGAGGCCGGGCCGCCGCTTTACTTCCCGGCGGCGCTGGACGCGGGCTACCTGAACGAGAAGGGCATCGAGACCGTCATGTTCGGCCCGGGCGACCTGGCCTTCGCCCACACGGACGCCGAGGTGGTGCCGCTGGGGCAGGTGCGCCGGGCCGCGCGGGTCTACGCCGCGGCGGCGCTGCAACTGCTGGCGTGACTTCGAATGAAAAAGGGACCCTCCCGATGTCCCGCGACATCGAAAGGGTCCCTTCCTCTTGTCCGATGACGGCTTGAGCCGTCGATCCTACTTCTTCATCCAGCCCTTGTTGTTATACCAAGCCAGGGCCCTGTCGTGGAATTCCTTGAACATGATCTGATCCGTCGGCGGGACCTTGGTGTCCTTGGCGATGGACTTGGTCCAGAAAGCCGATTCGATGTAGGCTTCGATGCCCCCCGCGGTCGCCTGACAGCGGTCGGGGATGGACTTCGCTTCCACGACTTCGATCTCGTACATCTTCTTGGCGATGTGCGGCTTGTTGCGCATCACCCTCGTGTAGATATCCAGCACTTCCTCGCCGTTCGCAGGGTCGTTGACAAAGGCGCATCCGCGAATCAGCGTGCCCAACAGGGCAACGGACTTCTCGGGGTTGTCCTTGATGAAGTTCTTGTTCATGGCGAGCTGCAGGAACGCGTATTCCTTGACGAACTGTTCCGCGGCGCCGAGAACGGTCAAGCCCGCGTCGCGCGCGGCCAGCATCTTGCCGAAGGTGAGCGAGCCCACGTCGATCTTGCCGGCCTTGACGCCCGCCAGACGCGCGGACGATCCGCCGACCTTGACCAGACGCACGTCCTTCTCCGGGATGCCCGCGGTCTGCAGCAGCTTGAGGGAGACGTAGACGTTGCCGGACGTGGGCGAGCTGATGCCCACCTTCACCGGCCGCGGCAGGTCCTTGTAGGACTTGACGTGCTTCCCGCCCACGAGCCAGTAGGGCAGGGTGTTCAACTCGGTGCCGACGATGCGGATGTTGCTGCCCGGCCGAATGGCCAGCGCGATGTTGTCATCCGAGCCGAAGAAGGGGAGCTGACCCCGTTCCAGTGCGAGGACCGCGGCGTTCTCACCACCCGAAACCGAGTAAACCCTTGCGTCGTAGCCGATGTCCTTGAAGAAACCCTTGTGGATGGCTACCTGCTCCACCAGCGACGTGGTGGCGTTGGTCTGCGCCACCGGGATGCGGAGTTTCTCCTGTGCCAAAGTCTGCCCGCTCCATAGCAGGCTCGCTCCCAGCAAGGCTGTGGTGATTCCCTTTGCAATGCTCTTGGCCCTCATGTGCTTCCTCCTTCTTGTTTGTTGGTTAAATGGCCTGCTCATCCTGCTCCAGACAAAAGGGGGACCCTTCCGGCGCCTTGCGAGGCATCGGAGGGATCCCCTCTCTGCAACACCTTTTGCTGTGACTTACCCTACTTGTTCATCCACCCCTTGTTGTTGTACCAAGCCAGGGCTCGGTCATAGAACTCGGGGAACATGATGTCCTTGGACGGCGGAATCTTTGTGTCCGCCGGGATGGACTTGCTCCAGACGGCCGACTCGATGAAAGCCTTGATACCGGCCTCCGTGGCTTGGCACCGGCTGGGGATGGAGCCTCCAGCCACCTCGATCTCGTACATCTCCTTGGCGATGTCGTCGGGGTTGCGCATGACCTTCGTCAGGACGTGCATCACCTCTTCCTTGTTCGCGGGGTCGTTGACGAACGCGCATCCGCGGATCAGGGTGCCGAACATGGCCTCGGCCTTCTTCGGCTGGTCCTTGATGTAGTTCTTGTTCATGGCGACCTGAAGGAAGGCGTATTCCTTGACGAACTGGTTCGCCGCGCCGAGGATCGACAGGTTTGCCTTCTTGGCCCGCAGCATCATGCCGAAAGTCAGCGAGCCCACGTCGATCTTGCCGCCCTTGACGCCCGCCAACCGTGCCGACGATCCGCCGACCTTGACCAGGCGGGTATCCTTCGTCGGGATGCCGGCCGCCTCCAGCAATTTGAGGGACACGTAGACGTTACCCGAAGTGGGCGAGCTGATGCCGACCTTCACCGGCCGCGGCAGGTCCTTGTAGGACTTGACGTGCTTCCCGGCCACGAGCCAGTACGGCAAAACGTTCATCTCGCTGCCGATGACGCGGATGTTGCTGCCCGGGCGAATGGCCAAGGGTATGTTGTCGTCGGAGCCGAAGAAGGGGAGCTGACCCCGTTCCAACGCCAGGACGGCGGCGTTCTCACCACCCGACACCGAGTAAACTCTGGCGTCGTAGCCGATGTCCTTGAAGAAGCCCTTGTAGATGGCCACTTGCTCCGTCAGAGCGGTGGTGGTGCTGGTCATCGCAACCGGGATTCGGAGATTTTCCTGTGCGAGCACCTGGCCGCCCCATAACAGGCTGGCTCCCAGAAAGGCCGCGGCGATTTTTGCAATGTGCTTGGATTTCATGAGTCGTCCTCCTGCGCTACTTCTTCATCCAGCCCTTGTTGTCGTACCAAGCAAGGGCCTTGGCGTAGAACTCGGGAAACAGTATCTGGTCGATGGGCGGAACCTTGGTGTCCGCCGCTATGGACTTGGTCCAGAAGGCCGAGTCGAGGAAGGCCTTGATGCCCGCCTCGGTGCCCTGGCAGCGGTCCGGGATGTGCTTGCTCTTGATCACCTCGATCTCGTACATCTCCTTGGCCAGGTTCGGCTTGTTGCGCATGACCTTCGTGAGGACGTGCATCACCTCTTCCTTGTTCGCGGGGTCGTTGATGAACGCACACCCGCGGATGAGGGTGCCGAACATGGCCGTGGCCTTGTCCGGATTGTCCTTGATGTAGTTCCTGTTCATGCCGAGTTGCGTGAAGGCGTATTCCTTCACGAACTGGTTGGCGGCGCCGAGGATCGTCAACTGCGCTTCCCTGGCGCGCAGCATGTTGCCGAAGGTCAGCGAGCCCACGTCGATCTTGCCCGCCTTGACGCCCGCCAGGCGCGCCGACGACCCGCCGACCTTCACCAGGCGCACGTCCTTTCTGTCGATGCCGGCGGTCTCGAGCAGCTTGAGGGACACGTAGACATTGCCCGAGGTAGGCGAGCTGATGCCCACTTTCACGGGCCGGGGCAGGTCTTTGTACGACTTGACGTGTTTCCCGCCCACCAGCCAGTAGGGCAGCGTGTTCATCAAGGTGCCGACGACCCGGATGTTGCTGCCGGGACGAATGGCCAGGGGAACGACGTCGTCCGAGCTGAAGAAGGGGAGCTGACCCCGTTCCAGGGCCAGCACGGCGGCGTTCTCGCCACCCGACACCGAGTAGACAGCGGCGTCGTAGCCGATTTCCTTGAACCAGCCCTTGTGGATGCCTACCTGCTGCACCAGCGCGGTGCTCGAGTTGGGAGACGCCACCGGGATACGGAGCTTCTCCAGGGCCAGCGCGTGGCCGGCGAACAACAGGCATGTCCCCAACAGGACAGCGACGACTCCTCTTGCGGCAAGTTCATGTTTCATCGGCTTTCCTCCTTAGTTTGTGAGATTCAGCCCAGAACTTCGCGTGATTGCGGGTGCAGCGGGAGTCGTCTGCCAGGCAAAGGGCGGCCTACTCCTCCATGGCCTTGCGCGCCTCGTCGGCCAGCAGCTCCCAGATGTCGTGCTTGATCTGCAGGAACTCGGGTTCTTCCTTGACTCGCAGGGTGCGCGGGGTGGGGAAGGGGACCTTGATCTCCTTCATGATCGTACCCGGCCTGAAGCTGAAGCAGAACACGACGTCGGAGAGGAACACGGCTTCCTCGATGTCGTGGGTCACGAAGACCACGATCTTGCCCGAGTTCTTCCAGTCGATCATCCGCTGGAGCTCTTCCTGCATGAGCAGCCGCGTCTGCGCGTCCAGGGAGGCGAAGGGCTCGTCCATGAGCAGGATTTCCGGGTTCACCGCCAGCGCGCGCGCGAGGTTCACCCGTTGCTGCATGCCGCCGGAAAGCTCGTGAGGGTAGTGGCTCTCGAAGCCTCGCAGCCCGACGATCTGCGTGTATTTGTCGCAGATCTCGCGCTTTTCGGTGGCGGACATGTTGCGGTCGTTCTCGATGCCGAACTGGATGTTGTCGGTAACGTTGCGCCAGGGCAGCAGCAGGGCTTGCTGGAATACCACGGCCTTGTTGGGCGTCGGGCCGGCGACCTCGTCCCCGTCGAGAAGGATGCGACCCCTTGTGGGGGGGAGCAGTCCGTGGATCATGTGCAGCATGGTGGTCTTGCCGCATCCGCTGGGACCCACGAACGAATAGAACGTCCCCGGCCGGAGATCCATGTCGATGCCGCCCACGGCATGGACGGTCTCCCCGGTGGGTTTCA
>MKWU01001934.1_pt1 | contig 33444 bp, 30 predicted proteins | sample 809101 | NCBI WGS metagenome assembly MKWU01 (sample SAMN05860141, study PRJNA318959) | sponge metagenome | host: Aplysina aerophoba | place: Slovenia: Piran, Adriatic Sea, Gulf of Piran | collected 2013-05-07
CGGCTGCGTCCGACATCCGCATAGTGTCCACTTATCCTTAGTGGACACTTACGGCGCGCCCACCTCCAAGCGCGAAATCTCCCCGATCCCCGGCAAAAGCGACAGGCGGCCTACGCCGAAGGCTTACTGAGCGACGATTTCTCAAGTGACATCAACACCATCGGCACGGTCGCGGTTGGCGGCACGACTGAAGGGAACATCGAGACGGCGCGCGACCGCGACTGGTTCGCGGTGGAGCTGGTGGCGGGGCGGGAGTACCAGATCGACCTGCGGGGCAGTCCGACGGACGACGGCACGCTGAGCGATCCCCGTCTGTACGGGGTTCACGATGCCGCCGGCAATCTGATCGCCAATACAGCGAACGACGATTGGGGCGGGACCTACAACAGCCGGGTGACGTTCACGGCGTCTGAGAGCGGCACCTACTACATCGCGGCCGGCGCCTTTGGCAGCAACCGGGGCACCTACGAGCTGGAGGTGACCGACAAGTCCCCGGCCGACACCGGCTCGCAGACGGACACGACGACACAGACGGACACGTCGACGCCGACGGACGCCGACTCGGTACGCGCGGGGGCGACCGACCTCGGCGACATCACCGAACTCCAGGGCCCGCGCTTTCCCCGGGGGACGCTCGACGGCGACACCGACCAGGTCGACTACTACCGGTTCACGCTGACCGAAGCGAAGCGGGTCGGGCTGGGGCTACGCCAGCAGGATGCGGACGCGGACCTGTTCCTCGAGGACGCCGACGGGACGGTGCTCTACAGCAGCACGAGCTCCGGGACGACCAACGAGAGGATCGAGGAGACGCTGCTCGCGGGGACGTACTACCTGCGGGTGGAGTCGCAGGAGGCGGGCGAGAACGCGCACGTGGTGCGTTACGGGGTATCGGCGCCGGATGCTGATGCGCTGGCCGCGCTGCAACAACAGTCGGACACCGCGACGGTAGTCACCACGAACGCGGCGCCCACCTTCGGGCAGCAGGGCTACACGTTCGATCTTGCGGAGAACGCGGACGGCAGCACGAACCGGGTGTCGCTGGGCACGGTGGCGGCGACCGACCCGGAGGGTGCGACCCTGGCCTACAGCCTGGTGGGCGCCAGCTCCTCGTTCGAGATCGACGAGACGAGTGGCGAGCTGTTCTACAACGGCTCGGGCGAGGACTACGAGTCCGGCACGACGCAATTCACGCTGACGGTGCGTGCGAGCGATGGGAACGAGACCGCCGACACCAGCGTCACGGTCAACGTCACCGACGTGAATGAGAGCCCCTCCTTCGTCCAGGCGAGCTATGCCTTCGATCTGGCGGAGAACGCGGACGGGAGCACGGACCGGGTGTCGCTGGGCACGGTGGCGGCGACCGACCCCGAGGGTGTGAGCCTGGCCTACAGCCTGGTGGGCGCCAGCTCCTCGTTCGAGATCGACGAGACGAGCGGCGAGCTGTTCTACAAGGGCTCGGGCGAGGACTACGAGTCCGGCACGACGCAATTCACCCTGACGGTGCGTGCGAGCGACGGGAGCGCGACCGCCGACACCACCGTCACGGTCAACGTCACCGACGAGAACGAGAGCCCCTCCTTCGTCCAGGCGAGCTATGCCTTCGATCTGGCGGAGAACGCGGACGGGAGCACGGACCGGGTGTCGCTGGGCACGGTGGCGGCGACCGACCCCGAGGGAGTGAGCCCGGTCTACAGCCTCGTGGGCGCCAGCGGCTCGTTCGAGATCGACGAGACGAGCGGCGAGCTGTTCTACAAGGGCTCGGGCGAGGACTACGAGTCCGGCACGACGGAGTTCACGCTGACGGTGCGTGCGAGCGACGGGAGCGAGACCGTCGACACCACCGTCACGGTCAACGTCACCGATGTGGAGGAGACGGCCGATCCGCCGGTCGCGGAAGAGGATGAGGAGTCAGGCACTCCCCAGACCGTGTCCGAGCCTGATGACGAGGATTTCTCGGCGGACACGTCCACGGTCGGACGGGTTGTGGTCGGCGAGACGGCGACCGGCGATATCGGGGCCCAGCGCGACCGCGACTGGTTCGCGGTGGAGCTGGTGGCGGGGCGGGAGTACCAGATCGACCTGCGGGGCAGTCCGACGGACGATGGCACGCTGAGCGATCCCCGTCTGTACGGGGTTCACGATGCCGCCGGCAACCAGATCGCGCGCACGACAAACGACGACTGGGGCGGGACGTATAACAGCCGGGTAACGTTCACGGCGCCCGCGAGCGGCCTCCACTACATCGCGGCCGGCGCCTTTGGCAGCAACCGGGGCACCTACGAGCTGGAGGTGACCGACAAGTCCCCGGCCGACACCAGCTCGCAGTCGGACACCACGACGGTAGTCACCACGAACGCGGCACCCACCTTCGGTCAGCAGGGCTACGCGTTCGACCTCGCGGAGAACGCGGACGGGAGCACGGACCGGGTGTCGCTGGGGACAGTGGCGGCGACCGACCCCGAGGGTGTGAGCCCGGTCTACAGCCTGGTGGGTGACAGCGGCTCGTTCGAGATCGACGAGACGAGCGGTGAGCTGTTCTACAACGGCTCGGGCGAGGACTACGAGTCCGGCACGACGCAATTCACGCTGACAGTGCGTGCGAGCGATGGGAGCGAGACCGCCGATACGACGGTGACCGTTAACCTCACCGATGTGGAGGAGACGGCCGATCCGCCGGTCGCGGAAGAGGATGAGGAGTCAAGCTCTCCCCAGACCGTGTCCGAGCCTGATGACGAGGATTTCGCGGCGGACACGTCCACGGCCGGGAAGGTCGTGGTCGGCGAGACGGCCACGGGCGATATCGGGACCCAGCGCGACCGCGACTGGTTTGCGGTGGAGCTGGTGGCGGGGCGAGAGTACCAGATCGACCTGCGGGGCAGCCCGACGGACGACGGCACGCTGTTCGATCCCCGTCTGTACGGGGTCCACGATGCCGCCGGCAACCGGATCGCTGGGACAGCGAACGACGATTGGGGCGGGACCTACAACAGCCGGGTGACGTTCACGGCGACCGATAGCGGCACGCACTACATCGCGGCCGGCGCCTTTGGCACCCACCTCGGCACCTACACGCTGGAGGTGACCGACATCTCGCCCGCCCCCCCGCCGCCGGCCTCCGGGGAGTCGGAGACGCCGGTTGTCCAGGAGGTCGAGACCACCGAGACCGACTCCACCCCGCCGCCGCCCTCCGGGGAGTCCGGGACGCCGATTGTTCGGGTAGCCGATGCCAGCGCGACCGAGGGAGACGACCCGGCGATCCTGTTCCGCGTGACGCTGGACCGGGCATCGACGGAGACCGTGACGGTCAACTATACGACGGTCGACGGCACCGCGGAGGCGGGCGAGGACTATCAACAGACCTCCGGCGCCTTGTCCTTTGCCCCGGGCGAGACCGAGAAGTACGTTCAGGTGACGGTGATCGACGATGAGGTGGAGGACAGCGGCGAGACGTTCCGGCTGGTGCTGAGCGATCCCTCCGGCGGGCAACTCGGGGACACGGACGCAACCGGCACCATCTTCAACACCGAACCCGCCGTGGACGAGACAGCCTCGCACATCAGCGACCTGGCCGCCGATACCTCCACACTAGGCAGGGTGTCCGTCAACGGCGGCATTGCGTCGGGCCAGGCCGGAGGTGGAAGAATACCCGACCGCGACTGGTACCGGGTGGAGTTGGAGGCCGGGGAGACGTACCGGATCGACGTCGATGGGCCGCGGGGTCACCCCTTCCAGTACATTGAGGGCATCTACAATAGCGGCGGATGGGAGATTCCCCAGACGAGCGATTGGCGCAGCGGTCCGGACAACCAGCCCCGCCTCTACTTCACCCCGGACCAAGATGGCCACTACTTTATTGCCGTGACCCTCGCCGGCGTCGAGGCGACGACCACAAGGAAAAATTATCAACTCACCGTCGTAACGGATAACCCTGACGATGACTATTCGGACGACACCGACACGACCGGCACGGTCACGGTGGACGGCGCAGCGGCGACCGGCGAAGTCACCTATACCCGCGACCGTGACTGGTTCGAGGTCGCCCTGGACGCCAGCACCACCTACCAGATCACGCTCAGGCCGGACAGCGGCGCGTCGGACCAACTGGATGCCACCTATCTTCGCGGCATCTACGACTCGAACGGCGACTTGCTCCCCGACACGTGGAATTTCGGCGCGATACAGGAGCGGTTCGAGTTACGGGCTAGTAACGGTGATGTCAGCAGCTACCGTCAATACACCAGCCGCGTCGAATTCACCCCGGACGACACCGGGACGTACTACATCTCCGCCTCGGGCCATGGCAGCTCGACCGGAAGCTACGAGCTTGAAGTCGATACGATGTAGGCGCGTTCGACTGTGGCCGCATTCAATAAGGTGCGAACTCGGCCGGACCGTGACAGATGAGCGCGGGCGCCGACGGCCGCGTGGAGATTCGTGCGGCGCTGGGCGAGAGTCGCCGCTTGTTCGCGTCGATCGGGCTGTTCAGCGCGTTCGTGAACGTGCTGATGCTCACCGGTCCACTGTTCATGCTGCAGGTCTACGACCGGGTGCTGACCTCGCGCTCGGAGGCGACGCTGGTGGCGCTGGCCGGGATCGCCGCCTTCCTGTTCCTGATGATGGGTTTGCTCGATCACTTTCGCGCCCGGGTTCTGGCACGTGCCGGGGCGCGGTTCCAGGAACGGCTCGATCCCCGGGTGCTGAGCGCGATCCTGACCTGGGCAGGTCGGTCGTCTGCCGCGCGCTCGGCGCCGGCCACTGGGCTTCACGACCTCGAGGCAATGCAGCGCTTCGCCTCCGGCCCGGGGCCGTTCGCCTTCTTCGACGCGCCCTGGACGCCGATTTTCCTGTTCGTACTCTTCACGTTCCACTGGTTGCTGGGTCTGCTTGGAGTGTTCTCAGGCGTGCTGCTCCTGGTGCTGGCGCTCCTGAACCAAGCCCGCACGGAACGGCTTCAGGCAACGGCGGGCCAGGACTCGGCGCGGGCTTTTCACTTCGTGGATCAGGTGCGGGCAGGCGGCGAGACGGTGCGAGGACTGGGGATGCGGCGCGCGGCCATCGCGCGTGCAGGCGTGATGCGCCGTTTGGCCCTGGAAGCGACGATCTCGGTGTCCGATCGAGGCGGTGCCTTTGCGACGGCTTCCCGAACTCTGCGGCTGTTCCTTCAATCGATGATGCTAGGCCTCGGAGCCTGGCTCGCGATCAGGGCGGAGGTGACGCCGGGAATCATTATCGCGGCCTCGATCCTGCTAGGGCGTGCGCTGGCTCCGATCGACCAGGCGGTGGGGCAGTGGCCGATTCTCCAGCGTGCCCTGGAGGCGCGGCGTTCACTCGCTGCGTTGCTGAGTACGACGCCGGAAGAGCCCGTGCGTACACCGCTGCCGGCACCGCGAGCGGCAATGGAAGCCTTGAACCTCGTCGTTGGCGCGCCCGGATCGAACAGCCCGGCCGTGCGAGGCGTGTCGTTCTTCCTCGAACCCGGCAAGGCGATGGGCATAGCAGGCGCTTCGGCATCAGGGAAGTCGACGCTCGCGAAGGCGCTGGCCGGCGTGTGGTCGCCCGCGGGCGGCACGGTAACGCTGGGCGGCGCCGCGCTCGACCAGTATGGCGAGGACGCGCTGGCCCGGCATATCGGCTGGTTGCCGCAGGAGGTGGTGCTGTTCGACGGCACGGTGGCCGAGAACATCGCGCGCCTTGATCCCGACCCGGACGCGGACGCGGTAGTTCAGGCGGCGCAACGGGCCGGCGCCCACGAGATGATCCTGGATCTCCCGGGCGGCTACGATTTCCGGGTGGCGGCGGTCGGGGCGGCGCTCTCGGGCGGCCAGCGTCAGCGGATCGCGCTGGCGCGCGCTTTCTACGGCGATCCCGCGGTGCTGGTCCTCGACGAGCCCGACGCGCATCTCGACAGGGCCGGCGCGGAGGCTTTGAACCGGAGCATCGTCGAGCATAAGGCGCACGGAGGGTCGGCGGTGATCGTCGCCCACCGCCCGGGCGTTTTCGCCCACTGCGATCTGGTGCTGCTGATGGAGCACGGCCGGGCCCGACCGGCAGAGCCGGTGCGGGAGATCGCAGGTCCGGCCGCTGGCGGGGGCGATGTACAGGTGGTGCGGTCGGGACCGCCCCCCGGCGTTCGACCGGGCCCGCCCCGGGACGGATCGGCCGGGGCCGGGGCCGGTCCCCGGAGGCCGTCTCCATGACCACGGCGCTTGCGGTTCAGCGCCGGGGCGCTGCGGTATCGTCGGGGTTCTCGTCGCGACGGCCGCTGTTCAAGGGGTTCCTGACCTTGGCAGCCCTCTTGGCCGGGGGTATCGGTTGGGGCGCCTTCACCACGATTTCCGGGGCGGTTATCGCCACCGGACAGGTCGATGTCGAAACCCGCGACCAGGTAATCGAGCACATCGACGGCGGCACTGTGGGCGAGATCCTGGTGCGCGACGGGGCTCGAGTCGAGTCCGGCGACGTGCTGATCCGGCTCAAGGACGCGGCGCTGCGCTCGGAGGAGGCGCTGTTGCGGCGGGAATGGGTCGACCTGACCGCCCGGCGCAACCGCCTGGAAGCCGAGTTCCGAGGCGCGGGTGCAATCGCGTGGGACGCCGGGCTCGCCACGTTGGCCGGGGGCGATGCGTCGGCTCGGGACGCGCTAGACGGCGAACAGCGGTTGTTCGAGGCGCGGCATATGTCGTTCGAGGGGCAGGTCGCGCAGCTTCGTGAACGGATTGGCCAGACGAACAAGCAGGTCGCGGGGCTGGAGGCGCAGGCCGATGCGGTGACGCGCCAGCGCGCCTTCATCGGTCGCGAGCTCGAAGGGCAGCGCTCACTGTTCGAGGAAGGCCTGACCCAGCTCCACCATCTGCTCGAACTTGAGCGCGAGGCGGCGCGCCTCGACGGCCAGGCCGGCGACATCGCGGCCCGGATCGCGGGCGCACGCGGTCGCATCGCCGAGATCGAGATCCAGGTGCTTCAGATCGGCGCGCGGCGCGTGGAGGAGGCGGAGGAACAGGCCCGCGAGGTTCAGGCGCGGGAGAACCAGGTGCGCGAGCGTCTGGCAGAGATCCGGCGCCGGCTGGCGGGCATGGCGATCCGGGCGCCGGTTGCGGGCGAGGTATACGGCATGAAGGTATTCGCGCTCGGCGAGGTGGTGCGCCCGGGCGAGCCGATTCTGCATATCGTGCCGGAGGGCGCGGGGCTGATGGTACGGGCGCAGCTGGAGCCCATCCATGTCGACCAGGTCCATGGAGGCCAGGACGCGGTGCTGCGGTTCTCGGCGTTCTCCGCGCGCAGCACGCCGGAGTTCGAAGGGCGCGTTCGGCGGGTGTCGGCGGACACGGTGCGCGACGAGCGAACCGGGCTCGACTGGTACGAGGTCGAGTTGGAGATGGGCCGTGCGATCGAGGAGGACCCGGAGACCGGGATCGCGAGCTGGCCAGGCCGTGCGGCCAGAACGGTGGCGGGGTGGGTGCCGGGGGGCGCGCGTCGATGGCTGCGGGAACAGGCTCCGGGCGAGGTCGGGAGGTGGCTGGACGGCACTCGCACGGCGGTCCGCGCGGGCACGGCGTTGGCCCATGCGCACGACCTGGCGTTGGCACCGGGGATGCCGGTGGAGGTGTACATCCGGACGGAAGAGCGCACACCGCTGAGCTATTTGGCCAAGCCGCTGACGGACTTCTTCTCGCGTTCGCTGAAGGAGGAGTGAGGATGGCAGGGTCGCTGGCCCGCGGTTGCGCCGCCGCGCACGAGGCCGCACGGAGCGGCACGGAGACGGGCCCCGGTTCGCCGAGACGCGGGCGGTTCCCGTGTGCGCCGGGCTTCTTCGCGGCCATGCTCGCGGCACTCTCGGGCTGCGCGGTCCAGCCGGAGCCTCTTACGCCGGCCGAGACGACACTCAGGGTCGAAACCGATCTCCACCGCCTCGCTGCCCGACAGCCGTTGCTCGACGGGCCGCTCACCCTGCATGGCGCGATGGCGCGGGCGCTGTTGCACAATCCCGAAGTTCACGTGCAGGCAATGGAGCAGAGCCTGGCGCTGCGGCAGACCGAGGTTGCCCGTCTCGGACTACTGCCGGCGCTGACCGGGCGCTACGGGGTGGAGACCCGCAGCAACGTGCAGGCCTCTTCCAGCCGCTCGGTGGCGACCGGCCTGGAGTCGCTGACTGCGTCGACCTCAAGCGACCCGACCCGGGCGACGGGCAATCTCGGCGTGGCTTGGCAGATACTGGATTTCGGGGTGTCGTATTACAGCGCCAAGCAGCAGACCGACCGCGCGCTGATTGCCCATGAGCGCCGACGCAGGGCGGTGCATGAAGGAATCGCGGAGGTCCGCCGAGCCTGGTGGCGCGCGATCGCGGCAGAGCGCGCACTGGCAAGGCTTGAGCCGCTGCTGGAGCGGGTGCGCGCCGCACTGGCGGACAGCGCCCGGCTCGCGGCAAGCCAGGTGCAGTCCCAGGTGGACGCGCTGCGCTACCAGCGTGCGCTGCTGGAGGCAGTGGAATCCCTCGAACGGCAGCGACGCGAGAGCCGGCTGGCGAAGATCGAGCTTGCCCGGCTCACCGGTCTTCCTCCCGGGGTGGACTACAAGCTTGCCGTGCCGGCCTCGCCTTCCGAGCCGCGCAGCCTCGAGATTTCCGCCGACGAGCTGGCGGCCCTCGCGCTCAGGCACCGCCCGGAGCTTCGCGAGGGCCAACTCGACGAACGAGTCGCGGTCGCCGAGGTGACGAAGGCGATGCTGCGCTTCCTGCCTGGACTTGAGCTGCGCGCGGGTGCGCATGTCGACGACAACTCGTACCTGGTGAACAACGACTGGCTGTCACTCGGTGCGGCGGTCACGGTCAATCTGACCGAGCTGTTCACCCGGCCCGCGGCCATTGGCGCGGCGCGGGTGGGCCAGGAGCTTGCGGCGGCACGGCGCGAGGCAATGAGCATGGCGGTGTTGGCACAACTCTATGTGGCACTGGCCCGTTTCGAGGAGGCCCGAGCACAGCATGCGACGGCGGACCGGATTGCCGATCTCGAGCTGCGCATCGTCGACGCCCTGCAGTCGAGTACCAGGTTTGGGGCGGTGGACCGGCTGCAGACGATCCGTGCCGAGATCGATGCCCTGCTCGCACAGCTCACCCGCGATCTCAGTCGGGCCGAGGTCGAGGACAGTTTCGGGCGGATCTTTCTGGCAGTGGGTGCCGATATCGTGCCGGTCGCCTCGGCACAGGCGGCGGTCGACGATGTGGCCGCTGCGATCGCCGCCACAGAGGAGGCTTGGCGTCGCGGCGAGGTTGCCCTGCAGCCCTGGCCGGCGGCCAGCGTTCGGGTTGCCGAGTGACGTTCGCGGCCGATCGCATCTTTCGCAGGGAGGTCAGCATTCTTGATCGACAAAGAGGCTCACAGAATGGGGGGTCAGTGCGTGTACGAAAGGAAGCTCTGCCCCGCGTGTCCGAAAACGCTGCAGCGTGCACTCGAAGAGTATCGGTGGGCTATCGACGCGGCACTGCTGCCGGAGAGCATGAAGGAGACGTGTCTCGCGAATGCTCAACGCTTTGTGCGTTGGGCGAGTGGGGAGCCGGTGCTGCCGGTGGCGGCAGCACTGGACGAAGAAATTCTCGAGCCGCGCTCCACGATACGTTAGGGGGCGCCGTTCGCGGGCGAGTTGTGGCGAGAAACCGGCGGCGATAGGGCGCAGGCGGGCGCAAACCAGCATTCGGATCGAGCGGCAGCCCATCCGGGAAATGTTGACGGGCGGCCTGCTTCGAGGCAGCGAATGAGCGGGGATGAGCACGACCTGCTCATTGTCTGGGATCGATCGGCATAGTCGCGTGCCCGGCCGGATTGGGCCAGGCTCGATGGAAGCGGACCGTCCGGATATTTCAGTCCGGAAGGCGATGATTCCGGCCTGGTGGCACAATTAATGCGACGATAAAAAGAAATTTTGGCATAATGGTCCAAACTTTAGGTAATTCAGCGCAATGTGGGAGCAATGGGACGGACGGATCGGATTTGGGAGATTATGGCGCTTATCGAGTGCTGCGCACCGGCAAGGCGGATTGCGCCTCTGACGCTCTCGGGTCGCAGATGTCGGGTAGCGCATCGCTGCCGAGCGCGCGACCGCGGCCACCGAAGAGGCCCGGAGCCGCGGCGGGACCGTCAGGCAACCCTGGCCCGGGACCGCGGTCCGGGGTGATGACGGGCGGTTGCGGCGAGGGTTAGCGGTGGCGTCATGGCGGCGGGCGGCGGAGCACGCGCCTGGCAGTTCTGCAGGCGCAATGACGAATACGGTGCGCTGTGGCGCACGCTGGCGGGCGCGGCGCCCGTGTTCGAGGACGCGCCCTTCCCGATCCGCAGGCAGGTGCACACCGATCTCGCGCTGGTTCGCTTCGGGTTGCTGGCGGCGGAGAATCCGTTGGCCCTGCCGGGCCCGGCCTCCCCGTTCTGGTCGGTGGCGCCGATGCTCGACATCGTGCCGGTGCGGGGCGCGGACCGAGGCCTGGTGGCGTTGGCGCACACTGCCGGCACGGCGCTCTCGGGCTTGCGGCTCGCCGACGGGGCGCTGATCCTCAAGCTCGAGCGCGGCGGCCGCGCGCAGCAACTTCGTATCGCGGAGGGCGGCGCGTTCGATCCGGCCTGCGACAGCATCGAGGTGCGGCTTCGGCCCGATCATCCGGGAGTGGAGCGCCGCCATGCGCGCAGCGGCGAGCTATGGAGGATGCTGCGTGTGCCGGGTCCTCCGACGGGGCGGGGTCGGGGGCCAGGGATCGCGAACTGCTGCAAGCGCTTGACCTCCAGAGGGCCGGGCGGTCGCAGCCCGGGATCGCCGCGGCGCTGTGGGGGCCGGAGGCGCTCGCGGGCGTGTGGGACGAGAACAACAAGTTCCGCAAGCGCGTGCGGCGCTGCCTCGATCGCGCCGACCACCTGGTAAACGAAGGCTATCTGAAGCTCGCGGCGCAGCCCTGAGCTGCGCGCTCCTCCTGGTGCGGGCGCGACCGCCCGCCCCTTCCATCGCGCAGTCTCCGCGGTCCGCGTGGACCGCACGGCGTGCCCGCGCGCGCCGCTTTTCGGTCCGCTGAGCGCCGATCGGGACCCTGAGCGGCGCCCGGGCGGCCATTCGGCACATTTTTTTCTCCCTGCTCGCTGCCGGCACGTACGGCGGCCCGTGTCGGCGGGCGGCGCCGACGGACGCGCCATGGCGCCCGGGAAACGGCGTTTCTGAGCGTTGCAAGGGGGGGACGGATTCCGGAAAAGCGAAAACCGTCCCCTGCCGCAGTCGCGCCTCCTTCGTTCCAATGGCGCCCGGACCGCACCGGAGCGCGCAGGCGATGCGCGGCCCGGGGCGGACGCGAAGGGCCGGCGACCGGCCGGGAACCATGAGGAGACGACCATGAACGGGGAACGACACTATCTCTCGACGCGCGAGGCGGCCGAGTACCTGGGATTGAGCGCGCGCACGCTCGACCGCTACCGGGTCTCGGGCGAGGGTCCGGTGTTCCACCGCTTCGGCGGGCGGGTGCGCTACACGCGCGCCGACCTCGACGCCTGGGCGGCGAAGCGCCGGCGGGCGTCCACCTCCGACGACGGCAGCGTGCTCGACGGAGCGACCCCGCGAGGGGCGCGGCTGCCGCCGTGCGGACCGGGCTCGCCGCCCGGGGCCCTCGCGGGCATCGAGCCCGCCTTCGCGGCGTCCGACACCACCTTTGCCGGGCCGCTCGACACGGTCCGGGACATTGTTGGCGGCACCGGCGGGCAGCTCGCCGCGGCGCTCGCGGTGGGTGCGGCGCTGGTGGGCTCGGTGCTGCGCTTCAACGCGATGCAGCTGATGGGCGCGGTCGGCGTCGGGGTCGCGGCCGGCGCCGGCACCGGCATCGTCACCAGTCTCGTCGGTACGGCGATCGTGTGAGGCGCACAAGCGATGAGCAATCCGGCGCGCCACGCGATCCCGAGGCGGCTCGACGACCCCGAGCGCTGGCTGTTCTGGACCGTGGACGAGGCGGCGGCGCTGATGGGCCCGGCGCTCCTCGGTCTTGCCGCCAACGCGTTCGTGACCGGGCTGGTGGCGGGCGTGGCGGGCTGGCTGCTGCTGCGGCGCATCAAGCGCGGCGGCGGGGCCAACATCGCGCACTACGCGCTCTACTGGTTCCTGCCCGACTTCGCGCTGAGGCTCAAGGCGACGCCGCCGAGCCACCTGCGCCGCTTCGCCGGGTGAGGCGGGAGCGATGAAGCGGAGCCTCATGGAGATCGGCGCCCGGCGCGTGCGCGATGCGCGGGTGGCGCTGGGCGCGCTGCTCGCGGTGTCGATGGCGGCGAACCTGGCGCTCAGCCTCGGGCTCGGGTTGCGCGAGGGGATGACGGTGCTGGTGCCGGCGGTCTCGGGGCCTGCCTGGCAGGTCGGCGGGAGCTGGGCCGGGCGGCGCTATCTCGAGGACGCCGCGCGCACCGCGGCGGTGACGCTGCTGACTTTGACGCCCGAGAGCGCGGGCCATGTGCGCGAGGCCGCGGCGCGGCTCGCCCATGCCTCGGCCCGGGGCGCGATCGGCGCCTGGGTGGCGGCGGAGGCCGAGCGCATGGCCCGGCGCGATCTGGCGAGCGCGTTCTACCCCGAGCGCGTCGAGGCCGAGCGCGGCGCGCTCGCCGTCGACGTCGCGGGCGAACTCGTGACCTGGATCGGGCGCGAGGAGGCGTCGCGCGAGCGGCGACGCTACCGCCTGGCGTTTCGCATCGACCACGGACGGCTCGGGCTGGTGCGCTTCGAGCAACTGGAGGAATGACGATGGGACGGACGAACGCGGGCCGGGGAAGGCTCGTCGCGGCACTGGCCGCACTCCTTATATATACAGGCGCCGCGGCGCCTGCCTCGGCGATGCGCATCCTGGACGCCGCCGACCACGCCGAGCTCGCCGCGGCGATCGCGACGGGCGGTGTGAGCCGCATCGCGCTCAGCCACGACCGGGTGAAGAAGGTGATCCGCGCCGGTGGCGGGCTGCGGGTCGAGCACGACGCGTCGAGCGGCGATCTGTACGTCACGCCCGCGGGCCCGTTGGAGGACGGCGAGGCCGGGTCGCCTGACCGGGGCGTGCCGCTCTTCGTCGTCACCGAGAAGGGCTTCACCTACCGGCTGACGCTCACGCCGGCGCCGGACGGCGCGGCGCAGATTCTCATCCGCAACCCGGCGGCCGCGGTCGGGGCCGAGACCGCGGCCGCGCGCGATCCCCGGATCGCCGGGCTGGTGGCGCTGGTGCGCGCGGTGGCGCGTCGCGAGCTGCTCGCGGGCTACACCATCGAGGGCGACACCGCCGAGCCCGAAGGCGCCGGGGCGGTGCGGTTCGTCGAGACCTGGCGGGGGCCGCGCTTCGTGGCGCATGTCGTCGAGGCCGCCGGCGCGGCGGACGCGCAGGCCCTCGCCGGGACCATGGGCGCGGCGGCGGCGTGGCTCGCGGCGCCCGGCACCGGGCCGTCCGGCGGACGGCTCGGCGTGGTGGTGACGGAACATGCCGGAGAGGCGCGGTGAGCGCCGCCGGGGTCCAGGACGCCGATGCGCGGCGGATCCGCCAGCGCCAGCTCCTGTTGTTCTCCATCATCGCGGCGGTGCTGCTCATCGTGTTCGCGGTCTGGATCGGCGCAGGGGGCGGCGGCAAGCCCGCGGCGGTGACCGGTATCGAGGCCGAGCTTGCGGGGCCGGGCAGCGCCGAGGACAGCTGGACCCGGCGCTCCGAGGCGCGGATCGGGGATATCGAGTCGCGGCTTCACGGGATGGAAGCCGAGGCGAAGCGGCTCAGGAACGAGAACGCCGGGCTCCGCGACCGGCTCGCCCGTGACGCGGCCAACGCGCACGCGGTGATTGACACCCATGCGGCGACGATTGCGGAGCTCGAGCGTCGGCTCGGGGGGCAGCCGGGCGCCGCGGCGCGCGGCGGGGGGCGGGCGGTGCCGCCGGCCGCACCCGGGGGCGCCGGCGCCGATGATCGAGAGCTTCGAGCTCGACGGCGGGGCCGGAGCCGGCGGGGTCTCGGACGCCATCGGCCCGGGCGCGAAGGCACTCGGGACCTGGCTCCCGGCGGGCGCCCATGCGCAAGCGGTGGTGCTCGCCGGCGTCGACGCCTCGGCGGGGCTTTTCTCCCCAGGGGATCCCCGCCCCGGGCTGCCGGGCCTCGCCCGCCCCCCCCCGGCCCCGGCGGGCGCCCATGCGCAAGCGGTGGTGCTCGCCGGCGTCGACGCCTCGGCGGGTCTTTCCTCCCAGGGCGATCCGCGCCCGGTGCTGCTGCGCATCGCCGGCCCCGCCTGGACCGCGGCGGAGGACGGCACCGCAATGTCGGTGGATCTGGCGGGCTGCACCGTAACGGGCGCCGCGCACGGCGACCTCTCCTCGGAGAAGGTCTACGCGCGGCTGCGCACGCTGACCTGCGCGGGCGGCGATCCGGACTCGGTTGTCGAGACCGAGGTCGCGGGGTTCGTCGCCGGCACCGGCAAGACCGGGGTGCGCGGGCCGGTTATCAGCCGAGAGGGGGCGCTCGTGGAGAAGGCGTTCCTTGCGGGCCTCGTGTCAGGGGTCGGCCAGGGGGTGCAGGCCGCGTTCAGCCCGCAAGCCGTGGCGACCGGCGGTGGCGCCGCCGCGGTCGCCAACACCGGTCTCGGCGACATCGGCCGCGCGGGCCTCGGCGCCGGCGCGTCGACGGCGGGGCAGAAGGTCGCCGACTACATGATCCGCCGCGCCGAGCAGTACCAGCCGGTGATCCAGCTTCACGCCGGCACGCGCGTCACCGTGGTGTTCCTCGAGGGCACGCGGCTCGACGGGCGCCGCCCCGCACCCCCCGAATCTCAGGAGAGCTCGCGATGATCCATCCCATCAAACCCGTCCTTGCAACGGCCGCCCTGCTGACCCTTTCCGCGTGCTCGGCAACGAACGTCGGCGAATCCTGGCAGTGTCCGTTGGCGCAAGCGCAAGGATGCTCGACCGTGGCCGAGGCCGATCCGGCACTGCCGCGGGAGACGCTGGAACCCGAGCCGGTACAGGGCGAAGCGCTCTACCGACTGCGGGGCACGAGCGCCGCGGGCCTGCCGCCCCAGGGCGACGGGAGCTGTGGCGGCGACTGCGAAGGCGGGTTCGATCCCCTGGGCTGGCTCGCGGGGCTGTTCGTGTCGATCGCGGCCGACGGAGACGAACCCTCTTCGGGCGCGGCCGTGACTGGCAATGCCAGGGCCGAAAACGCTGCGGCGGCCGACGCCCCTGCGGCTGCGGACGCGACGGGAGCGCCGTCCAACCAGCCCTTCCCGGTCGATTCGACGATCCCCGCCGCCTCGACCGGCGCCGGAGCCCCGGGCCCTCTCCCGGCCGGCACCCCGGTGGCTGGCGATGCCGTGGCCGCATCCGCCACCGCGCCGCCGCCGCCCGCCTCCGTCGCGGCCGATGCAGCGCTGCGCGAGCCCGAGGTGATCGGGCGGATCTGGATCGCGCCCTTCGTCGACACCGACGGGCACTACCGTGAGGGGGCCTGGGTGCGGACGGTGCTCGAGCCGGCCGGATGGAGGCTCAGGTGATCGGGCGCCTCATCGAGCTCTTCGAGGGCCCGGAGGCGGCCCCCGCCGTGCCCTGGGGGGCCCGGGGGCGCCCCGCCCCCGGGGCCCCCCCCGCCATGCCGGCGGCGCTGCATGCGCTGCTTCCCTGGCGCGCCTTCGACGAAGGGAGCGAGCTCTACGTCAACGCGGGCTCCATCGGGTTCATCCTCGAGATCCCGCCCTTCGCCGGGATCGACGAGGAGACGCTGGGGGCGCTCGCCGGCACGCTCGCCGACGCGGCGCCGGAGCGCTGCACGGTGCAGGCGATTCACTGGACGAGCCCGCGCTTCGGCGCGGCGCTCGAGGCGTGGGCCGAGCCGCGGCGACGCGCCGGCGGCGCACTCGGGGTGATGGGCACGCGCCGCGCGCGGCTGCTGGAACATGCGGGCTGGCGGGGGGTGCCGACCGGGCGGGCGGGCGGGCGGCCCCCCCGGGCGGCCCGCCCTAGCCGCTCGCCGACTATCGGGCGTTCGTCTGCGCCTCGCTCGCCGGGCCTCCCGGCCCCGCCGCGGAGACCGAGCTCGGGGCGTTCCGCCGGGCGCTCGAAGGCACGCTCGCGGCCGCCGGGGCCGCCACGCGGCGGCTCGAGCCCGACGCACTGCTCGCGCTGGCTGCGGAGCTGGTGGCGCCCGACACCGGCGGCGCGCATGACGGCGGTCTCGACCGCCCGCGCCGGCGCTGGTCGCCACGCGACCCGCTGAACGAGCAGTGCGCCTCTCCCGGCCGCGCGCTCTCGGTCACGCCGACCGGGCTCGTCTTCCACCACCCGGACGGCGAGGACGTGGCGGTGCGGGTCTTGAGCGCCGTCGCTTTCCCCGAGGTGTGGCCGGGCTGGCGCGGCAACGCGCTCATCGGCGACTTCCACCGCGACTTCCTCCAGCCGGGCTGCCCGGTGCTGACCTGCCTGACCGTCATGACCGGCGAGGCCGCCGACGGCGAGCGGGCGTTCCTCAAGTCCGCCCGCGCGACCCAGCAGGCCGGCACCGGGATCGCACGGTATCTCCCGGGGCTGCCCGAGAAGGCACGCGACTGGCAGGCGGTGACCGGGCGCCTCAAGGACGGCGAGCGCTTGGTGCGCGCTTCCTACATGGCGGCCGTCTACGCGCCGGTGCCGGCGATCGACGAGGCCGAGCAGGCGGTGCGCGCGATCTATCACGGCCAGGGCTGGCGCGTGAACGCCGAGCGCTACGTGCAGCTCCCTTCCTGGCTCGCCTGTCTCCCGATGGTGCCCGCGGGCGGTCTCGACGCGGACCTCGCGCGCATGGGCCGGATGAAGACCCTGCTCACCGCCTCGGCCGTCAACCTTGCGCCGGTGCACGGCGAGTGGCGCGGCCAGGCGGCGGGACCGGACAACCCGCCGGCGCTGTTCTTGGTCGGGCGGCGAGGCCAGCCCGCCTGCTGGTCGCCCTTCGCCAACGACGCCGGCAACTACAACGTCGCGGTGACGGGGAAGTCGGGCTCGGGCAAGTCGGTGCTGATGCAGGAGCTCGTCGCCGGCATCGTCGGCGCGGGCGGCGAGGCCGTGGTCATCGACGACGGGCGCTCGTTCCAGCACACGGCCGAGGCGCTCGGCGGCGCCTTCATCGCCTTCGGCAAGGACGCGGCGACGCTCAACCCCTTCGCCATGATCGACGCCGAGACCGCCAATCACGACGGCGACTATCGCGAGGAGTGCTTCGCCATGCTCGCGGGCGTCGTCGGGCGGATGTGCCGGCGCCGCGGCGCGATCGACGACATCGAGGCGGCGCTCATCGACGAGGCCATCGCGCGCGCCTGGGACGAGGCGGGCGACAAGGCCGACCTCGGCACGGTGAGGAAGCACCTCGAGGCCCGCGAGGACCGGCGCGCCACCGACATGGGGACCGCATTGGGTCCCTGGTGTCCGGGCGGGGCCTCAGGAAGGCTGTTCGCCGGCGGCGCGGTGCCCGACCTCGGCAACGCGCTCACCGTGTTCGAGCTCGCCGAGCTGAAAGGAAGGGGCGACGTCCAGGGCGTGGTGCTGATGCTGGTGGTCTTCCTCGCAACGCAACGCATGTATCACGGCCCCCGCACGCGGGCGAAGGCGATCGTCATCGACGAGGCCTGGGACCTGCTCTCGGGCGAGGACAGCCGTACCTTCCTCGAGGGCGCCGCCCGGCGCGCCCGGAAATACCGGGGCGCGCTCGTGACCGGCACCCAGTCGGTCAACGACTACTACGCCAACCCCGCCGCGCGGGCCGCCTGGGAGAACTCGGACTGGGTGATCTTCCTCTCCCAGAAGGACGAATCCGTCGAGCTGCTGAAGGCCGAGAAGCGCATCCACTGCGACCCCGGCATGGAGCGCGCGCTCAAGAGCCTGACGACGGCCGACGGGCGCTTCGCCGAGATCGTGCTGCACGGCCCCGACGGGTGGCGGGTGGCGCGCCTCGTGCTCGATGCCTGGTCGGTGGCGCTCTTCTCCTCGCGCGGCCCCGCCTTCGCCGCGGTGGAGGAGCTCAAGGCCGAGGGGCTCACCACACTCCAGGCCATCGACCGTATCGCGGGCGGCCTGCCGGAGGCGCAGCCGCGTTCCGGATACGGCCGGTCTTCCCGTCCCGAATCCGAATCCGACGACAAGACGCAAGGAGACACCGAATGAGCGCAAGGAGAGACCCGAAGCCGGCGCTCGCCTGGCCGGGCGATCCCGAGAGCGTGAGCGCGGCCGACATCGACTTCACCGCGCTCGCTCACGTGCTCGCCAACACCTGCCGCCGGGGCGGGCGGATACGGAGCTTCCACTCGCTCGCGGCGCATGCGGTGGTCGTGAGCGAGGAGATCGAGGCGCTCGACGGGATCGCGGGCGAAGAGCGCCGCGCGCTCGCCCTGCACGCGCTGCTTGTCGGTGCCGCTTCGGCCTGGTTCCGGGGCGGGACGGCGGGCTCGGCGCGGGCCGTGGAGCGCACCGCCCGGCTCAGCTCCGGCATCGAGCGAGCGTTGCGCGAGGCGGCGGGGCTCGATGCGCCGCTCCGCCGGCAGCGGGCCGGGGCCCGGCAGCGAGCGAGCGTGGCGCGGGGGGGCGGGGCTCGATGCGCCGCTCGACGAGGAGCGGGCCGAGCTCGTGCGCTTCGTCGCCCGCATGGCGACGGCGGCCGAGGCCCGCGACCTCGGAGACGACGGCGCGCATGCCGGGGCCGGAATCGCATTCCCGCCCCTGAAGCGCCGCATCCGCAGCCTCGCGCCCGACCGAGCCGCGCCGGCCCGGCGTTCGGGGGGCGCCGCGCGGCCCCGAGCCGCGCAGGCCTGGCTTGCGCGGTTCCGCGCGCTCGGCGGGGATGCGGGCGGGTCGAAGCCGGGCGCCGGGGTGTCCGATGAGTGAGCCGGATCGCATGGGGCGCGCGGACCGGGGCGGGAGCGGGGTCGGCGTGGTGCTGTCGGCGATGCTGCTCTCGGGCGCGCTGGCGGCGGTGGTGTCGGTGACGGTGACGCGGCTGAACGCCGACCGGGCGCCGGCGATCGCGAGCGTGCGCCTCGGCGAGCTCGCGGCCGGATACGCGGTCGCGGCGGCGGAGAGCGGCGCTTCGGGCGAGGCTGCGTCCGCGGACGCCCGTGCCTGGGGAATTGCGCTCGAGGCCGCGCTCGACCGGGTGGCGGAACGAAGCGGCATGGTGCTGCTGCCGGCAAGGGCCGTGGCGTCCGGCGCGCCGGACGTGACGGAGACGGTGGAGCTCGTTCTGCGGGAATATCTGGACCGGCGCCCCGGCGCGGCGGAGACGGAGCAGTGAGCGCGCGCGCGATCTTCCGCGCGCCGCCGCGCCGGGCCGCTCTCGGGCTCGCGGTCATGGTGGCGCTGGGGGGGCTCTGGCTCGCCGTCGCCTCGCGCGTGCACGTGAACGCGAGCTGGTCGGATGGAGCCTGGGGCTACCTCGCGTGGCCGCTCACCGGCACCCCGGAGCTGGGCGATGCAGTGCTGTTCCACCCGCCGGACGCAGTGGGCGCGGAGGTGGCGTATCTGAAGACTGTGCGCGGCATGCCCGGCATGACCGTCACGGTGGACCAGAACGGCTGGGTGACGGTCGGCGGGGTCCGGCTCGGGCGGGCCAAGACCCGGGCGCTCGACGGCCGCGCGCTGGAGGCGGTCGCGCCCGGAGAGATTCCACCGGGGCATTACTACCTGCACGGGCCTCATCCCGACTCGCATGACAGCCGCTACGCGGAGATCGGGCTGGTGACCGCCGGGCGCATCGAGGCGCTGGCGGTCGCGCTGCCGGACATCCCCTGGCTCGGGCTCGAAGGGCCGCTGGTCGGGCCGGAGGATACCGCGGCCGGGGACCGCCCATGAAGCCCGCCATCTTCTTCCGGCCCATGGCGGCCCTCGCGCTCGTTGTCGGGATGCTGCTCCAGGAACCCGCCGTAGCCAACGATCTCGGCGTGCGCGGCGCGACCTGGCCGATCGCCGAGCCGGACTTGTTGGTCGAAATCGAGGCGCGGCTGGCCGCAATGTCGAGCTCCGGGGAGATGGCGCGAATCGAGCGCGAGGCCCGCCGCCGTGCCCGCTCGCATCTGGAAGAGCCGGCGACGGTGCCCGGCATCGCGCCCGCGCGGGAGGCGCGCTCGCGGGCGTTCGATCCGGCGATCCTGGTAGACCGCGATATCCGCGCGCCCGACGGCACGCTCGTCGCGGCGGCGGGCACGCGCATCGACCCGCTGCGGCACATGCCCCTCACACGCGACCTCCTGTTCATCGACGGCAGGCGGGATGCGGAGGTCGAGTGGGCGCTGGCGCACGGTCGTGCCGCGAAGATCGTCCTGCTGGCGGGGCGTCCGCTGGAACTCGCGCGCCGCCATGACCGCCCCTTCTTCTTCGACCAGGGCGGGCGGCTCGCGGCACGCTTCGGCCTCGTGGCGACACCATCGCTGGTGACGCGCGACGGCGCGCGGCTGCGGATCGACGAGGTCGCACTCGAGGACCGCGACGGGTCCCGGGGCGATGACGGGGCGGCCCGATGAGACCCATGCGTCTCCTGCTCTGCGCGGCCGCGCTCCTCGCCCTGCTTCCGGCCGGAATGGCTCAGGCGCAGTCTTGTACCGGGCGGTTCGTGAACCCGATTACGGACGTCTGCTGGGAGTGCCTCTTTCCGATTTCGATCGGGCCGATCCGCATGGGGAGCGCGACGGGGGCGCCGGACACGCCGAACCCCTCCTCGCCGATTTGCTTCTGCGGCTCGCCGATCCCGCGCATCGGGCTCTCGCTCGGGGTGTGGGAACCGGCGCGGCTGATGGACGTGACCCGCGCGCCCTGGTGCTTCCCCAATCTCGGGGGCTTGACCATCGACCCCGGGCTCCCCGCGGCGCGCGGGCGCACCGGATCCTCGGGCGGCGACGGCGCCAAGGGCTCGGTCTGGCACGCGCACTACTACGTCTATCCCCTGCTCTCCTGGATCGGCGCGCTGCTCGACCTCGGCTGCCTCGAAGGCGGCTCGCTCGACATCGCGTGGACGTCGGAGCTCGACCCGGCCTGGCTCGACGACGAGCTCTCGTTCCTGCTGAACCCCGAAGCCGCGCTGTTCGCGAACTTGCCGGCGCAGGCCGCCTGCGCCGCCGACTGCGCGGCCGCCTCGGCCGGGCTCCCGCTCGACCCGATGTTCTGGTGCGCGGGCTGCCAGGGCGGGATGTACCCGCTGACCGGCAACGTCGCGGCCCATGTCGGCGGCGTGCAGGCGTCGCTGCTTGCGGCCCAGCGCCTGGTCTACCGCCTGCACCGCCTCGGGCTCGCCTGGGGCACCTTCGGATCGGGTGCGCTCTGCGGGCGCTACCCGATGCCGATCATGCAGAAGTCCCAGTACCGCTGGCAGATGACCCAGCCGGTGCCCGCCACCTCTCCGCTCACCGGCTGCAATCCGACCGGGCGCTCCTCGGTGCTCTGGGAATCGCTCCGCGAGGTGCCCGTCGCGGGCGAGAGCTTTGGGTACCTGCTCTGGAGAAAACGGTCATGTTGCCTCCTCTGATGCGGCGCGGAACGGTGAGCCGGGGGCCTGTCGTCGCCGGGATCGTGTGTGCCCTGCTGCTGGCGGCGTACTGCTCACCGGTGCGTGCGCAGGAACGCCCGCCATCGACGGAAGGCCTGGCGGGCGACCTTGCGGCCGAAGTGCTGCGCCGGGCCGGTGAACGTGATGACGGGCTCGGGGACTGGAGCCGCGACGTGATCGAGCGCGCCCTCGAACATGCGGGGAAGGCGGCGCCGGGTACCGCCGGCGCCGGCCCGGCCCCACTCCCGGCCGAGCGGCACGCGGCGGCTTTCGCGGACGCCAGGCCGCACACCGCCGAGATCGTCCTGTTCACGAGCCTCTCGGTGCCGGAGGCGAGCTGGCGGCAGATGGCGCGCGACGCGGCGCGGATTGGCGCCCCGCTGGTGCTGCGCGGCGTCGGGCCGGACGGGTTCCGGGCGACGGTCAAGGCGATCGGTACCCGCCTCGGCGGCCATGACGTGGGCGTTGCCATCGATCCTCGCCTCTTCCGCCTGTTCCGGATCGCGCGGGTCCCGGCGGTCGCGGTGGTGCCGGGCGGGGTGCCGCCCTGCCGCAGCCGGGGCTGTTCGGACGATGCCCCGCCGCCCTTCGACCTCGTCACCGGGAACATCGGCCTCGCCGCCGCGCTCGAAGCCGTCGCCGCCGAGGGCGGACCGGGTCGCGCGGCGGCTCGGCGAATGCTTGCGGCGCTCGAAGGGGGTGTGCGGTGAGCGCGGTGCGCGATATCGGGCCGGACCGGATATCTGTCGCGGTCGACCGGGCGACGCGGATCGTGCGCCTGCTGACGTGGATCGCCATGTTCGCGATCTGCTGCCTGATGCTGTGGGTGCTGGGCCCGATGGCGGCGAATGCCGAGGATCCGAAAGCCGCGGCACAGGCGCTCGGCCGGGCGGGCCAGGCGACGGCGGGCGCCATCGCCCGGGACGCATCGAAATCCGGCGACGTGCCGGGCTACGCGGGCACCGGCGTGCCCGAGCGCCATCTGACCGCTTCCGGCATGGAGGACGCCGCGCGGGCCGTCCTCGCCGACCCGGATGCGCCGGGCGGCGATGCCGGGCGGACCGTGATCGTGGGCTCGACGTCGCGCCCGGACGAGAGCGTGCCCGCGACCGATCCGCTGGCGGTGCGCGGCCAGAGCATCGCGGAGAGCCCGCAGTCTCCGGCGCACGGCGCGTCCGGCCTCGCCTCGGGGAGCGTCACGGCGTGCGGCGCCGGGCTCGGCAATGGGGGCGGGTCCTGCGGCGGGGTCGCCTGGTGCGTGGGCGCCGACTGCGGGAGCGTCGCCGCGCAGTCGAACACCGGGTTCGTCGAGGCCACCTCGCGGCTCAACATGGCGCTGGAGATGGGCGGCGAGGAGTTCGACCGCGAAGACCTCCGCTTCTTCAAGGGAGACCGGCGGTCCTGCCACATCTATTTCGGGGGGCTCGCGAACTGCTGCAGGAACTCGGGCCTGCTGGTCGGGCTCGCCAACTGCTCGGCCTCGGAGCGCGAGCTTGCGGAGGAGCGCAACGCCGGCAACACCCACTATCTCGGGAGGTACTGCTCGCGGCGCACCTTCTTCGGGGTGTGCATCCGCCGCTCGCGGGCCTGGTGCGTGTTCGGCTCCAAGCTCGGGCGCATCCTGCAGCAGCAGGGCCGCGCGCAGCTCGGCATCGGCTGGGGGAACTGCCGGGGGTTCACGGTGGCCGAGATCGAGAGCATCGACTTCGAGCGGCTCGACCTCTCGGAGTTCACCGAGAACATGCTGGACGGGTCGATGGAGCCCTCGGTGTCGCTCCCGGACGCGGGCGACACCGGCGCGGAGATGCGCAACCGCATCACCGAGTTCTACCGCCGGGGCGGGTGAGATGGCGTGGATTCGACCCTCTCCCATGGTCCTCGTGGCCCTGCTGCTGACAGCGGCGCCCGGGGCAGCGGCGGAATGGCGGTCGTGGTGCGGGGCTCCGGAGTCGGGTTCGCCGCCCGGTTCGCAACCGTCGCCCGGTTCGCAACCGCCGCTCGGTTCGCAACCGTCGCTCGGCTGGCATTTCTACTGCGACCGGGAGGTGGAAGGGGACGATCCGCGGCCGGCCCCGGAGCCGCCGGCATCGCCATCCCCGGAAGCCGCACCGGACACCGCGACCGGGCGCATCGAGGCGATGCGGCGCGACCTCGAGGAGGCGCGCGCGGCGGCGATCCTGGAGCCGACGCCGGAGAACGTGGCGGCCTATCTGCGCCTCCAGCAGGCGGCGTTGCAGCGCGCCGCGACCTTCTCCGACGTGTTCCGACGCACGGTCTGGGCGACGCCCGAACTCGACTACACGCTGACGCGGCCCGTGGGCGCGCTCGCCAAGCGCCTCTGGTCGGACGAGCGCCGGGCGGAACGGGACGCGGTGCTGGCGCGTCTCGGGGAACGCTACGGGCTCATCTACCTCGGCCATGCAGGCTGCGCGGCGTGCCGGGTGTTCGGCCCGCTCTTGCGTGCCTTCGCCACCCGTCACGGTCTCGACGTGCTGGCAGTCTCGATGACCGGCGAGGCTCTGGAAGGCTGGCCGGAGGCGGTGCCCGACAACGGGCGGGCCGCGAGGCTCGGGCTCGCCGGCGCGCCGGTGCCGGCCGTGGTGCTCTTCGACACGGAGACGAAGCGGGTGCTGCCGGTCGGGTTCGGCGTGATGGCCGAGGACCAGCTCGCCGAGCGGATATTCGCGCTCACCGCCCTGGAGCCCGGTCGTGACTATTGATGTGAGGAAGGGCGCGGTGTGCGCGGCGCTGGCGATCGCGCTGGCCGCCGCCGCGCCGGCCCGTGCCGATGTGCTCTCGGAGATGGACTCGTTCTGGCGGGGTGCCGCGATCAACACCACCGGCCCCACCGCCTTCGACGGCCAGGCGTCGGGGCACTGGACGCTCGGCAACCTCTATCTCCGCGCGCCGGTGCGCTCCGAGACCATCGCGACGGTCAACCTGCCCAACTTCCGCGCCGGCTGCGGCGGCATCGACGCCTTCGCCGGCGCGTTCTCCTTCATCGACTCCGACCAGCTCGTGGCGTTCGCGCGCGCGGTCGCGCAGAACGCCGCCGGCTTCGCCTTCGAGCTCGCGCTCGAGACCATCTCGCCGGTGATCGCCGAGACCATGGCGAAGCTCCGCGCGCTCGCCCAGTGGGTCAACAGCCAGAACCTGAACAGCTGCGAGACCGCGCAGGCCCTGGTCGGCGCGGCTTGGTCGCGGAACGACCGGGCCTCGGCCTCGATCTGCGCCGCGATCGGCACGTCGCAGGGGATCTTCTCCGACTATGCGGCGGCGAAGCACGGCTGCGGCTCGGACGGGCGGCGGAATTCGACGCTGGCCGCCGCGTCGGGGCCGATGGCGGACCAGGTGCCGGTCAACGTCAACTACGCCTGGAAGGCGGTCCGGGCGTCGGCCTTCCTCTCCGCCGACACCCAGCTCGCCGAGTTCGCGATGGCGGTCTCCGGCACGGTGATCGTCACTGCTCCAACCTCCGATGCCGACACCTCGGGGCCGCGGGTGCGGATTCTCGAGCCGCTCGCGCTCGACCGGCGCGTGACCGAGATCCTGATGGAGGGTGGCGGTGACCTGCCGGTCTACCGCTGCGACACCACCGCCGACTGCCTCAACCCGACGCTCGGGCGGGTCACGATCCCCGCCGACCGGGGGTTCCGGGCACGAGTGGCGGAGCTGCTGCGCGACCTCGTCGACGCGGTGAGGACCGACACCGCTCCGCCCGGCCCGGCGCTCGGGCTGGTCAACCTCACCACCCTTCCGGTCTACCGGGTCGCCAACACCGCCGCCGCCTATCGCGGCGCTGTGGTGGACCAGGAGGTCGACGCGCTCGCCGAAGCCGTCGCCCTCGACATCCTCCAGGTCTGGATATCGGACCTGCACCGCACCGTCGAGGAGCGCGCCGGCACGCTCGACATTGCCGATGGCGACCAGCTCCGGCGCTGGCGCGAGGGCCTGCGCGCCAACCGCGCCGCGCTCGCCCGCCACCGCGCCGAGGGGCTGGAGCGCTTCAACACCGCGCTCGCCGTGGTCGAGAAGCTCCGCCTCATCGAGACCGAGCTCGCGGGCGCGCTCTCGGCGGACCTGCGGGCCGCGCTCGCCTTCTCGCGCGGCGGCGCCGGCGCCGGATCGCGGTAGGGCCGGAGCGGCGCCCGTGTACGAGCTCTTCACCATGGGCGGCGGGACGTATCTCGTCGACTTGCTGAACGCGGTCGCCGCGATCACCGGGGGCGGCGCCTACGTGGTGCTGGCCCAGCTCGCGGGCGCGGCCGGGGTGGGCTGGATCCTGTTCCGCACCGCCTTCGGCGGCTCGTGGAAGGAGAACGCCAAGTGGATCCTGCTCTTCGTGACGGTGTGGGGCACGATGATCCTGCCGAAGGCTACGGTGCGGGTGGTGGACCGGCTCGACCCGGCGCTCGCACCGGCCGTGGTTGCCAACGTGCCGGTGGGCCTCGCACTCTTCGCCTCGCTCACGAGCCAGGTCGGCGACGGGCTGACGCGCCTCACCGAGCAGGCGTTCACGCTGCCGAACGATCTGCGCTACCAGCGCCACGGGCTGATATTCGGGTCGAGACTGGCGGCGGCGGCCACGCGGCTCGAGGTCACCGACGCGGTGTTTGCGCGGAACCTGCGCGCCTATGCGCGCCAGTGCGTCTTCCACGCGCTGCTGCTCGGGCACATCTCGGCCGACGATCTGCGCGAAACCACCGATATCTGGCGGCTGGTGACGGCGGCGGGCACGCCGTCGGCCGGGGCCTCGCCCGCGCGGATGTTCGAGTTCGCGACCCGGCTGCCCAGGACCGGCACCGGCGCCACGCCCATCGACCGCCGGATTGTCACCTGCCAAGACGGCGCGGCGCGCCTCGGCGCGCAGTGGAACGCGGAGATCGCGCGCGCCGGCACGATCTTCGGGCGCCGCCTCTTCCCCGGTGTGGAGACCGATGCGCTGGCCCGCGCGGAGCTCATGGCGGCGCTCCCGGCCGCGCACGACTTCCTGATCGGCGCCTCGCGCTCGGCGGGCGAGATCATGCGCCAGCAGATGGTGCTGAACGCGGTGCACGACGCGGGCGAGCAGTGGGCGGCCGAAGCCGGCAACGCCGCCGCGCTCCGGGCCTATACGGAAGCCCGCGCCGAGGCGCAGACCGTCTCGGCCTACCGCGCCATCGGGCGCCAGGCCGAGACCTGGGTGCCGCTCCTTCGCATCGTCTTCGAGTGCCTCTATGTCGGCGCCTTCCCGATGGCGGTGATTCTCATGCTCACCCCGGCGGGGATGGGGATCTTCCGCTCCTACGTGACGGGGCTGGTCTGGCTGCAATCGTGGGGGCCGCTCTACGCCATCCTGCACCGCATCTCGATGGGCGAGGCCGCCGAGCGGATGGGCGTGGCGGCGCTGATGCCGGGCGGGGACGGCGGCATCTCCGTCGATGGGCAAGCCCGCATTCGCGCGGGCGCCGGCGCCCGTGCGGCCGGCCGGGGCGGTGGGCACCTCGCTGGTGGCGCAAGCCGGCATTCGCGCGGTCGCGGCCGACGTCGCGGTGATGTCGGGCTACCTCTCGATGTCGGTGCCGTTCCTCGCCGCCGCCCTCGCCTACGGGCTCTCCAAGGCCACCATCCTCGCGACCTCGGTGCTGGCGGTCGGCCAGGACGCGGCGAGCTCGGCCGCGCACGAGGGCACCACCGGCAACCTCTCGCTCGCCAACACCAGCACCGACACCCACCGCTACGCGACGCTCGAGGGGCGCCAGATCCGCACCTCGGCCCATGTCGACACCGACCGCTACACCGGCTACGCGCCGGCGGGCGCCGCCCTCCGCCTCCCGCGCAGCGGCGCGCGGGGCCCCCGCCTCCCCCGTCGCCCCCGGCGCCACGCCCATCGTCGATGCGGGGAGCGCGACGAGCCGCGTTCCGGCCGCCGGGGTGCGACTCTCGGAATCGCTCTCGAGCCACCACGAGGAGCGCGCGGCGGAGGCGCGCTCGCTCGCGCGCAACTGGTCGGTCGAGGCCGGGCAGGCGCGCAACGCCGCCGTCACCGACGCGACCTCGATGATCGAGCGCTACAGCCACGACGTGAGCACCGGCACGGCCTACGCGCGCGGCGTCACCGAGAGCGCGAGCGCGAGCGTCCAGGCGCTCGAATCGCATCTCGAGAAGATGGCCGAAGCGGGCGGGATCACCAGGGAGCAGGCGGCGGCGCTGACCGGAGAGGCGAAGGTCGGCGGGGGGTGGGACTTCATCGTGAAGCTCGGCGCGGACGGCTCGGCGATGTGGCGGGGCCAGACCTTTGAGCGCGAATCCTGGGAGCGGATGCGCGACTACGCCGAGCAGCACCAGGTGAGCGAGCTCTGGTCGCAGGTCTCGGAATCCTCGCGGCGCTACTCCACCGCGAGCGGCGACAGCGAGCTTGCAAGCCTCGAGGAGAGTCTCGGCTCGAACCTCACCCGCATGCAGCGCTTCGAGGAGCGCGCGGGTCTCGCGTACCGGGAATCGGAGGACTGGTCGGAGCAGGCGGCGCGGGTCCGCGCCGACGCGCAGGCCATCGAGCGCGAGCTCGGCCAGCCCTTCTTCACCTGGCTCGCGGAGAGGCCGGGCACGGACGGGCGGCCTATCGGGGCCGCGGGTGCTGCGCGCATCGCCTCGCCGCAGACGCCCGAGGACGCCGAGGAGCTGCGCGGCCATGCCGCGAACTTCATCGCCGAGCGTTTCCCCGAGCCCGCTCGCCCCGACCCCGCCGCGATCGGCGGCAAGGCCGACTACGACGGGGCGCGCGACGAGCTCGGGGACGCCTACGCGCGGGAGACCGCCGCCGCGCATGCCGGCTGGGCCGAAGGCGTGCGCGACCGCGCCTATGTGGCCGATGCGCCGATCCCGGGCGAGGTCGAGGCGGCCGCGCTCGGGGAGCGCGCCGAAACGAAGGCGGACATGATCGTGAAGGAGGCGGGACGCGAGGCCCGGACCTCCATCGCCCGCGAGGACGCCCGCGAGGGGCGCGCCGGGGCGGCGGTCGAGCTCGACAAGCCCTTCGAACACCACGCCACCGAGACCGTCCCGGTGGTCGGCGAGTGGCTCGCGGGCCAGCTCTTCGGGACCGCGAAGAACGCCGCGCCGGACGGCACGGACCTCGGCGTCGACGGCGGCGCGGGCGAATCGCGCCGGCGCGAGCGCGACTGGGGAGACCAGTCGCCGTGAGCGGATCAGCGCAAGTGGTCGTCGTGGCGGTGCCGGTCTTCCCAGTCCCGGAGATAGGCGTAGGCGCCGGTCTTGCTGACCCAGTCGATCCGCTCGCCGCGCCCGTCCGGGAGCTCGTAGCGCCGGAACGCCGACCAGTCGCGGTGGCGGAAGCCCTGCCGGAGCGCGCCCGTGAGGCTCGCAAGCACCGTCCAGGCGATCGCCGCCACCCAGAGCGGGGCGATGAGGTCGGCGCCGGCCCCGGGCGCGACCGTCGCGAGCAGCGCGACGCCGAGCGGGCCCAGCACGAAGGCGCGCATCCGCCAGGTGGTGCGGCGGCCCGCCGGTCCATCGAATGTTCCCGTCATGTTCATGGTCTCCATCATAGGCCGCGAAGGGGTCATGGGAAGGGCAGCCGGCTCTCTCCGGGCCCATCCCCCTTGCCCCGCCTCTGGCCTGGCTCCGCCTCCGGACGAGGCGCGAGCGATCCATTCCATTCCCGAAACCGAAGAGGAGCAGAGACATGCTGGACATCAACCGGGTGACGCTGCTCGGCCGCGCGGGGCGCGACGCGAGGCTCCGCGATCTGCAGGGCGGCGAGAAGGCCGCCTCGTTCAGCCTCGCCACCACGGCGAGGTGGAAGGGCAAGGACGGCAAGCCCGCCGAGGCCACCGAGTGGCATCGCATCGTCGTCTACGGCGCGGCCGTCAAGGCGGCCGGCGAGATGGTGCGCAAGGGCGCGGCGGTGCTGGTCGAGGGGCGCATCGCGCAGCGCGAGTACCAGGACCGGGGCGGCGAGAAGCAGAAGGTCACGGAGATCGTCGTCGCCGGGCCGCAGGGCATGGTGAACGTGCTGTCGCCGCGCTCGAAGGATGGCGGCGGGGCGGCAAACGCGTCAGACGGGAGCGGCGGCGATGAGGACGCATGAGCGCGCGCGCCATGCGCCGGTCCGGCGGACGTCCCGCGGAGAGCCCGCGCCGCCCGCGGGCGCGGGACCCGCCTGATGCGCGGCATCGGGGGGTCGACGCTCCGGGGCGGGCAGACCGTCTTCCACGGGCTCAGGATGTGGGGCCAGCTCTTCAAGGCGGCGATGATGCTCGCCGCGTTCATGGCGGTCGCGGTGCCCGCCTGGACCCTGTGGCGCTCGACCAGCGGCTACGAGTGGTACGCGGCCGGCATGTACACGCTGGCCGAGACGAAGCTCGCCTTCGGCTACGAGGCGACCTCGGGCCAGGAGGTGCGCAACCCTGACGGTACGGTCCAGGTGCTCACCATCCGCGAGATCGCGGCGTCCGCGCCGGCCTGGCGGATCCGCGAGCGCATCAAGGCGGAGACGTTCGCGAGCGCCTTCCTCGGCGCCAAGGTGGGCGCCGGGATCATCGCGCTCTTCCTCGCCTGGTTCTGGTACCGCGGCGTGCAGCTCGGGCGCCTGCGCCGCATCCGGGGCGCGGAGCTCGTCACCGCGGCCGAGCTGCGCCGCCGCGTGCAGCCGCTCCATCTGCGCGCGCTCGGCGCCCTGCCGGGGTCCCGGCGCCTCCGGCCCTACCGGATCGCCGGCATCCCCTACCCCGAACGCACCGAGACCCAGCACACCATCGTCTCGGGTACCACCGGGTCCGGCAAGACGGTGCTGATCTCCGACCTGGTAGCCCAGATCCGTAGCAGGGGCGAGCGCTGCGTCCTCTACGACAAGATGGGCGCCTACACCCGCGCCTTCTTCGACGCGGAGCGCGACGTGCTGCTGAACCCGCTCGACGCAAGGGCGCCGCGCTGGTCGCCCTTCCTCGAAGCCCGCAACCCGCGCGACTTCGACATGATGGCCGCCGCCCTCATCCCGCAGCAGAAGGACACCGTCGACCCGTTCTGGGTGACGGCGGCGCGCCAGCTCTTCTCCAACGGCGCGGGGGTGTTCTGGAAGAAGGGGGTGACGGAGAACGCGGTGCTGGTCGACCACCTCTTGAAGACCGATCTCACCGCGCTCGCCGAGGCGATGGAGGGCACGGTCGCGCAGTCGATCGTCGATCCCGAGAACCCCAAGACCGCGCTCTCGGTCCGCGCCATGCTCACCGCCAACCTCTCCGCGCTCGAGTTCCTGCCCGACACCGGCAAGCCCTTCTCGATCCGCGAGTGGATCTCGAAGGAGGACGGGGACGGGTTCCTGTTCCTCACCTCGCGCGGCGACCAGCACGCGAGCCTGCGCGGGCTCATCTCGACTTGGCTCGAGATCGCGGTCAACGCCATGCTCTCGCTCGGCCAGGAACAAGAGCGGCGCATCTGGGTCATCCTCGACGAGCTCCCGACCCTGCACCAGGTGCCCTCGCTCCAGCCGGGGCTTGCCGAGTCGCGCCAGTTCGGCGGCTGCTTCGTGCTCGGCGTCCAGGTGGCCTCGGCGCTCCGCGACCTCTACGGGCGCAATGGCGCGGAGACCATCTCGGGCTTGTGCGGCACCCGCGTGGTGCTCGCCGCCCCCGACCGCGACACCGCGCAGTGGTCGGCCGACAGCCTGGGCCGCAGCGAGGTCGAGGAGGTGGCCGAGGGCTACTCCTACGGCGCCAACACCATCCGCGACGGCGTCTCGCTCACGCCCCGGCGCGAGCTCCGCTCGCTCGCGCTCCCCTCCGAGATCATGCGCCTGCCCAACCTCGAGGGCTATCTCAAGTTCCCCGGGCCGCTCCCGGTCGCGTCCATCCGCCTGAAATACGTGAGCCGCCCGGCATCGGCCGAGCGGTTCGTGCCGCGCGAGGCCGACGGGACCGGGGCCGCGAACGAAGACGGGGGCGGCGAGGAGGCGCCTGCCGCGAACCAGGACGGGTCTGGCGCAGAGGCCGTGCCGCCGGACGTGCTTCCCGAGGAGCCGGAAGGCTGGTTCGGGCAGGGCGAGCTCGATCTGGCCGCGCCGGGGCAGGCCGACCGGGAGGCGAAGACGGACGCCGGGTCGGGGCCGGTGGCGGGGGCGACGGAGAGCGATAGTTCCGGGTCGGCGAAGGATGCAGCGCCGGAGCCCGCTCTTGCACCGGGCTCGGTCAGTGGCGAGTCCGGTGGCGAAGATACCGCGGCGCGGCAGCCGGCAGACGACAAGGCCGCTCCGGCGCCGCCGGAGGCGGACGACGGCGACGGCCTGATCCGTCTCTGAGATGGTCGCCTCGATCGGCGCCATCGCCTCGGCCGCGCAAGGCGTCTCCTACTACGAAAAGGACGGCTATTACGCGAAGGACGATGCGGAGCACCGGGAGGCGAGCGCCTGGACCGGAAAGGGCGCCGAGGCGCTCGGGCTCGAGGGCGCGGTGGATCCCGACGCCTTCCGCGGCGTGCTCGAGGGCAAGGTGCCCGACGGCTCCGGGCGCGCGCTCGGGCGCCGCGGCAAGGACGGGAGCATCGAGCACCGCCCGGGCCGCGACGTCACCCTCTCGGCCCCGAAGTCGGTGTCGCTCGTCGGCCTCGTCGGCGGCGATGCCCGCGTCGTCGACGCGCACGACCGGGCGGTCGCGGCAACCCTTGCCTGGATCGAGAGGAACGCCGCCGAGACCCGGCTGAAGGACCCGGCGACGGGCCGGATGGTGCGCGAGGGCGGGCAGAAGATGGTGGCCGCCACCTTCCGCCACGACACCTCGCGCAACCTCGATCCTCAGCTCCACACCCACGCCGTCATCGCCAACATGGTCCAGGGCGAGGACGGCAAGTGGCGCTCGATGGCCAACGAGAAGCTCTACGAGTCGAAGATGCTGATCGGCGCCATCTACCGCAGCGAGCTCGCGCGCGGGCTCTCGCGCCTCGGCTACAACATCGAGAAGACCCACGCGGACGGACGCTTCGAGATCGCGGGCGTCTCGCGCGAAGTCATCGACGCGTTCTCGACCCGGCGCGCGGAGATCGAGGCGGGGATGGCGGAGCGCGGCATGGGGGCGCCATCGGAGAATCCGCGGCTCGCCGAACGCGCCGCGCTGATGAGCCGGGCCGCGAAGCGCGATATCGACCGGGACGAGCTCGCGGGCGTCTGGCAGCGCCAAGCCGCCGATCTCGGGTTCGATGCGGCTTCGCTCGCGGCCGGTGCCAAGGGTGCGGAGCCGTTAGCGGTCGGCAGGGAGGCGCATCGGGCCCCGGCGGGCGCAGGTCGGGAGGACGGTGCAACCGCCGGACTCGCCCGTGAGAGCGCCCACGGGGAGGGACGCGAACCGGCTCCTTCCGTCCCTGGCACGGGTGCGGAAACGCCACCCATGACGCCCGCCGCGCAGGCCGTCGCCTGGGCTGTCGCGCACCTCTCGGAGCGCGAGGCGGTGTTTTCACGGACCGATCTGCTGGCGACCGCGCTGGCCTGGGACCCCGGCAAGGTGACGGTCGGAGAGGCGGAGGCCGCGGTCGCGGAGCGCGAGGCGGCGGGATCGCTGCACGCGGCGCGGATGCCCGGCATGGACGGGCTGCTGACCACCGACCGGGCGGTCGGCGACGAGAAGGAGACCATCGCGCTCATGGAGGCGGGGCGCGAGCGCACCCGGGCGCCGATGCGTGCGCGTGCGGTCGACAAGGCACTGCGCAACGGGCCGCTCACCGACGGGCAGAAGGCCGCCGTCAAGCTCATCCTGAGCGACCGCGACCGGGTGGTCGGGGTCCAGGGCTATGCGGTAATCCCGAGTCAGGATTACGGCATTAATGCCGAGCGAGTTGTAATGCCGAGTGACGAGCGGGAATCGGCACGACACGGGAGTTTTGCCGCCCTCTGACTCGGCATTACATCGGGAGATCACTTGCCGCCGAGGAGTTCCATCAAG
>MKWU01001937.1_pt1 | contig 33420 bp, 31 predicted proteins | sample 809101 | NCBI WGS metagenome assembly MKWU01 (sample SAMN05860141, study PRJNA318959) | sponge metagenome | host: Aplysina aerophoba | place: Slovenia: Piran, Adriatic Sea, Gulf of Piran | collected 2013-05-07
AGCCTGCTGCGCATCATCAACGTGCCGGCGCGGGGCATCGGCGACACGACCCTCGCGCGACTGTCGGAATACGCGGGCTCCACGGGCCTGGCCGTGTGGGGCGCGTGCGAGGCGGCGGGGCGGGGCGGGGCGGTCACCGGCATCGCGGCGCGCGCGGCGACGGCGATCCGGCGGTTCGTTCACGCGGTCGAGGCGATGCGCGGGGAGCGCGACCGCCCGCTGGCGGAGTTGCTCGACCACGTGCTGCAGGAGAGCGGCTACGTCGAGTATCTGCGCGACCGCGACGAGGGCGGGGAGGAGCGGCTGGAGAACGTGCTGCAGCTTCGGACGGTGATGGCGCAGTACGAAGACACGACCGGGGGGGAGGCGGCGGACCTCGCGAGCTTCCTGCAGGATGTGGCGCTGGTGGCGGACGTGGACGAACTGGAGGGGGCGGTGGAGGCGGTGACGCTGATCACGCTGCATGCGGCCAAGGGGCTGGAGTTCCCGGTCGTGTTCCTGGTGGGGATGGAGGAGGGGGTGCTGCCCCACATCCGCTCGTTCGATGACCCCCGGCAACTGGAGGAGGAGCGGCGGCTGGCGTACGTCGGGATTACGCGGGCGGAGGAGTCGGTGTACCTGACTCGGGCCTACCGTCGCTACCTAGGAGGGCGTCCGCTCACGAACCCGCCGTCACGGTTCCTGGCGGAGATACCGGAGCACCTGCTACAGCCTTACCGAAGCGGCGAACGGCGGACGGTAGGGGATCGAGTCGCCCCGGCACCGCGCCCCGCCCCCGCATCGGAGCCGGCCGCGACCTCGGCTTCTGCGGTGGCCGCAACCGAGCCCGAGTGGCAGGCGGGCGAGCGGGTGCGCCACTCGCACTTCGGGGAGGGGATCGTGGTGAGCTCCCAGGAGCGCCGGGGGGATGTGGAGGTGGTGGTGGCGTTCGACGACACGAACGCGGGGGTCAAGCGGCTCCTGCAGAGCCTGGCCCCGCTGGAGCGGGCCTAGGCCGGCAAACCCTCCTCGGACTCGGGGAACGGCACGACTGCCTCGATCAGCAACGGCCCGGCACTGTCGTCGAAGTAGATGCTCGAAGGCATTGGCCGGTTCCAATGTGCATATATCTCCGTCACCGCCGCGAAGGCATCTTCGGCGTGAGCAAGGCACTCGGCCACGGTGTCGCCCTCGGTGATTAGTTCCTGCAGGAGGGGGGAAGTGACCGTGTAGCCGCCCTCAGGCTGGGGTTCCAGGAGCAAAGGGATGCGTGCCAGCATGTCCAAAGAGGCTACTCGCCCGGATCGCGCCTGGGGACCATGACCTTGCGGGTGAATGTGAGGACCGTCTCGTCGCGCTGGTTGTAGGCGCGCGTGTCGACGGTGACGATGCCGCGGTCGTTGCGGGAGCGGGACTCGACCTTGTCGGTCACGGTGGTCTCGGCGTAGACGGTGTCGCCGTGGAAGGTGGGGGCGGTGTGCCTGAGGGACTCGACCTCGAGGTTGGCGATGGCCTTGCCCGAGATCTCGGTGACGGTCATGCCGAAGACGATGGAGTAGACGAGGGTGCCGACGACCACGTTCTGGCCGAACTGGGTCTCCTCCTCGGCGTAGCGCGCGTCGATGTGGAGGGGGTGGTGGTTCATCGTCTGCATGCAGTGGAGGATGTCGTCGTACTCGGTGATGGTGCGTCCGGGCCAGTGCTTGAACACGTCGCCGACCTCGAACTCCTCGTAGTAGCGACCGAAGTCTTCGCGCCCGTCGTGGACAGTCATATCTGGCTCCTGGTTGTTGGCTCTTGGCTGTTGGTCCCCGCCTGCCCCTCCCGGGACTCGCTAGTCGATGGCGTACTCGCGGAGGAGGTTGCGGGCGATGACGATCTTCTGGATGTCGCTGGTGCCCTCGGCGATGACCATGACGGGTGCGTCGCGGTAGTAGCGCTCGAGGGGAAGCTCCTTGCTGTAGCCGACGCCGCCGTGGAGGCGCAGGGCTTCGAGGACGACTTCCTGGCAGACCTCGGTGGCGAAGAGCTTGGCCATGCCGGCGTCGAGGTCGGAGCGGGCGCCGCTGTCCTTGCGGCGGGCGGCGTCGAAGGTGAGGAGGCGGGCGGCGCGGATCTTGGTCGCCATCTCGGCGAGGCGGATCTGCTGGGCCTGGTGCTGGCCGATGGGCTTGCCGAAGGCGTGCCGCTGCTGGGCGTAGGCGATGGCGTCCTCGAAGGCGGCCTGGGAGACGCCCACGCCGCGGGCGGCGACGTTGATGCGGCCGACCTCAAGCGCGCTCATGACGTGCTGGAAGCCACGGCCCTCGTCGCCGCTGAGGAGGTTGCCGGCGGGGACGCGGGCGTTGTCGAAGGCGAGCTCGGTGGTCTCGACGCCCTTGTATCCGAGCTTCTCGAGCTTGCGGCCGACGAAGAAGCCCTCGGTGTCGGGCTCGACGAGGAAGGCGCTGATGCCGCGATGGGCGGGTTGGGCGTCGACGTTGGTCTTGGTGAGGACGAGGTAGACGCCCGCGCGCTGGCCGTTGGTGACCCACATCTTCTGGCCGTTAATGACGTAGTCGTCGCCGTCGCGGGTGGCCTGGGTCTTGATGGCCTGGGCGTCGGAGCCGGCGTCGGGCTCGGTGATGCTGAGGGCGGCGCGGATCTCGGGGTCGATCATGCGCGGGAGGAAGCTCTGCTTCTGCTCCTCGGTGCCGTAGGTGGAGATGGCGTAGCCGACGAGGACGTGCGTGTTGAGGACGCCGGCGAGGCTCATCCAGCCGCGGGCGAGCTCGATGCAGACGCCGGCGTAGCACTCGAAGCTGAGGTCGAGGCCGCCGTAGGCCTCGGGAATCTTGATGGAGAAGAGGCCCATCTCGGCCATGCCGTTGACGAGGGGCTCGGGGTACTCGTCGGCGTGCTCGTACTCGCTGGCGACGGGCTTGACCTCGCGGTCTACCCAGACGCCGACGTTGGAGACGATCTCCTGGGCGATGGGATCGAGGATGTCGGCGGCGAAGTCACGCGCCATTCAGCAGGTCCCTTCCTGGTGTTGGGTGATGCAGCCGCGTGGTCGCGGCCCTAGCGGCGTCCCTGTCCCTCTTCGGTGGCGCCCACGAGGATCGCCATGTTGCCGTCGGGGTGGCGATTTTCGAACATGAGCTGGTGGCAGGCGCCCGTCTCCTCGAAGGGGAAGACGCGGGAGAGGCAGGGGTCGATCTTGCCCTGGATGACGAGGTCGTTGAACGCGCCCGCCTGCTCGTCGTTGGCGAAGTGGGAGCCCTGGAAGCGCTTCTGGCGCATCCAGAGGTAGCGCAGGTCGATATCGGCGTTGTAGCCGGTGGTGCCGGCGCAGATGACGACCATGCCGCCCGTATCGCACACGAACATGGAGGTCGGGAGGGTGTCCTCGCCGGGGTGCTCGAAGACGATGCGGGGGCTGCGGCGCTCGCCGAGCACGTCCCAGATGGCCTTGCCGAAGGCGCGAGCCCCCTTGGCGAACTTGCCCATGCCGGACTGGTCCTCCCAGTCGGGGAGGCGGCCCCAGTGGTCGAAGTTCTTGCGGTTGATGTAGCCGACGGCGCCGAGCTGCTTGCAGTACTCGCCCTTGGCGTCGCTGGAGACGACGGCGATGGGCTTCGCCCCCTGGAGGGCGGCGAGCTGGATGGCCATCGTGCCGAGGCCGCCGGCGCCGCCCCAGATGAGGACGACGTCGTCCTCGCGGACGGTGTGCGGCTGCCAGGAGCAGAGCATGCGGTAGGCGGTGGCGCCCACGAGGGTGGGGGCGGCGGCCTCTTCCCAGCTGAGGTGGGGGGCCTTGGGCAGGCACTGGTGGGCCTGCACCTTGGTGAACTGGGCGAAGGAGCCCCAGTTGGTCTCGTAGCCCCAGATGCGGAAGGAGGGGTCGTACATGGGGTCGCCACCCGAGGTGATCCCGGGCGCGTGCACGTTCCAGATGCCGCAATGGGCGATGACTTCGTCGCCGACCTTGATGTTGGTGACGTTCTCGCCGACGGCATAAACGATCCCGGAGGCATCGGAGCCGCCGATATGAAAGTCCTCGGCCTCGCCGGCCTTCTGCCGGGCGGCGATGACATCGATGGGGACGCCGCGGCCGGCCCAGACGTTGTTGTAGTTGACGCCCGCGGCCATTACGTAGACGAGCGCGTCGTCGGGGCCAACGGGGGGGATATCGACGACCTCGGGGGCGAATGCCTGGAGGGGCTCGCCGAAACGGGACTCGCGGATGAGCTGCGCGTGCATCCGTGCGGGTACTTCGCCGAGCGGCGGCGCTTCTCCGAGCGGGTACAGTTCGCTGTCGGTGCCGGTGGTCATGCGGCCCCTGGTGGAGAGGGTGAGCGGAATGTTACGCCTAGGCTTCGCAGGGGCAAATCGGGCGCCTGACGCGACCTCCGGGGACCATATTCGAGCGGGCGGCGGCGGTGCGGACGGTCGGTCGGGCACTGGTCTTCGCGCCTGGCAGGGCGAGGGACACGGCGTGTTCAGTCCCGAGCGGGGCGCCGCACGTGTGGCTCCGTTCCGGGCCAGGCGGTTGGATGCCTTGACGCCCCGCGGAAGTGACCTCTAGGTTGCAGCGCGGAGGGCGCCTTTCGGCGGGGCTCAGGCGCGGGGTCACTGTTCGGTTGCTCCTGCAACGGCGAACGTTGCCCGGCCCCTTGGCGCGGCTGTCTGAAGAGCGCGGCAAGGCGGTGACATGGCATCTGACCGCTCGGGGTCGCCGGGTCTGATAAAGCTCGTTGCGTTGGCGGTCCTGGCCGTTCTGGTCATGGGGGTTGCTTTCGTCTCGGCGCGGAGCGACCCGACAGGTACGGCCCCGGAAGCGGCGGAGAGGGCGCCTGAAGCGGTTGCGCCCGCGGACACGAGCGCTCCGGCGGACTCGCCTGCGGCGCCCGCGGCTGTGGAGGTAGACACACCCACGGTGCGGGAGCCCGTCCCCGACGCGGGGATTAAGAAGGAGTCGCCGACCGCCGCGGGGGTCGTGGCGCCGGCTGAGATTCCCGAGGTGTCAATCGCCGCGGGGCCGAGCCTGGCGACAGAAGGCACACCCGCGGTGTTCACGCTGACGCGTACGGGTGAGGCGTCGGTGGCAGTGACCGTTTCCGTCGACGTCGCGGAGAGCGGTTCGATGCTGGACGGCGCGGCGCCGGAGACGGTCACGTTCGGGGCGAAGGAGCGTACGGCGACGCTCGCGGTGGCGACCGACGATGACGGGGCGGTCGACGTGACCAGCACCGTGACGGCCACGATCACACCGGGGTCGGGCTATACGGTCGACGAGCAAGCGGATTCGGCGAAGGTGTACATCGCGGACAACGACCGCGTATTCCTCCTGCCCGACCTGGTGGCCGATCCGCCCGTTCAGTGGGGCGAGGTGCAACCGGTGACGTGGGAGGGGGAGGAGTTCCTGGCCCTGCGCTTCGAGGGGTACGTGACCAATCTCGGTGACGGTCCCCTGGACCTGTCTGGGGATCCCCGGTTGGCAGATCCGGAGGATCCGACGAGTCACGATGTCTGGCAGCGCGTCATAACGTCAACGGGCGACTGGGTGAGCCTGACCAAGCCGCCCGTGCGCTATCAAACCGATGATGGACATAACCACTTCCACCTGATGGAGATTGTGGCTTATTCGCTGTGGGACGAGGCGGGCACGACCCAGATCCTGCCGGGCCGGAAGGTTGGGTTCTGCATGCTGGATGTGGAGAGCCTGCCCGAGAGGCACCCGCACCCCGGTGAGCAAACCTACGAGTCCGAGGTTGTCGAGAACTGCCGCGCAAATGATCCGGACGCGGACAGCCTGCGCATGGGCGTGACCGAGGGGTGGCGGGACGTGTACGAGGGCTCGGTCACGTTCCAGTGGGTCGATGTGTCTGATCTGAGGCCGGGCAACTACCGGCTGGCGGCCGAGTCCGATCCCTATGACATCGTGGTGGAGACCGACGAGACCAACAATGGCGCCGCCGTTTCGGAAACCATCAGCGTGGTGCCGGGCTATATCGCGCAGTCGCTGACTCTCAGTACGGAGGTAGACACTGCGGTTGACATGGTGCTGGCCGCCACGGTGTTTGGCAGCCCCGGCCCGCGATACTTCCGTCTTGTAGCGGCACCCGCCAACGGAACACTCAATGCGACGGTCGGGGTGCCGTTGTCCGGGACGATCCTGTGGTACACGCCGAACGAGGGATTCTCCGGCGTCGACTCGTTCGAATACGAGGCCTACGACGTCTACAGCGCCTACCCACGGACGGCGGTCGTGGCGACCGTGGCGATCACCGTGGGCGAGGTCTCCGCAAGCCTGTTGCCCTCGGAGGCGAGGGCGGCCTTCGAGGCGTTCGCCGTGGCTACCAAGGGCGCGGGAAACACGCCCCCGATGGTCACGAACCCGGGGACGCAGTCCTTCACCGTCGGCGACTCGGTCGACGTGAGTGTCGCAGCCGCCGACATCGATGGCGACTCGCTCACCTGGTCGGTCGACGCGCTGCCGGCGGGCGTGGAGATCGTTGCGCGGACTGGCCGGATCGTCGGCAACCCCACGGTGGCAGGCTCCCTGACCTCGACGGTGACGGTGAGCGACGGCGCGCTGTCCTCACGCGTGACGATCTCGTGGGTCATCCGTTCGGCTCCCGAGGTCGCCAACATCGCGGGGGCGGGTCGGGAGTAGGCCTGCGCGAACGCCCGTGTTTGGTCCCTGCGGGGGGGACCGTGCTATAGTTCCGCCGGTCTTAGCGAGAGATTTCACAAACGGCCAGGGCGTGCTCCACGAATACGGCCACATCGCCATTCTTGTCATCATCGCGCTGATATTTCCGGCGGGCGCGATCGTGCAATCGTGGGCGTTTAAGTTCGTCAACATCCGCCCCGAAGTGCCCTCGGACCCGGTCAAGGAAGACACGTACGAGTGCGGCATGGTCACGCGCGGACCGGCGCTCACGCAGTTCAACTTCCGCTTCTACTACATCGCTTTGCTGTTCCTGCTGTTCGACGTCGAGATCGTGTTCCTGTTCCCCTGGGCAGTCGTGTTCGAGGATGCGGGGCTCGTGGGGCTGGGCAAGATCGCAATCTTCGTAGGCACGTTCGTCGTGGGCGGGCTCTACGCCTGGCGCAAGCGCGCACTGGAGTGGAACTGATGACGCGCTGGTGGACGGGCGAGGAGCTGGGGGAGGCGGCGGAGCGGCTTGTGCCTGGGTCGGTTTCGAGAACGACCGAGACGGCCTGCATCCTGCACGCCGAGCACGCCCACGAGGCGCTGCTGGCCCTGCGCGACGACGCCGAGACGAACTTCAAGCACCTCTCGAACCTGTGCGGGGTGGACCAGTGGGACCGCTTCGAGGTGGTGTACCACCTGCAGTCGCTGGAACGGAACCAGATGGCCTGCGCGAAGGTAGAGGCGCACGACCGCGAGGACGCCTCGGTGCAGAGCGTCGTCGATATCTGGCACGGGGCGTGGATCCAGGAATCGGAGACGTACGACCTGTTCGGCATCGGCTTCGAGGGGCACCCGAACCTGCAACGCATCCTGCTCTGGGACGGCTACCCGGGGCACCCGCTGCGCAAGGACTTCCTCTCGATGCCGGGTGGTTTGCAGCCCGGTCTGAACGAGTTCGCGGGCACCTCCGCCAAGCCTGAGCCCCCGGTACGGCCGGTCACATGAGCGACATCGTCCAGTCCGAACCGTTCGTGATGAACATCGGGCCGCAGCACCCGTCGACGCACGGCGTGTTCCGGGTGAAGGCGACCGTGGACGGGGAGCAGGTGGTCGATGCGGAGATGGTGATCGGGTACCTGCACCGCTCGATGGAGAAGCTGGCGGAGGAGCGCACCTACACGCAGAACATTCCCTTCACCGACCGCACGGACTACCTGAGCAGCATGTCGAACAACCTCGGCTACTGCCTGGCGGTGGAGAAGCTGGCGGGCATCGAGGTGCCGGCGCGGGGGCAGGCGATCCGCGTGATCATGGCGGAGCTGCAGCGCCTCGCGAGCCACTGCATGGGGGCGGGGGCGTTCGCGAACGACACGGGCGCCTGGCAGACGCCGATCATGTGGTTCATGCGCGAACGCGAGAAGATCCTCGACATCTTCGAGATGACGAGCGGGGCGCGGCTGACGTGCAACTACATGCGCATCGGGGGGGTGGCCTTCGAGCTTCCCGACCGGTTCGAGGAGTTGGTGCGGGAGTTCATCGGGCCCATGCGCGAGACGATCGCGAACGGCGAGGGGCTGCTTTCGGGGAACGAGATCTTCCTGGCGCGATCGCGCAACGTGGCCGTGGTCCCGCCGGAGCTGGCGGTGAACGCGTCGCTGAGCGGGCCCATGCTTCGCGGCAGCGGCGTCGCCTGGGACATCCGCAAAGCGGACCCCTACTGCGGCTACGAGCAGTACGACTTCGCAATCCCCATCGGCTACCAGGGCGACGCCTACGACCGCTTCATCGTGCGGCTGGAGGAGATGCGCCAGAGCCTCAACATCATCGAGCAGGCGCTGGACGGGCTGCCGGGCGGGCCGCACAGCACGGAGGTTCCGCTGGCCCTGCGGCCGCCCGCGGGCGAGGCCTACGCGCGCATCGAGAGCCCGCGCGGCGAGCTCGGCTACTACCTGGTCAGCGACGAAGGGCCCTCGCCCTACCGCTTCCACATCCGTCCGCCCTCGCTCATCAACCTCAGCGTGCTGAAGGAGATGACGGTGGGCGGCTCCATCGCCGACGCCATCGTGGCGCTCGGCTCGATCGACATCGTCGTCGGTGAGATTGACCGCTGATGCCGATACTCGTGACGGACCACTGGTACGACTTCCGCGATCTCTCCAACCTGTCGCGCGTCATCCTCGAGGGGATCGACAAGGTGGCGCCGTACGAGCTGGCTTACATCGTGGCGCCGATCATCGGGTTCGTGGCGGCCTTCGTGATCTTCGTGCTGCCCTCGCAGCTGTTCGTTGGGGTGTACGGGGAGCGGAAGCTGATCGGGCGCATCCAGGCGCGCCGGGGACCGAACCGGGTGGGGCCGTTCGGGCTGCTGCAGCCAGTCGCGGACGCGCTCAAGTTGCTGCAGAAGGAAGCGCTCACGCCCACGGCCGCAGACAAGCCGCTCATGTGGGCGGCGCCGATCTTCTTCGTGGCGCCGGCGGTGCTGCTGTTCGCGGTGATCCCGTTCGGGCCGAACATGGTCTTCGCGGACGTGCCCGCGGGCCTCATCTTCTTCATCGCCGTTTCCGGGCTGCCTGTGCTGGCGGCGTTCATCGCGGGCTGGAGCTCGAACAACAAGTACAGCCTCTTCGGGGCGATGCGGATCGTGGCCATGTCGGTCAGCTACGAGGTGCCGCTCGTGCTGATGCTGCTGTGCGTGGTCGTGTTCACGAACACGATGAGCCTGCCGGGCATCGTGGAGTTCCAGCGCGACACGAACCTGTGGCTCATCTTCATGCAGCCGCTGGCCTTCGTCGTCTACTTCATCGCCGTAAGCGCCGAGCTGAACCGCACGCCCACGGACATCGCCGAGGCGGAGTCGGAGATCGTGGCCGGCTACCTGACCGAGTACAGCGGAATGAAGTGGGGCCTCTTCTACGGAATGGATATCGGCTACGCGCTGGCGGCCGCCGCCTTCGCCTCCACGATCTTCCTGGGCGGCTGGTCGATGTGGGGGCTGGAGCAGTGGGTACCGGCATGGCTCATCTTCGTCGCCAAGACGCACCTCTTCTATTTCGTCTTCATCTGGACGCGGGGCACGCTGCCCCGCCTGCGCATCGACCAGCTGATGGGCTTCGCATGGAAGTTCCTGCTGCCGCTGGCGGTTGTCAATCTGTTCCTCGTATCGCTTGAGCGTCTGTGGTGGTCGGAGGCGAACCTGGGCAACGGCATCGTCTTCGCCTTCGCCGGGATCAACATCGTCGTCTCCGCGGCGGCGGTGTACCTGTGGGCGCGGTTCCTGGGCTACAAGCCCGAGTCCGTTCCGATGCGGCCGCGGTTGGTCCGGGAGGCGGGCGGCTACGTGCCGGTCGAGGACCCGGCGGCGGGAGGGGGCAAGTAGATGGAAGGCGCGGGCGTCCAGATCGGCTTCTACGCGCTCTCCATCCTCACGCTGGTGGCGGCGGGCGGCGTGATGGTGTCGCGCAACCTGCTGCACGCGGTGCTGTTCCTGATCGTGGCCTTCATCGGGGTGGCGGGCTTCTTCGTGCTGCTCTCGGCCGAGTTCATTGCAATGGCGCAGATCGTCATCTACGTCGGCGCCATCTCGGTGCTGATCCTGTTCGCGATCGTGCTGACGCCGCAGTCGGTGCGGGACAACTCGGAGACGGCGATGGTCGGCCCCGCGATCCTGCTGGGCGTGGCGCTCGTGACCGTGTTCCTGTTCGTCATCCACGACACGGCCTGGTCGACCGCCGCCGGGGACCCGGGGCTGTCGGCGAGCGACCTCGGGCGGGCGCTGCTCTCAACGTGGGTGCTGCCCTTCGAGATCGCTTCGGTGCTCCTGACCGCCGCCCTGGTGGGCGCAATCATGCTCGTGCGCTCCGAGGCCGAGGAAAGCGAGGACGTGCCCGATGCTGACGATTGAGCACTTCCTCACCGTGGGCGCGCTGCTGTTCTGCCTGGGGCTCGTGATCGCCCTGAGCAAGCGGAACGCTATCGGCGTGCTGATGGGCATCGAGCTGATGCTGAACTCCGTCAACCTGACGCTGATCGCGTTTTCGCGCTTCAGCGGTGGTCTCGTGGACACCTCGGCGCTTCACAACAAGGACTTTCCCCCGGAGATCGGCGGGCACGCCTTCGTGGCGTTCGTCATCACCGTCGCCGCCGCGGAAGCGGCCGTGGCGCTTGCGCTCGCGGTTTCCGTCTACCGGAACCGCCAAACCGTCGAGGTCGACCAGCTCGACCTCCTGAAGTTGTAACGCCATGTGGGTCGAATTCATGAGCGTGGCAAACGGGTACGTGGCGGAGACGTGGCGCGAGCTGTTCGCAGCCGAGGGGCTGCGCATCGTGATCATGCCGCCTGTGGGACGGGGCGAGGACGCCTCCATGCGCGACGAACGAACCATCTACGTGCCGACGGGCAAGGCCCACGTGGCGCGCGAAATCCTGAGGAAGATCTGAGCCGATGACCGAACTCTTCGCGGCTGCGACTGGCGAGGTTCCTGGCATCAGCGAGGCCGTGCTGTGGGCGATCATCGTCGCCCCGCTGGCGGCGTTCGTGGCGATCACGCTCTACGTGCGCCACCTGCCCAAGATCGCGGGCTACCTGAGCATCACCGCGATCGCGGCCTCGTTCGTGCTCTCGCTGATCACCCTCGTCGACGTCCTCGGGGCGGGCGGGGGCGTCGCCATCCATTCGTACGAGTGGTTCCAGGCGGGACCGGTCGAGTTCGCCCTCGGGGTGCGCATCGACGGGTTGACGGCGGTAATGCTGGTGGTGGTCTCGAGCGTGTCGCTGCTCGTGCAGGTGTACTCGCAGGGGTACATGGAGGGCGACCCCGGCTACGGGCGCTACTACGCCTACATGAGCCTCTTCATCACGGCGATGCTGGGGCTGGTCCTGGCCGACAACCTCTTCATGCTCTTCATCTTCTGGGAGTTGGTGGGGCTTTCGAGCTACCTGCTCATCGGCTTCTGGTTCCACAAGCCGAGCGCAGCCGCTGCCGCCAAGAAGGCGTTCATCGTGACGCGCATCGGCGACCTCGGGCTGCTGGCCGCGATCCTGCTCATCTGGACGCGTCACGAGACGTTCGCCATTCACGAAATCCACGACCTGGTCATTTCCGGCGCGCTCGCCGGGACGACGCTCACGCTGTTCGGGCTGGGGCTGTTCGCGGGGGCGGTCGGCAAGAGCGCGCAGTTCCCGCTGCACGTGTGGCTACCCGACGCGATGGAGGGCCCGACGCCGGTCTCCGCCCTCATCCACGCGGCCACGATGGTCGCGGCGGGCGTCTACCTGATGGCGCGCTTCTTCCCGGTGATCGAAGCGTCGCCGCAGGCACTCGATACGGTCGGCTGGATCGGGGCGGCGACGGTCATCGTGGGCGCCTCGCTGGCGCTCGTGCAGACGGACCTGAAACGGGTGCTCGCCTACTCCACGATCAGCCAGCTCGGCTACATGATGCTGGCGCTGGGCGTGTTCGGATATGCGGTGGCGGTGTTCCACCTGTTCACGCACGCCTTCTTCAAGGCGCTGCTGTTCCTCGGCAGCGGTTCCGTGAACCACGCGACGAACACGTTCGACATGCGCCGCATGGGCGGCCTGCGCACGGTGATGCCGATCACGTTCTGGACGTTCCTGATCGGCACGCTCAGCCTCTCGGGGGTGTTCCCATTGGCCGGTTTCTGGTCGAAGGACGAGATCCTGCTGGAGGCGTGGGTGAATGACCGCGCGCTCTACGTCGTCGCCGCGGTGGCGTCCTTCGTGACGGCGCTCTACATGTTCCGCGCGATCTTCATGACGTTCTTCGGGGAGTACAAAGGCGGCGAGCCCGTCGACCACGAGGACGAGGACTCGCACTTCCACGGCGATCCCGCCCACCCGCACGAGTCGAGCTGGGTGATGACGGTACCCCTGCTGGTCCTGACGGCGGGCGCGATCGCGGCGGGCTGGTGGGGCTGGGGCAAGGAGTTCCAGCACTTCGTCGATGCGGCCGTCCCCGAGGGCGTCCTGCACAAGGCCCCGAACTTCAGCTACTGGATCGCCATCACCTCCTCGATCATCGCCGTGGCGGGAATCGGGACGGCCTGGGCGATCTACCACCGCCGCCTCATCTCCGCCGACGACATCCGCAAGACCGCCTTCCCGATCGCCGCGGTGCTGGAGCGGAAGTTCTTCCTTGACGACCTGTACGAACGCGCCTTCGCCATCAACATCTTCCAGCGCGGCTGGAACCGGCTGGTGGAGCAATTCGACACGCTTGCCGTGGACGGCTCCGTGAACGGGGTCGGCTGGGTAGGCCAGCAATCGAGCCGTGTGCTGCGCCACGCCCAGACGGGCCAGGTGCAGCTCTACGGCGCAGGAATCGCCGCCGGCGTCTTCATCGTCGCCATCATCGTCTTCATCGCGAATCCGCTGTAGGAGGGTGGAATGCCACTGACCGTGCTCGTGTTCCTGCCCGCCTTCGCGGGGCTGCTGGGGCTGCTGCTTCCAGCCAACCGGGCGCACTACGCCCGCTGGGTCGCGCTGGCCGGCTCGCTGCTGGCGCTGGCGCTGTCGATCGTGTTGTTCTTCGACTTCGAGACGGGCGGGGGATTCCAGTTCGTCGACCGTGCCGCCTGGATCGACGTGGGCGTGTTCGACATCCAGTACTTCCTCGCGGTCGATGGTCTGAGCCTGCCGCTGGTGGTGCTGACGACGTTCCTGACGACGGCGGCGGTGCTGGTCTCGTTCAGCATCGAGCACCGGCCGCGGGCCTACTTCGCCTGCCTGATGGTGCTCTCGACGGCCGTGCTGGGCGTCTTCACGGCGATGGACTTCCTGCTCTTCTTCCTGTTCTGGGAGCTGGAGCTGTTCCCGATGTACCTGCTCATCTCGGTGTGGGGCTCGGGCAGGCGCGAGTATTCGGCGATGAAGTTCGTGCTGTACACCGTGACTGGCTCGGCGTTCATGCTGGTGGCCATCCTCGCCCTGGCCTTCAGCGCGGGCACATTCGACATGCAAGTGCTGGGCGAGTCGAGCATCTCGAGCGCGGTGCTGCCGCTGCGCTGGGTGTTCCTGTTCCTCTTCATCGGGTTCGCGGTGAAGCTGCCGATCGTGCCGCTGCACACGTGGCTGCCGGACGCGCACAGCGACGCGCCCACGGCCGTCTCGGTGATGCTCGCGGGCGTGCTCCTGAAGATGGGCGGCTACGCCATCATCCGCACCTGCGTCACCATCCTGCCGGACCAGGCGAACGACTACGGCATCTGGCTTGCCGCGATCGGCGCCATCAGCGTGCTCTACGGGGCGTTCGTGACGTTCCGGCAAACCGACGTGAAACGGCTGATCGCGTACTCCTCGGTGAGCCACATGGGTCTCGTGCTGCTCGGGATCGGGGCTCTCGGCACAACGGCGATGGTGGGCGCGGCCTACCAGATGCTGGCTCACGGCCTGATCACGGGCATGCTCTTCGTGGTCATCGGGTTGATGTACGAACGCACGCACACGCGCGAGATCGGAAAGCTGGGCGGACTGGCGCGGCAGATGCCGCTGATTGCGACGGGGCTCGTGTTTGCGGGCTTCGCGAGCGTGGGGCTGCCGGCGCTAGCCGGGTTCATCGCCGAGGTCACAGTCTTCCTGGGAGCCTTCCAGAAACACGAGTGGGCCGTGATCATGGCCATCTTCGGCGTGGTGCTCTCCGCCGGGTACATCCTCTGGACGCTGCAGCGGGTCGTGTTCGGGCCGGTGCGGCACGAGTGGGACGAGGTGGACGACCAGAAGCACTGGTGGGAGCACGCGAGTGTCGTGGGGCTGGCCGCGCTGGTGATCCTGCTGGGCGTCTACCCGAGCCTGATCATGGACATGCTTGATCCCGCTATCGGGGTCGTGAGCGCGAGGGTGGCAGGGTGAGCGAACTCGACATCGTCGGACCGCAGCTCGCGATCCTGCTCGCCGCCGGCGCCGTGCTCGTCTGGGACGCACTCCTGCCGACCCGTCGCCAGTACCTGCCGTACATCGCGCTCGCGGGCATCCTGGGAGCGGCCATCTGGACCTCGACGTGGGTCATCCGGGGCGACTTCCAGACCGCCTTCGACGGAACCTTCGCAATCGACCAGTACGCGGTGTTCTTCCAGTACGTGTTCGCGGGGATCACGGCGATCGTCGTTATCGCTTCGATCGACTGGGTCAACCGGGTTGGCCGGCGGCAGTCGGAGTACTACGCGCTCGTCCTGACGGCCTCCGCAGGGCTAATGTTCCTGGCGGGCGCCCGCGACCTGATCACGATCTTCCTGGCGCTCGAGCTGAGCTCGATCCCGCAGTACATCCTCGCCGGCTGGGGCAAGGACCAGCGGTCGAGCGAGGCGGGCATGAAGTACCTGCTGCTGGGCGCCATCGCCTCAGCACTGCTGCTGTACGGCATGGCGCTGCTCTACGGCTTCGCCGGATCGACGCTGCTGACCGACATCTCCGCCGCCATCGCCGACAGCGGGGCCGGGAACCGCTCGCTGCTGATCGTGGCCTCGGTGCTGTTGATCGCCGGCTTCGGCTTCAAGATGGCGGTGGTTCCCTTCCAGATGTGGGTCCCCGACGTGTACCAGGGGGCGCCCACGCCGGTGGCGGCGTTCCTCTCGGTGGGGTCGAAGGCGGCGGCGTTCGCGGTGGTCATGCGGCTGTTCTTCGAGGGGCTGGGGGAGCAGTTCCTGAGCAACGACTGGGCGATGATCTTCGCGGTTATCGCAGCCGTCTCGATGACGCTGGGGAACGTGTTCGCGATCGTGCAGCGCGACATCAAGCGGATGCTGGGGTACTCGTCGATCGCGCAGGCGGGCAACTTCATGATCGGGCTTGCGGCGATCTCGATCGCGGGCGAGCACTTCGTGCAGGGGGCGAGCGGCGTGCTGCTCTTCGTGGCGGCGTACGCCTTCACGAACCTGGGAGCCTTCATCGCCGTGATCGGCATCTCGCAGAAGATCGGCAGCGACGACATCGCCGACTACGCGGGGATGTGGAAGCGGGCGCCGCTGCTGGCCCTGGCGCTGGCCTTCTGCCTCATCTCACTGGCGGGCATCCCTCCGACGGTCGGCTTCTGGGCGAAGCTGTACGTGTTCAACGCGGGCATCCACGCCGACCTCGCCTGGCTGGTCATCATCGGGGTGCTGAACTCGGTGGTGTCGGCCTACTACTACCTCGCGGTCGTGCGGCAAATGTTCATGGGTGAGGCGGAGGACGAGCAGAAGCTGGCCATCTCGCCGACCGTGGCGCTGGCGCTGGGCGTGGCGACGATAGGCGTGATCGTGTTCGGCATCATCCCGACGCCGCTGGTCGATGCCGCACGCGAGGCCGCCGCCATCTTCGCCGCTAGCTAGTCGCGGCATGGCCCACACCATCGACTTCGTGGTCGAGATCGAGCCGGAGGGCGTCGAGTTAGGGGCACTCGAAGCGCTGGCGGGGCGGGTTTTGGTGGGGGAAGGCGTGGCGGACGGGGTCGCGCTGACGATCCTGACGACGGGGGACGAGGAGCTGCGGGAGCTGAACAACCGCTTCCTCGGGATCGATGCGCCAACGGACGTGCTCTCCTTCCCGGAGCCGGCGGAGGCGCCGCTGGGGGAGGGGGGGGAGCGGAGCCTGGGGGACATCGCCATCAGCGTGCCCACGGCGGTGCGGCAGGCGGCGGAGGTGGGGCACGGTCTGGGGGACGAGATCGCGCACCTGCTGGTACACGGAATCCTCCACCTGTGCGGGTACGAGCACGAGGGCGGGGGCGAGGAGGCGGCGCGGATGCGGGCGCGGGAGGAGCACTACCTAGGCGACATAAAGGGGCACGAGGGTGGGAGTCCGTAGCCGGACTACATCGAGGCGAGGACGCCTGCCGTTATGCCCATGGCCGCGAGCAGAATTCCGGTCGCCGCAGTAACCATCATCCCCATACGGATGGTGAGGCGCTGCTCGAGAGATTGGAGGTCATCCTTCGTGGCGAGGCGCTCATTAACAGCTTCTGCGACGGTGGTAACAATGGCACCCGCCTTCGCCTCATGGAAGCCTGCTTCCTGCAGCCGCAGAGCCGCCCTGAGGGTGTCAAACAGCGCCATGTGGCAATTGTATCCCAATAACTAGTCACTCCACAATCATCTATCGAGGCAATCTGAGGGCTTTCTGGTCCACTTGCCGCTTCCGCGTAGGATGAGCCGCCGCACATCCCAGGGAGGCAACCGATGGCGACACTGAACCGGAACGGCGTGAACCTGCACTACGTGGACGAGGGCAGCGGTCCCGCGATCCTGTTGACGCACGGGTTCGGGGCGAGCTCGCGGATGTGGGAGGGGCAGGTTGAGGCGTTCCGCGATCGGTACCGGATCATCGCCTGGGACATGCGGGGTCACGGGGATACGGACAGTCCGGAGGACCCGTCCAAGTACTCGGAACCGGCGACGGTGGCCGACATCGCCGCCATCCTCGATGCGTGTGGCGTCGACAGCGCCGTCATCGGCGGCCTCTCGCTGGGCGGGTACATGTCCCTGGCGTTCAACCTGGCGCATCCGGAGCGGACGGACGCCCTGATGCTGTTCGACACGGGACCCGGGTACAACAACCCGAAGGGTCGAGAAGGCTGGAACCAGTTCGCCATACGGCGGGCCGAGGCGTTCGAGACACGCGGGCTCGACTCGCTCGGGGACTCGGCGGAGGTGAAGGCGGCGCGGCACCGCTCGGCGGAAGGGCTGGCGAAGGCGGCGCGGGGGATGCTGACGCAGCGCGACGCGAGCGTGATCCAGTCGCTGACGGCGATCGACAAGCCGACGCTCGTCGCGACTGGCGCAAACGACCAGAACTTCCTGGCTGCGCACGGCTACATGAGCGAGAACATCCCGGGGGCGATGAACTTCCTCATCGCCGATGCCGGGCACGCGGCGAACATCGACAACCCCGCGGACTTCAACGCGGCGGTCGAGGCGTTCCTGGCCTCGCTCCCGGCGTAGGACCGCTAGAAGCGGGACTTCTTCGACTCATAGTTCGATTGCACGTCGATGAGGACGGTGTGTCCGTCGTCGTTGAGCTGGCGCGCGGTCCGGATTGCGTCGCCGAGGTCGTCCGGCTGGGTCACGGTGATGCCCGTTGCGCCGAGCCCCTCGGCAATGGCGGCGTAGTTGCCGGTCATGTGTGAGACGCCGAACTGGGTGCGGGCGGTGGGGAAGCCGCCCGGGTAGGTGGCCATGCCGCCGTTGTTCAGCAGGACGGTGGTGATGGGGAGGTTGGCACGCACGGAGGTCTCGAGGTCGAGGCCGGACATACCGAAGGCGCCGTCACCCATGAAGTTCAGGCAGAAGCGGTCGGGGCGAGCGAGCTTGGCGCCGATCATGAGGGGGATGCCGAAGCCGAGGTGGGTTGTCTTGCCCCAGCCGATGTAGCTGTGGGGTGAGGTGGCGGTGAAGAAGGGCACCATCGAGTCGCGGGGGGCGCCGGCATCGTGCGTGACGACCGAGTTCTCGTGGTCGACGTTGCGGTTGATCTCGTGGATGACGCGGTAGGTGTTGAGGGGCGCTTCGTCGGAGGTGAGGTAGGGGGTCCATTCGGCCATCCACTCGGCCTGCTTCTCAGCAAGCTTCGCGGCGGCGTCGGAGGTGCGGCCTTTGCCGTCGGTCTGGGCCTTCACCTCGGCAACGAGCGCCTTGATGGTAATGCGGGCATCGCCAACGAGAGCGATGTCGGAGGCGGTGTCCTTGTTGATGTCGTCGAGGGCGTTGGTGTTGTGGATGACGGTCTTGCCGGCGGGGACGATCTGGGTGTAGCCGTTGTGGGTGAGGCTCGCGCCGAGGGCGAGGATGGTGTCGGACTCGACGATCCAGGCGTGGGCGGCGCCGGTGGTGGCGCGGCTGCCGGCGCCGAGCGAAAGCGGGTGGCGCTCGTCGAAGGCGGACTTGCCCTCCATGGTGGTGAAAACGGGGATGTCGAGAAGCTCGGCGAGCTCGCGGAGCGCTTCGGTGGCATCGGCGGTGAGGACGCCCGATCCGGCCCAGATCATCGGGCGCTCGGCGGCGAGGAGGGCCGTGACGGCCGCCTGGATGTCGCCGTTGGAGGGGCTCTGGCGAACCCTGCCGGGAGAGTCGTAGTGGGTCTCGCCCTCCGGGACCTCCTGGGCGCAGACGTCGGAGGTGAGCTCGACGACGACGGGACCGCCGCGACCGCTGCGGAGTGCGTGGAAGGCGCGGCGCATGGCGGGGGCAATCTGGGCGGTCGTGTCGATGGACTCGACGGACTTGACGATGCCGCGGTAGTTCTCGACAGCGGAGAAGTTGGGGCGGACCTGGCGCTCGATGAGGGGGTAGCCGCCGGGCAGGACGAGGATGGGGACGTTATCGCCAAAGGCCTGGGCGATGCCGCCCATGGCGTTCTCGGCGCCGGCGGCGTTCTGGGTGGCGACGACCCCGAAGCGCTCGCCGTCGTTCATGCGGCTGTAGCCGTCGGCGGCCATGACGGCGCCGCGCTCGTGGCGGAACATGATGGGACGGATCCCGAGCTTCGCCACCTCCTCGATGAGGGGGTTGTTGGGGAAGCAGGTCATCTCGTTGACCCCTTCGTCCTTGAGGATGCGGGCGACCAACTCGTTACCGTTCATGGCGTACTCCGTGCGCGCGGGGATCCGTCAGGCGGTCCGCAGGCGGCCCCGCGATCTCAGCGCATGGAGGCGGGAGGGGCAAGCGCGGGGGGCGTGTCTGGTACGATTTTCGGAGCAGACACCGCGCCAACCCCCGGAGGAACCCCGTGCTCACGATCATCTCGCCCGCCAAGGCCCTCGATTTCTCGCCCGTGGGGAACGGGCTCGCCGCGACGCAGCCGCGCTTCGTCGACGACACCGCCCTGCTGATGGATACCTGCAAGACGCTCGAGGCGAGCGATCTGCGCAAGCTCATGTCGCTAAGCGACTCGCTGGCGAACCTGAACCACGCCCGTTTCCAGGAGATGAGCCTGCCGCTGACGGCGGAGAACGCGAAGCCGTGTGTGCTCGCGTTCCAGGGGGACGTCTACAAGGGGCTCGACGCGGCCAGCCTCGCCGACGAGGACCTGTCGTGGGCGCAAGGGCGTCTGCGCATCCTCTCGGGGCTGTACGGGCTGCTGCGTCCGCTGGACCTGATCCAGCCGTACCGGCTGGAGATGGGCACGAAACTCTCGAACGAGCGCGGGAAGAACCTTTACGAGTTCTGGGGCAGCCGGCTCGCGGATGCGCTGAACGGCGAGGATGCCGACCCCAAGGCGCCGGTCCTGAACCTGGCCTCGCAGGAGTATGCGAAGGCGGTGCCGCCGAAGAGCCTGGAGCGTCCGCTGGTGAGCGCCGACTTCAAGGAGGAGCGGAACGGCGAGTTGAAGACGGTCGGGCTGGTGGCGAAGCGCGCCCGCGGCCTGATGGCTCGCTACGTCATCCGCAACCGCGTGGAGTCAGTCGAGGACCTGAAGGACTTCGACGACGGCGGGTACGGCTTCCGGCCGGAGCTCTCGAGCGACGACCGGCTCGTCTTCAGCAGGGCGAAGGGGTAGCCCAGCCCCGCCCTCGCTAGCCCTCTTCGATCGTCACGGTGCCGGTGGAGCCGTCGATGCTGAGCATCGTGCCGGTGGCGATGAAGTCGGTGGCGCCGCGGATGCCCGTGACGGCGGGGATGCCGTATTCGCGCGCGACCGTGGCGGCGTGGCTGAGCAGGCCGCCCGTTTCGACAACGACACCGGCGGCGGGGAGGAAGAGCGGGGTCCAGGGCGCGTCGGTGACGGGCGCGACGAGGATCTCGCCGGGGAGGATGGTCGCCTCGGAGGCGCCGTCCGCGCTGAGGACGACGCGGGCGCGGCCCCGAGCCTGACCGGGGCTGACACCGATGCCCTCGAACGAGGTCTCGCCGCCGGCGTCGGCAGTCTCGCGCGGGGTGGCCTCCACGGGGCGCTGGAAGATGATGGGCAGTTCGTAGTGGTGGAGCACCTCGTATTCGTGGCGTCGTTCCACGATCGCGTCCTGCAGCTCCGCGGCGGAGAGGCCACCGTCGAGGGCTTCGGGAAGCTCGACGAGCCGCAGGAACCAGACATCCTCGACGTCATCGATGTCTCCACGCTGGACGAGGCGCCGGCCGGCTTCCAGGATTGGCTGGCGATAGGTGCGGCAGAGCCGGGTCCAGCTCGCCTTGGTGGTCTCGCGCTTGCCGTTCATGGCCTGCACGAGGTCGAGGAGCCTGCGGAACTCGGGGCGCTGGTCTTCGGGCAGAGCCGCCTCGACCTCAGCCTCGAGGGCGACGCGGTCGGCGGCGGAGCGTTCCTCGCGGAGGTAGGGGCTGTGCTCGTCGCCCAGTGGGAGGTCGGCCTGGAGGCTGCTGAGGACGAACTGGGGCGAGTCGTTCCAGGTGGTGCAGGAGGGGTCGGTTTCGCGCTGGCCGCGGAAGCCCAGGTCGGCGATGAAGGCGGCGTATTCGCGGGCGAACGCCGCCCAGTCGTCGTTGGGGGGTGAGGCGAGGCGGGCCTCGAAGCCGTCCACGGCAGTGCCAGCGAGCTCCTCAGCGAGGGAGGGGCGGGCGATGGCGAGACGGCTGAGGTCCCAGATGGCCTTGGAGGGGCGGGCGCTCTCCACGTCGGTGAGGCCGCTCGTGAGGCCGGTCATCCACCCTGCCGGGTGGTCGGGCACGTGCTCGCTGAGCAGGCCATCGAGCAGCGTGGTCTGCAGGCCGCCGCCGCTGCTGCACCAGTAGTGCGTGAAGAAGATGTCGCCAATGTGGTCGGTCGTCTCGTGGATGGCGGCGACGAGGCCGGCGTCATCGACGGCGGGCCAGTCACGGGCGAGGGTGGCGGTGTAGTGGGCCTTCGCACGCTCGGCGTCGGCATCGACGAGTTCGCGGGCGCGTACAAAGCGAGCCATGAGGCGCTCCTGGACGGCTTCTGCGCGGGAAGTGTCCTGGGCCACCTCGGCGGTGACCTCCTCGTCAACCTCGAAGAACTGCTTCAGGTAGTCGGCGCTGCCGCCGGTCTCGAAGCTGGAGGTGAGGGCGTTGACAATGCTGATGTTCACGCAGAACTGGCCGCCGACGACGGGGAGCATGGTCGGGCCCGGCTTATCGGGGATGGGGACGAGGTCTTCGATCTGGAGTTCACGGGTGCCGACGACGAGCCACTGGTAGTTCCACTCGCGGATGAGGTCGGCGGGGAGGGGCCTTGTGATGCCGGGGAGGACTTCGTCCGTGTTCCCGGTGGTGTAGTCGTTGTAGCGCTCGTCGATGGTGCTGTCCCAGCTGCAGAACGGCTCTTTCAGGTTGGCCATGGCGTCTCCCCGTGCGCGGAATGCGGGCACGATCGGGGACTTTACCGGCAGCGGGCGTTAGGGCCGATGGGCGGCGCTCCTGTACGATGCCCGCGGCCCCGCAGCGGCCCGGCGAGGTAGGAGTTGGCCACATCTATTTCGTCGTCTGAGCCGGTGCTGGGCGTCCTCCTGAGCGAACGCGAGAAGATGCTGCTGCTCCTCTCGCTCGCGATGTGCATGTTCCTCAGCTCGCTCGACGGCTCGATTGTCTCCACGGCCCTGCCGGTGATGCTTGCGGATCTGGGTGGGTTCCAGCTGCTCTCCTGGGTGTTCACGCTCTACATGCTCACCTCGACGGTGGTGGTGCCGATCGTGGGAAAGCTCTCGGACATGTTCGGGAGGCGGCCGTTCGTCATCTCGGGGGTCGTCATCTTCCTCATCGGGTCGCTGGGATCGGGGCTGGCGCCCACGATGATCACGCTCATCATCGCGCGTGGCGTGCAGGGGATCGGGGGCGGCTTCATCCTCGCCTGCGTGCTGGTGGTGATGGCGGACATGTACACGCCCATCGAGCGGGCCAAGTACGTGGGCTACATCCTCGCGATCATCACGGCGGGGTCGCTGCTCGGGCCGCCCGTGGGCGGCTTCTTCGCGGATGGGCCGGGCTGGCGCTGGTGCTTCTTCATCAACCTGCCCATCGGCGCGATCGCGCTGGCGACCATCTGGGCGACCCTGCCGAATACTCGCCAGGGGGGGCGCATCGGCGACATCGACTTTACGGGCGCGGCGGTGCTGACGGCGGCAACGGTGGCGGGGTTGCTGGCCTCGGCGTGGGCGTACGAAGCCTACGGATGGGGATCGGCGATCACGGTGGGGCTGCTCGTGGCGGCGGGGGTGCTGCTGGTCCTGTTCGTGCTGCAGGAGCTGCGGCACCCAAACGCGATCATCCCCATGTCGCTGTTCCGCAACCGGATGTACGTACTCACGGGCATCATCGCGATCCTCTCAAGTGCCGTGCTGTTCTCGGCGGCGATCTTCCTGCCGACCTTCATCCAGACGTCGCTGGGCGCCTCGGCGAAGGTCTCCGGGTTCCTGTTCATGCCGCAGGCGGCGGGACTGGTGGTGATGAGCTTCATCGGCGGGCGGATCGTCGCGAAAACGGGGCGCTTCAAACAACTTGTGGTGATTGGCTGCGCGTTGTCGGGGCTGGCGGCGTTCCTGCTGCAAACGATGGGGGTGGGCGACCCCCGCTGGCACGTGGCGCTGTACATGGTCGTGTTCGGCATGGGCTCCGGGTTGGTGACGCCGCTGATCAACGTGATCGTGCAGGCGTCGGTCTCGCAGGAGGAGACGGGCGTGGCGACGAGCAGCCAGATGTACTTCCGCCAGATCGCGCAGGTGCTCGGGGTGGCGCTGTTCGGCGTCCTGTTCACCACCTCGTACACCTCGTCGTTCGCCGGGAACCTCGATGAGGAGGTGCGGGCGGCGATGCCGGAGGCCGTCTACGAGGAACTGGAGGGGGATGCCACGCTGGCGCTCGACCCGGGCCGGTTCGAGGAGACGCGGTCCAGCTTCCTGGAGGCAGGCGGTACGGTGGCGCTGTTCGAGCGGGCGCTGGACGCACAGAAGGAGGCGGTGGCGGTGGCGAACAAGCGGTTATTCCTGATATCGGCGATCGGGGGCGTGCTCCTGGTGGCGCTCTCGCTCGCACTCACGGAGATCCCGTTGCGGGGGAGGAAGTCCGCCCCCGCGCCGCAGGAAGAGGAGCAGCCGGCGACGGCTTCCGCTTCGCGTTAGGGCCGGCGCGGGTAGGCTTCCCGACGATCAGTTCATTCACACCCGGAGAGACAGCGTGGAGTTCTGCCCCAATTTCATCAGCGTCGACGACGACCCCGCGCAGTGGGCGCGGGATCGGGAGGCGGAGGGCTACCCGATCATCTCGGTGGCGGACCACATCTCGTCGCCACAGCCCCACCCGCACGTGTGGGTGACGGCGACGACGTTCGCGCTGGCGACGGAGCGCACCCGCGTGATGATCGCCTTCGGGAACAACCTCTTCCGGTCGCCGGTCGAGTTCGCGGCGGCGGCGCTGGCGCTGCACCGGGTGAGCGGGGGGCGCTGCGAGGCGGGGCTGGGGGCGGGCTGGGCGGAGAACGAGATCACGGGCATGGGCTGGGAGTTCCCCTCGGCGCGGGACCGGGTGGGGCGGTACGTCGAGGCGCTCCAGATTATCCGCAGCCTGCTGCACACGGGTTCGTGCACCTTCCACGGGAATTACTACGACATCGACATCCCCCTGATCGGGCCGCTGCCGAAACCACCGCCGCTGCTCATGTCCTCCTCGGCGGGACCGCGCACGCTGCGCGAGTCGGCGCCGCACGTGGACCGCATCGAGCTGATGGGCTTCCCCGTGAGCGACGTGGGGAACCCGGTCGAGTTTGCGGGGAAGGTGGCGGCCTTCGACGAGGACGCGCTGCGGAAGCGCGTCGAGATGGCGCGGGAGGTCGCGCCGGGCAAGCCGCTAGGGTTCCTCGCGCTCGTGGGCGCCGGGGACGACCCCGAGTTGCGTGAGCGGGGCAAGGCGATGGGGGACCGCATCTTCGGCGGGATGCTGGGCGAGCCGGAGCGGGTCGCGACGAACCTGCGGCGTCTGGGCGAGCTCGGCATCGACCGCGTGCAGATGGCGCCCTCGACGCCGGACACGCTGACGCTGCTGGCCCCCTACCTCAACGAGGGCTAGTCGCCGGGGTTACCACTCCCGCTCGAGGTAGGTCTCGAGCACCTGGTAGAAGTGGCGCAGCTTCATCTCGTTGTAGTCCGCGAGCTGAAGCACGCCGCCTTCGAGCGAGTGCACGCCCTTCTGGACCCAGGGCATGTTGCCCGTGTCCTGGTCCATGACCATGGCGAGACCACCGATCTCGGGAGCCAGTGTCCAGCTGTCGTCGACGCCGATCTCGTGGACGGGGGGCGCCGGCGGGGGCTCGGTGCCCTCGGGCGTGGGGGCGATGCAGATCGCCTCCATGATGCACTCCTCGGGGTTGCTACCGTTGGGGCGGAAGCGGAACCAGATGGCGAGCGGCCCCCAGGAGCTGCTGGGCATGAGGTTGGGGAACAGGTTGTAGTAGATGTTCCCCGTGAGCTCCGTGTCCGAGACCCTGTCCATGAGGTCGCCTAGGAGGGGGCGCATGGCCTCTCGCATGTCGCTGGCGGCCTTGGCGCGGACCGCGGCGGTGGCCTGAATGCGCTCTTCGCGCGTCTGGGGCTCGGTGGGGGCGGACGGCGCGTCGTCCTCGATCTGGGCGTAGAGCTCGGAGCCATCGGGCGTCGTGCCGTTGTCGGCGGGGGCTGCGCCGTTCTCGCCGGGCGTTGCGCCGTTGTCGTCGAGCCGCCCGCCGGTGGCGTTGGGGTCGAGGTCCTCGGGGACGGCCATGCGCAGGTTCTCGGCGACCTGGGGGCCGGCGACCCACTGGCAGAGGTGCAGGTCGGCGTGGCCCAGCTCGCCCTCAACCCATACGGCCTGCTGCGTGAAGACGCCGCTGCGTCCATCGGGCATGGTCACGTCGACGTTGCCGTCGGGGCGGCGCTCGTAGATGGCGCCGGTGAAGGCGTGGCGCTCGCGGGGGACGCCGTCGGGGGAGGGCGGAAGCGGGGTCCACTCGATGCCCTCGAGGTGGGGGCTGGGGGCGCCGGCGGGGTTGTGCTGGCGCGAGTAGTTCTTGAAGGCGTCGAACTGGGCGTTGCAGTCGCCGAAGCCCCAGACAACCTGGGGGTGGGTGGAGAAGACGTGCCAGGACTCGGCGAAGGCGTCCTGGGCGACCTTCCAGTTGGCGCGAATGACCTTGCGCACCTCGGCGACCTTATGGCGCTTCTCGTAGGGGAGGAGCTCGAAGTTGTCGGGGAAGTCGTCGAGGAACTCCTCGAAGGGCTCGCAGTCGGGATCGGGGTTGATGAAGATGAAGCGTCCCCAGCGGCCGACGGCCGCCTCGGGGAGGTCCTGCTCTTCCTTGTTGACGTAGGGGAAGTCCCACTGGCAGGGGATCTCCTTGATGGAGCCATCGAGGTTCCAGGCCCAGGCGTGGAAGGGGCAGCGCAACTCGTGGGTCTGCTTGCCGGGGCGCTCCTTGAGGCGGCGTCCACGGTGCCGGCAGGCGTTGCGGTAGGCCTTGAACTCGTCGGGGGCGGTGTGAACGATGAGGAAGCTGAGCTCGCCGATCTCGTAGGGGAGGTAGTCGCCGACGTTGGGCAGGTCGTCCTCGTGGCAGGCCATCTGCCAGACATGTTTCCAGAGCTGGTTCATCTCGCGCTCATGGTGGTCGCGCGAGAAGTAGAACTCGGCCGGGACGAGGGTCGGTCCAGGAGGCATAGGCGACTCGCGGCTGAGGTACTCGGGGACCTCGTGCGTGTCGTACTTGATCAGCTCCTGGACGGACAGGCCAGCGGAGCGATTCGTGCCGGTCAGCGTTTCAACCATTGCTTCCCTCGTGGGCGGAGTTCGTACCCAAGCGGGAGTTTACCGGTTCGCGAAACGGGAGGGGCAGTGTCGGGGTGGTGGGGCCCGTGGGGGCGGTCGGGGCTACGATAGGTGCGGGCCCGTAGCTCAGCTGGAAGAGCAGTGGACTTTTAATCCATTGGTCGGGAGTTCGAGTCTCCCCGGGCCTACCAGTCCTTGAGCAGGGCTGCCGAGGTCGGTGTATTGGCTGCGGGCTGGCCAGGGGCCACAATGGTTGGGGGAGTACGCGTGACAGTCGAGACCGACCTGTTGGACCGCATCACCGTGAGGGCCGATGTCTTCGGCGGCAAGCCGATCATTCGTGACCTGCGTATTGCCGTTGAGCACGTGCTCGGCATGTTGGCGGCAGGCGACTCCGCGGAGACGATCCTGGACGAATACCGGGTTTTGGAGCGCGAAGACATCCAGGCGTGCCTGCTCTTCGCTCACCGCTCGATAGCTGGTGAAGATGTGCACGAGCGCGTACCCGTCCACGACTCTTGAGATTTCTTCTCGATGTGTGCGCTGCGTCCCGCAGCATGCATGCAGCGCTGACCGAGCGCGGCCACGATGTCTTGTCGGCCGTGGAGGTCGCGCCCCGTGCCTCGGACGATGAACTGCTCGCCATGGCCCTCGCGCAGCAACGTGTCCTCATCACCGAGGACAAGGACTTTGGCGAGCTGGTGTTTGTGCGTCGCCTGCCGCACCCGTGCATCATCCGGTTCACTGATATGCCGCGTGCCGAGAAGGTCGCGGCGATGCTGGACCTGATTGAGCGTCACGAAGAGGACATGGGTGAGAGCACCATGATCGTGGTAACGCGAAACCGAGTGCGCATCCGCCACGGAACGGGCTAGTCTCCCTCGCCTCCGGTAGGCGTTGGCCTACCACACAATGACCCGTGGGGCGTCCCTATAATGGCGGTCGCCAGCGGGCGCCGGGAGCAGCGAAATGACTACGGAAACTGTCGCAGCGAGTTACGACCTTGATCCTGCGGATCCGGTCGCGGGGATTACGGACGAGGTCATCGAGCGGTGGCAGCAGGACGGGGTTGTCATGCTGCGGGGGGCGCTTGGGCCGGAGTGGATGATGCTGCTGGGGATGGGACTGGGGAAGGTGCTGGCGGACTCGGGCATGGCCAAGGCGACGTTCTTCGAGGGGACGGAGGGGGAATTCCACGAGACCGTCCGGAACTTCGACTACTGCTTCGAGATCAGGCGGCTGCTGTACGACTCCCCGATCAAGAAGATCCTGGGGCGCTTCATCCGCTCGAAGAACGTCTGGTACTACTCGGACGAATTCTTCCTCAAGAGCTCGGGCGGGGCGGAGCGGACGCCCTGGCACCAGGACACGCCGTACTACCCGATCGGGGGCTCGCAGTTCGCCTCGATGTGGATCTCGCTGGACCAGCTCAAGCGTGAGGAGTGCCTGGAGTTCGTGGCGGGCAGCCACCTTGGGACCATGTACGACGGGTTCAACCCGTCGAAGCCGGACGACCCGTCGAGCGGCTTCTACGGCGAGGAGTTGCCGATCCTTCCGGACATCGAGGCGGACCGGGACAGCTTCCCGATCGTCGGCTGGGAGGTGAACCCCGGCGACGTGATCGTGTCCAACCCACACATCATCCACGGGGGCGGGCCGACGAACCTCGACAGCCAGCGGCGGGCGCTCGCGGTGCGGATGTTCGGCGACGACGTGGTCTTCGCGTCGCGGCCTGCCTCGCGGCCAACGGTACCGATGACGCCGGGGCTGGGTCTGCACCTGAAGCCGGGTGATCCGCTGCGGAGTCCCTGGTACCCGCAGCTGGACCCGCCGCCTGCGTCGGAGCGGTACGGATAGCGGAGTCGACCTCAGTGCCCTTCAGTTGCCCGCGGCGAACACCGCTGCGGGCGCCGGGGGCAGCTCAACGGTCCAGGTGATGGGCTCGGTCGCGACAATCCAGTAGGTGCGCCCCTGCCTGAATACCGTTGGGGTGTTGAGAGCGGGGGCATCCTGCTCGCCGGGGAAGAAGCCCAGCCAGCCCTGCGTGGCTTCGTCCCACTCCCAGATAGCGACCACTGCGTCGAATACGCCGCCCTCCAGGAGCGCCTCATCGATGGCGGTCCCGTCTGCTCCGGGCCACTCGAACGATGTCAGCGTTGGCTGGAGGTCGAACGTGACGATGACAGGGCGCGGCGGTCCCCCGAAGACGTAGTTGGGGAGTTCATCGCCGATGGGGGTGTTGCGCCGAATGATGTCGGCGAGGGTGGTGGCTCGCAGGTCGGCGAGGAGCTCGGGATTGGCGAGGAAGTAGGGGTCGTTCTCGAACCAGAAGCGATCGCCATCGCGGAGGCGCAGGAACTGGTCGGCGATGATGGTGTGGAAGGTCTCGCCGAGCATGGCTCCCGGCAGGTGGTCTTCGGAGAGCCCTCCCGTCCAGAGGTCCAGATAGCGGAGTTCGCCGTAGGCATTCTCGAGCGCTTCCTGCACGAGCGGGTCCGAACAAACGTCGGCGAAACTCCTGGCGGGCGGCAGACCGTAGGCCATGCGGACGCTGTTGTAGTCGGGGAGGCCGTGGTCGCGGCCCCGCTGGATGTTCAGGGCGGCGAGGTCGCGGCCGGGACCGCCTGGGGGGCCGAAGAGGAGGTTGCGAACGTTGTCGATCAGGCGCTCGTCCACGCGCTGGGCCTGCTGCGTTGCGAGGCCCCGAAGCAGGCCGGAGATTCCCCCCTGGGTGATCATGGCGGGGTTGAAGAAGGCGCCCCGCAGGGACATCGCCTGTTCCCTTCCTTCGTCGTCGATGAGGAGGAGGGAGGGGGAGAGCATGGTATGGCCGAACCGGTAGGCCGCGGTCGAGAACTCGTTGGCGATGCCGGCGTCGATGTCGGGCTTGTACCCCTCGTAAGGCTCGATGGCGTCGGGGCCGAGCAGAAGGGGGAGGAACTCGTTGTAGGTGATGACCTGCATCTGCGCGCCGACGATCTTGCGGGCGAGTTCGAAGATCTCCTGACCGGTCATGCCGGAGTCCTCCATGAGATCGGCGAGGCGGTTGTGCTCCCTGACGAAAAGGGTGTGCAGGGCGGTCAGCCCGACCTGCTCGTTGGCGCGGATGTCGCCTGCGAGGAAGAGCGCCTGCACCTGGCGGGAGCTGCCATTGTCGTTCTCGATACGGTCCAGGTTGAAGGGCAGCAGGCCGCCAGTTGAGGTCTTGAGCCTGCCCGTGCCGTCGTTCGTGCGGAGGGCGCGAGTCCTGCCGGCGTCGGAGCCGTAGACGTTGGAGGCGTCGATGAACGCGGTGATGGCGTTGATCTGCTCCCGGGGGTTATCGGGGGCCGTGCCCGTACCGGAGTCGACGGCGGAGCGGTTGAAGGCCATGGAGCGCAGCCCGCTGTTGAAGGGATCGAAGACGGGATCGCCGAGGGGGATGGGGATGCGGAGGGTCTCGCCGGGGTTGGCCTCGGGGGTGAGGCTGATGTCGTGGTCGAGGAACTGCGCTCCGGTTTGGCAATCGACACGAACTCCTCGTCAGCGGGGATGGCGAGCGTGAGCGTGACGTTGTTCTCGCCGTCGATCGTCGCCTCCTCCAGCAGCAGGTCCAGCACCTCGCGGCGCTCCGCGTCCGAAAGGCCGTCGAGGCCGCCGCCGGCTGCGCGCGCCCACTCCACCACCTGCTCCACCGCCACACGCCGGCCGGCCTGGGCCGAGGTCCTCGCCCGGTGCTCATCGAGCCGCGCGCGCAGGCGCTCCAGCCGCTCGCCGATGAAGCGCCGCTGGTGGTCGAGTTGCGCCTCGCTGATCTTCCCCGACACGTAGAGCCGGATGGCGCGGTCCTCCTCCGCCTGCACCCCCGCCAGCTCGCGCTCGGTGCGCGCGGCATCGTCGGCCTCGCCGCCGTCCTCGTCGGGGTCCAGCGCCGCCAGCCCGGCCGCGATCAGGTCCGGGTCCTGCAGCACGCGCCTGACCTCGCCCCAGACCAGCTCCTCGAGCCGCTCGGCACGGATGAAGGGGTGCTCGCGGCAGTGCAGGCGGTAGGGCGCCCCCATCCCGTAGCAGCGGTAGTAGCGGCGCGGCGTCTTGAGCCGGTAGGTGTACGTCTTGCCCCCGCGCCGCGTGCTCTGGCTGCGGACCGCCCGGGGACCCATCAGCATCCCGCACTCGCTGCAGTGCACGAGGTGCTGGAGCAGGTGGAAGGTCTTCGTGTTGCGCGGCGAGCGCGTCAGCCGCCGCTCGCGCAGCGTCTTCGCCCGCTCCCACGTCTCCTCGTCGACGAGCGGCGGGAAGGGGACGCTGATCCAGGCGTCGCGGGGCTGCGCGTGCACGCGCGTGCCGGTGTCGGTGGCGGTGTGGCGCGCCTTGCCGTACCACCAGGTGCCACGGTAGGCCTCGTTGCGGAGGATGCGGTTGATCTGGGTCGCGTGCCAGCTTGCGCCGGGCGTTGAGGTGGGGACGCCGTCGGCCGTGAGCGCTGCCACGATGGCGGGCGCGCCCATGCCGTCTTCGACGTAGTGGCGGAAGATGCGGCGGATGACCTCCGCGCGCTCCTCGTCGATCCGGGGCGTGCGGTCCTCGCCGATGCGGTAGCCGTCGGGGACGTTGCTGACGGGGATGCGGCCCTGCTTCGCCGTGCCGCGCTTGCCCATGGAGGCGCGCTCGCGGAAGTTGTCGAGCTCGATCTTGCCGATCGCGGCCATCAGCCCGAAGGTCTTCATGTCGATCGCGTCCATCACGGCCTCGAGGCCGATGCCGTGCGCCTCAACGACCTCCATGAGGGCGGCGGCGGGGTACATGCCGCGGCTGAGGCGGTCGGACTTCCAGCAGACGATCGTGTCGAAGCGGCCGGCAGCGGCGTCGGCGAGCATGCGCTGGAACTCGGGGCGGCTCTTGGACCAGCCGCGGCCGACCTCCTGGTAGCGGGCGGTGATCGTCAGGCCGCGCTCCGCGCAGTAGGCCTCCATGTCGCTGAGCTGCTCGCCGAGGGAGGTCTTGTCGTCCTCGGCCTGGCTCTTGTCGGAGACGCGCGCGTAGATGGCGGCGCGGCGGCCTCCGGGCTGGCTGCTGGTGTTCGTTCGCGGCATGGCTTGCTCCTCCAGAAACAGAACGACCCGCCACCTGCCGGGGCGGGTCCGCGAGCGGTAGCATGCTGCTCGCGTCACCTGTCCCAACAGGCGGCGCCACGGCCCGGGGCGTTCTCAGCGCCGCCGGGCCACCTTGTCCCCCTCAGCGTAGCGGGGTGGCGGCGAGGCGGTCAAAGGCGCGCTCCGCACCCCGACCTGCTGCTCCCTACCGGCCCTCCGGTGCCTCGGCGTCACCTGTCTGGGAGTCCGTGCGAGTCGCGTGGTCGAGCAGGATCGCGGCGAGGCGGCGCAGGCGCGCTTTGCCGTCGGGGACGGGCCGGTACTCGATACGCACGACGCGCGGCTCGGGGCCACTGTTGTGGCCGCGCCTGTTGCGCACTTGCTGCTTGGTCGATCGCATCTCGTCCGGCCCTCGTATGCCCATCCCGCTCGCCCCGTCGCCTCCCGCTGTGGGTGCTGGTGACGGCGATCGAGTGTGCGGAGGCGACCGTCGCGGCGGAATGCCCCGTAGGGGAGGGCGCGCGTGGCCCTGCCCCCCGGGAAGCGGGCGCGGAACGCCGCGACGGGTGTCATGGGCGTGTACAGGGAAACGACGTTGGTTCCGAGAGAGGGAAGTCCCCGAAAACACAGGCAGGTCAAGGGAAAACGCCCCTACCGGACGCCGCGGGCAGAAATTGGGGAGGAAGCGCGTATTCCACCCGAAAACGCCGAAAGTTCCGTCGGAGGGAAGTCGGAAATCGGCCGTCAGACGGGACAGGAGGGCAGGCCTGGCGGTCGTGAACGGCGTCGGGGACAGAGCGCGGGCCGAGCATCAGGGCCCTGGCGAGGAACGGCGGCCCGCCCGTGCTGCGCGACGCGGTGGGACCGGGAGATCCGGAGAGCGCTGCACCTGGCGAGCGCTCGTCGCGGTGCGGTTCGGGGCGGGAGCCGCGTGCGGGCGTAGCCCCTACGTGTCGAAGACGGCGCTCACGGCGCAAGAGAACTCGGAGAGCACGTCGCCACCGTCAAGCGAGTCGTCATCCCCGAGCAGGGTGTTCCGGTAGCCAATGAAGACGACTGCCCCGGATGCGGGGACCGTGTGAGGGAGATGACGCTTCAAAGCGTTCGCCTGTAGGCTGGCGCCGCGCGGCGGGTGAACGAGCAGGGAGGTGCCACGGCGTGACGCTGGCACTGGCAACGCGGATTGGGACAGGCTACCTGATGGCGACAGCGCTCGCTGTGGCGCTCGCCCTCGCCCTCACGCCGGTCTTCCACGACGGCTCGCCCGAGTACCCGGCGTGGCGGGTGCTGAACTGGTTCATGGCCGCGGGCGTCGTTGCCATTGTCGCGGTGAATGGCTGGCGCTACCGCGGCGCGGGCGGCGCGGGCGGCGCGGGCGGCGCGGGCGGCGCGGGCGGCGATGGCGCGGCCGCGGTCGACTCACTGCGCGCGGCGCTCGCCTTTTATGGCTCGATCGCGCTGGCAATGCTCTTCTTCTGGGGCTGGTTCTGGACGCTCAACCCCGACAGCGAAACGGGCGCGGCCGTCACCTCGCACCTGGTCTACTTCCCGGTCATGGACGTGCTCTACGTCGCGCTCGCGCTGAGCAGCGGGCGCTGGCTTTGGCGCAAGGCGTCCGGGCCCCGGACGTAAGGTGGTGGATCGCTGGACCAGATCCGGCCGGACCCGGCCCCATCACAGCCGTTTGCCCCGGAGTCCGTTCGTCGTGCACGCCCTGGCCGGAGAGACGGAGCAAGCAGGGAGGGATGGGGAAGGCCGGGCGTCACTCCCCGCTCCCTCCGTCTCCCCCTCGGGCATCGTGTCCGGGCTCGGCATCCGGTAGCGACGCGGGGCTCGGCGACGAGGTACCCGGGGTTGGCTGATTCCTCGCCCAGCTTGCGGCCGATGGGGTGCGAGCGCCGACTACATCATCCGGGGTGAGCCAGAGCTGCCCGGCCTCCCCCGCCGTCATCCCCGACGCGAGGAAGTCGCGCACGCCGCCGGCGTCGTCGAGCAGCGTCATGACGCCGTAGCGGGCGGCGGTGAGGGAGCGGGCGG